>Ga0182232_1000210_pt1 | contig 16448 bp, 7 predicted proteins | sample G6R1MG_30_FD_155484 | JGI IMG/M metagenome (GOLD analysis project Ga0182232, IMG submission 155484) | Phyllosphere microbial comminities from miscanthus, Michigan, USA - G6R3_NF_07NOV2016_LD2 MG | ecosystem: Host-associated > Plants > Phyllosphere > Phylloplane/Leaf | place: USA: Michigan... | reverse complement strand
CGCCATTCGCTGCTCGGTCGCGACGAGGCCGTCGATGCCGGTGAGGTGGCGCAAAGAATCCACCGACTTCGCCAGGGGCGTGCCGTCGCGCTCGGCCGTGAGCGCCGCCATGCGCACGAGGGACGTCTTGACCCGTTCCCGCGCGGCGTCACGGCGATCGAGTTCGCGGATGGTCTCGATGGCCGGGTTCGACGCCGAGGTGGCGAGATCGCCGCCGGCGAGGGCCACGGCCTGGACGACGATCATGCCGGGGGAGATCGGATAGGCGCCCGGCGAACGGACGGCTCCGACAACGTAGACCGGCGAACGCTGCATGAACGAGATCGTGATGCTGGCCGTGCGCTGGTAGGTGCGGGTGAACGCCTCCCCGAGGGCCGTACGGAAGTCTTCCGTCGAGCGTCCGGCGGCCGCAATCGGGCCGAACAGGGGCAGGGTCACGGCCCCGCCCGGCTCGACGCCGTACTCGCCGGAGAGGTCGAGGCGCGGATAAGCCGTCTGGACCATGGGCGGCGACCCGCTTTCCTTGGCGGCCGAGCCGGTCGCCGCATCGGAGACCTCGATGGTCTCGAACAGGGTGATCTTCAGGCGGTCGCCGACGTGGAGCAGGTTCCTGGGAGCCCCGTCGGCCAGGGCCGGGCCGGCGCCGAGGCAGGCCGCGAGGATCCAGGCCCCCGGGCGGGGAACGCGTGGAACGAGGCGTCTCCAAGAATAGCTCATGATGCCCTCCCGTGATGGTGCCGTTGGGTCAGCCTGCGGATCGTGTCGCGCTTCCGACGAAGGTGCGGTGGTTGATGCTGCGCAGGACGGTGAGAAGCGCGCCGAGGGCACAGAAGCCCAGCGCGATGCAGGCGATCATGTAGCCGGCGGCGGCGAGCCCGAGATCGAAGCGCGAGAACACCACCGTCAGGCCGCCGAGGCAGACGACGAACGCCACCTGCAGGGCGGCGTAGAGGCGCGTGGCGTCGAAGTAGATGAGGATCGCCGAGCAGGTCATGAACAGGAACTGGAACAGGGCGCCCGTCGCCCCCATGCGGAAGACGTTGAGCTGCTGGAACTCGAGCCCGAACGCCTCGATGATCGCGGGCGCCGTCAGGAGGACGATGGTACAGAGCGCGGTCTGGATCGTGACGATCCCAGTCAGCGTCTTGACGGTCTCGTGCCGGAGGATCGATTCCCGCTCGAGGATGGTCTTCAGGGTCGCGTGCTGGTCGATGGCGCGGAAGTAGGTGCGGTAGTTCTCGAAGAACGTCGTCTCGACGCTGGTGACGAACAGGGCCAGCGCAGGAACGACGGTGAGGCTCGCGATGAACATCGGCGCGTCGTAGAGGGGCGCGTGGATGAGGCCGACATCGAGGCGCTCGCCGTAGCCGCTGAACCACATGGCCCACTTGTCAATCCAGACGCCGAGGCCGCTGGCGAAGGCGCCGAGCGCCAGGGCGGGGCTGATCCGCACCCGCTTGACGACGCGGAAAACGACCGGGCGGAGATCGTGGCAGGGGGCCGTGAAGGTCGCCATGAACCGGGCGGTCAGGCACACGAAGACCACGAGGAAGCCCAGGGCGAAGCCCAGCATCATCGCGACGGCACCGAGTTCGCCGAACGCCGCCGAGACCGCCAGGGTGGTGCCGACGGCGAGCCCAAGGACGAAGCCGATCGTCACCTGGAGGTAGTCGCGCATGGCCCCGCAGAAGACGAGGGCGACCCACACCATGGCGACGAGCTCGGCGCCGGCGATCCCCGCCAGGGCGACGGCGGCCGTCGTCTCGATCACGACGCAGAGGACGAGGCCCCCGAGCACCAGGGTGAGCGCGCTGCCCGCCAGCATCGCGAGGAGGAACAACGCCCGCACGTCGTCGTAGCGCCGGAGGAAGAGGTCGTCGGCGAGGACCCGCACGCCGATCATCGTCACCGGCGTCGTCGCCACGAGGGAGATGGAGAAGACGTAGACGAGGAGCACCCGGAAGGTCGCCAGCTCCTCCTCGCCGATCACGCTCCGGGTGACCTCGCTGATCATCAGGATGACGAGGACGGTGTAGAGCCAGGGGCCGGCCGCCACGATGGCCGCGTGGACGATGGCCGCCATCGGTCCGAGGAGGTCGTCCCGGCGCCCGAGGCGGCGCAGCTCGAATCCGATGCCGGCCATGGCTAGGATGCCCTCCGGGCGGCGTGCTCGCCCGGGATCCCGAGGAGCTCCGCGTAGGTTCGGCGATAGCTGTCGAGGGCGTCCCGCGAGGCGTAGTACCGCCGCACCCGCGTCCGCAGGGTCTCGCCGCAGGCATGCCGGAACTCCGCGTCGCCGAGGAGGCGCCCGACGGCCTCGGCCGTCTGGCGGGGATCGACGAGGGCCGTCACGACTCCGCCGGGCCCGAGACGGGGCGCCTCGTCGGAGCGTCCCTCCAGGATCTCGCGGCAGGACCCGACATCCGTGGCGACGCAGGGAATGCCCGCCGCCCCGGCTTCGAGGATGACGAGGGGCTGCGCCTCGCTCAGGCTCGTCAGAACCACCACGTGGATGCGGGAGAGGTAGGCGGCGATGTTGACGGCGCCGGTGAACACGACGGTGTCCTCGAGGCCGTGCTCCGCGACGCAGCTCCGGCACTCGGCGACGTAGGCGGGGTCCTCGTCGACCGGTCCCAGGACCAGGGCCTGGAGGGTGGGCACGGCGGCGCGCAGGAACGCCGCCGCCTCGATGTAGGACTTCACGTCCTTGATCGGGACGACCCGTCCGATGAGGGCGATGGTGGGCGGCGCGTCGGCGGGGGCCTGCGGCAGGCTCTCGAAGCGCGCGAGGTCGATGCCGTTGGGGATCACCGCCAGGCGCTCGGCCGGCGCTCCGAGGGCGCGCTGGAGGCGCTGGTTGTCCTCGTAGAGCGTCACGATCTTCGTGCAGGCCTGGTAGCAGATCAGGGCCTGCGCCTCGAAGACCTGCATCCAGACGTCCCGCAGGTCGACCCGCCCGTCGTCGAGGACCATGCCCTTGTCGACGGTATCGCAGATCCACTCGGCCATGAGGATCTCGACGCGGCGCTCGTTGGTGTAGATGCCGTGCTCGGTGATGAAGGCTGGCGAACCGGTCTCGATCACGGCCCGCGCCGCGAGCAGGCCGGCGTAACCCGTGGAGATCGTGTGGTAGACGCGGGCTTTCGGCAGATCGAAGACCAGCACCGCGAACAGGCCCCCGAACAGGGCGCGCCACGCCCAGAAGAAGTGCAGGAACGAGGCGTGCGGCATCAGCCGCTCGTACATCCGGCAGGTCAGGCGCCACGACAGGGGCGAGACCATCAGGGACTGGATGGTGAGGGCGTTGCGGGGATCGGCGACGAGGCGCACCAGGGTCTGGAAGGCAGCGAGGCCGCCGCCCGTCACGAGGAGGATGAACGCGTCGGCCAGGGCCTCCTCCACGCCCGCCGGCCGCGTCGCCTCCCGGCAGGAGGCCGCCTCGAAGGGGCGGTGGAGGGGCAGGCAGCGGAAATCGACGACGTTCTCGGGCAGCTGGTAGCGCCGCTCGCGCGGCGCCGCGTCGGCGACGACGGCAACGACCGCGAAGGTGAGGTGGGGATGGCCCTTGATGAGCCAGTCGATCCACGTCGAGACCCCGCCGGGGACGAAGGGATAGCATCCCTCGACGATGAGGCAGACATCCGCCTCCGGGGGTGCGGGGCGGGGCCTAGCGAAGAACGGGATCATGGCTCGCTCCCGGTCGGGATGGGACGGAGGCCGGACGAACGACCGCGCGGTGCAGGTCGCGGGTGCGGCCGAGCTCCATGAGGCAACGGAGGCCGAGGGCGGCGTCCTCGGGCGAGCGCGCCCGGGTCGCGTCGAGGGACGCGCGCAGTTCGTCCCAGCGTTCGAGGCCGGCGAGGAGCTCGAAGACCTGCCGGCGCAGACGCCTGTCCTCCGGTCGTCCCTGCAGGATCGGCCGGCAGAGCGTGAGGGCGGCCTCGCGCGCCGTGGCACTCTCCGCCGGATCGAGGAATCCGCTGTCGGCGAGGAGGGCGAGGCGTTCGGCCCGCACGAGGTCGACGGCGGGCGCGTGTCCGGCGTCACCGCAGGCCCGGCCGAATTCCGCCCGCAGGGCCGTGCGCAGCTTGACCGAAACGGCGGCCGCGTGGACGCGGATGCTCGGCTCCTCGCTGCAGAGGGCCTTGCGCAGGAGGGGCCGGTATTCGGGGAAATACGACAGGCCGATCAGTCCCAGCAGGGCCTGCTGCTGGGCCAGGGGGCCTTCGAGCACCGCATGGAAGCGCGCGACGGCATCGGGGCCGGGACGCCGGGCACGGCCGTCGACGATGCGATCGTAGAGGGCGGCCGCCGCGTTCGGCTCCGGGGCGCCCGAGATCTGCCGATACCAGCGCTCCAGATCCGCGGCGGCTACGTTGGTGCGCGCGAGCAGGGCATAGAGGACGACGCTCGCGAGGATGCCGAACGGGCCCGCGCCGGCGGCGAGGAGCGCCACGACGACGAGGAACGTCAGGTCGGCCGCGAAGGCCGGGCGGGCCGTCGCGACGAAGAGGCAAACGTTCAGGCCATGCCCGATGAGGGCCGCCGCTCCGCTCAGATCTCCCACGAGGAAGCCCGCGAGGACGAGGGTGTCCAGTCCGAAGAGGAGGACGAGCGCCGTCCGCGCCCTGGGCGTGAGCCGTGCCGGATAGGGGATGACGGGGATGGTCTCGACGACGTTCATGGTACATGCCTCACCCGGCCTTCGACACCACCCCCGCGCCGCAGCACCACGGCGACCGTCGGCCCGTCTTGAACCTCCCGGAGGCGGCTGACGGCCACGGCCTGCGGCGTCTGGCGATCGAGACGCTCGCCCAAGGCCCCCGCGATCATCGCGACCGCTTCGGCCGTCGCATCCGTGAGGCGGTGCGCGGGCAGGGTCTCGATGACGAGGAGGCCATGGCTGCCGCCCCGCCCCCGGGGGATGGAGCAGGCATAGACGCCGAGGCCCTCGAGCAACGCAGCCTGCGCGGCCTCGAACACGCTGAGGACGGCCATGTGCCGGAGGGCGATGGCGTGAACGACACTGATCTTGAAGGCGATCTCCACACTCGGGGGCGGCCCGGCGCCGCGCGGGCCGAGGGACGAGACCACGATGTCGCCGTCGAGCCCATGGAACGTCCACCGGGCGCTCCCCATCCAGCTCGCGATGGCCGCGTGCAGGACCGGAAGGGTCTCGGCGGGCGTGTCACCGCGCAAGGCGCTCAGGGCCTCGACGGCGGCCTCGGCGGACGAGACCTCCGTGGTCGCGACCTTGCGCTCGCAGCGGGTAAGCTCCTCCTGAAGCTCGAGGGCGTAGGAGCCGATGGTATCGCGCTGCGTCTCCGCCAGGACCAACCGCTCATGGATCGCGCGGCGGTCCTTGATCTCCCGGTTGCGGAGTCCGCCGACGACGAGGGCGCCGATCATCCAGAGGACCGGCTCACGCCAGACGCGCAAGGAATAGGTGAAGTAATCCTCCGACCCGGATTGCGCCGGCCATCCGACCACCCAGCTCAGGCAGGCGGCGACGACCGCCACGAAGAGGCCGCTGGCGCTTCCATACTGCACGCTGATCAGGATCACCGGGATCCAGAACGGGTGCGGCGCGATGCGGGCGAGGGACGCGGGGCCGGGGATGATCCATTCGACGATCAGCAGGATGACGAAGATCAGGCCCGCTTCGTAGCGGCCACGGACGGAGAAGAGGGGCGCGGCGACGTCGCGCGTCAGAAACCGCAAGGCGGTCGCGGGGCCTGCGGCCCGCAACGGGGCGATCGAATCGACGGTCCATCTCATTGCGGCACCCGTCCGATCTGATTCACCTCGGCAAGGATCGAGCGTCTCGCGCCCATCCGACCGACCTCGGCGCCGAGTCCGAGGTAGGCGGCCTGCAAGCTCGGCGGCAGATCCCCCCGGCGGCGGAGCGCGTCGAGGATCTCGAAGGCGCGCAACGGTCCGAAAGCCATCCGCAACAGGGTCGACCAGCCAGACCGCTCGGCAACGGACAGGGCGCCGGGATCCACCCCGGCGAGGAGCTGCTGCGCAAGGGGCCGGCGGCCCGTCGCCAGGGCGATGCGCGCGCCGAAGACCGGCCGTTCCCGCAGGAGGTCGATGGCCAGGGGTGGCTGAAGGCCGAGCACGGCACCGTCGCCGTACTGGCCCGCGAGGGCCTCGGCGAAGGCGGCCTGCGCCGCGCTCTCGGCCGGTTGCGCACGCACCCTGGCGAACGCCTCCCACAGGTGAGCCGGCCGACCGAAGATCGCGGCGACCTCGACGAAGCTCTGGACCTCCCGCACGGTGAGGCGCGTGTTCGGCCACGGCCAGTCGGCCAGGACGGCTTCCGCGACTCCCCGGCTGCCCTGCTCGCCCAGAGTTCTGGCGAGGTAAAGCCCGCCCTCGGGGTACTGGTACGCGCTGGTCCGCGCGAGGCGCGCGGCCACGTCGGTGGGCGCATTCCGGGCCAGGCGGAGGGTGAACTGGGTCGCGAGCCAGGGCTTCTTCCAGCGGGCGAGCCAAGTCTGGGCGCGCTCCGCCGCCTCGGCATGGTGTCCGGCCTGGATGAGCAGGGTGAACAGCAGGGTGCGCCGGCGCTCGGCGTCCCCCGCCGCCTCGGTGTCGTCCTCTCGCAGGACGGTGATCGCCTCCGCGTCGCGTCCCTCGGCGGCGAGGAGCGCGGCGAGGCGCAGGATCTGCGGGGGATCGAGGGGCCGGAGCCGGGCATAGGCTTGCAGTACGGCGCGCTCGTCGGCGAAGCGTCCGGCATAGCGATGAAGCGCGGTGAGGCGGAGCAGGGTCTCACGCTCGGGCTTGGCGTGAAGCCTAGCCGTCAGGGCGTCGGCCAGCCCCTCGGGGTCCTCCGATCCCTCGTAACGGTTGATGAGCCAGTCCAGCGCGACCGTGTCGTCGGGACGGGCGAGGCGATAGAGCTCCATCGTCTCGGTGGCGTGCTTGGGATCGCCGAGGGCATCCTGGAGATGGGCGAGGGTCATCAGCATCGGCGCCTTCGCCTGACCGCCGGCCAGGACCGCGTCGATCTCGCGCGAGGCCTCAGCCCGGCGACCGTCGCGAACCAGCGTCGCGATGCGCTCCTCCGGCCCCGACCGGGCGAGGTAGCCCGCCGCGAGACAGATCGCCACGATGACCGCCATGAGGATGCGCGGACTGGTCATCGCACCACCTGCGCCGTGGCGAGGCGTCGAATCGCGACGCCGAGGGGCGCGAGCCCCGTAACCGGGATGCTGAAGCGGAGGCGGCCGTCCATGCTGGCCGCGATCTCGGCGCTCCAGAGGTTTTCCCCGTCGCGACGCGCGATCACGTGGTAGGTCCCCTCGGGGACGCCGTCCCAGACGAAGTCGCCCGGGCCGAAGCCGCTCGTGACGTAGCTCCAGTCCGCTCCGGACCGCTCCATCCGCCACAGGCGCCAGCGCGCGTCGGCAAGGGACACCACCGCCGGGGCCGAGGCATCCGTCGAGAGGACGATGCGGGCGGGCTCCACCGCGCGGTCGAGGGTGACGTAGAGGGCGTCGCCGTGGCGGGTCCGTCCGATTACCCCGGTGGAGCGGGACAGATCGATGTCGATGGCTGCGGCGGCGTCGAAGCGAACGGTCTGGAGCGCGCCGCGCTCGCTGACGGTCCAGGTGCCGTCCGCCTCGGCATCGACGGCGACGGCGGCGAAGTCCTGCGCCAGTTCGGCGTAATCGGCGGTCGAGATCGGCACGACGGGCGCGGTGCGTGCCTCCGACAGATGCGCCTGGACCTCGCGCAGGGCCGGCTGCTGGGCGAGGGAGTAGAGGTGATAATGCAGACTGGCGCCCTTCAGCCGGCGCGGCTCGGCGGTATTCAGGGCCGTGGTCCGCTGGCTCTGGAGGGCGGCCACGATGGGGCGCCACGCCCTAAACCGCGACAGCTCGTCCGCGCCGACGGCGTAGATCTGCCGCTCGGCCCCGACGGGCCGCGCGATGGGCGCGAGGTGGCTGACCGAGGGGTAGCCCGGATCGAGGCGGCTCTCGCCGCCGTTGATGTTGAGGAGCCCGAGGCGGCGCGTCGCCGCGACGGCCCGCTCGAAGGGCCGGGCGTCCCCGGTCCATTGGTAGAGGCGGATCGTCTTGTCGGGCGGTAGCAAGGTCCGCGCCGTCGCCAGAGCCGTCTCGGTCTCGGTCCGGAGGTCGAAGGGCAAGCGGAAGTACTCCCGGGGCAGGTCGCGCCCCCCGGCGACGTAGCTGTCGATGGCGGCTCCGTATCCGAGGAGGCCGAGAAACCGGCGTAGGCCGAAGCGGTCTTCGGGCGCATGCGCGGCGATCAGTGCCATCTCCACCCTGCGGTCCGACTCGGCGAAGAACTGCCACCGGTGCGGCCGCGTGTAGGACGCGACGCTCGCCTCGACGTTCGGCTTCGACCAGATTTGCCGCACGAGGTCCGTCGGCGTCGCATTGCCACCGAGCAGGGGATCGAGGTCGCCGGGGGTCAGGGCCAGGGTGACCGGCAGGTCGGGATAGGCGGAGACAATCTCGTTCAGGAACACCTGCGGGACGAGCAGCGGCTCCTGCTTTCGGGCGACGATGACATCGTTCAACCCGTCGCTTTCGACATGGTGAAAGTAGAGGCGGCGGCCCGACACCGTGGTGATGTCGGGGATCGGCCAGGGCTCGGGCCGGAGGGCGCGGGTGAAGAACGCGAACGGGTCGATCAACCAGCGCGATCGTCCGAGACCGGGTTCCTCGACGATCTCATAACCCGCGGCGGCGTAGCCGCCCCGCGGACCCGTGGCGACGGCGACGCTCGTCCCACCGCCCTCGCGCTCGGGGATGGCCAGGCGCAACCAGGGCTCGACATCGGAGCGCAGCGTCGTGACCACCTCGTAGATCGGCAGCACGGGATCGGGTCCGCGCTCGAACGCCGTGAGCCGCTTCGACACCGGGACGAGTCCGGTGCCGAGGGTGAGTTCGACGGCCCGCCGCTCGTGGCGCAGGCCGAGTTCGGCCAGGACGGCGTTGATCGCCGGATGGTCGCCGGACCAGAACGCACCACCCGTCGATCCGAGGATAACGAAGCGCCGGGCCGAGCGCGCCGCCATCTTCGCCCAGGCAAGATAGGGCTTGGCGGACGTCGGGGGTGCGGCGAACCAGGTCAGAACCCCGGCATAGCGCCCCACCGTGCCGGGCTCCGGCAGGGGGCCGCGTATGTCGCGATAGACCACGGAATAGCCGAGGTGGTTGAGGACGAACTCGGCGTACCGATGGATCCGCGTCCCGTCCGGCGCCGGTTCCTGCACGCCGTCGTAGAGGGCGAGGATCTCCCGGGCCATCGGGGCGCCGCATGCGGGGACGGTGACCGCAGCGGCTGCGACGGCGAGGCCGGCGCCGGCCAGCCGCATCACTCGGGCGGCCATCGATCGCCCGGGCCGCGAACAGGAGGCAGGGGCGCGACTGCGGCAGGGGCCCCCCTTCACGATGGCGGCATGCGCAGGAGGGAGCCGAACCTGATCGCCCGCCTTGTTCACGCCGCCCTCCGTCGAACCACGACGGCCAAGGTATCCAGACGGCGGGAGTACCTGCCACGGATCAATAGGGGTAGGGCAGTCATCCTTAAGTTTTATGTGTTAACAAATTGTTAATGTGCTCTAAAAATTCAACAATCAACGGCCAAGCACAGGATCTTGTGCCAGCAGATATTCCGGACTTCCTCGACTCTTGATTGGTCGATGAATGGACCCGTTCTCTGCTATGTGGATTCCGGCTGCCATGAATACGCTTTGGATACGAGCTTGAAGCTCGTGAAACCGTATACTGGAGGACGACATGGCACATTCGATCGACGGTAATCTCGCCGAGTGGACCAAGAGCGATCGCATTGATTTGCCGGGCGAGGGCGCGACAGGTTTCGCCGTCTACGGGACATTGGAGGCGGGGGCCTACGTCTTCGCGCTCCAGGCGCCCGATGCGCTCCTGCCCGACACGAAGCTGTGGCTGAACACCGATCGGAAAAGTTCGACGGGATTCCAGTCCTTCGACGGCGCGGGGACCGGCGCCGAGTATTACGTCAATTTCTATTCGGACGGGAAACCGTACCTCTACAGCATCTCTCCGACGGGCGCGACAGGTCCGGCTGTTCTGCTACAGTATGCCTATTCGTCCGATGGCAAGTCCATCGAGTTCTCCGTTCCCCAAAATCTGCTCACACCGGACGACACGGACCTGAACCTCGACGTCAAGGTGAATATCAACCATGGCGTTGCGGGATCTCCGCAGGCGCAGGCGCTCCCGGGATTCTTCGCGGCGGCGGCCCTGACGGTCTACGATCCCGCGACCCTGCCGCCCCATCCGACCGACGCGCACAAGATCGGCATCGTTTATTCCGAGACCACGGCGGCCAAGTATTTCGGCGGTACACCCGCCGGGCTCATGGCGTATTCGCAGTTGTTCATGGCGGCCCAGAACCAGGCCGTGGCCGCCGGGCTGTCGTTCGATGTTCTGTCCGAAAACGACCTGACAAAGCTCGACAAAATCGCCGGCTACGACACCCTGGTGTTTCCGTCGTTCGGCAACGTCAAGGGGGCCGAGGCCGGGCAGATTCAGGATGTCCTGACCCAGGCGGTGTACAAGTACGGCGTCAACCTGATCACCGCTGGCGACTTCATGGTCAAGGACGAGAACAACGCGCTCCTCGGCGCAGACCCGTATATCCGCATGAAGACCCTTCTCAACATCGAGTCCAGCGGCAATACGGGTACCGTTCCCATCACGGTCAAGGCCAACGATCTGTCGAACCCGATGCTCGAAGGCTATACAGCCGGTGAGACGATCCACAGTTACGCCAGCATGGCCTCGAACTATTACAAGAGCGCCGATGGCACCGATGTGAGTCACATCGCGACGATGTCGTTCGGTTCGAGCAGCGTCGATGCGGTAATCGGCACGCAGACCGGCGGCCGCAACGTGCATTTCGCCAACGAGAGCCTGCTCGGCGACAACAACATGCTCCAGCACGCCCTCGACTCTGTCGAGAAGCCGGCAGCGGGCCCCGAGCTCAGCCTGAAGATCAGCCGCGCCGCCGCGGTGGTGGCCTCGCGCTCCGACATGGACCAGGCCCAGGAAGTCGCCGACGTCAACGGCACGCCGGCCCCGAACGACGGCATCTACGACAAGATGCTCCCGATTCTCGATCAATGGAAGAAAGACTTCAATTTCGTCGGGTCGTACTACATCGACATCGGCAGTGACCCGAACGGCGGCCAGACGACGGACTGGACGATATCCGCGCCGTACTACAAGCAGATGCTCGACATGGGCAACGAGATCGGGTCCCACACCATCTCGCACCCGGAGGACACGAACGCCCTTCTGGCGACGAACCCGACGCAGTTCGCGACGGAATTCCGCGATTCGAAGACGACCATCGAGGGCAAGCTCGGCATCACCGTCGCCGGCGCGGCGGTTCCGGGCGCGCCGGAACTGCTACCGACGGCGCAGGCCATTGAGGAGTATTACACCTACGTTACCGGTGGGACGACGCTCATCGGCGCCGGCTACCCCGGCGCCATCGGTCACCTGACGCCGACGGATTCCAAGGTCTACATCGCCCCCAACGTGTCCTCGGACTTCACCCTCATCGGTTTCCAGGGGAAGGATGCCACAACGGCCGCCTCCATCTGGCAGGACGAGTTCAAGAGCCTCACCACCCATTCGGACATGCCGGTGATCGTCTGGCCCTGGCACGATTACGGCGTGACGGAATGGCCGATCGACGGGACGACGTCCAAGTATTCGACCGGCATGTTCACGAGCTTTATCAAGACCGCCTACGACGCGGGCTCCGAGTTCGTCACCCTGGCCGATCTCGCCGAGCGCATGAGCGCCTTCGACGCGGCCTCGTTCAACTACCAGTTCGATACCACCGCCAATGCCGTCACGGCGGTCGTGGGCTCGGCGAGCGCGGGCAAATTCTCCCTCGATCTCGGCAATGCCGGAACGATCAAGAGCGTGACGGGCTACTACGCCTACGACGCCAACAGCGTGTTCGTGGACAAGGACGGCGGGACCTTCCAGATCAATCTCGGTTCGACGCCGGACGACGTCACGCACATCACCAAGGTGGCCGATCGCGGGGATCTCATCAGCGTCGTCGGCGACGGGACCAATCTGGACTTCTCGATGGTGGGCGAGGGCCATGTCCTGGTCGATCTCGTGGCGCCCGCCGGACGTCAGGTCGTCGTGACGGGGGCCGGCGCGACGGTCAGCAGTCTCGTCGACGACAAGCTCGACATCCTGCTGACCGGGCTCGGCCGGCACGATGTCAGCATCAAGCTGGCTCCAACCACCACGACGAACCATGCTCCGATGATCGCCGGCGCCCTCGTCGGCGGCGCGACCGAAGGCGGCCCCGTCGCCACCTTCGACCTGCTCGCGGGTGCAAGCGATCCGGATCAGGGCGAGTCCGCGACCCTCGCCGTCAAGAACCTCGCCTACACCATCGACGGCGCGCCCTCGACGACGATCCCGACGGGCCTGACCCTCGACGCCACTGCCCACACGCTGACCATCGATCCGGCCAATGCCGTCTTCGATTCGCTCGCTGTCGGTTCCAAGCGGGTTCTCGTGGCGAGCTACGACATCGTCGATATCCACGGGGCCAGCATCCCGCAGACGGAAACCCTGACGGTGACGGGCGTCAACGACGCGCCCATGGTCGCTGGGCCGCTCGCGGCTTCCGTGACCGAGGGCGGACCGGTCGCGCACTTCGACCTCCTGTCCGGCGCGACCGATCCGGATGCCGGGGAGACCGCCACCCTCGCGGTCAAGAACATCACCTACACCATCGACGGCACGCCCTCGGCGACGGTCCCGGCGGGCCTCGCCTACGACGACGCCACCCACACGCTGAGCGTCGACCCCACGAATGCGGCCTTCACCGCCCTGGCGGCCGGCACCCAGCGCACCTTCGTGGCGAGCTACGACGTCGCCGACGTCAACGGTGCCCTTGCCCGTCAGACACAGACCCTGACGGTCAAGGGGATCGACGGCGTTCCACCGGTCACGACGAACCACGCGCCGGTGGTGGCTGGGCCGCTCACGGCCTCCGTCACCGAGGACGGCCCGGTCGCGCGCTTCGACCTGCTCTCCGGCGCGACCGATCCGGATGCCGGGGAGACCGCCACCCTCGTGGTCAAGAACGTCACCTTCACCGTCGACGGCACGCCCTCGACAGGGGTCCCGACGGGCCTGGCCTACGACACCGCCACCCACACGCTGACCGTCGATCCGGCCGATGCCACCTTCGATCCCCTGGCGGCCGGCGCCCAGCGGACCTTCGTGGCGAGCTACGACATCGTCGACATCCACGGCGCCGTCGCCCAACAGACGCAGACCCTGACGGTCAAGGGGATCGACGTCGCGTCGCCGCCGGTGACTCCGCCGGTCACACCACCCGCTCCGCCGTCGCAGCCGCCCTCCCAGCCCGGCAACCAGACGCCCATGGTCACCGCCGCCCTCGTGGCGTCGGTCACCGAGGACGGCCCCGTCGCCGGCTTCGATCTCCTCGCGGGCGCCAGCGATCCGGATGCCGGCGAGACCGAAACCCTGGCGATCCGGAATCTCGCCTTTTCCATCGACGGAGGAGCCGCCTCCGAGACGGTTCCGGAGGGCTTGCGCTACGACGCCGCCACCCACAGGCTCATCGTCGATCCGGCCGATGCGGTCTTCGATTCTCTCACGGCGAACGACCATCGGGTGTTCGTGGCGAGCTACGACGTCATTGACGTCCACGGCGCCAGCGTCCGCCAGACGCAGACCCTGACGGTCCTGGGAATCGACGTCGTCTCGATCCCCGGCGCGGAGCCTCCCGCTCCGGCCGAGCCCCCCACGATTCCCTCGATTCCGACCGTGCCGCCCTTGGAACCGACCGTACCGCCCTCGGTCCCGCCGTCCCAGCCCGCCAATGGTGCGCCCGTGGCCAACGGCGATGTGGGCTCCGGCATCGCCTACAAGACCCCCGCCACCGGCAACGTCCTGTCCAACGACACCGATCCGAACGGCGATACCCTGCACGTGGCCGCTGTCCGATTCGACAACGGCGTCACCGCCCCCATACCGACCTCGGGCTCCGTGCAGGTGACGGGCCAGCACGGCGTCCTCGTGGTCGCGGCCAACGGCGACTACCGCTACGCCGCCACCTCGAGCGGCAGCGACACCTTCGTCTACACCGTCGCCGATCCGGCGGGTCTCAGTGCCCAGGCGACCCTGCGGATCGACAGCACCAAGCCGGCTCCCCTCGGAAGCGAGACCTTCGCCTTCAAGCTAGGGGAGGCGACCTTCGACTTCAGCCACGGTCACAGCGTGATGCGGGCACCGGACGGAACGGTGACGGACCTCACGGGCATCGGCACCATCACGTTCGCCGACGGCACCGTGCAGGAGCGGGACGGCCAGCCCGGCGTCGACGACCTGTATTACGCCGCTCAGAACCCCGATGTCTGGCGCGCCGGGCTCGACCCCGATCAGCACTATGCCCAGTACGGCTGGCGCGAGGGCCGAAACCCGAACACGGAGTTCTCGACGAACGCCTACCTCAAGGCCAATCCCGATGTTGCCGCGGCCGGTCTCAACCCACTCCAGCACTACGACACGTATGGCTGGAAGGAGGGGCGCAGCGCCGGGCCGGACTTCTCGGCCGAAGCCTATCTGGCCAAGAACCCCGACGTTGCGGCCGCCGGCCTCAATCCGCTGCTGCACTACGAGGAGTACGGCAAGGCGGAAGGCCGGTTCGCCTTCCCGGGTGCCGTGACGGCGGCCAACGGCCACGAGATCTACGGCGATTTCGACGCGACCTACTACCTCGCCGCGAATCCGGACGTGGCGGCCGCCGTGCCGGCCAACCACGACGCCGAGGGCTACGCCTTCGAGCACTACAACACCTACGGCTGGCGCGAAGGGCGCGATCCGAACGCGCTCTTCTCGACCAACGGCTACCTCGCCGCCAATCCGGACGTCGCGGCGCAGGGCCTCAATCCCCTCCTGCACCAGGAGGAGATCGGCTGGCGCCAGGGACGCTCCTCCGGGACGGCGTTCGACAACAATGCCTATCTCGCCGCCAACCCCGACGTGGCGGCGGCGCAGATGGATCCCCTGCAGCACTACCTGCAGTACGGCATGGCGGAAGGCCGTCACCTCGCGTGAGATCCCCGGACGGGCGGGCGCCGTCACCGGCCCCCGCCCGTCCGATGGCAGCCCCTGGACACGGGCCGAGGCCCCCGGAGCATCGCAGGGCCGCGTCCCTGACGCGTGCGCCATCCACGAATCCGCAACACCACGATCTCCGCCGACGATCGTCAACCGAGCGTCGGCGCCCTTCAACAGAACCGGGGCGTCTTGTCATGTGCGGCATCGTCGGGATCGTCGGTCGGGCCTTCGTGGCGGACCATCTGATCGAGGCCCTCCGGCGCCTCGAATATCGTGGCTACGATTCGGCCGGTATCGCCACCCTCGAACGGGGACGCCTGGTGCGGCGCAGGGCGGAGGGCAAGCTCGCCAACCTGGCGATGAGCCTGCGCGACGAACCCCTGGGCGGGTCCATCGGCATCGGCCACACCCGCTGGGCGACCCATGGGCGGCCCAACGAGACCAACGCCCACCCGCACGCCACGGCGCGCCTCGCCGTGGTCCATAACGGCATCATCGAGAACTTTCGCGAGCTGAAGGCCGAGCTGCAGGGCTTCGGTATCCGCTTCGAGAGCGAGACCGACACGGAGGTCGTGGCCCAGCTCGTCAGCCGGGAGATGGACCAGGGCCTCGGCCCGGAGGAAGCCGTGGCCGCATGCCTGCCGCGCCTGCACGGCGCCTTCGCCCTTGGATTCATTTTTTCGGGCTACGACGATCTTCTCGTCGGTGCTCGGCACGGCGCCCCCCTCGCCATCGGGTTCGGGGAGGTCGAGGCGGGAATCGGCGAGATCTATCTCGGCTCAGACGCCCTAGCGCTGGCGCCGTTCACCGAGGAGATCACCTACCTGGAAGAGGGCGACTGGGCCGTCCTGTCGCGGGCCGGCGCGGTCATCCACGACATTGACGGCGGACTCGTGGAGCGGCCGCGCCAGCGCATCGTCGCCCAGGCCTATCAGGTCGAGAAGGGCAATCACCGCCACTTCATGGCCAAGGAGATCCACGAGCAGCCCGAGGTCGTGGGCCGCACGCTCGCCCATTACGTCGATCTCGCGCGCAGCCGTATTGCCTTGCCTGACGCCTTGCCGTTCGAGTTCGCGCGCCTGAGCCGGCTCTCCATCACGGCCTGCGGCACGGCCTACTACGCCGGGCTCGTCGCCAAGTACTGGTTCGAGACCCTGGCGCGCCTGCCCGTCGAGATCGACGTCGCCTCCGAGGCCCGCTACCGCGAGCCGCCGCTGGACCGCGACGGCCTCACCCTGGTGATCTCGCAGTCGGGCGAGACCGCCGACACCCTCGCCTCGCTGCGCTACGCCA
>Ga0182232_1000209_pt1 | contig 16467 bp, 10 predicted proteins | sample G6R1MG_30_FD_155484 | JGI IMG/M metagenome (GOLD analysis project Ga0182232, IMG submission 155484) | Phyllosphere microbial comminities from miscanthus, Michigan, USA - G6R3_NF_07NOV2016_LD2 MG | ecosystem: Host-associated > Plants > Phyllosphere > Phylloplane/Leaf | place: USA: Michigan... | reverse complement strand
CTGCTGGCCCTGGGCTTCACTGGCCCCGCCAACGCTAGCCTCATCGAGCAGTTTGGGGTAAGCCTCGACCCACGCGGCAACATCCACGCCCCCGAAACCACTTACCATACCAGCGTGCCCGGCGTGTTCGCGGCCGGCGACATGCGCCGCGGCCAGTCGCTCATCGTGTGGGCCATCTCAGAAGGCCGTGAGGCCGCCCGTCAAGTCGATAGGTACTTGATGGGTAAGACGAGTTTGCCAAGCAAGAATGCAGTGGGAATGTTCGGGTGAGAGGTTTAGACGCGAGATAAAAAAGAAGCCCCGGAAGCAGTTGCTTTCGGGGCTTCTCTCTTTACGAAAACGCAAGTTTACACCTTATCAAAACTTCGTTTTAGACCCATTATAAATCTAGGTAATGGACAATACCTTTCCGCAGCTTCCCTTACCAATTCTTTAATTTTTTCTTTCGCATTATGGTCTAATTCGGCTAGCCTTGTTCCTCTTTTATGTATTTTTCTAAGAATCAAAATGGGGTCATTACCAAGAGATTTTTCAAACGCCAAAACGCACTCAGTATCTTGTAAAGAAGTGCTTTGCAGTAAATAAAAATGCTTTCCTGCTCTTATTCTATCGCCTATTTCGCAATAAGTCTTGCCTGCAAAATAGTGCAGTAATTGATTTAGTGGGTCATACTCTAGCGCTCCTTCCAGCCTACTCAATGCCTTTCTTATATCCTTCTTTTCAATATCGATACTCGCCCGTACCATAATTACAGCAGCTCGGGTCAAATTAATACGACTATAGAGTTCTGGCAAAGTAAATTGCATAAGAATCGCCTAACCTTTCGAGAAGCAGATAGCTCTTTAAGAATAATTACAAGGCGAAAGATAATTGCCAACTATTACTTACAGCTGCTTACTCAGCGATAGCCCGCTGTACGAATACCCATTCACGTTCACGCCTTGCAGCGGCGACATCGAGATGCCCCGGCGCGCGGCCACCTTGTGCAGTTGTGGCACTACCACGCCCGCCGTGGCGCCCACGGCGTAGCCCACGATATTATCGGACAGGAAGTGCTTGCCAGCTTGAATGCGGAAGTATGCCACGGCGGCGGGCACGGCCGCCGCAGCGCCCCACACGTAGGGCTGGGCTGGCGAGTCGGGATTATAATCGTGGAAAACCTTGGCCGCGAAGAAAGTAGCCGCCGCCGTGTGCGCCGTATGGCCCGCGAAAAACGAGTTGGTTTGAATGCGGCTGGTGCGCAGGTCGCCGCCCTCGGGGCCATAGAGGAAGGGCCGGTAGCGCGGAATATTGCCAATGGAGGTAGTAAACAGCGCGTCGGCGGCCAACACGGTTTGCACGTAGAGGGCCAGCGTTTGGCCGTAGTGGCTGCGAATGGCGGGGCTCAGGGCCAGCAGGCCGGGGGCGATTACCAGCGAGGGGTAGCAAAGCAGGTCGCTGGCCGTCTGGGCTCTTTCGCTGAAGTAACCCGCCGAAAAGCGGTCAAATTTTGGCACGTCTTCTTTGCGCAGCGCGGCCAGCTCGGTGGCATTCAGCCCGCTGCGCTGCATCGAGCGGTAGAGGCCAAAGCCGCTCACGGCCAGCTCGCCGGCAATGATGGAGCCATCGACGGCGAAGCGCGTGCGGTAGGGCGACGGCGCTTTTTGGGCGGTGGTGGGCGTGCTGGCGACCAAGCTCAGCGAGCCGGCCAGTAACAAGGGAAAAACGTGCTTCATCGAACTGTAAAATGCTCCTAAACGCGGCAAGCCGCCGCAAGGTTGATGCCGATATAAGCTGGCCCGCTTGCCCCGCACTAATACTTGCGCCGCAAGGCGTTAAACCCCAGCAGCTCCTGCTCCGCCAGCGCCGCCGACACGGCTTGGTATACGGGCTCCAAATCGAGGCGCGACATACCGAGGGCGCGCACCAGCAGCACGTTTTCGCGCGCTTGAGTCACGGCTACCACGTAGGGCCGGCCGGCCAGCGTGGCATGCAACTCAGTCTGGCCGGGTGGCGGCAGCCGGCGCAGCGCGGCGGCCAGCCGCTGAAACTGCGCGCCGGCGGGCGGGCCCACCAGGTAGAGCGACAGCGCCGACTGGTACAACCCAAACGTGGCCTGCGAGGTAGCCAAGTGCTCTTCGGGCCGCAGAGCAAAGCGGTCGAGCAGCGCGAGGCGGCCGGCCACGCTCACCCGCAGCTCGGTGGCGAAACTGGTGAAGGCGAATTTTTCGCCCAGGTCGGTGCGGCCGGCGTGGTACCAGTCGGCCAGCAGCAACGTGGCCGATTCGGCCAGGTGCCAGTGCTGGGCCTGGTGGTAGCGGCTCTCGGCCTGGGGCACCAAGGGGTCGGGCAGCACCACGGCCAGGGCATTTTCGGCCAGGTGGCCTTCGGTGAGTTGCGCGGCCTGCTGGCCATCTATCGACTTGAAGATGCGGGTATTGGCCTGCGTGCTGAGCAGCACTCGGCTGCCCGCCTCGCAGCGCACGCGCAGCCGAATGCTGTCGCCGGCCACCAAGCCGCCCCCGTAGCTGGCCAGCACGGCGTGGCAGGCCGGGCCGGCCGGCGCGGCAGGGTTGATAATCTTGAGGGGCTGCACGCTGCGGCTGGCCACCAGGCGCGACTGCCGCCGCACCTGCGCCACCGTGAGCGCGCTCCACAAATGAGCGTCGTCGTCGGGCATTGAGCGGCAAGTTAGAAAGATGTAGCCCTGACTCGCAGAGTCCAAGCTACCCTGGCCAACCTCCCGGCCCGATTACCAGTTATACGGCCACCTATCCCTTTAAATTCTCATGGAAAACCTAACCGGAAAAACCGCCCTCGTGACGGGCGCGGGCAAAGGCATCGGCAAAGCCGTAGCCGTGGCCCTGGCCAAAGAAGGCGTAAATGTGGGCCTTTTGGCCCGCTCGACCAGCCAGCTCGAAGAAGTAGCCGCCGAGCTGCGCGCCCTGGGCGTGCGAGCCGCCGTAGCCTCGGCCGACGTGGCCGACGAAGCGGCCGTGACCGCCGCCGTGGCGCAGCTCAAAGCCGAGCTGGGGCCGGCCGATATTCTCATCAACAACGCCGGCATCGGCACGTTTGCCAAGTTTTTGGACATGCCCTCGGCCGAGTGGGAGCGCATTATCCGCGTGAACCTACTGGGCGTGTACTACGTGACCCGCGCCGTGCTGCCCGACATGCTGAGCAAGCAGAGCGGCGATATTATCAATATCGCTTCCACGTCGGGGCAGCGCGCCGCGGCGGGCAGCAGCGCCTATAGCGCGTCCAAATTTGCCCTCCTGGGCCTCACCGAAGCCCTCATGCAAGAGGTACGCAAGAGCAACATCCGGGTGTCGGCCCTCACGCCGAGCACGGTGGCTACCGAGCTGGCCATCAGCAACAACCTCACTGACGGCAACCCCGACAAGGTGATGCAGCCAGAGGATTTGGCCGAGTTCATGGTTGCGCAGCTGAAGCTGAACCGCCGCATCTTCATCAAGGAAGCAGGCATGTGGTCGACTAACCCGTAAGATTGTTGCCTTGGTGCGTGAACCTCACCCCCCGGCCCCCTCTCCAAAAAAGAGGGGGAGCCGACCACAAGCTGACGTATGCTAACGTCGAAAGGCGTCAGGCTCCCCCTCTTTTTTGGAGAGGGGGCCGGGGGGTGAGGTTCACGTGTGCAATTTGTCCCAAACCGGCATCAGAAGGATTCCATCCTTCTAGCAACCTATGCCGCGACTGCTACTTCTCCTGATTTTCTGCGGGTTCATCACTACCGCTCAGGCGCAGCAGCGGCTGGCGGCAGCCCGGCAGCGCAGCTACCTCACCAAGGTTTTTCGGCTTACGGAGGCGCAAACCAAGCTCTTGTACGAGCGCGGCCTGGGGGCCGCCCGGCCCGATTTTTTTGCGGTGCCCGTCGACTCATTTCCCACCGACAGCCTGCGCCCCCGGCCGCTGCCGCTGGGCTACTACCTGGTGGCCCGCACCGAGGGCGCGCAGCTGGTGTACTGGCTGCGCACCGAAACCGACCGCACCGTGGCCGTGCTCGACAACCAGGTAGACCTGGCCCTGGTGGTGCGCGACTCGCTGGGCCAGCCCCGCCCCGATGCCCAGGTGGCCGTGGGCCGCCGCCCGGTGCCCTACGATGCCACCACCCACACCTACCGCCGCGCCAAAGCCGGCGAGGCGGGCCTGGCCGCCGTGACCTACGGCGGGCGCACCACGTTTCACACACTAGAGCGCACGTTTCCGGGGCAGCGGGCGGGGCAGCACTTCAGCTGGCGCGGGCTGCGGCAGCGAGTGCTCTACAGCTTTCCGCTGAAGTACGTGGCGCGGCCCACGCGCCGGCTGGTATACGAGGTGGGCCACGCCCGCTACGCCAACACGGGGCCAGTGGGGCTGCTGCGCTCGGCTTTCAATGAGAGCGTGCGCGCCCAGCGCCAGGGCCGCCGCAGCCAGCGCTGGGCGGGCTACCTGGTGCTCAATCAGCCGCGCTACCGGCCCACTGGCGACACCTTGCGCCTGAAAGCCAGAATAGTGCGGCGCGACAACGGCCGCCTATATCGCAAGCCCCTCACGCTGTGGCTATCGGGCGGCGCGGCGCGCAAGCGCCTGGCCACGCTACAGCCGGTGCGGCCCGGCACCTACGAGTACGTGCTGCCGCTGGGCGATACGCTGGGTTTGCGGCCCGACACGGAAGGCCGGGTTTACCTCGAAAACGGCAAGGGCCATACTATGGTGCAGGCCGAGTTTCAGTACGAAGACTACGAGCTTGATAATGCGCACTACACCCTGCGCGTGGCCGAAACAGCGCAGCGCCACGGCCAGCCGCAGGCGGTATTTGTGCGCGGCACCGATGCCAACGCCCTCAACCTGCTCGATGCGCGGGTGCGGCTGGCGGTGGTGCCCACGGAGCCGCCCGGCCGGCTACCCAAGCGGCAGCTATTCATCCCCGATACACTCTGGACGCACGCGCAGGCCCTCGACCCGCTGGGCGAAACCCGCATCAACTTGCCGGCCACTATTTTCCCCGATGTAGACTTTGGCTATGAAGTGGTCGCCACCTTTCTGACCGCCGACAACGAGCGCCACGAAGAAGAAGCCAACGTGAGCCACCGCCGCGATTTTGGCCAGCTGAGCCTGGTCCTCAGCCGCGACTCGGTGCGCCTGGGCTACGACTCGCTGGGCCGGGCGCGGCCGCACCGCGCCACGTTGCGCATCCGGCGCAGTGGCCCGCTGCCCGCCCTAACGCGGGCCGTGAGCCTGCCGCTGGCCTTGCCGCTCGATTTTCAGGCGGTAGCATACGAGCTGACCGATGCCGCCGACCGCTCGGCCGCGCTCGTGCTGAGTGCCGAAAATGCCGACCTGACGCTGAGCTCTGACCGCACCGCCGACTCGGTGGCGCTGGCCGTGCGCAACCCGCACCGGGTGCCGTTCTGGTATTTCGTGTACCGGGGCGATGAGCTGAAATACCGGGGCTACGGCCTCGACTACCGCGCCAGCCTGGCCGACAAAACGCTGGCGACCTGGCACGTATCGCTGCACTACCACTGGGGCGGGCGCCTGCAAGCGGCCGAGTACACGGTGGCCGCGCCCCAGCGCCAGCTGGTGGTGGCCACCGACCAGCCCGCCGTGGCCTACCCCGGCCAGAAAATCCGACTCAACTTCAGCGTGACCGACGAGCGCGGGCGGCCCGTGCCCGATGCCGACCTCACGGCCTATGCCTACACCAGCAAGTTTGAGGCGAGCGCCGCGCCCGCGCTGCCCACGTTTAACCGGCCGGTGGTGGGGCGGCAGGCGCGGCGGCGGTTTCGGCTGGCGGGCACGTTTGCGGAGCAGCCCGAAAGCCGCCGCCTGCTGCCGTGGCGCGAGTGGCGCACGCGCCTGGGGCTCGATTCGCTGCGCTTTTACCAGTTTTTGTATCCCGAAAGCGGCGCGTTTTACGAGTACCGGCCCGCGCCGGGCGGTCTCACCCAACTTGCGCCTTTTGTGGTCGATTCGGGCCGGGTGCAGGCTCCGGTGGCGGTGTACGTAGATGGGCAGCCGGTGTACGTTCACGACGTCAACCAGTTTGATGCCTACGCCATGGTGGCCGACAGCGGGCACCACACACTCAGCATCCGCACCCGCGACCGCCTCGTGACGCTCGACGATGTGTACCTGCGCCCGCTGCGCAAGCTCACGCTCAGCCTGGATGTCAACCACCCCTGCACCGAGCTGCGGGTAGAAAAGCGTAAGCCCCAGCTCGATGAGACCGAGCTAGCGCAGCTGCGCCGCTCGCTGCTGCTACTCGATACCGAAAATAACGCCAGCTTCACGACGCTGCGCCAGGGGCCGCGACTGCGCGTGCCACGCCCCACCGGCGGCTACCAAAACCGTTATACCGGTGGGTACCAGCATACCTACGGCCGTCTGCAAGTGGCGGGGCCATTCCAGCCCGATTCGGTGCTGCTGCGCCGGGCCGGGGGCGTGCGCAGCAAGTTCTTGTTTGAGCCACTGTATGCCTACACCGTGCGGCCACAGTTCTTAAAAATGGCTTGCGCCGAGCCGGCTAGCTTTGGCAGCCTCGGCGGAGCGGGCCTGCTCACGCCGCTGCCGCTAAGCGGATTTGCCCTCACCGAGGCCGACGTGCGGGCCAACTTTTTGCCGCCCGTGGCGGCTGCGCCGCTGCCGATTTACACGCTCAACTCGCTTTTTACCGAGCCTACCCGCACGCCCCGCGGCCAGGGCCGGCTGGAGGTGCGCCTGCCGCCCCACCCCGACTCGGCCCGGCACCCGCTGCCCACACCGCGCTACATCTTCCTCACCCGGCCCGGCCAGCCCAAATACCTGCGCCTCGACCGCTGGCAGCGGTTGCACGCGCTGGCCCCCGGCCGCTACCAGGTGGCCGTGCTGCTGAGCGACAGCACCTGCCTGGTGCCCGCCGAGCCGGTATTCATTCAGGCCGATGGCCAGACGTATTTGCAGCTGCAATGGGGCGACCGGCAGGCGGCCGGGGCGCTCGGCCGCCGCATCGGGCGGCTGGTGCGCGCGCGCGCGCAGCCCACGGCCCAGGTGGGGCCCCAAAGGCCACCCACCGCGCCGCCCGTGGCCGAGCCGCTACTGCCCGGCGAGGGGCGGCTGGTGCGCGGGCAGGTCGTGGATGCGACCACCGAGGAAGGCCTGCCAGGCGTTACGATTTTGGTGAAAGGCACGACCATTGGGGTTTCTACCGCCATGGATGGCAGCTTTGCCCTGCGGGTGCCGTGGGGCCGGGTTACGCTGGTGGCCTCCTACATCGGCTACACTGGGCAAGAGGTTGAAACCGAGTACCAGCGCCAGCTTACTTTTAGGCTGAGCGCCGACAAGCAGTCCTTGCAAGAAGTGGTAGTGGTGGGCTATGGCTCGGTGCCGGCCCTGGGGCTTATGGGCCGGGTAGCGGGGCTGCAAGTGCAGTCGGCGCAGCCTGGCTTGAGCCCCGATGTGCGCGTGATGCTGCGCGGCTCGCGCTCTAGCACTGGGGCTACTATGGCGCTGGTCGTTATCGATGGCATCATCTCCTCAAGCCAGGCGCTGGCCGCTCTCAACCCTAATGACATCGCCACTACGCAGGTGCTGAAAGGCAGCGCGGCCACCGCCATCTACGGTGCCCGCGCCGCCAATGGCGTACTCATCATCACGACCAAAGCTGGCGCGGGCCAGCCCGGCGCGCTGCTGGCCGCCGCACCCGGCGCCCGCCCCGCGCTGCCCGACGTGCCCCTCGGCGACCCGCGCCTGGCCCTGCGCCGCCACTTCCGCGACTACGCCTGGTGGCGGCCCACGCTAAGTACCGATGCCCAGGGCCAGGCCCACACCGAAGTGGTGCTGCCCGACGACGTGACCAGCTGGGACACTTTCGTGCTGGGCTCTGATGGGCACCGGCGCACCGGCAGCACCACCGGCCAGCTGCGCGCCTACAAGGGCCTGCTGGCCGAGCTGGCCGGCCCCCGCTTTTTGGTGGCCGGCGACCGGGCGCAGGTGCTGGGTAAAGTGCTGAACTACCGCCCCGACACGGCGCAGGTCACGACTACGTTTAAGGTAGGGGCGCAGGTCGTTCGCACGCAGGCGCACCGCGTCAGCAGCTCGGCCCTTGATACGCTCACGGTGGCTGCCCCCACCGCCGGAGCCGATTCGGTGCAAATCACCTACGGGCTGACGACGGCGGGCGGCTACGCCGATGGCGAGCAGCGCAGCATAGCAGTGGTGCCAGCCGGCACCCGCGAGCGCCTGGGCACTTATGCCGTAGTGACGGCGGCTGATACCACACTGACCTTGCCGCTCGACCCCAAGCTGGGCGAAGTAACCGTGCGCCTCGAAAGCGACGCCCTGCCCACGCTGCTTTCCGAGATTCAGCACCTGCACGCCTACGCCTACCTCTGCAACGAGCAAATGGCCTCCAAGCTGCTGGCGCTGCTGCTAGAGCGCCGCATCTGCACGGTGCAAAATGTGGCTTTTCGGGGCGATAAGGCGGTTAATTTTCTGGTGCGCAAGCTTCAGGAAAGCCAGCGCAAGGCCGAAGGCCTGTGGGGCACCTGGGCCACTACCGCGCCAAGCTATTGGGTGTCGGCCCACGTGCTGGAAGCATTGCTAGGGGCCGAAAAAGCGGGCTACCGCGTCGAATTGAACCGGCCCGCGCTGCAAGCCCACCTGCTGCGCGAGCTGGATGAGGCGCTGCGCATCCCCACTGCCATGCCCACCGTGGCCGAGCGCCGGCGCGGCATTTTGCCCCGCCCCACGCCCGCCGAGACCGACGACCAGCTGCGCCTCCTGCGCCTGCTGCACCAGCTGGGCGCCCCCACCGACTACCGCACCTACCTCGACCGCATCGACCGCGCCCGGTCCGGCCGCCGCGCCCTCGACCGCTACCTGGCCAGCACCGAGTTGCGCCAGCAAGTGGGCCTGCCCTACCAGCTCGACAGCCTGCGGCGCTACCGCCTGCGCACCGAGCTGGGCGGCGTGTTTTATGCCGACACGGCGGGCCAAAATACCTACTACCGCTACCTGCTGCCCGACCGCGTGGCCACCACCCTACTGGCCTACCGCGTGCTGCGCGCCCAGGGCGGCCACGCGGCCGAATTGGTGCGCATTCGCACGTTTTTGCTGGGTTTGCGGGGCGGCGGCTACTGGGGCAGCACCTACGCGGCGGCCTCCATTATGGCCACCATCGGCCCCGATTTGCTGGCGCCGGGTGGGCGGGGCGTAATGGCCCAGGTGCGGCTGACGGGCGCGCCCGCCGCCCGCGAGGCGGGCGCCATCACGAAATTTCCCTTCGACCTGAAGCTGCCCGCGCCCGATGGCCCGCTGCTACTGCACAAAACCGGCGGCCTGCCCGTGTACGCCACTGCCTACCAAACCCGCTGGAACCCCGCGCCCGCCCCGGCCGCCCGGCCCTTCACCGTAACGACTACCCTCGCCGGCCAAACCGGCCGCCGCATCAGTCTGCGCGCCGGCCAGCCCGCCGAGTTGCTCGTGACGGTAGAGGTAAAAGCCGAGGCGCGCTACGTGCTGCTCGAAGTGCCCATTCCGGCCGGCTGCTCCTACGGCCCCGCGCCCACGCCCAATGCGCTGGAAGTGCACCGTGAAAACCTGCGCCACCAGGCCGGTATTTTCATTGATTATTTGCCCATCGGCCGGCACACGTTTCGGGTGGCCTTGCAGCCGCGCTACCGGGGGCAGTACACCCTCAATCCCGCCCGCGCCGAGCTGGTGTATTTTCCTACCAAGTACGGGCGCACGGGCAGCAAGCAGGTTGGTATCCGGTAAAAGGCTATATTGGGCCTGCCGGTAATTAAAGCGTGTCGGCAGGCAGCTTTCAACCAAACGCCGCAAATTCTTTCGCTAGGCGGCCCTTTGGGCGGTATTATTCTAGCTTAAAACTGCACTCTGCTACGGCGGGGCCGAGAAGGCCGAACTTAGCAAAAACCAGCTGGCTATTATTGCGTTTCAGGAAACAATTATTTTATTTTCCACCTCTATAGCTATCATGAGAAAGTCTTTAGTAGGCCTGGCCGCGCTTGCGGCCCTGGCCGCCTGCCGCGAGTCTAATACCAGCGTAAAAAGCGCGCCATCGGCCGAGCCCATCGCGGCCACCAAAACGCTGTGCTTCGACACTACTTTCACGAAGCCCAACCAGCAGCCCCGCGCCTACTCCTACACCGCCGACATCGTGGTGGGCACCGGCAAAACGGTGACCGTACCGGTCCAGATTGACTGGACCACCGTATCAGAAGGCGGCTGCCTGCAAGTGGCCTCGCTCCGGGTGTACCAGCTCGGCGCCGCCGACCTGCGCACCAACGTCGTTGTGAAAGCCATGCGCGACGCAGCCTGCAAGCCCGGCCCCTTGCCCAGCGGCCCCGGCCGCACGCCCACCGGCGCGGTGTACGTCAATCTCACCTGCCAGGCCAAAGCGGTGCGTGCGTTCAGCAGCTTTCGCTTTATGCTCAATGGCCTGGGCTACCACGATAACCTGGAGCAAACCCTGACCACCGCCAATGCTACGGCCCGGTAGACTCTGTTTACTACCTTTTTAACAAAAAGTCCCGGCCAGCTAGCCGGGACTTTTTATTGGGTGCCAGCGACCGCCAGCATAGTCCGACGCGCCTTGCGGCGGCAATCGCTTCGGGGCTGAGCGGAGGGCAGGGTTTTAGTCCTGCATAATAGCCCGCAGGTCGTGCAACCGCCGCCGCATGGGCCGGATAACTTCTTCGGGCACCGGCACGGCCGGGCCATAGCGGGCCGTGAGGTAGCGCACCAGTGCCCCCAGGCCATATACCTCGTCGCGGGCAGCCTGTGCCAGGGCCTGCCACTGCGCCGGGCCGAGCGCCAGCGTGCGGTGGCAGTGGTAGCGCACCACGATGGCCTGGCTCACGATACCAACCAATTCCTCAAGCAGTTGCTGTTCTTCGTCGCTAAATTCCCGTGGCTGTGGGCCGGCCAGGCACAGCGTGCCGATAACGTGCTGGTCGGGCATTCGCAGCGGAGCCCCGGCGTAGAACCGCATGCCCTGGTCGAGGCACTTTTGAATCGCGGCGTCGTCGAGCGGTGTGCGGGCCGCCGCGGCCAAATCGTGGTAAACCACCACCCGGCCGTGCTTAACGACCTGCGCGCACAGTAGCTCGGCGCGGGGGTTGGGCGGCAGCGGCGGCAAGCCAAAGGTGGCCTTGTAATGCACCCGCTCCGCATCGACGAGGCTCACGTAGGCAATTGGCAGCCGAAAAGCCGCCCCGGCCAGCACCACCATTTCGTCGAACAGCTCTTCCTGCAACGCGTGCAAAATCTCATACTGATGCAGCGACCTCAGGCGCTCGGCCTCGTTGGCCGGCAGTAGAATAGCGGGAGTAGCCGTCATAGAGAAGAAAATAAAAACTTGATTAAATACTATTTATAATCCGTAGCCTATGCTGAGATACCCAAATATAGGACCCCTCAGCCAATGCTGCCTGCTGCTTCGGCATGCAAGTTGTAAAACCGCCTAAGGCAGGGCACTACTGGCCCGCAGCTTCTGCGAGGCGCTGCCTGGCCATCGCTGGCCAGCAGCCAGCTTCTGGCAGGGCCTGGCTACGGGCACTTGAAAAATTAGCGAGCAAATAAATTTGCACTTTACCTAATTAATAACCTAGTTTTGCGGCTGTATAAGCACTTATTCAATAGCTATTTTATGAATTATTTAAGTTACAAAGATGCTTTTTCGGCATTAGTACAAGAGAATGATGGGGTATTACCAGATTTGTACGAAACGGTTACTCTCACTATTCTTTGCCACCCCGCCGAGGCCCCACCCATCGCCACGGTGGCCGATGTAGTAGCCTACGCTATCGTAGAAACGAGCGAAGAATTTCGGGTGGCGGCTTTCAGGCGGCAGCCAGCTAGTCCAGTGTCCGCAACTGGTAGATTCGCGGGCCCTTACTTGGGTTTTGAGCACATTATGGAGCATGCCACCACCTGCTGCAACTAAGCCACTATTCTACACAAAGTACTATTCTGCAAGAGCCGACCCTGAAACGCGCCACTTGGGTGACAGTGCCGGCGCGCTAGGCGGTTAGGTGCTCATCTGCCTTAGCACAGGCCTGCCCGGCGCCAAAAACTGGCACTAAAAAAGCGCTGACCTGCTGGTCAGCGCTTTCTTGAGCGGGTGGGTAGGAGAGCAGGGCGTAGAGGTTACTGGCTTTTCCAGGAAAGGCGGGCAAATACTTCGTGGGGCAGCAATTGCGCGCCGTACAGCAAGGCCGCCGAATGCGGCGCCCGAGTGCTCCACTGGGCGACTACGCCGTCCATTTCTTCGGGCGTGAAAGAATCCATCAGGCCTTGGTAGCCGAGGAGCTTATCCCAGCCCCAGCGGGCCAGTAGCTGCCCGGCGTGCAGCAAAAAATCCTGCAAGTCGGTCAGGTGGCGGGGGCCAGCATTGTATTCCACGGCGATGTAGCACTCGGTAGGGTGCTCGAGGAGCCGGCCCACTGGATTTTCAAAATACGTAGCGTGCCGCTTGGCGGAAGCCTCAATAGGATTAAGCATAGAATGACTTTACCTGCCGATTGATTGGCAATAGTACTATCTCAAAGCTACTTGCATAAGCTTGTAGTTGAGTTATAAACATCTATTTTTTATGCTAAATCCCTTTCCTGTGCTATCCAGCCGCTTGGCCTTCGACAAAGCCCCGCCGCAGCGCGGGGCCTAGGGCTGCGGCACGTTGGTGAGGCGCCCCTCGCTATTTATCCACAGCGACACCGGGGGGCGGGGGGCTACCGGCGGGGCACGCCGGCCGAGCTTATCGCAAAGCACTAGGTACAGAATACCCAAAAGCGGCCCGAAGGAAACGGAACCGAGCAGACGCAGGTGCCAGTACTGCGACTGGCTCAGGCCGAGGTAATCGTAGGCGAGGAGCTTGAGGAAGTGGTCCATGTATACCTAGACAAATACTAAGCCGCTGCTGTTCAACAAGTAGAATGGAATGGCTGCACTAGCCCCAGCGGTGGGCGGCGCTACGCCCGCTCAATATCCGCTTGGGCGGTGCAGCCTTCCTCGATAGTGCAGATATGCTTCACCGGGCCGTCGAAAACTACTTGCCCCTGTTGGTCTTTCACTAGCTGGTGCACGGCAACTTTCAGCTGCCCGCCGGCGCGCTACGCAAAGCCCATGGGCTCGACGCGCGGGTTCAGCTCGTGCCATTGCCGCAGCCAGTAGCCGCGCACCTGCTCGTGGCCAGTGGCACAGCCGCCCGCCCAGGCCCGCGACCAGCGCACCTGCGGAGCAAACGTGGCCAGGATGGCCGGAATATCGCGGGCATTGAAGGCGGCGTATATTTTCCAAAGCGGGTTGTGCCGCGCTTATAGTTAAAGCAAAAAGGGAAGCCGTGAAGCTCCGCGCAAGGCGCTACTCAGCGCAGGCGCACTGCCCTGGTACTAGCTACGCGCTACGCCGGTAGGTGAGCACCTGGTAGCCGCGGCGGCAGCTGGTGATGTACTGCGGCTGCCTGCTCGGATAGCCACGTCGGTTTGGCGCGAGGGGCGAGGTTAGCTCGCCGCTAAGAAACCGCGACAACGCACGGGGCGCAAGGCCGCACCGCCAGAGGCAACATAGCGCAGTCCTTGCTCGCGCTACCCTCGCCCACCGGGCCTGTGGTGGGCGGCACCAGCCACGCGTACTCGCGGGCGCTATCACTGTCAGAATCTCCCCAAGTGGCTGTTTTGAGTAGCACTCTTTTTCGACTAACGCCCCGTTTTTTTTGTAGTTGGCACATTTTTTCGCCTATTACTAGGCCTCACCATCCCCTTCAAGCTGGCAACTGCGCACTTCTCTTACGCACGCGAGCGGCGGCAAGCTTACGCGTCCTCAATGCACTAAATCGCGCAGAATATTCTTTAAAGCCAAGGGCACCGTTGGCACGCAATAAAAAACGCCCCTAGTACTAGACTAGGGGCGTTTTGGTGATCCCGCTGGGATTCGAACCCAGGACCCGTACATTAAAAGTGTACTGCTCTACCAGCTGAGCTACAGAATCGGTACTTTTGTGTTTCGACTTTTACAACCGCGGTGTGTTACCGTTTTTGTGGGTGCAAAAGTACAGCGACTTTTCTAACCCGACAACCCTGCGGCAAAAAAACCTTTGATTTTTGCGTACCCTCTTCTTCTTTGCCTACCTTATTACGCTGCCATTCTGGACGTTGGCCAGCGAAAAAAAAAATGATTTTTTTTCGCTGGCCGGCAGGCCTTTGATTCTTGGCCAGGCGCAGCGGGCCGATTCGCTCTTTGAACAAGGGCAGTATGAGGCGGCCCTGCCACTCTACCGCGCCCAGGTGTGGCGGCAGCGGCAAGTGTCGGCGCGCCTGTTAGTGCGCTTGGCTTATGCCGAGCATCAGCAGGCACACTATGCCGCCGAGCTGCTGTACCTGAATATGGCCCTGGCCCGGCAGCCGCGCCTCAGCACCTGGCGGCAACTGGCGGCCCTGGCCCAGCGGCAGCGGCTAGTGGGCTACCCCACCACTTGGCAGCAGGAGGTGCGCGTGCAGGTACTGCGCTACTACTACCCCGTGCTGCAAGGCTTGCTCACCGTGGCCGTACTGGGGGCCGTAGGGCTGCTGCTACGGCACCGGCGCACCGGCCGGGGCACTTGGGTGGTTTTCGGCGCCTACGTGCTGGCCACGGGAGCTTATCTGCGCTGGCTGCGGCCGGCGCCCACGGGCATCGTGGCCCGGCCCGGCGTAGCCCTGATGGCTGGCCCCGGTGCCGGGGCCGCTTGGCTTAGCACGGCCGCGCCCGGCGACCGCCTGCCCGTGCTGGGCCGCCAGGATATCTGGCTGCGCGTGCGCTGGCAAGAGCGGGTAGCCTACGTGCGGGCTGCCGATGCTTTCGTGGTAGAATGAGCGCCTGGCACTACCTCCTGCTGATGCTGGGCTGCGAAGACGGTCCTAATTCAGAACGTGGCACGCGCCCGCCACGGCGGCCCATCGTACCGAAGTAAGGTAAGCGGCGTGGCCGCGCAGGGTTGCGCAGCAAACAATTGGCGTAAGGCCGGCACTCGAAGCGGTGGCAGGTCGCGAGTGGCCAGCGTGAGGTGGGGTGTATGAGGGCGTTTTTCGGGTAGGTTGGCCAGTGATTGGGCTTCACACCAAGCTACCAGCCGAGCCTGTACGTCTCGTGCGGCGCGGCGGCCTGCTCCACGCGCACGACTAGCGTGCGGTCACCAAATTACGCAGAGTGCTCCAGCGCCACCGCACAGCTTGCCTGGGTGGCCGCCAAAGCTGCCACATGGGCCATCTTTGCCTCGACGGACGCGGGCCGACGGGAGGTGCGGCAGGCGCACGGCGCCGCAGCTGCTCATGAGGCAGTGCACCTCCTGCTTCAGCGCCCATAGTTGGAAAAAACGGGTTCGGGCGGCAGCGGCGCCACCACGTACAGCATACGCGTGGCGCGCTCAACAGGCGTAGTCGATTCAGTGGGCATCGCGAAGGATTGTCTAAAAACAACCGCTCGCTTATACGCCGAGGCCCGCCGCTCGGTCAGTTGGCCCGCACTACGGCCAGGGCCAAGTCGGCCCGTACTTCGGGCAAATCCAGCACCAGTTGCCCGTCCGCGCTCAGCGCTGCTAGATGCCCGGTTTCGTGCCCCATCACCGTATCCCAGAAGTGAATGGTGTAGCGGCCATCAGCCAGTCCCGGTAGCGTGAGCTGTACCGCCAGCGGCGGCACCCGCTGCCGCAGGGTGCCGCGCGTTTTGGTGGTGCAGTCGAGGCGTAGTAGCCACGCAATAGCCTGGGCGGTATCGCCGCAGGCAAAGCACGCAAAAGCCGCCGTAGATAGCCGCGCCTCATGGTTGAGGTTGCGCCGCCGAAACTGTGCCCAATCGATGAGCGGCAAAAAAGCGACCAGGCTGCGCTGCGCAGCTCGCATTCCGTGCGTGAGCACGTGCGGGTGGCGATTGGGCCAGCGCAGGCCGCCGCCCGCCCCGCCCGAGGCCAGGTGTGCCCACTGCATGTGCCGGAAATACTCGTCGTCAAATGCCACCGGCAGCGTACGCCCCCGGTCTTTGAAGCTGTGAATGGGTCCGTGCTCGCTATCTAAAAAAGGTTTCTCTGGAGGCAATTGTGCCAGCGCTTCTCGCATCAGCATGCCTGTGCAGCGGGCCGCCCCCACCGTGTCGCGCGGGTTGTCGATAGTGGCCGCGTCGTAGAAATGCGTAGTGGCAAAATCGAGCTCCGGATGCCGAAAAATGACTTCTCCCAAGCTGGGATGTTTAGCGAGCACCGGCCCAAAAAGCGATACCGTTTGGAGATGCGTACGGCCAAAACAACGCATTTCTACCTCGCGCAAGTGCTGGCTCACTTCACTAATAAATTCGTGAAAGCCGGCCGGGTTATTTTGCGCGTGCGCAGGGTGAATTTCATTCCATAAGTCCCAAGCAAACAGCGCACCGCTGCCGCCCCAGCGCTCAGCTGCAAACGTGAGCCGCCCCTTAATAGCAGCTCGCATAGCTGGGCTTAGCAGCCACTGCGACCGCCGA
>Ga0182232_1000208_pt1 | contig 16496 bp, 8 predicted proteins | sample G6R1MG_30_FD_155484 | JGI IMG/M metagenome (GOLD analysis project Ga0182232, IMG submission 155484) | Phyllosphere microbial comminities from miscanthus, Michigan, USA - G6R3_NF_07NOV2016_LD2 MG | ecosystem: Host-associated > Plants > Phyllosphere > Phylloplane/Leaf | place: USA: Michigan... | reverse complement strand
CCAGAGCTTGGGGTTGGGCAGGGTTAGCGCTGGCAGGCGCACCAGCCGCGTAGCGTGCGCGGGCAGCGTCACTTGCCGCGTCACTACCTGCCCGCCGATGGTGTAGCGCAGCACGGCCGGCACCTGTTTGCCGGTTGGGTTTTCCAGCTCGGCCGTCACCGCCAGGGTGGCGGGCGGCTGCGGGCCATCGGGCTGGCGCACGCCGGGCACGCGGGTAACGATGTGCGGGTTTTTGAGGTTGACCGGCCCGGTTCGCTCAATCGTTACCTTGTCCCAAATACCCGTATTGCGGTCGCGGATGGGCTGAATCCAGTCCCAGCCGGCCACGTACTGGTGCGCCACGTTGCGGGCAATGGTGCCGTCGCCGCCCTGCCCGCCGTTGGGGTTGCCCACCGGGTCGGGCGGGAAAACGATAACGGCCAAGCGGTTGTTGCCGTCCTGCGCCAGGTAGGGCGTGATGTTGTAGGCCTGGCGCAGAAACATGCCGTGGTGGGTTTTCGGGTTGAGCTTCCGCCCGTTCAGAAACACCTCGCAGCTGTAGTTCACGCCCCGCAAGTGCAGCCAAACCTGGCCGCCGCCACGGACGGGCGCCTCCCTAAAATCCTTGGCAAACCAGTACGTGTAGTAGTCGCGCCCGGTAGTATAAATGTCCGGAATGCGGTTATTATTCATCCCGAAAAACGGGTCAGGCACTTGCTTATTAGCCAGCTGCGTGGTGAGCACCGTGCCTGGCACCACGGCCGGCAGCCAACCGCTTAGCGCGAAAGATGGCCGCGAAATGGCCGCCCCATCGGCTGGCACGCGGGCAAGGGGCATTGCCTTCCAGCCAGAGTTCAGCTCGTAGCGCTGCTGCGCGGCCAGGGGCGCGGCCAGCACCAGCGCCAGCAGCAGGAGGCAATAGGTTTTCATGCGAAAAAGCTCACAGAAGTAATCGTTGGTAAAGGGCCAGCTGGGGGCAGGTTTTGCCGGGGCTTTGCTACTGCACCACCACCTCATCCACAAACAGCCACGCCCGCGAGGGCGGCGGGCCGGGGCTGGCCGCCGCCGGCTGCGCGTTGCGGGCCGTGACGCGGACAAACCGGGCTGGTGTCTTCTTCACCTCGGCCTTCACCGCGCTGATGCCCGACTTGGTGGCCGCCGCCACGGGCGCGGCATACACCGTTTTAAACGTGCGGCCATCCGTGGAAACGGCAACTTCAACCTGCGTGGGCAGCAAAATGCCGGCCCCCGCGTTCTGCAAGAAGCTGCTCTCGACCGTGCTGATTTCGGTAGCTTTTTTCAAGTCAATCGTCGCCACCAGGTCGGTGCCCAAAAAGCCTAGCCACTGCCCGTCGGTGAAGCTCGTGGAGCCTTTCAGGCCATTTACTAGGGTCAGCGGGCCGGTTCCGCTGTACTGCTTGCTTGGCGCATTGGCCAGCGTAACCGGCTGGGTGAATGCTCGGTGCGCAAGGAATTCTTTGGTCGTGATTTTGCCCATCAGCTGGCCATTCTCAAACGAAGCAGCTTTAATAACGGCCGAATTGGCCAAGGCAAACGGCGCGGTGTAGACCCGGGCCGTAGCCGTGGGGTCCGCGCCATCGAGGGTGTACACGATGCGCGGGCCGGCGGCATCCGTGTGCAGTGCCACGAGGGCCTCGCGCCGCACCGAGTCGATGGTGAGCTGCTGGCGCACGTTGAAGGCGCTCTTGGCATAATTGGCCCCCAGCGCCTCGTAGCGCTGGTATTGCCGGCGCATCCGCTCCTGGAAGTCGGGCCAGTTTCTTTGGCGCGCAGGCGTCCACAGCACCTCGGCCAGGGCCGACATGCGCGGCAGCACCATGTACTCGGCCTGCTGCTCGGTAGGGATGTACTCAGTCCAGAGGTTGGCCTGCCCGCCCAGGATGTAGCGCTGCTCGGCGGCGGTCAGCTCCGGCGGCGTGGGCTCGAACGTGTACACCTTAGAGAGCGGCAGGTAGTCGCCAAACGACAAGGGTTCGAGGCTGGCCGGGCCCTGGGCGTGGTCGAAGTAGGCGTACGCGCCGGGCGACATCACCACGCTGTGCCGCTGCCGGGCCGCCGCAATGCCGCCTTCCAGGCCGCGCCACGACATCACGGCCGCGTTGGGCGCCAGGCCGCCTTCCAAAATCTCATCCCAACCGATAATGCGCTTGCCGTTGGCGTTCACAAATTTCTCGATGCGCTGCACGAAATAGCTCTGCAAGGCGTGCTCGTCCGGCAGGTTTTCGGCCTTCATGCGGGCCTGGCACTTGGGGCAGGCGTGCCAGCGGGTTTTGGGCGCCTCGTCGCCCCCGATGTGCACGACCTGGCCCGGAAACAAGGGCATCACTTCCGCCAGTACATCCTGCAAAAAATTGAACGTCTGCTCGTTGCCAGCACAAAAAATGTCGTCGAACACCCCCCACAGCCCCTCCACCTGAAAAGGCCCGCCGCTGCACGACAGCTCGGGGTAGGCCGCCAGCGCCGCCACGGCGTGGCCGGGCATCTCGATTTCGGGCACCACCGTGATGTAGCGCTCCCGCGCGTACTGCACCACTTCTTTTAGCTGCTCCTGGGTGTAAAAGCCGCCGTAGTGAATGTTGTCGAACTGGTGCGGCTGGTCGCTGTAGCTCCCGATGAGCGTGTGGTCGCGCCAGCCGCCCACGGCGGTCAGCTTGGGGTATTTCTTGATTTCGATGCGCCAGCCCTGGTCGTCGGTGAGGTGCCAGTGAAAGGTGTTGAGCTTGTGCAGCGCCAGGTAGTCGATATACTTCTTCACAAACTCGACCCCAAAAAAATGGCGGCTCACGTCGAGGTGCATGCCGCGCCACGCGTAGCGCGGCTTGTCTATTACCTCCACGGCGGGCAGGCTGGCCGCCGCCGGGCGCTGCGTAGGCAGCAGCTGCCAAAGGGTTTGGGTGCCCCAAAACAGGCCCTGCGGCTGGCGGGCGGCCAGCACCACCCGCGCCGGCTGCACGCTCAGCGTGTAGCCCTCGGCCCCCAGCGTATCAAGGGGCTGGGCCAGGGTGAGGTAGATGCTGCCGGCCGATTGCCGGCCCGGCGCGGCGGCCACCACGGGCGGCCGCACGCCGGTGGCCCGCGCTATTTCCTGGCTCAGGCTTTGGCCGATGCGGCGCAGTTCCTCGTTTTGGGGGCCGACGTAAATGCGGGTTTCGGGCGTGATAGCGAAGCGGCCGCTGCCCGGCACCAGCCGCGCCGGCTGCGGAATAACGGCGATGCCGGGTGGGCCAGGGGTAGTTTGCTGGCCGTGGGCCGGCGCCAGGCTGCCCACGGCCAGCAGGGCGGCGAGCAAAACTATTAGTTTTCGGGTCATAACCTATAGGGCGGGCGCCGGGCGCGGGTGGGAAGTAGGGAGTGCTAGTTGCAGGTGGCAAAGGGCAGCCGCGCCCAGCACGGCGGCGTTGCCGATGGTGGAGGGCGCCACGACGAGGCGCTCCGTTAGTTGTTTGAAGGGAAAGGCCGCCAGGCTTTCGTGCAGCCCGCCGCGAAAGTAGGCGAAGCTCTGGCTGACGGAGCCGCCCAGAAAAATGGCCTGCGGCGACAGCGCGTACAGGATAACGTGCAGGGCGCGGCCCAAATGCCGGCCAAACTCGGCAAAGAGAGCCAGAGCCTGGGCATCGCCCTGCCGGGCCAGCGCGTGCCACGCCGCGCCCGGCCGCCCGGTGCGCTGCGTGAAAAACTTGCCGCTGCAATAGTCCTCAAGCGTTTTATCGAGGTACGGGATGCAGCCAAACTCACCGGCGCTCGACAGCGTGCCCGAATACAGCTGGTGATTGAGGATGAGGCCGGCCCCCAGCCCGGTGCCGAGCGCCAGGCCCACCAGGTTGGCGTAGGGCTGGCCCTGGCCGTACATTTTTTCGCCCACGGCAAAGGCGTTGGCATCGTTGGTGAGGTACACCGGCTTGCCAAAATGGCGGGCCAGGTACGCCCGCAAGTGCACCTCGCGCCACGACGGAATATTCTGCACGTTGTGCACAATGCCGTTTTCCTCGTCTACCAGCCCCGGCACCCCAATGCCAATACCCGCCACGCCACTCGCCACCAGCGGCGCCAGCTCCCGCGCCAGCTCGGCCAAAATCTGCTCCTGGGGCGCGGTAGCTGAGGTTTCGAAGCGCACTGCCTGCCGCAGCTCGCCCGCCTGCACCACGCCCGCGTGCACCTTCGTGCCGCCAATATCTACGCCGAGGTACTTGTCGTTGGTCATGCGGGAGTTGCTAAAAGTAAGGGCTGCCGTGGGGCATGCCTCACGGCATTCAGCACGGCCGAAACGAGGGGTTACAAAAATCAAACTCAGCCTAGAAATGCCACCGCACAAAAGCCTCCATTGCCTCGTAATTGGCCAGCCCCAGCTTGTCGTACTGGTGGGCCGTTTCGCGGTTGCGCTGCTCGGCCCGCACCCAAAACTCGCGGGCATCGTCGCCCGGAAACATGGGCCGGTCTTTCTGGCTCTGGTGCTTGAAAATGGCGTGGCGCTTGCGAATTACTTCCTGGGGCGACAGCGGCACGGCCATCTCAATCTCGTGGGGCTTGAACTCGTGCCAGGCCCCGCGGTACAGCCACACCCAGCAGTCGGCGGTCCACGCCTCGGTCTGCCTGAGGCGGCGCAAGGCTTCCGCCACGATGTTGAAGCACACGATGTGCGTGCCGTTGGGGTCGGCAAAATCGCCGGCTACGAACACCTGGTGCGGCCGCACCTGCTGCAACAGCTGCCTGGTGAGCGCGATATCCGGCTCGCCGGCCGGTGCCTTGGCCAGCTTGTTCGACTCGTAGAAGGGCAGCGCCTGAAAGTGAATGTGGTCGTCGGGCAGGCCTGCGTAGCGAGCGCCCGCAATGGCCTCACTCTTCCGAATGTAGCCTTTCACGTTGCGAATTTCCTGCGTGTCGGGCTGGTTGGGCTGCTTTTGGGCGATAAACTGCCGCATGTCCGCGTACAGCGCCCGCAGGTAGCTGGCGTCCCGGCCCAGGCTGCCCTCAAAGTCGATGGCAAACTCCAGGTAGCGCAGCACGTCATCGTCCCACACGGCCGTGTTGCCCGAGGTTTGGTAGGCCACGTGCACGTCGTGCCCCTGGTCGATGAGGCGAATGAAGGTACCGCCCATCGAAATCACGTCGTCGTCGGGGTGAGGCGAGAAAATGAGCACGCGCTTTCGGGCCGGCAGGGCGCGCTCCGGCCGCTGCGAGTCGTCGGCCGCCGGCTTGCCGCCCGGCCAGCCCGTAATGGTGTGCTGGAGCTGGTTGAAAATGTGAATGTTGATGTTGTACGCCGGGCCACGCTCGGTCACGAGCTGGGCCATGCCGTGGCTGTTGTAGTCTTCCTCCGTCAGCTTCAAAATCGGCTTTTCCAGCTTGTTCGACAGCCAGATGACGGCTTTTTTGATGAGCCAGTCATCCCAGGCGCAGTCCTTCACCAGCCAGGGCGTGTCGAAGCGCGTCAGCTCGGCGGCGGCGGCTTCGTCCAGCACAACCTCCACGTTATCGGCTAGTTGCAGGTACGTGGCCGGCACCTCGCCCGACACCTCGCCCTCCACCGCCTTCTTGATAATGGACGCCTTTTTGCCGCTCCAGGCCAGCAGCATAAGCTCGCGGGCCTTAAAAATGGTGCCGATGCCCATGGTAATGGCCTTGGTAGGCACGTTTTCCTTGCCCCCAAAGTCGCGCGAGGCGTCGCGCCGCGTCAGGTCGTCCAAGGTCACCAGGCGCGTGCCCGAGTTGGGCGCCGAGCCGGGCTCATTAAAGCCCACGTGGCCCGTGCGGCCAATGCCCAGCAGCTGCAAGTCCAGCCCGCCCGCTTCCTCCAGCAGGCGCTCGTAGCGCAGGCAAAACGCAGCCACCTCGTCGGGGGCCAGCGTGCCGTCGGGAATGTGAATGTTGGCCGGCTCGATGTCGACGTGGTCGAACAGGTGCTCGTGCATAAACGCCACGTAGCTCTGCGGCGCCGTGGGTTGCATCGGGAAGTACTCGTCGAGGTTGAACGTGATTACGTTGCGAAAGCTCAGCCCTTCTTCGCGGTGCAGGCGCACCAGCTCCGCGTACACGCCCACGGGCGTGGCCCCGGTGGCCAGCCCCAGCACGGCCGGCTGCCCGGCGCTTTGCCGGCTGCGGATGAGGCTGGCAATGCGCGCCGCCACGTGCCCGGCGGCCACCTCCTTGGTAGGATAAACAGCGACGGGAAGCTTCTCAAAACGAGTTTCTTCCAGTAGATTCAACCGGGTCGGGAAGGGGAGCGTGGCGTTCGGCATGGGGAGAGGTTGTAAGGCTTGGAGCAGTGCTCGGCTGCGGTTGGGCTTGGGGGCGGAAAAATAAGCCGTAGAACGGTAACGGCCGGCTTTTGCCCTGCGCGCATCGCGCAGGGCAAAAGCCGGCCGTTACCGTTCTACGCCAAGCGCTAGCCCACAAGTCGGCCGCGCTACTTCGCAAGTGCAGAATTTTTCGGCGCCGCAGCGCAATCCGCCCCAGGCGGGTTGGCTGGCCGGTACGCGGCGGGCTACTCGCTGCGCAGCACGAAGCCGCCGCCAGGCTGCATCGTCACGCTGGCGCAGCGGCTGGCGGGCAGCGCGAGGCGCTGCGCGGGGGCGAAGGTGTACTGGCTGGGGCCGTCGCCGAGCAGCGTCAGGGTCTGGCCTTTGGGCAAGAAAGACAAATCGAGGGACAGGGTTTTGGGCTGCTTTTCGGCATTCAGGCCAGCCACGTACCAGCGTGCGCCGGCGCGGCGCGCCACCACGCAGTACTGGCCCGGAAAGCCGTCCAGAAAGCGCACCTCGTCCCAGGCGGCGGGGAGCTGGCGCAGCAATTGGCGCACCGCTTCGGGCTGCTGGGCCATACCCGCCGGCCCCTCGGCGTAGTGCTGCACGCCCGACAGGAATACCACGCTCAGCGCCAGCTCGAAGGCGTTGGTGGTTTTGCGCACCCGGTGGTTGGGGTGGTCGAAAGGGGCCAGGCTCATAGGCGTAAAATCCATGGGGTCGAAGGCATTGCGGGCGAAGGGCAGGATGGTGCAGTGCTCGGCCTCCAGGTCGGCATCGGCCTGGGTGCCCTGGCCGTACACCATCTCGAAGCCGCGCACGGCCTCGGTGGTGAGCAGGTTGGGGTAGGTGCGCTGCCAGCCGCGGGGCAGCGTCGCGCCGTGAAAATTGATGAGCAGCTCGTGCGCCGCCGCATCCACCAGGATGTCCTGGTAGTAGTTGATGAACGACTGCCCGTCGCCGCCAAAAAAGTCGATTTTGATGCCCGCCACGCCCAACTCGCGCAGGTGGGCAAACTCACGCTCGCGGTCGGCGTGGGTGAGCAGGCGGTTTTTGGGGTGCATGGGCAGCCCGACCCAGCTGCCGCCCGAGTTGTACCACAGCCACAGGCGCACGTTTTTGGCTTTGCCATAGGCGATTAGCTCGCGGATTTTTTCTTCGCCGATGGTTGTGTCCCAGTTAGCATCTACCAGCACGTAGGGCCAGTTCATGCTGGCCGCGTAGTCGATGTGCTGCTGCTGGGTGTCGTAGTTGATGGAATTATCCATGCCCAAGGCCCAACTCCAGGCCGCCGCGCCGGGCTTGATGAAGCCCGTGGGCATGGGCACGGCCGGCGCGGCCAGGTCGGTGCCCAGGGTCGATTCTACGATGGTTTTCAGGCTGCCGATGGCCGCGATGCGCCACGGCGTGCGCCAGGGCAGGGTGCTGTGCGGCGCGGCCTCGCCGCCCGGAAACGTTTCCTCGGGCCCCGGAAAGCCGATGCGGTAGTCGCCACCGGGCGCGGCGGCGCGCAGCACGCTGCCGCAGTAGGTGCGGCCCAGGTCGGCCTCGGTGAGCAGCACCCAGGTGTCGCCGGTGCGAAACAGGGCCGGAAATACCCAGCCCTTGGCCTGCGGGCTGGTTTGGCCGGCGGGCTGGTCGGGCAGGTAGTGCCGCTCGTAGGCCTCGTTTTCCTTGGGTTGCAGCCAGGTGCGGGTGCCCGCCGGCAGGTGAAACGACGTGGCTTCCTCCTTCACCACCCGCACCTTGCCCGACGCATCCGGAAACTCGTACCGAAACGCGACCCCATCGTCAGAAGCCCGAAAAATGATATTGACCGGCTGCCCGTCGGCACTTTTTAGGCTGATTACCTGCTCATTGGCCGCGTAAACGGCCGGCTGGCGCTTGGCCGTAAGCAAGGTGTAGCGGTCGCTGACGTGGCGCACGGCCGAGGTGCCCGTCAGGCGCAGGTCCTGGGTAAAGTCGGCATCATCGCGCACCAAGCCCAGGCGCGAATGCACCAGCACGGGCTGCCCGGCGCGGCTCACGTCGTAAAACGCCTGGCCGCCGCTCAGCTGCACCTGCACGCGCAGCGTTTTGTCGGGGCTCAGCAACGGGGCCTGCGCCTGGGCGGCCAGCGGCAGGGCCAGTAGGCAGCTCAGGGTAAGGTTTTTTGGGGTGAATAGCATGAGTAGTTGAAAGAGTAGACGCAGAAGCGACACAAGATTTATTCCCCAATCAAAAAACAAAAACGAGTCATGCTGAACGCAGGGAAGCATCTCTACCGCATCGTTCAATCCATCCAACGGTGCGGTAGAGATGCTTCCCTGCGTTCAGCATGACTCGTTTTTTAAGCTTTTTAACTTGAGAATGGAGACTTACGTAAGCGTTTTTTAGGCTGACACAATCTTCAGCGCGTAGGCAATATCATTGGGTTTTTGGGCTGGCAGCACCACGGCCAAACCTTCCTTGGTGTGCTCAAACTTGAGCTTGCCCGGCGCGCCCAAAAGCTCGATTTGCTTGACCTTGCCCGTGTAATGCGGCCCACCCACCGCCAACGACTTGAGCAGCAGGCGGCCATTGGCCGGCCAGCCCAGGGCGGTGGCAAACAAGGTTTTGCCTTTGGTAACATATCGAATATCCTCGGCCCCAAAAGGCTTGCCTTTGCCTTCGTTGAAGCCCTGGGCGCTGAGGGCGGCGGCGGCCTGCTGGGCGGGGCCTTCGCCAAAGATTTTCCAGGGCCGGGTGCCGTAGATGCTCTCGCCGTTGGCCTGCATCCAGGTCCCGATGCCCTCCACGATGGCGCGCTCCTGGTCGTCGATGCTGCCGTTGCCGCGCACGGGCACGCTCACGAGCAGGTTGCCGTTTTTGCTCACCACGTCCACGAGGGTATGGATGACGGTTTTGGCGCTTTTGTAGCCGTGCTGGTCGTAGATGCGGCGGTCGTAGTGCCACTGGCCCAGGCAGGTATCGGTTTGCCAGGGCAGGGGTTCGATTTCGTTGCTTTGGCCGCGCTCGATGTCCCAGACCATGCACTTGCGCTGCGCGGGCGTCAGGATTTTGCCCAGGATAACGGCCTCGTTGCGGCCGCCGTGGCGCTGGGTGCTGGTGTTGTACATGTGCGCCGCGATGCGCAGGCCGGCGTCGTTCACGGGCCACAGCGGCAGGGCCGTATCGTCGAAATACACCACGTCGGGCTGGTACTTGTCCAGCAGTTCGATGGTGCGGTTGTAGAATTTTTCGCAGTACTCCGGGCTGGGCGGCGTCACGCCGTTGCCCCAGTCCCACTGCCGGTGTATCATGCCGTTGTCCTGGCTGTTTTCACTCAGGGGGTGGTTTTGGGCGTACAGCGCCTGCGGGTCGTAGCCCTGCCACCACTTACCCTGGCCGTCGGCGGTGGTGATTTTGCCATCGTAGGGCACGCCGGCCAGCGGGCCGTTTTTGTCGGCGCGTTGGGCGGTTTCGAGCCAGCTCCAGGTGTGGGCGGCGTGCACGCTCACGCCGAAGCGCAGGCCCTGCTTTTTGGCGGCCTTGGCCCAGCCGCCCACCAGGTCTTTTTTGGGACCTAGGCGGGTCGAGTTCCAGGGCTGGTGGCTGCTGTCGTAGAGGTCAAAGTTGTCGTGGTGATTGGCCAAACACACGAAGTACTTGGCCCCGGCTTTCTTGTACAGCGCCAGCAACTCGTCGGGGTTCCACTCCTCGGCCTTCCACTCGTTTATCACGTCCTTGAAGCCAAATTTCGACGGGTGGCCGTACTTCTCGACGTGGTATTTGTACTGGTCGGAGCCCTCCTGGTACATGCCGCGGGCGTACCAGTCGCCGCGCTCGGGCTGGCACTGCGGCCCCCAGTGCGCCCAGAGGCCAAATTTGGCATCTCGAAACCACTCGGGCGTCTGGTACTGCGCCAAAGAATCCCAGGTGGGTAGAAAGGTGCTGGCGGCCGGGGCCAGCGGGCTCCAGTTGCGGCCGGCTACCACGCTGGGTAGCCAGGCGGCGGGGGCGGCCAGGGCGAGGTTTTTGAGGAGGGTTCTTCTATTCATTAGTGGGGAGGAAGTGGAAATGGAGGATGTGTAGCCGGCCAAAAGTAACCTGACGTGGGCGCCTCACCCCCCGGCCCCCTCTTTGAAAAGGAGAGGGGGAGCCGACCGCAAGCTGACGCGAGTAAACGTTAGGAAGTCGTCAGGCCCCCCTCTCCTTTTCGGAGAGGGGGCCGGGGGGTGAGGCGCTACGTTAATACCCCGGATTCTGCGTCAGATTCTTGTTCAAGTCGCGCTCCGACTGCGGAATGGGCCACAGCTCGTTTTTGCCGACAATAAAATTGCGACGCTTATAGAGGTAGTAGCCCTCGGCATCGACCGGGTAGGCGGTGTAGGTGCTGGGCGTGTTGGTGAGCTTCATGCCCGTAAACTGCCGGTTGTTTTCGGCGCCAATAATACCCCAGCGCAGGCAGTCGAAGTAGCGCAGGCCCTCAAAGGCAAACTCCACGCGGCGCTCGCGGCGGAGGATGGTGCGCAGCGCCGCCGGGTTGGTGGTCGTGACGGCGGGCATCCGCACGGCCTGGCGGCCCCGCACCTTGTTGATGGTGGCGTCGAGCAGCGCCTGGTCCACGGGCGCGCCCGACTCCAGGCGGGCTTCGAGGTACCCTAGGAGCACCTCGGCGTAGCGAATGAGCGGGAAATTATTGCCGTCGTTGGAGGTGGAAGCCACGTTGGGGTCGTCTTCCAAAAACTTATAGATGGCGTAGCCGCTCCACACGCCGGGGTACTGGTTGAGGCGGTCGGGCAGGGTGGTGCCGGGCTGGGCGGTGTAGGTGCGGCCCCGGAACGTGGTGCGGTCCGAAATCATGACCGTGAAGTCGAGGCGCGGGTCGCGGTTGGCGTAGGGGTTGTTGGGGTTGTAGAGCGGCGACTGCGTAATGGGCTGGCCGTCGGTGCATTCGTACTCCTTAACTAGCTCGTTGAACGGCGAGTACTGGTGCCAGCCGCCCCAGGTTTCGGGCGTCAGGTATTGCAGCAGCGCGTGGCTGTAGGTGTTGGGGATGTACTGCATCGACATGATAACCTCGTGGCTCAGCTCGCCCGCGTTCAGGAATAGCTCGCGGTAGCGCGGGTCGATGAGGTAGTAGCCAAAGTCGATAATGGTCTTGTAGCTGGTGGCGGCATCGGCCCATTTCTGCTGCGCCAGCTGCAAGCGGCCCAGGATGGCCAGGGCGCTGGCGGCCGTCATGTGGCCCTGCTGGGCATCGGGCACCGACTGCGGCAGCCCGGCGGCGGCGGCTTTCAGCTCCGTCTCGCAAAAGGCCCACACGGTGACCTTGGGCGCGCGCGATACGCTGTTGGCCTGCTCCACCGTGAGCAGGTGCTCGATGAGCGGCACGTCGCCAAAATACAGCCCTAGGTTGAAGTAATTGTAGGCCCGAATGGTGCGCACCTCGTTGACCATCACGGCCTTTTGGGTGGCATCCATCGACACCTTGTCGATGTTGTCGAGGAAGTTGTTGCAGCGCGTAATCTGGCGGTAAGCCTGTGAGTAATAAGAGTTCACGTAGCTGTAAGCCGAGTTGAGCGTGCCGTTAGTAAACTGGTCGGGAATAAGCTCTTTCTCCGAGCCGTTGCCCGCCATCAGGTCAAGGTTGACCATAGATGTGGCAGCCCAGAAATTATAGCCCGTGAAGCCCGAGCCGCTGTCGTACACGCCATTCAGGGCCAGGGTGGCGTCGCTGGCCGTGCGCCAAAAAGTGGCGTCGGAAATCGACGAAAGCGGCTGCTTGTCGAGCAGGTTGTCTTTGCAGCCGGATGTGGCCAGTACCAGCCCGCCGGCCAGGGCCACGGTCAAGCGTTTAAGTAACTGATTCATAGAAGTAATTTATTGTTAAGGCAAATGCTTGTGAAAGTGTCAACCGAATCCCGTCTATCATGCTGAGCGTAGCGCAGCGGAGTCGAAGCATCTCTCTAGCAGAGTAACTTCTGACGCTAGCAACGAAGCGGTAGAGATGCTTCGACTCCGCTGCGCTGCGCTCAGCATGACAAGATTTTACAGCTTGATATTCAGGCCAAAGGTGTACACGGCCGTGAGCGGGTAGAAGCTGGGGTTGTCGCCCGAGCCCTGGCTGTTTTCGGGGTCCCAGCCCTCGTAAAAGCTGTTGAGGCTGAACAGATTCTGGCCGCCTGCGAACACCCGGATGCGGCTGACGTGCAGCTTGGCGAGCGGGCCGGCCGGCAGCGTGTAGCCGATTTGCAGGTTTTTGAAGCGCAGGTAAGTGCCCGAGCGGTTCCAGAACGAGTTGGTTTGCACGTTGGCGCTGCCCTGGTTCAGGGCCGTGATGCGCGGGTATTTGGCGTTGGGGTCGGGGTTGTCGGTTGTCCAGGCATTATCGGCCTGCCACTGCTGAATGTTGCCGCCGTTGTAGTAGGCATAGGCCTGGTACGAAGACATTTGCACGGTGTAGCCGCCCAGGCCCTGGAACAGCATTCCCAAATCGAAGCCCTTGTAGCTGGCGTTGAGGTTGAGGCCAAACGACGTTTTGGGGTTGCGGGTGCCGATGATGGTGCGGTCGTAAGTGGCGTCTACTTTGCCATCGGGCACGCCGTCGGGGCCACTGATGTCCTTGAAGCGAATCACGCCCGGCTGGCCCGGAATCGGCTGCGTGGGGTAGTTGGCCACGTCGTTGGCATCGCGGAAGAGGCCGTCGGCCACGTAGCCGTAGATGGCGTTGAGCGGCTGCCCCACGAAGAAGGTCGGAATCACCGATTGCAGGTCGCCGGCTATCTCCGTGACTTGCTGCTGGTTGTAGGAGAAGTTGGGCGTCACGGCCAGGCGGAAGCCGCCGGCGTTGAGGTTATACGTCAGGCTGGCCTCGAAGCCGCGGTTGCGAATCGAGCCGGCGTTGACGATGGGCGCATCCAAACCCAGCGCGCCCGACACGGGTACGCGGTAGAGAATGTCCTTGGCGGTGCGCTCGTACACGTCCAGCGAGCCGCTGAGCTTGCCTTTCCAAAAACTGAAATCCAAGCCGATGTCGCCCGACGTGGTGGTTTCCCACTGAATATCGGGGTTGGCCGCCGAGTTCACGGCCGCGCCTGGCGCAATCACGCCGCCAAAATTGTAGCGCGGGCCGGTGCTGTAGGTGTACTGGTAGGGGTAATTGGCGATGTTGGCGTTGCCGAGCGTGCCGTATGAGCCCCTGATTTTCAGCTCATCGAGCCAGCTTACCTGGTCTTTCAGAAACCGCTCTTCCGACAAGCGCCAGCCCGCCGACACAGCCGGAAACAGGCCGTACTTATTGCCCGGCGCGAAGCGCGACGACCCATCGTAGCGCGCGTTAAACTCCAGCAAATACCGCTCGTTGAAGTTGTAGTTCAGGCGCCCGAAATACGACCGAAAGGCGTACTCGCCGGCCGAGCCGCCGTTTTGCTGGTTGGTGCTGGCGCCCGCGTCGAGCTGGTAGAGCTGATTGTTGGGAAAGCGGTCGCGGGAGGCCGAAAACGAGTTGTCGCGGTGGTCTTCCTGCTGATAGCCCAGCAGCAGCTTAAAGTTGTGGTTCTGAATGGACTTCTCGTAGGTCGCCAGGCCAATCAGCGTCACTTCCTGGCCGTCGGTGGTGCCGTTGTAGAGGTTGTTGGGCCCCACGTAGGTGTTGCGGTCCAGGTAAATATCGGGCCGGTAGGTGGTGGTGGTGCTGGTGTAGTAGTGGTAGCCCGCCTTGCCGGTAAGCGTCAGGCCCTTAATGGGTTGGTAGTTGAGGGCGGTGTTACCGTAGAAGTTCTTGGCCCGGAAATTATCGAAGCCCTCGGCGTCGAGCCAGGCCTCGGGGGCGTAAAAATCCTGGTGCCCGTAGGTGCCATCCGACTTGCGGCCCGCGTAGGTGTTGGGCTCGCGCACCGCAAAGCCGATGATGCCATCGATGCCCGCCGAGTTGGACACCGGCTGGTTGCGCGTCTGGGCAAAGCCCAGCAGGCTGGTGCTCAAGCTCAGGTTGTCGCGCAGCTTGCTGTCGATGTTGGCCTGAAAATCGTAGCGCTTGTTGTTAGTCTCGGCCGTGATGCCGTCCTGGCCCCGGTAGCTGGTCGAAAATAGGTAAGTCGTATTCTTTTCGCCGCCCGAAAACGTGAGGTTGTGGTACTGCTGAAAGCCCGAGCCCGAGTTGAGCAAGTCGCGCAAGTGGTAGGTATTGGGGTAGTTGTCGGGGTCGGTGCCGGCCTCGTAGTTGGCCACGGTCTGGGCCGACGCGCCGGTGAGGCGGGCGTAGGTAGCCGAATTCACGAACTGCGGCAGCTGGGTCACCTTTTCCCAGCCCACGTAGTTGTTGTAGCCGATTTCCAGCTTGCCGGCCTGCCCGCGCTTGGTGGTTATCAGGATAACGCCGTTGGCCGCCCGGTTACCATAAATGGCCGCCGAAGCCGCGTCCTTTAGCACCGTGATGGTGCCAATGTTGTCGGGCGCCACGTCATCAATCGAGCCCGCAATGCCGTCAATCAGCACCAGCGGCGCGCTGCCCGAGTTAAACGTGCCAATGCCCCGCACCGTGATATTGGCCCCGTTGGCCCCCGGCCGGCCGCTGGGCTGCTGCACCTGCACGCCCGGCGCCAGGCCCGCCAGCGCCTGCGAGGCCTGCGTGATGGGCCGGTTGTCAATGTCGCCCGACGAAATGGTGGCTACTGCGCCGGTCAGGTTCACCTTCTTTTGGGTGCCGTAGCCCACTACCACCACCTCGTCGAGGCCCTTGGCCGACGCGCCTAGCTTCACGGCCAGCGTAGTCTGGTCGGTGATGGGCAGCTCCTGGCTGGCGTAGCCCACGAAGGAAAATTGCAGCGTGGCCGGCCCCGCGGGCAGCGAGATGCTGAACTTGCCATCGGCCCCAGTGCTCTGGCCGTTGGTGGTGCCTTTTTGGAGCACCGTTACGCCCGGCAGCGCGGCCCCGGTGTCGTCCGTTACGGTTCCCGATACGGTGCGGGCGGCCTGCGCCTGGGCCGCCAGCGGGGCTAGGGCCAGGCCCAGCCCGGCTACCGCCAGGCCCAGCGGCCGGCGCGTGGCAAACAAGAGTAAGTAAAACGGTACTTTCATGGTTTGCAAGGGGTTGAGTGGGAAATAGAGTTTCGGATAAAGGCGCGCAGTAACCGGCGACCTTAAGTCGCGGAACTGTACAATCGATTGTGTAGCTGCGCCGAAAAGAGGGCAGCCTAAGCGCCCAGCTTGTAGATGCGCTCCAGCAAGCGCCACTTTTCGGCAGCCGTGGCGTCAGGCGTGGTTTGTTGGAACGGGGCTACCAGGGCCTCCCACTCGGCCTGCCGAGGCTTGGTGGCCAGCGCTTGCATGGCCTGGTCGTGGTCGAAGTCGGGTACCGTGTCCATTATCATGAAGGCCTGGTTGTCAAGCAGGTAGATTTCCATGTCCAAAATGCCGATTTCGCGCATCCCCTGGGTTATTTCGGGCCAGGCCGCGCCGGGGGCGTGCAGGCGGCGGTAGGTAGCCAGCAGGTCGGCGTCGGCTTGCAGCTTTAGTGCCTTGCAGTAGCGTTTGAAAGGGGCGGGGCGGGCGTCTTCGAGGTAAGCCATGTTTTTTTACTTATGAATTAGAAATTATGGATTATGAATTAGGAAATTGATTATCAGTAATTCATAATTTCTAATTCTTTTTAGGAGTTGTCCCAGGTTTCGCCCAGCACGGGGTGCAGCAGGGCGCGCACCTCGCGCAGCAGGTCGGGGTCGGGGGGCGTGGCGGCCCACTCGATGTTCTGGCGCATCAGGCGCGGGCAGGCGGCGCTCACCAGCGTGGTGGCCAGCCCAGAGTGGCTCACCGCAAACTGAATGGCCAGCTGCTCAATAGGATAACCTTGGCTGGCGCAGTGCGCCGCCGCTCGGCGGGCGTGGTCTTTGAGGGCGGCTGAGGCCGGGTGCCAGGCCGGCGGCCCCTGGGCCGACAGCAGGCCCATGGCCAGCGGCGCGGCATTGATAATACCTACCTGCCGCGCTTCGAAGTAGGCCACGTGGTCGGCCAGCGCGTCGTCGTTCAGGCAGTAGTGGCAGAAGGTGAGCACCGTGTCGAGGGTGCCGGCCGGCACCCGGTCGAGGATGTGGCGCAGCCGGGCCAGGGGCAGGCCTGTGATGCCGATGTAGCGCACCTTGCCGGCCGCTTTCAGGGCTTGCAGGGCTGGAATGGTTTCGTGGATAACCTGGTCGAGGTCGGCAAACTCCACGTCGTGCACGCTCAGCAGGTCGAGGTAGTCGGTGTGCAGGCGGGCGAGGCTTTCGTCCACGCTTTGGGCTACGCGGGCGGCGC
>Ga0182232_1000207_pt1 | contig 16539 bp, 13 predicted proteins | sample G6R1MG_30_FD_155484 | JGI IMG/M metagenome (GOLD analysis project Ga0182232, IMG submission 155484) | Phyllosphere microbial comminities from miscanthus, Michigan, USA - G6R3_NF_07NOV2016_LD2 MG | ecosystem: Host-associated > Plants > Phyllosphere > Phylloplane/Leaf | place: USA: Michigan... | reverse complement strand
GGAGGTCGCGTAGAGGTTCTGCTCGGTGACCAGCGGCGCCCAGGGGGCGTCCTTCATCACGATCTCCTGCGCCTTGGCGTAGAGCTCGGCCCGCTCCGCGTCGTTCGTCGAGACCAGCGCCTTGGCGAGGAGGGCGTCGAACTCGGCGTTGCTGTAGTAGGCGGTGTTGTTGAGCTTGGGCGGCCACGCCTCCGTCGCCAGCAGCGGCCGCAGGCCCCAGTCGGCCTCACCGGTCGAGGACGACCAGCCGGCATAGTAGAGGCGGACGCGGGCGGTCTTCGGGTCGGGGGCGGTCTGCACCCACTCGGTGCGCTGGCCGGGTTCCAGGGCCAGGGTTTGCACCTTGATGCCGACCTGGCCGAGTTGCTGCTGGAGGAACTGGATCGCCTTCTGGGCAGTGGTGGTGGTGTAGGCGCTCCAGAGGGTCGCCTCGAAGCCGTTCGCGTAGCCGGCCTCCTTCAGGAGCTGGCGCGCCTTGGCCGGGTCGTAGGGCCAGGGATCCATCTTGTGGGCGTAGCGCACGCCCTGCGGGACGATGCCCTGCGCGGGGAAGGCGTAGCCCGAGAAGGCGACCTTGGCCAAGGCCTCCTTATTGATCGCGTAGTTGATCGCTTGGCGGACGCGCAGGTCATCAAACGGCTTCTGCAGCACGTTCATGCTGAGATACCGCTCGATGATCGAGGCGTGGACCTCGATCTTCAGCTTCTTGCTGGCTTCGAGCATCTTGGCCTGCTCGTAGGGCAGCGGGAAGGCGAAATCGGCCTCCCCGGTCTGCAGCATGGCGGCGCGCGTGCCGTTCTCGGGCACCGGCTTCCACGTGATGGTGTCGACCTTCGGGAAGCCGGCCTGCCAGTAGTCGGAGAACTTGGCGCCCTTCACGTAGTCGGTCTGCTTCCAGTCGACGAAGGTGAACGGCCCGGTGCCGACCGGGTGGAAGGCGATGTCCTTGCCGTACTTCTTGAGGGCCGTGGGCGAGATGATCGCCGCCGAGGCGTGGGCCAGTGAGTTGATGAACGGCCCGAAGGGCTCCTTAAGGGTGATGCACAGACTCGTGGGCGAGAGCACCTCGATCGTCTTGATGCGGTTGAACTGATTGTACCGCGCGAGGTGATTTTCAGGATCGAGCACGCGGTCGAGGTTGGCCTTCACCGCCGCGGCGTCGAACGTCGTACCGTCGTGGAATTTCACGCCCTCACGCAGCTTGAACGTGTAGACGAGGCCGTCGGGCGAGCTCTCGTAGCTCTCGGCCAGAACGTTGCGGACCTTGAGATCCTTGTCGAAGCCGAAGAGGCCCTCGTAGAACGACTTGGTGACGGCGGTCGTGAGCGTGGTGTTGGTGTTGTACGGGTCGAGGGTCTCGGGCTGGCCGCTGATCGCCAGGATCGGATCACCCGCGGCGGCGGCGGCGGGCGCGGCCGCCGCGGCGAGCAGGCCGGTGGCGAGGAGGAAGCGCTCGAACATGGTCAGACCTCGGGACATGAGACGATCCTGCTGGCGGGAATAGGCGGTGTCAGGCGGCTAGCCCGCCGACCGTGTGGCGGGCGACGAAATGGCCGGGGCCGATCTCGACGAGGGGCGCGACCTGCGGCTCGTCGCCGAGCGCCCGGACTGGGCTTGGGATCTCATCGGTCAGGAGCCGGCGGGCGCGCAGGTGTCGGCGGGCCGGGTCGGCGATCGGCACCGCCGCCATCAGCTTGCGGGTGTAGGGGTGCTGTGGGTTCTCGAAGATCGCGCGGCGGGGGCCGATCTCGACGATCTGGCCGAGATACATCACCGCGACCCGGTGGCTGATGCGCTCGACCACCGCCATGTCGTGGCTGATGAACAGGTAGGCGAGGCCGAACTCCCGTTGGAGGTCGAGCATCAGGTTCACGATCTGCGCCTGGATCGACACGTCGAGCGCCGAGACCGCCTCGTCGGCGACGATGACCTTCGGGTTCAGGGCTAGGGCTCGGGCGATGGCGATGCGCTGCCGCTGACCGCCCGAGAACTCGTGTGGGTAGCGCTGGGCCTGGTCGGGGGTCAGCCCGACGCGCTCGAGCAGCCACGCCACCCGCGCCTCAGCCTCCCGACGCGTCGCGATCCCGTGGACTAGCAGCGGCTCCATAACCGAGAAGCCGACGGTTAGGCGGGGATCGAGGGACGCGTAGGGGTCCTGGAAGATGAACTGGATGTTGCGCCGCAGGCCGCGGAGCTGCCCGGGTGGCAGGTCGCGGACGTTGCCGCCATCGAACTCGATCAGGCCGCTCTCGCTCTCCACGAGGCGCAGAAGCGAACGGCCCGTCGTGGACTTGCCGCAGCCGGATTCGCCGACGAGGGCCAGGGTCTCGCCGGGGTGGAGATCGAAGCTGACCCGCTCCACCGCGTGGACGCGGCGGCGCACGCGGTTGAGCAGGCCGCCGCGGATGTCGAACCGGGTGACGAGGTCGCGCACCCGCAGGATCGGCCCGGCGCCAGCGCGGACTGTGTCGTGGGGCACGTCGACCGTGGCGGGCGCCCCCTGTCCTGCCGGCTGTTCCCGGGCCTCGGCCCGCCGCAGGTCGAACTTCCGGGGCAGATCGCTGCCCGCCATGGCGCCAAGCTTAGGCACGGCGGCCAGCAGCGCCTTGGTGTAGGCATGGCGCGGCGCGGCGAAGAGCGCGGGCGCCTCCCCCTCCTCCACCTTGTCGCCGCGGTACATGACCAGCACGCGGTCGGCGATCTCAGCCACGACGCCCATGTCATGGGTGATGAAGACGACTCCCATCTTCATCTCGGCCTGGAGGCTGCGGATCAGTTCGAGGATCTGCGCCTGGATCGTGACGTCGAGGGCCGTGGTCGGCTCATCGGCGATGAGCAGCTGCGGCTTGCAGGACAGGGCCATGGCGATCATCACGCGCTGGCGCATGCCGCCGGACAGCTGGTGCGGGTAGCGCGTGAGGACGTTGCGCGCCTCGGGGATGCGCACTAGGTCGAGCATTCGCAGCGCCTCGGCCCGGGCGGCCGAGGCGCTCTTCCCCTGGTGGACGCGGATCGATTCCGCGATCTGATCCCCGGCAGTGAAGACCGGGTTCAGGGAGGTCATCGGCTCCTGGAAGATCATCGCGATCTCGGCGCCGCGGATCGCCCCCATCTTGGCGTTCGGGGCGGCGAGATCGAGGATCTCGCCCGAGCCGCGCCGGAACAGCATCTGCCCGGCCGCGATCCGGCCGCCGCCGTGCTCGACGAGGCGCATCAGGCTGAGCGAGGTCACGGACTTGCCGGACCCGGACTCGCCGACGATCGCTAGGGTCTCGCCGGCGTCGACGTGGAACGCCAGGTCGCGGACCGCCTCCACCGTCCGCTCGGAGGTCGCGAAGCGGACGGTGAGCCCCGTGACGGAAACGACCCGTCCCTCGGGCAGAGCGGCAGGAGAGGCGGTCCCAGCTGCGATGGTCGGCATGGCGGATCTCATCGCGCGGAGGCCGGGACGCGGCGAGATTCGCCGAAGATAGCGGTGTTCAGCATCTCGCCGGGGCGGACGAGGCCGCGATACATGCCCTCTGTGTTGAACGGCATCGCCACCTGCCCGCGCCCGTCGACGGCGATCAGCCCGCCGCGGCCGCCGACCGACGGCAGGCTTTCCTCGACAACCGCCCGGGTTGCCGCCTCGAGGTCCTGGCCCCCGTAGGCCATGCGCGCGCAGACGTCGTGCGCCGCCGCAACGCGAATGAAGGCCTCCCCCGTGCCGGTGCACGAGACCGCGGCGGTCCGATCGTCCGCGTAGGTGCCCGCGCCGATCAGCGGCGAGTCACCGATCCGACCGGGACGCTTGTTGGTCATGCCGCCGGTCGAGGTCAGGGCGGCGAGGTGGCCGTTGCGGTCGAGGGCGACAGCGCCCACCGTGCCGAACTTGCGGGTCTCGTCCAGGGGGCCCGAAGCCGCGTCGTGGTCGAGAGCGACCTGACCGGCGGCCCGGGCCCGGCGAAGCTGGTCGCGGCGCGCCTCCGTCGAGAAAAAATCGGGCTCGACCATCTCTAGGCCGTGCCGGCGCGCGAAGGCCTCGGCGCCGGCACCGGCCATGAGGACGTGCTTGGCCGCTTCCATCACCGCGCGGGCCGCGCGGCCGGGCCGGCGGACCCGCGAGACGCTCGCGACAGCGCCGGCCCGCAGTGTGGCGCCGTCCATGATCGCGGCGTCGAGCTCGTGGGTCTCGGCGCTCGTGAAGACGGCACCGCGGCCGGCGTTGAAGAGCGGGCACTCCTCCAGGAGGTCGACGGCGACACTCACGGCGTCGAGGGCGCTGCCGCCGGCGGCGAGGCAGGCCGCTCCGGCCGCCAGGATGTCGGCGAGGGCCGCGTGATAGCGCGCTTCGCCCAGATCGTCCTGGCCCTGCGCGATCGTCCCGGCGCCGCCGTGGATCACGAGAACGGGGCGGTGGTCGCTCATGGAACGGTTCCCGTAGGCGTGGTGTCGGACAGGTCGTCGGATCCGCCCTGAGGCGGCCAGGCGGCGTAGTCGCCGTCGAGCCACGGCAGCACGGCCTCCGTCACCCGCGTCGCCGCTGGAACGAGATCCTCGGTGGCGTGGGCGAAGGCGCTCGCCAGGGCCTCCACGAGTGCCGTCAGGCTGGCATCCGAGGCGGCGAAGTAGTGGCAGTCGGTCTGCGCGTAGAGCGTGATCGTGGCGGCGGCGACGAGGGGCGAGTGCGGTCCGTCGGTCAGTGCCAGGACCGTGGCGCCGTGCTTCTGGGCGATCTCGGCCAGCCGCACCGTGTCGGCGAAGTACCGCGGCGTGGCGAGGGCGATGACCAAGTCGTCGGCGGTCAGCCGGCGCAGGGTCCGGGCGGCGAAGCCGGGCCCCTCCAGTGTCGCCAGCAAGTGGACGTCCTCGCGGTTGACGTCGAGGTTGCGCGCCAGGATGCCGGCCGGCCAGCTGCTGCTGCCCAGCCCGACAACGTAGACCCGCCGGGCCCGGCGCATCGCCTCGACGGCTTGCGCGCAGGTCTGGCCGTCGAGCCCGCGCCGCGTCGCCTCGATGTTGCGGATGATGTCGGCCAAGGCTCCGTCGAGGATGCCGGACGCGGTCGCGGGCTGATCACGGCTGCCGCGCAGCTTCTCGACCGGTGCGAGCGCCTTCTCATAGCCGAGGACGAGGGCCGCGCGGAACTTTGCGTAGCCCTCGTAGCCCACGGCGCGGGCAAACCGATTAGCGGTTGCGACTGAGACGCCAACCAAATCTGCAAGCTCATTCACAGGCAGAGTCGCAGCGCGCAACGGATGATCAAGGACGAAGCGGGCGACTTCTCGGTGGGCGGAGCTGAGCGCCGGAAACGCGTGCGCGATCCGTTGCGCGACAGAAGGTTCCTTAGACTCCAACACCACGACGCTTAAGCCGATCAAAAATTCTCACCTCTCATCAGTCTGAGAATTTTTTTGATCATCCGCAAGCGCTTCGACGCTTATTTTCGCGGCACCAGCTGCACAAATCGCTGAACTTCCCAGAGAGATTGGGTCATCTCACTCGTGATCAGATGCGGATCCGAGGGCTTCGTCCCGAGGCGAGCCGTGATAATTTTGGTTCGCGGGCGATCGGTTCGTCGGTTCGGAGCAGAGCTTTCGGTGACGCGGTGCGCCGCGGGCAGCCTCGCTTTGCGCAGGTTGTGCGTCGCATTGCGGGAGCATCGAAAAGCCACTTCAATCAGTGGCCCAACCGTATTCTCAGCAGCGAGATAGATTTCTCGCCGGGTCCGACGAACATGTCGGCGTTGGCGATCGACGCTTGTAACTGTGGTGCGTAGGTTTTGCCTCTACCGCAAGGTCGGGCGCTCGCTTGGCTACAAGCAGACCAGAGTCATCACATCGGGGTCCGCTTTCGGGGAAGGACGAGAGCCTCCTGAATGACCGAGATGGGCGCACGGCCGAACGTCCGATTTTGCGCGCTCTGGCGATCCGGCATGACGTGGTCTGGCCGAAAGCGGACCGGCAGCTCTGACGTCCGTCCGCTGCAAAGGTGAACCCAGTCTCATTCTAGGAGATATGAGCGCGCCGGAAATGAGGGCCTCGCCGTCCGAGACGAACAGGTCGTCGGTCCGACCGAAAACATGGAAGACTTCATCCACATCGGGACGAAATACGTCGCCGATGTCTGACCGGTGCGTCGCGAGGGTTCGTGATAAGAACCTGTGGCGGGCGAGCGCGACGGCATGGGCGCCTCGCTGATCGACGGGAGGGCCGAGCAGGCCGTCCCCGTGGTCGACGCCGTCGATGCCCTGCTCAATCTGATTGCCGAGGACGCGGCCCCGCTGAGCTGCTCGTCGCAGGTTGCGCATGCCAAGGTGATCGTTCGCCCCGGCTCAGGTGCGGCCGATCAGCTCGCCGGTCACGCGGCCGCCCTCGAGAGGGGAGGAGCGACGGTGCGGTGCTGAAGGCGGTCAGCGACGGGCTGGCGGCAGAGCCGAGCCGCGGGGTTGACCGAAGCTGAATGTGTCCGGTCCTCTGCGCCCAGCGATCCTGGGTCACATCGCGATCGGCAGGATGGACACATGGGCGGATACCACCTTCCATCCGAGACCGGGCAAGCGCATCCAGGTTTGGCTCTGGCGCCCGATCCCGGGCTTGCCGCGCGGCCTGAACTCCAGATTGACGGTGGCGAAATCGGTCCCGATCGTCAGGATTTCCAGTCGGATCCATGCCTCCTTGGTGCCCCCCGACGGCGGATCGGCCGCGACGCGGGCGGCGTGAATCTCGGCGAACCCGTAACAGTTCTCTCCCAGCGCGTAGCGGATCGTATGCGGGCTATCCCAGAAGGTCGCGTCGAGCACGGCGATATCCTTCTCGACGAGCGCCTGCTCGTAGCGCTCGAACAAGGTCGCGATCTCGGCCACGACCTCCCGGCGGTTCAGGGTCACGTCCATTCAGCCCTCCAGCGCGACCGCAAGGCGGATCAGGTCGAGGTCGGTGCCGCGCGCACCGAGGATCGACAGGCCAACCGGAGCGCCGTCGACGCGGGCGCCCGGGATATTGACCTGCGGGACGCCGGTGAGGCCACCGTGGCTCGTCAGGCACGCGATGCGCTCGCGCAAGGGATGCAGCGCACCGAGCGGCAGCCCGCGCAGGGGCGCCGGGAACGGCGTGGTCGGAAGGCACAGGATCGTGCCGGCGGGCAGAAGCCGCGCGAGGCGGGCCCGGGCCTCGATCCGCATCAGGCTCGCGGCGCTGCGCTCGGCATCGGTCATCATCGAGCCCTGGATCAACGAGCGGGCGACCGAGAAGGCCATGCGGGGATTGCAGGCATCGAGCCAGGGCTCGAAGGTCTGCCACGCCTCGCTGCTCTGCAGGACGCGCTGCGCCCGCTGCCACACGGACAGGCCCTGCGGCGCTAGGGTCACGTCGCGCCGGTTGCCGACCAGGGCGGCCAGGCGGTCGATCTGCGGGGCCAGCGCCGCCTGCACCGCGGCGTCGGCGAAGCCGAGCGCGTCCGCGGCTACGAGGAGCGTGTGCGGTAACGAGTCCGGCATCGCCTGGTCGAACAGCACCTCGCCGACCCGCGCGAAGGTGCGCGCGTCCCGGGTGAACCAGCCGCAGGTATCCGAACCCGGTGCCTGGACGCAGATCCCGGCGAAGTCGATGCGGCCGTGGGTCGGCCGGATCCCATAGAGGCCGCAGAAGCTCGCCGGCACGCGCACGGAGCCGCCGGTATCCGTGCCCAGGGCGAAGTCGCAGGCGCCCGAGGCCACCGCCGAGGCCGAGCCGCTGGACGAGCCGCCGGGCACCCGGTCGGGCATCGTGGGATTGAGCGGTGTGCCGTCGTGGGCGTTCTCGCCGAGGATCCCCAGGGAGACCTCGTCGGTCACGGTCTTGCCGACGACCGAGGCGCCCGCGTCGAGCAGCATCTGCACCACACCGGCATGGCGGGTCGGTGTCGGGTAGACGCGGGGCCAGTCCGGATTGCCGCCCCCCGTTGGGGTGTCCGCGACGTCGATCAGGTCTTTGACGGCGAAGGTGAGGCCGGCGAGCGGCCCCGTGGCGGATCCGGCGACGCGCACTCGCGGCCCGGGCAGGAACGGGTCCGTCGAGAGGGGCGGTTCGGCTGTCATGCGGGGATCGGCTCCTGCCACTGCACGCCGGGCACGGCGGCGAACAAGGCTTTCGTGTAGGGGTGCTTCGGCGCGAAGAAGATCTCAGACGTCGGCGCGACCTCGACCACTTGACCGGACCGCATCACGGCGATGCGGTCGCAGACCTGCAGCGCGACCCGGAGATCGTGGGTCACGAACAGCATGCTGAGGTGCAGCCGCGCCTTGATATCGGCGAGCAGCGCGAGCACCTGCGCCTGTACCGAGACGTCCAGGGCCGAGACGGGCTCGTCGGCCACCAGGATCTCGGGCTTCATGGCGAGCGCCCGGGCGATGCCGATCCGCTGGCGCTGGCCGCCGCTAAACTCGTGCGGGAAGCGCTGCGCCGCCGCGGGATCGAGGCCGACCAGCGCCAGCATCTCGCAGGCCTGGACCCGCGCGATCCTCGGTTCGGTGCCGTGAATGATCGGCCCCTCGGCGACGATGTCGATCACGCGCTGGCGCGGGTCGAGCGAGCCGTAGGGATCCTGGAACACCATCTGCACGCGTCGGCGGTGCGGGCGCATCTGGCGGCGGCTCAGGTCGGCGACGCTGTGCCCGGCGAGAAGGATCTCCCCGCCGTCGACGGGCATCAGCCGGGTGATCGCCCGGGCGAGCGTGCTCTTGCCCGAGCCGCTCTCGCCGACGAGGCCCAGGGTCTCGCCCCGCCGCAGCGTGACGTCGACGCCGTCGAGGGCGCGGGTGACGCGGCCCCCGAACAGGCCACGGGCGCCGTAGGTCTTCTCGACCCGCTTGGCCTCCACCACCAAGGGGGCGGTGCTCGCGGCGCGCCGCGGCGGCGGCACGAGCTTCGGCACGGCGGCGATGAGCGCGCGCGTGTAAGGATGCTTCGGCGCCCCGAGGACCGAGGCCGCCGGCCCCTGCTCGACCAAGACGCCCTTCTGCAGAACCGCCACCGTGTCGGCGATGTCGGCCACCACGCCGAAATCGTGCGTGATGAATAGGATGCTCGTGCCGTGCTCGCGCTGCAAGTCGCGGATCAGAGAGAGGATCTGCGCCTGCGTGGTGACGTCGAGCGCCGTGGTCGGCTCGTCGGCGATGAGCAGCCGTGGGTTCAGCGCCAGCGCCATGGCGATCATCGCGCGCTGGCGTTGACCGCCCGAGAGCTGGTGCGGATAGGCGCGCAGCAGCCGGGCCGGGTCCGGGAGGTGGACACTGTCGAGGAGCGCGAGGATGCGCGCCCGGCGGTCGGCGCGCCCGAGCGGCGTGTGGATGCGCAGGACCTCGTCGATCTGCCGCCCGATCGTGTGGAGCGGGTTCAGGGCCGTCATCGGCTCCTGGAAGATCATCGCGATGCGGGCACCCCGGACCTTGCGCATTTGACGCGGGGTGATCGCGGCGAGATTCGCGCCCTCGAACAGGATGCGCCCGCCCGCGACGCGCACGCGCGGTCCCGGGAGCAGCCCGAGGATCGCACGGGCCACCATCGACTTGCCCGATCCGCTCTCGCCGATCAGGCAAGTGACCGCACCGGGCCGCAGGACGAGATCCAGATCGGTGACGGCATTCGGCCGGTCCGCGCCGGGGGGTAGCGTGATCGTGAGCGTCTCGATCTCGAGGACGGCGTCGCTCATCGCTCTCGGAGCCTCGGGTTCAGGACCTCGTTCAGACCATCCCCGACGAGGTTGATGGCAAGGACGGTCAGCAGGATCGCCAGCCCGGGGAAGGTGCAGATCCACCACGCCGACCGGAGGACCGCGCGGCCCGAGCTGATGATCAGGCCCCAGCTCATCACGTTGGGATCGCCGAGGCCCAGGAAGGCGAGCCCCGCCTCGATCAGGATCGCCGTGCCGATCAGGAGCGTGCCGACCGCGATGATCGCCGCGGTGCAGTTCGGCAGCATGTGGCGGAAGATGATCCGCGTGTCGCCCGCCCCCAGGCCGTCGCAGGCCAGCACGAACTCGCGGCTGCCGAGTGCCACGAACTCGCCCCGCACGAGCCGGGCGATGCCCGGCCAGGAGACGGCCACAATGGCCACGACCTCGCTGAACAGCGACGGCGACAGGATCGCCACGATCAGGATCGCCAGCACGAAGGCGGGGATCGTCTGGAAAAACTCCGTGAGCCGCATCAGTGCGATATCGACGCTGCCCCGGTAGTAGCCGGCGAGCCCGCCGATCAGCGTCCCGAGCAGGATCGCCCCGCCGGTAGCGCTCAGACCGATGATCAGGGAGGTGCGGGCGCCGTACGCAATCTCGGCGGCCACGTCCCGGCCCAGCGTGTCGGTGCCAAGCAGAAACGGGCTGCCCGGCGGCTGAAGGGCCGGGCCGACGAGCGCGAACGGATCGCCCGGATAGAGGAGCGGCGTGAGCGCCACGAGGGCGACCAGCCCAAGGAGCACCGCCGCCCCCGCGAGGGCGAGGCGGTTGCGCGCGAACCGCGCCAGGGCCGTGCGCATCGCTAGAGCTCCAGCCGCGGATCGAGGCAGACGTAAACGAGGTCGACGGCGAGGTTGATCACCACAACGAGACAGGCCGAGACGAAGAAGATGCCCAGGAGCAGGTTGAGGTCGCGCGACTGGAGCGCGTTGAAGGCCAGCGTGCCGACACCCGGCCAGCCGAACACCGTCTCGACCACGATGGAGCCGCCGATCAGGTTGCCGGCCTGCACGCCCGCCATGGTGACTACCGGCAGCAGCGCGTTGCCCAGGACGTGGCCGGTCATCACCCGCGCTTCGGTCTGGCCCTTAGCGCGGGCGGTGGTGACGTAGTCCATGCCGACCTGTTCCAACACGGAGGCGCGCATCACCCGGGCGTAGACCGCGAGGTAGAACAGCGCGAGCGCCACCGCCGGCATGACGAGGTGGCGGCCGACGTCCCAGACCTCGTCCCAGCCCTCGTTGTCAGCGCCGACCGTGTCGTAGCCGCTGGTGGGCAGCCAGCCGAGCCGGATGGCGAAAACCACGATCATCATCAGCCCAAGCCAGAAGCCCGGGGTCGCGTAGGCCACAAGGCTGACGAGGGAGATGAGTGCGTCACGCCAGGAATTGCGCCCGGTCGCGGCCACGAGGCCCAGCAGCGTGCCGATCAGCAACGCGGCTGCGAAGGCGGTGAGCATCAGCAGCCCGGTGGGCCAGAGCCGGTCGATGATGAGACCCCCCACCGGGCTGTCGTTGCGGAACGAGTAGCCGAGATCGAGGTGGAGCATGTTCAGCAGGTAGACGCCGAACTGCGTGGCCAGCGGCTGGTCGAGGCCGAACTTGTGGCGCAGCTGCTCCATGTATTCGGGGCTCGCTGCCCCGCTCTCGCCGGCCAGCACGGAGGCCGCGTCGCCCGGGGCGAGGTGGATCAGGAAGAAGTTGAGCACAATGATGCCGAGCACCACCGGGATCGCCAGCAGCAGCCGGTAACCGAGGAAACGCGCGAGCCGCACGGGTTTAAGCGTCCAACCAGGCCTGCTCGAAGGCTTGTTGGGTCCCGAGGGGGCCAGTCGTGTGGTCCTTGAGGCGCCGGTTGAACACGCTGACGTATTGCACGTCGATGAGCCAGATCATCGGGCTATCCTCCGCCAGGACCTGCTGGACCTTCTTGTAAAGCGCGGCGCGTTTCTCAGGGTCCAGCTCGCGCGCGCCCTCACCGAGCATCCGATCGACCTGGGGATTGCTGTAGAAGGTGTCGTTGACGAAGGTCACACCCTTGCGGATCTGGCTGGTGAGGAACTGCTTGTTCAACCCGTAGACCGGATCGACGCCCTGGCTGAGGAACGGCTCGTTCAGGTCGTAATCGTAGTTCGTGTAGACGCGCCGCAGCCAGGTCGCGGTGTCCTCCGAGCGGAGCGTCACGGCGATGCCCACGACGGCGAGCGCCTGCTTCAGGTACTCGGCCTGCCGCAGCCACTGCTCGCCGAAGGAGTTCACTTCCAGGTGCAGGGCGAAGCGGGTCCCGTCCGGGCCGCGCGGGGCGCCGGCCTCGTCGAGCAGCTTGTTGGCGATGTCCAGCCGGTCGGGCACATCGTACTGGCGCACGTCGTCGGTGTAGAGGCCGGCGGTCTTGAACTTGCGGCTGAGCGGGCCGGTGGCGGGCAGGCCGTAGCCGAACATCACGTCCTTCAGGATGACCTTGCGGTCGATGGCGTAGGCGATCGCCTGACGCACGTCCTTCTTCTGAAGATGCGGGTGACGGCCGTTCAGCTCCAGGACGCTCTGGGCCGGCGTCATCTCGTAGCCCTTGGTCGTGAGATCGAGGATCGGGTTGGTCTTCATCCGCGCGAGGTCGGCGTAGTTCACCGCGCTGTAGCCGGCGAAATGCGCCTCCCCCGCCTCCATGGCGGCCGAGCGCGTGGCGGCGTCCGGAATGAACCGGGCGACGATCCGGTTGAGATACGGCAGGCCGGGCTTCCAGTACTTCTCGTTGCGATCGAGGCGCACGAACTGGCCGCGCTCCCAGCTCGTGAACTTGAACGGGCCGGTTCCGATCGGCTTGTTGGCGCTGGGGTTCTGCAGGACATCCGTGCCCTCGAACACCGAGCGGCACAGGATCGGCAGGTCTCGCCCGGAGAGCGCCTTCATGATGTAGGGCGCCGGATTGGCGAGCCGCAGGATTGCGGTCATCGGGTCCGGCGTGTCGACAGCTACCAGCTCAGCCAGCATGACCGGCGCGATCGGATTGTACTTCTTCAGGATCTCCATGAAGGAGTACTGCACATCGGCGCTGGTGAACGGCTTGCCGTTGTGGAAGGTCACACCGTCCTGAAGCTTGAACGTGATGGTCTTGCCGTCGGACGCGACCTCCCACGACTTCGCGAGGTTCGGCTGCGGGTTCTGGTCCCAGTCGTAGGTGCACAGTCCCTCGTAGACCTGCGTGGCGATCGGCGGGATGTTGCCCGCCGATACCGCGTAGTGCGCCAGGGTCGAGGGCTCTGGATGGACGATCATCACCATCGTCCCCCCGCGTTTCGGCTCGGCGGCGCGCGCGCCGCTCGCCGCGACTGCGAGGCCGAGGGGAAGCGCGAGAACCGTGCGGCGGGAGAGATCAGTCGTGTCGAACGTGCGGGACAAGCCGGAGGACTCCTGAACCATCCCTTCGATCAGCAACATGCATGCCATGCAGATTTTTGACGGACGGGTCATGACATCGTCAGACCATGGAGATATTTTTGTAGTTGCGACCGATCGCCTTCGAGGGCCGGATAAACATTCTGAACATCTTTGCCATGGCCGGACGCGCTGCCGCGCGACCTTCGGGCCGAGCAGCGGGCACGACGAACCGCGCGGTTCAGCCGGCTCGTATCCGGTCCGCCCTCGGATGGCAGAGCGGCGACTCAAGTCACTGCAAAGCCACGAGGATCGCCTTCGGCACCTTGCAGATATACGTGTATTTCGGATTGACCATCTGCGTGCAGCGCGCCTCGGCGATTTGCGCGAGCAGCAGGTAACCGTCGGGCTCGGGGATGTTCCACTCATCCGCGAGCCAGTAGATCATGTCGGCGAAGGCGATGCGCATCGCATCCTCGAGCGGCCGTGCGCAGCCGAGCGTGCAGATGTGCGTGGGCGTCTCGATCCGCGGATGGCTGAGCCGCGCCGGTGCAGGCGCGAGGCTCACCCGCAGGGTCACGTTCGCACCGATCTCGATCGCCCCCATTCCGACCGCTTCGCCGTCGCCCTGGAGCGCGTGACAATCGCCGATGAAGAAATGCGCGCCGGGCTTCTCGACCCGCAGCATCACCGTGTTGCCGGTGGTGACCTCCTGAACGTCGAGATTGCCGCCATGCGTGCCGTTGTCGATCGTCAGGACCGCGCCGTGGACCGGCGCGACGCCGATGACGCCGGCCATCGGCTTCACCGGCAGCCGCAGCCGGTCGTTCCAGATCACATGGCCGTCCTGCACGTCGACGACTTTGGTGCGGATGCCCCATTCCTTGCGGCGGACCCAGTCCGGGAACATGCCGTGCCCCGGCCAGAGCGAGCTGTAGCCGCGCGGGCCGAGTTCCATGTCGAGGATCTCGACCTTCAGCATGTCGCCGGGTTGCGCGCCCGCGATCTCGATCGGGCCCGTCGCCCCGTTCACGAACGGGAAGGTGACGTCGGCCTCGGTCAGGTTCTGCCCCAGATCCTTGATGACGCCGTCGCCGATGTTGATCACGCACTCGACCGTGACGATCTCGCCTGGTGCGATCCTCGCTACGAAGGGCTCGTCGCCCGAGAGGGCGTACTTGATCGTTCCCTGCTTGCTGATGCGCTGCGTCACACTGGGCTCCTGGTGGCGTTGGTTTCGGGGGATGGCGCGGATCAGAGATGATCCCGCCAGGGCATGAGGATCCGTTCGGCCCGGCCGACCAGGAAGGTCAGGACGAGGGCCAGCGCGATCGTGCCGACCAGCGCGGCGAAGACCTTCGGGATCGCGTAGAGGGAGCCCGCCTGGAAGATGGCGTGGCCCAGACCCACGGACGACGACATGAACTCGCCGACGATCGCGCCGATCAGCGCGAAGCCGACGGTGAGCTTCAGGCCGGCGAAGATGTCGGCAAGGCTCGACGGCACGACGAGCTTGGCGAAGATCTGCGGTTTCCGCGCGCCGAGGGTACGCAGGAGGTTGATCTGGTCCGGATCGACGCCTAGCGCGCCCTTGTAGGAGGTCACGAGGGCGACCACGACGACCGACAGCGTCGACATCGCGACCTTCGAGGCGAGACCCGTACCGAACCAGATGATGATGATCGGGGCGAGCGCGATGATCGGGATCGAGCCGATCGCGACGATGAAGGGCTGGACGACCCGCGAGACGAAGGTCGAGTACCAGAGCGACAGGCCGGCGAGCGTCCCCACGACATTGCCGATCAGGAATCCGAGCCCCGTCTCGAGGGCCGTGACGCCCGCGTCGCGCAGGAGCGTGCCGTCGGCGAGACCCTGCCAGAGGAACCGGCCGATCGCGGAGGGCGAGCCGAACAGGAACGACGCTTGCGGGTTCAGGCGCGTCTGCCATTCCCAGGCCGACAGCAGAGCCGCAAGAAGCGTGACCTGCACGAGCAGGACGAGCACGCCCGCCCGCAGGCGCGCATTGTCGCGCGGCGGGGCCTTCTGGCTCTCTCCAGCGATGGTTGCCGGTCCGGTCACAGCGTCCGACATCTCAGGACCTCGCGGCAGCACGGCTGATGCCAGGCCCGGCGCGGCCGAGCGTGGAGCGTGGGATGTCGAGATCGGCCCAGATCTGGCGGACGTAGTCGCCGAAACCGGTGCTCTCGCGGGCGCCGATCATGTCGTCGGGCGCGCAGTCGAGGTCGATCGTGTAGCTGGCCTTGACGGCGGTCGGCCGCCCGCTCAGCACGAGGACGCGATCGGCGATCGACACGGCTTCCTCGATGTCGTGCGTGATCAGGAGTGCGGACTTGGCCCCCTCGCGCACGAGCCGTACCGTGTCGGCCTCGATCAGCAGCTTCGTCTGGAAGTCGAGCGCCGCGAAGGGCTCGTCGAACAGCAGGACATCCGGATCGTTGATCAGGGTGCGGGCGAGCGCCACGCGCTGGCGCATGCCGCCCGACAGGGTCGCAGGATAGGCCCCGGCGAACCCGTGCAGGCCGAGCTGGTCGAGGAGCGCCCGCGCCCGTTCGTCGGCCTGCCCGCGCGGCATCCCGCGCAGTTCGGTCCCGAGCTTCACGTTGTCGAGGGCCGTGCGCCAGGGCAGCAGAAGGTCCTTCTGCAGCATGTAGCCGATCCCGCTCGGCGGCCGTCCGCGTCGGTCGAGGGGCGCGCCGTTCCAGAGGATGCGGCCCGAATCCACCGGCGTCAGACCGCAGACGGCATTGAGCAGCGTGGTCTTCCCGCAGCCCGAAGGCCCGACGATCGCCACGATCTCTCCGCGGGCGAGCGCGAAGGTGAGGTCGCCGACGACCGGCAGGAGGCGACCGCCCGTCCGATACGCCTTGGCGAGGCGCTCGACGGCGAGCGGAGGCACGGGGTGGGGCGCGGCGGGCGGGGGGCCTTCGGACATTGGGGCGCCGGTCAACCGGCGCGCTTCGCGGCCTTGTCGGCAAAGGTATTGTCGACGACCTGATCGAAGTTGAGCGTGCCCTTGATGTTGCCGAGATACTTCTGCATGCCCATCAGGCTTTCCCAGGCGTCCTTCTCGGTCACGACGGTTGAAGCCGGAATCTTATATTTCAACTCGGCCTCGATCGCCGCGTCCACGACCTCGCCCGGCAAATCCGGGAATTCCAGCCGCGCGACCTTCTTCGCGTAGTCGGGATCGCCGTAGGTCTTGCGCCCGGCTTCCTCGAAGGCCGTTACCAGAGCCTGCACGGTCTCGGGATCCTTCTGGATCGTGCCGGGCAGCACCATGATCCCCGTGTTGCAGAAAGGTCCGACGTAGTTCGAGAAATCGAACACGATCCTGGCGCCCTGCGCCACCGCCTGCGCCACGCCGGGCTGATAGGCGACCGCGATGTCGGCCGCACCCGCGAGCATAGCGGCGATCTCGGTTCCGGGGCTCACCGGCACGATCGTCGCGTCG
>Ga0182232_1000206_pt1 | contig 16604 bp, 9 predicted proteins | sample G6R1MG_30_FD_155484 | JGI IMG/M metagenome (GOLD analysis project Ga0182232, IMG submission 155484) | Phyllosphere microbial comminities from miscanthus, Michigan, USA - G6R3_NF_07NOV2016_LD2 MG | ecosystem: Host-associated > Plants > Phyllosphere > Phylloplane/Leaf | place: USA: Michigan... | reverse complement strand
ACCGCGAGCCCGCCAAGGAGTAGGGTAGGGCACTGCCGACTACTAGAGTCCGCGGTGCATCTCTGCCAATATTACCGCTTCGTAAAACCCCGCACTCTTTTTGAGCGTGCGGGGTTTTATAGTTTACGGCGGGTGGCCCGGTTCGGCGGGCAGGCCTTAAATTTGTCCAGAACGCGCTGTCTTTTTTAGTCAATTCTTTACCCAATGTTAGATTTCTTCGGCAAAACCGTCGCCAAGCTGTTTGGCTCCAAAGCAGAAAAGGACCTCAAGGGCGTCGTGCCCTACGTGGCCCTCATCAATGCGGAATATGCCAAACTGGCCGACCTGAGCGACGACCAGCTGCGCCAGCGCACCCAGGAGGTGCGCCAGCAAATCGACGGCAAGCTCGCCGGCATCGACGGCCAGATTGCCGGCTTGCAGGGGCAGATTGACTCGCAGCCCAACCTCGACGTGAGCCGCAAGGAGGCGATTTTTGAGCAAATTGACGCCCTCGAAAAGCAGCGCAACAAAGACCTCGAGGTAGCTCTCACCGACGCGCTGCCTCAGGCCTTTGCCATTGTAAAAGAAACTGCCCGCCGCTACGCCCAAAACGGCCAACTCGTGGTAACGGCCACTGATGCTGACCGCGAAATCGCTCGCACCAAGGGCAACGTCACCATTCAGGGCGACAAGGCCGTGTGGAGCAACAAGTGGCTCGCAGCCGGCGCCGAAATCACCTGGGACATGGTGCACTACGACGTGCAGCTCATCGGCGGCGTGGTGCTGCACCAGGGCAAAATTGCCGAGATGGCCACGGGTGAAGGTAAAACGCTGGTTTCGACCCTGCCGGCCTTCCTCAACGCGCTCGGTGGGCGCGGGGTGCACCTGGTAACGGTGAACGACTACCTCGCCAAGCGTGACTCGGAGTGGAATGCGCCGCTGTTTGAGTTCCACGGCCTCACGGTGGATTGCATCGACAAACACCAGCCTAACACTGACGCGCGCCGCAACGCCTACCTGGCCGACATCACTTACGGCACCAACAACGAGTTTGGCTTTGACTACCTGCGCGATAACATGGCCCGCGACCCCGCCGAGCTGGTGCAGCGCAAGCACCACTACGCGATGGTCGACGAAGTGGACTCGGTGCTGATTGACGATGCGCGGACGCCGCTCATCATCTCCGGCCCCGTGCCTAAAGGCGACGTACACGAATTCCTGGTGCTCAAGCCCCGCATTCAGCGCCTCGTGGAGGAGCAGAAGAAGCTGGTGCAGAGCTACCTCGTGCAGGCCCGCAAAGCCATTGCCGAAGGCAAAACCGGCGCCACCGAAAACGGCAAGGACGGCGACGGCGGCCTGGCCCTGTTTCGCGCCTACCGCGGCCTGCCCAAGAGCAAGCCGCTCATCAAGTTCCTGAGCGAGTCGGGGATGCGCGTGATTTTGCAGCAAACCGAAAACCACTACCTGGCCGACAACTCGCGCCAGATGCCGGAAGCCGATAAGCCGCTGTTTTTCACGATTGACGAGAAAAACAACCAGATTGAGCTCACCGAAAAGGGCATCGACCTGATTACGGCGCAGGGCGAAGACCCGCACCTGTTCATCATGCCCGACATCGGGGTCGAAATCGCCAACATCGAGAAGGCCGACGCCCTGACTGCCGAGGAAAAGCTCGCGCAGAAAGAGCAGCTAATGAGCGACTACCAGGAGAAATCGGAGCGCGTGCACACCGTGAACCAGCTCCTGAAAGCCTATACGCTCTTCGAAAAAGACGACCAATATATCCTGAGCCAGGACGGCAAGGTGATGATTGTGGACGAGCAAACCGGCCGCGTGATGGAAGGCCGCCGCTACTCCGATGGCCTGCACCAGGCCATCGAGGCCAAGGAAGGCGTGCGCATTGAAGATGCGACGCAGACCTACGCCACGGTGACGTTGCAGAACTTCTTCCGCATGTACCACAAGCTGGGCGGCATGACGGGTACGGCCGAAACCGAAGCTGGCGAATTGTGGGAAATCTACAAGCTCGACGTGGTCGTGATTCCGACCAACCGCGCTATTTCGCGCAAGGACGACCACGACAAGGTGTACCGCACGGTGCGCGAGAAATACAATGCCGTAGCCGAGGAAATCCAGACGCTGGTGCAGGCCGGCCGGCCGGTGCTGGTGGGCACTACTTCGGTAGAAATCAGCGAGTTGGTAAGCCGCATGCTGAAGCTGCGCGGCATCAAGCACCAGGTGCTGAACGCCAAGCAAAACCAGCGCGAGGCCGAAATCGTGGCCGCCGCCGGCTACCCCGGCACCGTGACCATCGCCACCAACATGGCCGGCCGCGGCACCGACATCAAGCTGCGCGAAACCTCGCGCGAGGCGGGTGGCCTGGCCATCATCGGCACCGAGCGCCACGAAAGCCGCCGCGTTGACCGCCAGCTGCGGGGCCGCGCCGGCCGCCAGGGCGACCCGGGCTCATCGCAGTTTTTCGTGTCGCTCGAAGACAACCTGATGCGTCTGTTTGGCTCGGAGCGCATCGCCAAGCTCATGGACCGCATGGGCATGGAAGAGGGCGAAGTGATTCAGCATTCGATGATTACGTCTTCTATTGAGCGCGCCCAGAAGAAGGTGGAGGAAAATAACTTCGGCACCCGCAAGCGCCTGCTGGAATACGACGACGTGATGAACGCCCAGCGGGAGGTGGTGTACCGCCGCCGCCGCAACGCCCTGTTTGGCGAGCGTTTGGAGCTGGATATTCTCAACCTCATCTACGACGTGAGCGAGGACATCGCGGCTGGTCACAAGGTCAGCAACGACTTCGAGGATTTCAAGCTGAGCATCATCAAGGATTTTGGCTACGACACACACATCACGCGGGCTGACTTCGCGGCCCTCAGCGCCGAGCGCCTGACGCAGAAGCTCTACGACGAGGCCACTGGCTACTACGAAAGCAAGAACGAGCACATCGGCCAGAACGCCATGCCGATGATAAACGACCTGCTGAGCCAAAATACGGTCTACGAGAACATCGCCATTCCTTTCACCGATGGCCACAAGCACACCCAGGTAATCGCCAACCTGCGCAAGGCACAGGCCAGCAACGGCCTCGACATCATCCGGCAGATGGAAAAGGGCGCGGTACTCTCGACCATCGACGAGGCCTGGACCCAGCACCTGCGCCAGATGGACGACCTCAAGCAGGTGGTGCAAAACGCGGTGTACGAGCAGAAAGACCCGCTGTTAGTGTACAAGTTTGAGGCGTTTGAGCTGTTCAAGCGCATGCTCAGCAAGGTCAACCACAGCACCAGCGGCTTCCTCTTCAAGGCCGACGTGCCGGTGGCCGCCGAGCCCGGCTTTGCCGAGCCCGATTTCTTCTACGAAGATGACATCGTGGAGCCCCTGCCCAAGCTGAAGGCCGAAAAAGCCGTGTCGGACGTGAGCCTCGGCGCGGGCCAGGAAGACCTCGACCAGGCCGCCGAGCTGGGCATCGGCGTGGCCCCCGCCATCAAGCAGGAGCCCGCCCGCAGCCAGAAGGTAGCCAACCGCAACGACAAGGTGACCGTGCAGTACATGGATGGCACCATCAAGCGCGACGTGAAATACAAAGCCGTAGAGGAAGACCTCGCCGCCGAGCGCTGCGTGCTGGTGGAGGAGGCGTAAGGCTGCTCCTTGTAAAGAATAAAAAAAGGCCCGCGCAAGCGGGCCTTTTTTTATTCTTTACAAGGAGCTATAGCTAGTAAAGAAAAAGACGCGCTATTTTAGAGCTGCCGCGCAACCATTAAAGGGCGTGTTCGGTCATCGGCCTGTACCCAATCACTTTTCTTCGTTACGCTTACCTTTTCAGCGCATGAAAATCACATTACGCAGTATATGGTTACTGTTGCGGCTTCTGGCTGCCAGTGCTGTCGCCCAGGCACAAGTCCCGGCCTGGCGGGCCGTTACGGCCATAAACAACGCAAACGCGGCTTACTCACGGGTGCGGGCCGTAGCCGCCGATGGCAACGGCAACTTATATGTAGTTGGCAGCTACTACGGCGCTATCGTGCTGGGGACGCTGCCGCTCAGCTATACCACGGGGCTGAATACGTTTGTGGCGAAATGGAATATCGCCACAAACGCATACGTGTGGGCGCAAGCATGTGGAGGAGAAGTGAATACGCTGGCTGTGAATGGGAATAGTATGTATATCGGTGGCGTAGTATGGGCTGGCTCCACCAGCTTCGGCCCCTATACCACAAGCACTATCGGCAACAATGCCTTTGTAGCCAAGCTGACCGATAACGGCAGTAGCGGCAGCTTTGCGTGGGTGCAGCAGCTGGGTGGTGAAAGCTTCGCGGGTGTGCAGGCGCTGGCGGTAGCGGGTAGCAGCGTTTACGCCACGGGTGCTTTTAACTCCGGCACGGCCAATTTTGGCTCCTATACCCTCACCAATGCCGCACCCGGCTATACGACCGTAGGCGAGCTATACGTGGCCAAGCTTACCGATGCGAATACCAGCGTGTCGGTGGCCTGGGTGCAGCAGGTAGCCGCTGGCCAAACGGGTAAGAAAGGCTACCCGCGGGGCCTGGCCGTGAGTGGCTCCAGCGTATACGTAACCGGCTTTCCGGCCTTCGTGGCCAAATTCAGCGATACGGGCAGCTTTGGCTGGTCGAAGCCCATTGGGGGGGCGCAGGTATACCCCACCAGCCTGGCGGCGCGCGGGGCCGACATATACGTGACGGGGCAGTTTAGGGGAGCTACGGCCACTTTCGGTACCACCACCCTGGCGCAAACCAGCGGCTCGCCTGCTTTCAGCAGCGACGTATTTGTAGCAAAGCTCAGCGATGCTGGCACCGCCGCCACCGATGGCTGGGCGCTGCAGGCCGGGGGCACCAGTACCGACAGCACCACGGCCATAGTAGCTAGCAGTAACGGCCTCTACGTGGCGGGCAGCTTTAGCAGCGCTACTGCCGGCTTCGGGGCTACTGTAGTCACCAACAACAGCACGAATACCTACAACGGATACAATGCTTTTGCAGCGCGCATCGTCGAAACGGCCACTGGAGCCAGTTTTGCTTGGGCACTGCCAGCCGGTGGCGCTGGTGGGGCCCAGGCCACCGGGCTAGCCACGAGTGGCAGCGGCCTTTACGTAGTTGGTGCTTTAGGTGGTACCAGCGCTAGCTTTGGCAGCCTGACAGTTCCCTTACTTCCTGGCAGTGCGAATAACAATGTCGGCTTTCTGGCAGAGATAGGGGGCGCTACGCTGGCGGCCCGTGCTACTACCACACTGGCCGAAGATGCCCTGTACCCTAACCCGGCCGCCCACGGCACTGCCACTGTGCGTGTGCCGGTCGCAAAAGGTACCGCCACTCTCACGCTACTCGACGCCCTGGGCCGGGTAGTACGCACGCAGCTAGCTACTCCTGGCACCGAGTGCCAGTTCAACTTGGTGGGTCTCCCCACTGGTACGTATCTGGTGCGTGTGCAGGCCGGCGAAACCCTGGCCATGCGCCAGTTGCTGGTGGAATAGCATGACCCCAAAAACGTGTTATGGAAGAGGCCCGCGCAAGCAGGCCTTTTTTATTGATATAAAAGGAGACCTGGGAGTATGACGTTGTCTTAGGGAGAATGATTTTCTGCGTAGCGTACGTATAGCTTCCAGCCAGCCTTACCCATGTGTGGCCTACGTAAGGATTACTTAGATAGCGCCTGCCTGCCCGAACTACCCGATACCCCCGCCGTACCTTTGTTCCATGCCCGCCCCTCACCTCGCCGCCCACCTCGACCATACGCTGCTGCGCCCCGACTGCACCGAAGCCCAGATAACCCAGCTGTGCCACGAGGCCCGGCAGCACGGCTTTGCCAGCGCCTGCGTGCCGCCGTGCTACGTGCCGCTGGCCGCCCGCGCGCTCAGCGGCTCGGGCGTGGCCGTGTGCACGGTCATCGGCTTTCCGCTGGGGTATAATAGCGCGCGGGTGAAGTTCCGCGAAGCGGAAATAGCCCTGGGAGAGGGCGCTACCGAACTGGATTTGGTGCTGAACATCTCGGCCCTGAAATCGGGCAATTGGGACGCCGTGAAGGCGGAGGTTGAGGACCTCGCCGACCTCTGCGACGTAAACGACGCCCTACTCAAAGTCATTATCGAAACTGCCCTGCTTACCGAGGGGGAGATGGAAACGGCCGCCCGCCTCTGTGCCGAGGCCGGGGCCAATTTCGTGAAAACCAGCACTGGCTTCGCCAGCCGGGGCGCGTCGGTGGCCGACGTGGCGCTGCTGCGCCGCGTGCTGCCCCCGGAGGTTCGTATCAAAGCCAGCGGCGGCATCCGCACCCGCGCGCAGGCGCTGGCTTTGCTGGCGGCCGGGGCCGACCGCCTGGGTACTTCTAACAGCCTGGTTATTATTGAAGACGATGAGCCTACGCACTCCTAAGGCTATGCTGCTTTTGAGCCTGTCGCTGCTGGCGGCCTGCGCCACCACGGCCCCCACCGCGCCCGTGGCCACCACGCCCGCGCCTACCGATACCGTGCGCAAAACCACGGCCCTCATCCCGGCCGAAGACCTCACCAAGTACCGGCCCACCTTCGCCCCGGCCGGCGCGGCCCCCGCGCCTGGCCCCACGGCTGCTGCGCCCCGCCCGGCCGCCCCGCCCGCGCCCAAAACGGCCCCCGTGCCCACCAACGCCGTGACGGCCCAGCTAGAGCAGCGCCTGCGCGACCAGGCCTTCACCAACCAAAACGTGAAGTACACCAGCGGCTACCGCATTCGGGTGTACCTGGGGCTGGAGCGCGAGCAGGCCATGACCATCCGCCGCCAGATAATCGGCCGCTACCCCGAGGAAACCGACTACCTCACCTTCAAGCAGCCCGTGTACCGGCTCTACATCGGCGACTACATCACCAAGCTCGACGCGGCCCGCGGCCTGGCCCGCGTGCGCCAGTTTGCGCCCAAGGCCGAGCTGGAGCCCATGCAGGTGCTGCTCAATAAAACGCCGTAGCCAGGCTGTAAAACGGAGTGGCACTCCGTTCACGTTAGGTCTTGCCCAGACGCGAAAACGGAGTGCCACTCCGTTTTACATGCCATGCTAGCTACTCTTAAAACCCGCGCGGCTGCCCTTGCTCCCGAGCTTATAGCCCTGCGCCACCACCTGCACGCCCACCCCGAGCTGTCGTTTAAGGAAACCGAAACGGCGGCCTTCGTGACCCAAAAGCTGACCGAAATGGGCTTGCAGCCCTACGCCGTGGCGGGCACCGGCGTGGTAGCCCTCATCGAGGGGCGGGCGGGTGGGCCGGTGGTGGCCCTGCGCGCCGACATGGACGCGCTGCCCATCCAGGAGCTGAGCGACGTGCCCTACAAATCGACCAACCCCGGCGTGATGCACGCCTGCGGCCACGACGTGCACACCACTTGCCTGCTGGGCGCGGCGCGGCTGCTGACGGAGCTCAAGGATGAGTTCATGGGCACCGTGAAACTCGTGTTTCAGCCCGGCGAGGAGCTGCTGCCGGGCGGGGCCTCGCTGATGATAAAAGACGGCGTGCTCGAAAACCCCGCCCCGGCCGAGATACTCGGGCAGCACGTGTTCCCCAGGCTGCCGGTGGGGCAGATAGGGCTGCGGCCGGGCCGCTACATGGCCAGCACCGACGAGCTGTACCTGCGCATAAAAGGCAAGGGCGGGCACGGGGCCATGCCCGAGCTCAACCTCGACCCGGTGCTGGTGGCCGCCCACCTCATTGTGGCGGCCCAACAGATAGTGAGCCGCCGCGCTAACCCCAAAATGCCGTCCGTGCTGAGCTTTGGCAAGGTCATCGCTAATGGCGCCACCAACGTCATCCCCGACGAGGTGTACATTGAAGGCACCTTCCGCACCCTCGACGAGGCGTGGCGCGACGAGGCCCACCGGCACCTGCGGCAGCTCTGCGAAGGCCTGGCCGCCAGCATGGGCGCGATGTGCGAGTTGGAAATCCGCCGCGGCTACCCCTGCCTCGACAACAACCCCGCCGTGACGGCCCGCGTGCGCGCCGCTGCCGAGCAGTACTTGGGCGCGGAAAACGTGATTGAGCTCGACCAGTGGCTTGCGGCCGAAGACTTTGCCTACTTCTCGCAGGCCGCGCCGGCCTGCTTCTACCGCCTGGGCACGCGCGCCGCCGACGGCCGCTTCGCGGCCTCGGTGCACACGCCCACCTTTGATATCGACGAGCAAGCGCTCAGCATCGGGGCGGGGCTCATGGCGTGGCTTACTTTGCAAGAGCTGGCCGGGTTGGCCGGCTAATTATTCTTTAGCACTATGCTGCGTCCCGTATTCTCATTTGCCCTGCTGGGCGGCCTGCTGGCCCTCAGCCCAGCGGTTCAGGCTCAATATGACCCCAACGCGGCTAATCGCTTGGTGCGGCCGTTGGAGCTGTGGCCCGAATTGCAGGCCGAGCTAGGACTAAAAAATGGTGACTACCTGCTGTTGTCGCTACACGGCGAGCGGGTTGCCAACCGCCCCGATTTTGGCTACTACGTCCGCCGGCCGCTGGGCCTGGACACCCGCCGTGTCGCCCTGGCCTACGAGCACTTCTGGAACGCCAACTGGAGCTGGGGCGCCACCGCCCGCTACGAGTGGGACGGCCGCTTCGAAACCAATACGCCCGGCGACCTGCTGGTGCCCGAGCTACTGCTGCGCCACCGCGCCACCATTTTCGGCGGCCTCACCTTTGGGCAGCGGCTGGGCGTGGAGCGGCAAATTTTGGTTAACCGCTACTACCTGGGCGGCTCTGGTCCGGATGGCCAGTTTTGGACGCGCCTGCGCCTGGATGTGGAGCGGATTTTTCCGCTTGGCAGTGCCAGCCAAGGGTTGGCCCTGCGCCCGCGCCTGAGCTACGTGGCCAGCACGCATTTGCGCTTCCAAAAAAGCGATACCGACGCGCCCGAGCGCACCATTCAGTGGACCAGCCTGCGCGGCGAGGTGGGCGTGCGCGTGTCGCCGGCCATCGACTTTACGCCGTGGTTTGCTTACCAAACGGGCTACAGGCAGTCGCTGGTGTTCACCGATGCCAACGGCAATCCCGTGTCGGGCGGCAAAGCCAATGACGTGTACCCAACGCTGGGGCTGGACGTGCGCTTCACCATCTCGAATGCCACGGCTAAAACCGAGCGCGTGCAGCTGCCTACGCAACACTGAAAAATTGATACTGTCAAAATGGCGGTAAGTAAGTTGTCAAAAAAGCGCCTTTTCACTCTGGAAAAGCGCTTTTTTGCATTTGGTCTTTATGAATCCAAAAAGCGAAATCGCTTAATACGGACTTTTTGGCTTCTTTTGGGCTTGGCATAAAGTTTATGGATAAGGAAGTGTCGTCGCTTGGCAAAGCGGCTTTTCAACCCTAACTCAACCAACACTTAATTACTTATCATGGCAACCCTGCTTTATAACCGCCCCGCCCTGGCCCCCTCCCGCGCCTTCAACTCGCTGCTCAACGAAGTGCTGCGCGACACCCAGCCCGCCGCGCCCCAGCCTTCGACTTCATTTGTGCCCGCCGCTGACATCTACGAAACCAGCGCCGGCTACGAGCTGCACCTAGCCTTGCCGGGCGTGGCCAAAGATGCCGTGAGCATCGACTTTCAGGAAGGCCAGCTCGTGGTGAGCGGCCGCCGCCCGGCCCCGGCCACTGAGGGCGACGACGCTGCTAAGCTGCGCCGCGTGGAAACCCGCTTTGGCGAGTTCAGCCGCACCTTCCGCCTGCCCGAAACGGTAAACGTGAAAAGCATCACGGCCGAGCTTACCGATGGGCTGCTGCGCGTAGTGCTGCCCTTCGACACCGAGAAGGTGACCAAGCAGCACATCGAAGTGCGCTAAGCCCCTCAGCGCTTGACCGGAAAGGCACCCTGCGAGGGTGCCTTTTTTGGTCCGAGAATTGCACAATTGCCTTCATCGACGCAACCATCGGGCACGAAAAATCCTCTTTTTAGCGTTGAGACTCGTACGACCGCAGTGGGGCGGCCGGGCCGCCAGATTCGGCCCCGGCGCTTGCCTGGTTCCGACGCTTTTCGTTACTTCGCAATACCTTTTTTTCTCCTTCTTAACACAACCCCAATGCAAGCTAAAAACATGATGCTCGGCCTGCTGACTTCTGCCGTACTGGGCGGCGGCGTGGCCGTAGGGGGGTATAAGCTGCTGGAAACCGAGCCGGGCGTGGCTCAGTCCACCATCGCTTCTGACCCCCAGGTGCGCTACACGTCGGCCATGCGCAGCACTGCCTACGCCGCGCCCGAAGGCCTCAACTTCGTGGCCGCCGCCGCTGCCACCACGCCCGCCGTGGTGCACGTAATGACCGAGTACAAGGCCGAGCCCCAGCGCCAGTCGCGCATGCAGATGGACCCGCTGTTTCGCCAGTTTTTTGGCGACCAGTTTGAGGACCAGCTGCGCGGCCAGCAGCAGCCCCAGGGCGGCGGCGAAGGCTCGGGCTCGGGCGTCATCATCGCCGCCAACGGCTACATCGTGACCAACAACCACGTAATTGATAAGGCTTCTAAAATAACGGTGGTGCTCGACGACAAGCGCAAGTTTGACGCCGAGCTGGTGGGCGCCGACCCCAGCACCGACCTGGCCGTGCTGAAGGTGAAGGCCGATAACCTGCCCTTCATCAAGTATGGTAATTCGGACGAGGTGAAAGTGGGCCAGTGGGTGCTTGCCGTGGGCAACCCCTTCAACCTGAACTCGACCGTGACCGCCGGCATTGTGTCGGCCAAGGGCCGCAGCATCGGTATTTTGGCCCGCAGCCAAGATAATATGGGCATCGAGTCATTTATCCAAACCGATGCCGTGGTGAACCCCGGCAACTCGGGTGGTGCCCTGGTAAATACCAACGGCGACCTGGTGGGCATCAACTCGGCCATCTCATCGCACACCGGCTCGTTTGAGGGCTACGCCTTCGCCGTGCCCAGCTCCATTGTGAGCAAGGTTGTCGACGACCTCTTGAAATACAAGGTGGTGCAGCGTGCGCTGCTGGGCGTCCGCATTCAGGAAGTGGATGCCCGCTTGGCGTCGGAGAAGAAGCTCAACACCCTGAATGGCGTGTACGTGCAGGGCCTGGGCGACAAGAGCGCCGCCGCCGCCGCCGGCCTCAAAATCGGCGACATCATCACCGACATCAACGGCGTGACCGTGAACACGTCGGCCCAATTGCAGGAGCAAGTATCGCGCTTCCGCCCCGGCGACAAAATCAAAGTGGGCTATCTGCGCGGCAGTAGCAAAGAAGTGGCCATGGCTACGCTCTTTAATGCCTCCAACACCACGGCCGTGGTGAAGGATATGCCCGCCACGGCGGCCGTAACCTACGAGGGAGCCAAATTTGGCCCCGTATCGGCCCGCCTGCAAAACGAGCTGGGTATCGACGGTGGCGCCCAGATTACGGGCGTGCGCAACTCCAACTTCAAGGAAACCGGCATGGCCGAAGGCTTCATCATCACGCGCATCGACAAAAATCTGGTGCGCAAGCCTGCCGACGTGCAGAACTTCCTGGAGCGGGCCAAGGAGAACTCGGGCGCGCTGGTAGAAGGCGTGTACCCCGACGGCCGCAAGGCTTATTACCCCATCGGCCGCGAATAAGCTAGCTGCTGCTGAAATGAAAAGCCCCCGCCAGACATTGGCGGGGGCTTTTTGCTTGGTTTTCTCAGCGACGAGGGTAAGCCCAAAAGGCGTCTTACGCCAGTCTTAAAGTCTTCCGCAAGCTGATTTGTGATGCCAGTCGAGCAGACGTATGTTTCCCGGCTCGCTGCCCTCGCCGGAAGTTCGTGGGAGAGGTGGGTCCGTAGGCGCTGTAGAAAGAACAATTCTCTCTACGGAGTGGTCGTGAAACTCATGCGCCGGCTACGCGCCGCGCTGAGAATGGCTGGCAGGGCAACCTCACATTGGCAAGTACGGCTTCCTACCTGGTGGCCTTCTGCCCGTGCCCAGGCCTAAAAATGGTTGAAGCAGGTTGGGGCAACCCAAAAACGGCTTTCAAAGCGGTGCGAAGGCGAGGGTATGCGGCTGCGCGCCGCTACCTGGCGCAGGCCGGGCACGTAAAAATGCCGAGCTGGCGCCCCGCGCCCGCGAAAGAGCCGGCAGCAGCTGCTGCTGCCGGCTCCCAAAACTGCTACTCAGCAAGCTAACCTAGTGCACCAGGGCCAGGCGCACGGTTTGCTGGCCGGCGTCGGTCACGAGCCGCGCCAGGTAGATGCCTTCTTGCAAGCCGCTGAGAGAGAAAGTGTAACGCATCCCGGCCTCAGCGCTGCCGGTACCGAGGGCGGCTACCTGCCGGCCGGTTGTGTCAAATACCAGCAGCTGGTAGTGGGCTTCCCGCGGCAGCACAAACGCGAGGGTAGTGCTGGCCGCGAAGGGATTGGGGTAGGCGTGCAGTGCCTCGGCAGCCAGGGCGCTGGCCGGGGCATCTGCGGCTGGCACTTGGTTGCTGGTGCTGCGGGCGGCGGCCAGCGCCGGGCTGGTCAGGCCAGGCGCGTTGCGGTACATGCGGCAGTTGTCAAACAGCTCGTTGATGGCGCTGGCCGCGGTGCTGATGTCGGCCAGGCTGGGCGTGCCGCCCGCGTTGGCGTACGTGGCTCCGCCCAGGGCCCTGTTGGCCAAGTTGAGCAGGGCATCTACCGTCGGGCTGCCGCCCGCGTAGCTCAAGTTGCCAAGCACTGAAGCCGGAATGGTGCGCGTGATGCCCGTCAGGTCGGCTGGGTCGGGGCCGTTGCAGCCCAAGGCGTTATACGACGCCATGCTGGCGCTCAGTGCCACGCTTCCCAGGTCGGCGTCGAGGCGCAGGTTGAGAGTCAGCGCCATGGTCTGGCCAATCAGAACGTTGTTGAATTTCCCATTCTTGAGGATGGCCGCGGGCAAGGGGTTGCAGCCGTTGATGTTACCAAAATTGGGGAACGCGGCGGCCGTGCCGCCACCCGGCATCCGGTCGATGATGCACTGGGCCGTGGCCAAGCGAGCCGCCTCAGCAGCCAGGCCAGTGCCTGCGGTGCGGGAATAAGTGAGGCTGCGCCCCGGCACGCCAAGCACCACGTCGGTAGAGGTTAGCATATTGGCGATAAGCTGGTTGCGCCGCAGGCCAGGGTACTTGCAGATAACCCCGTTGCCATTGCCGTAGCCGCCCTGCGTGAGGGTGCAGTGCTGCACCAGGCAGCTGGTGACGGCCAGGCTAGCCGATTGCGTAGCCGAGCCGCAGGTGCCCGTCACGGTGACGGCATAAGTGCCGGCATCGCCGAGCGCCAGCACCGCGATGGTGTAGCTCGGGCTGGTAGCGCCGGCCAGTGGGCTGCCATTCTTGGTCCAGGCGTAGGTGAAGGGTCCGGTGCCTGAGGCGGTAGTGGCGAACGTAGCGCTGGTGCCATCGCATTGACTAAGAGGCGTTAGGGCAGTTGCTTGCGTAGCCTGATTTACTTGTAGCGTGGCGCTGCGCGTAGCCGAACCACAGGCGCCCGTCACGGTCACGGCGTAGGTGCCGGCATCGGCCGCGCTCACCGTGGCAACGGTGTAGCTCGGGCCGGTAGCGCCGGCCAGCGGGCTGCCGTCCTTGGCCCAGGCGTAGGTGAAAGGGCCAGTGCCGGAGGCGGTAGTCGTGAAGATGGCCACTTCGCCGGGGCAACTCGTCAGACTTGTGAGCGCGGCGGCGGCGGCATTTTCATTCATCTGCAACGTGGCACTGCGGGTAGCGGAGCCACAAGTGCCCGTCACGGTCACGGCGTAGGTGCCGGCGTCGCTGGCTGAAGCAGACGCGATGGTGTAGCTCGGGTCGGTGGCCCCAGTCAGGGTAATTCCGTCCTTGGCCCAGGCATAGGTGAAGGGCCCGGTGCCGGAGGCAGTAGTAGTGAAAGTAGCCGCCTCACCGGGGCAGCGCGTCAGGTCAGTAAGGGCGGTAGCGGCAGCGTTTTCGTTGACTTGCAGCGTGGCACTGCTGGTGGCCGAGCCACAAGTGCCCGTTACAGTTACCGTGTACGTGCCGGCGTCAGCCGCGCTCACCGTGGCAACGGTGTAGCTCGGGTCGGTGGCCCCAGTCAGGGTAATTCCGTCCTTGGCCCAGGCATAGGTGAAGGGCCCAGTGCCGGAGGCGGTAGTTGTAAAGGTGGCTGTTTCCATGGGGCACCGAATCAGGTCAGCCAAGGCCGTAGCGGCAGCATTTTCGTTGACTTGCAGTGTGGCGCTGCGCGTAGCCGCGCCGCAGGCGCCCGTCACGGTCACGGCGTAGGTGCCGGCATCGCTGGCTGAAGCAGACGCGATGGTGTAGCTCGGGTCGGTAGCGCCGGCCAGCGGACTGCCGTCCTTGGTCCAGATGTAGGTGAAAGGGCCAGTGCCGGAAGCGGTAGTCGTAAAGGTGGCTACTTCGCCAGGGCAGCGCGTCAGGTCCGTGAGAGCCGTGGCGGCAGCGTTTTCGTTGACTTGCAGCGTGGCACTGCTGGTGGCCGAGCCACAGGCACCCGTCACGGTTACGGCATAGGTGCCGGCGTCGGCCGCGCTTACCGTGGCAACGGTGTAGCTCGGGCTGGTAGCGCCGGCCAGCGGGCTGCCGTCTTTAGTCCAGGCGTAGGTGAAAGGGCCAGTACCCGAGGCGGTAGTAGTGAAGGTGGCTACTTCGCCAGGGCAGCGCGTCAGGTCCGTGAGAGCCGTGGCCGCCGTGCCTGGGTTAATCGTTATCGCCTGCTGGCAATTACCGCTCGATGTCAACCCTGACTTCGTCGTGACCAGCTGAATGGTGTACGACGAGGAAGCCGTGACGGTGATAGACTGGCCCGTGCCACTACTGGGCGAGGCGCTGCCCCCGGTCACCGTCCATTGGTAAGCGCTCATGCCGGCCGGGCCCGTAAAGGTGAGCGGCTGCCCGGTGCACCCCAGGCTAGGCCCCGTAAAGGCGCACGTAGGCGGCTGAGCCACCGCATCGGCCGACATCGAGCGGTCTTGGTTGCCCCCGCTGCCATCCAGCGAAATCAAACGCGTGTGGTACGGCGAACCATTAATGCTGGCGGCCGAGGTACCGGCTCCCCAGTCGGCCTGGCTGGCGATGTGGCCGCCCCAGGCAAATACCACGGTCGGCTGCGTGGTGTGAAACGTGATGGACAGCTGGGTTTCGGCGTGGGCCAGGGTGCGGTCACCCTGCGCCACGTAGTGCAGGTCGTCCAGGGTAGTGCCGTTGAACATCGTCATCACTTCCAGGCCGCTGGCTTGCAGCTGGTAAAAGCTAAAGGATGGCCCAGCCGGAATCTGGGCCGGGGCCGGAATAGCGGCCGTCGCGACCGCGGCGCCCCCGAGGTTCAGGCCCAGTAGCGGGTCCAGCGTTTCGGCCGCGTGGCCAAACTGCGCGTGCGGCAGCAAGTTCTGGTAGTGCGAGATGTAGTCGAGGGCATTCTTGCCGTTGTCGCGCACGTCCCAGCCAATCACCACCGTGTGGGGCCCGGCCGTCAGGTTGCGGAGCACCAGGCGGTAGCCAATGGAGTGGCCTTCCAGGTAGTGAGCCGTTTGGGCGCCCGCGTTGCCATTTACCCAGTTGGGCGGGTCGAGGCGACTGCTGAAAGCGCCGTTGCGAATCTGGTCGAGGTTGTTGTTCTGGGCCCAGGCTGGCCCGGCGCCCGCCAGCCACAGCAGCCCCAGCAGAGCTAGCAGCCGCCGGCCCCACCGGGCAGCGCGTGGCAAAGCAGCCGCTTTGCCATGGCAGTAATCAACGTTTTTCATGAGTATGGGTGGGTATAAAATATTGATAATAAGAGCGGAGAGGAATGTGGAAGCGAGGCGAAATCGCCCGCCCAGGCCCGGTTGGGGTGGGCAAGTCGGTTCGCCAGCCATTAGCATGAGTTGCTGGCCAGCGTCCCCAGGCCCGGTTGGGGTGGGCAAGCCGGTGCCCGCCCGCCTCGCACAGGGCGGTGGACTGAGCACCCAAAAAAGAAGCCGCGCCGCAGGCGCCTCCTCAGGCAGCCGCCTGAGGAGGGGACGAGCGGGCCTGTTGGGCGCAGCCGGGGCTTGCAGTGAGGCGCGCCGTAGCAAGGGGCAAAAAGCGGGCAGGAGCGCACATAGCAGCCTTAGCGGAAGGGTGGGAGAAGAGGCGGCGAGCAGTCGGTCGGCTTGGCTCGGGGCGTATGGCTGCCCCGCCGGGGCAGCGACCAGGGGGGGCGCGGTTTTGGCGCCCGGCCCGGCCATCGGCTCGTGGTAGGAGCACGGAAGCGAAAGCCGCAAAAGGAGGAGCCATCCGCCGCTGGTTTTCGCCTCGTAGGGGCAGCGCCTGCGCCCCGCTGCTCGCCGCGCGGGCGGCAGTTGCACCAAGGGGCACTGCCTGCGCACTGCCAAAAAGTGGGAAATCCAGTGCGCATAATAAGCAAAAGCCGCAGCCCGGCAAGTGCCGAACTGCGGCCGCAGAAAACCGCTCTCCCACATCGTAGAATGCCAAGGAGCATCTCTACTTTCTAACCCCTCAGCGCGGCTTCTGCTTATAGCAAGTTCTTAGCCGCTAGCGTGGTAAGGTGCCTGGCCCAGCGCTGCGCTAGCTGGCAGCCAAGTGTCCCGTGCTGCCGGTTTTTGGGCTGCCGCGAGTGGTGGCACACTCTGGCCGCGCAGCGTGAGACTCGCATCGCGCTCATCAGCCAGGAATAAACGGTAACCGGGCGTTGCGGGCAGCCAGCCACCGCGTTGCACCGTGCCCGGCA
>Ga0182232_1000204_pt1 | contig 16745 bp, 17 predicted proteins | sample G6R1MG_30_FD_155484 | JGI IMG/M metagenome (GOLD analysis project Ga0182232, IMG submission 155484) | Phyllosphere microbial comminities from miscanthus, Michigan, USA - G6R3_NF_07NOV2016_LD2 MG | ecosystem: Host-associated > Plants > Phyllosphere > Phylloplane/Leaf | place: USA: Michigan... | reverse complement strand
CAGGCGGTAGGCCAGCCAGCTGCTGGCCAGCAGCACCACGGCCAGCCCGGCCACCGGCCCAAAACCCGCCACCGGGGTCGTTTCGCCGGTCAGCACCCAGTTGCGGATGGTGCCGAGCAGGGGCGTCACGGGGTTGAGGGCCGACACCCAGCTCGCCGCGCTGGGCGGCGTGTACACGATGGGCGTAATCAAAAACCAGAAGCCCAGCACCATCGACAGCGCACTGGACACGTCGGCGTAGAGCATACTCACCGGCGTGAGCAGCCACCCGATGGCCAGGCCAAATACCAGCAAAACGCCCAGCCCCAGCGGCACCAGCAGCAGCGTAGCGTGCCACGGAATATGATACCAGACCAGCACCGCCGCCAAAATGAGCATCCGGATAAGCTGGTTGAACAACACTCCGCCCAGGCCCGCCACGATGAAGGCCTCGTGCGGCACGTTCACCTTGGCGATGGTGCTGCGGGCGCCTTGCAGCTGCTGCAAGGGGCAGTTGAGCGCCTCCACAAAGCTTTGCCAGATAAACAAGCCCGTGAGCACGAAGGCCGGGTAGGGCGCCGCCGTAGCATCGTAGCCCTGGATGATGTGGTTTTTGCCCAGGTAGGTCCAGGTGATGCCCGTGAGAATGGGCGGCAGCAGCATCCAGAAATAGCCCAGCATATTCTGGCGCACCTGCACCCGCAGGTTGCGCCTAAAAAGCTGCCAGCCAATGTGTAGCACCAAGCGCATCTCATGGGCTACCCCGCGCATAAATGAGCCCGGCGAGTGCAGCGGCGAGTGCGGAGTATAAATTGTTTCTTTCATTTGTAAGCTAATCAGTAATTATTGTCAATTTAGTAGCTATCAAGCAATGACTACCACAAAGCTCAGCAGTAAACCCGGCATTTTGGCTACCACGCGGGCCGGCGAGTGGTGGGCCAATAAATTTTCGCCCCTGCTGGCCACGTTTTATGCCACGGCGGGGCTGCTGGGCAGCCCGCTGCTGCCGCTGCTGGGGCGGCTTTTGGGCCTGGTGCTGGCGCTGCTGGTGGGCGCCATCTACGTGAGCATCGTCAATGACTGGACCGACCTAGCCGCCGATGCCGCCGCTGGCAAAACCAACCGGCTGGCCGGGCGCCCAGCGTGGTTTGTGGGCCTGGCGCTGGGCGGCTGCTTGCTGGCGGGCAGCGCGTTTGGGCTGTATTTCTGGCACCTGGGCCACCGGGTGGCGTGGCTGTACCTGGCGGCCTGGGTGGTGTACTCGCTGTATTCGCTGCCCCCGGTGCGCCTCAAGGCGCGGGGCCTGGCCGGCGTGCTGGCCGATGCCAGCGGCGCCCACCTGCTGCCGCAGCTGCTGGTGGTGGCCGCCGTGGAGGCTTGGCTGGGCCGGGCGGTGCCGGGCGCGTGGTGGGCGGCCGTGGGCACCTGGGCGCTGGCCTGTGGCCTGCGCGGCATCGTGTGGCACCAGCTCGGCGATGCCGCCGCCGATGCCCAGGCAGGCGTAGACACGCTAGTGGTGCGCTGGGGCGCGGGGCGCGTGCAGCGCCTGGGCCAGGCCGTGGTGTTTCCGGTCGAGGTGGTGGCGTTTGGCATGGTGCTGGGATTGAGCCAGCCCGGCTGGGCGCTGGCCCTGCTGGGGCTGTATGGGGGGCTGGAGTGGTGCCGCTGGCGCATCTGGGGCTACCGCCCCGTGGTGCTGGTGCCCGACGCTCGCATGGTGCTAACTGATTATTACTTATTATTTTATCCGCTGGCCTTTTTGCTGCCCCAGTGCCTGCGCTACCCCCCCGATGGGCTGGTGCTGGCGCTGCACGGGGCGCTGTTTGGGCCGGCCGCCTGGCCGCTGGTGCAGGAGGCGCGGGTGTATGTCAATGTGCTAACGCGCCGGGTAAAAGCGTAAGTAGCAGGGTAGCGCCCGCTTGTCATTGCGAGCGCAGCGAAGCAATCGCACCAGAACAGAATCCGAACGGCGTGGCTCAACAGGTGCGATTGCTTCGCTGCGCTCGCAATGACAAGCGGGCGCTACCCCGTCGCCTCGGCCTTGCCGAGCAGCAGCGCGCCGCGCTCGATAAATGCCCGGATGGTAGCCAGTGGGTCGAGTATGAGCGCTCGCAGGCCGTGCCGCGCCGTGCTGGCTAGGCCGGGGTTCTGCACGCGGTTGAGGCACATGAAATTGAAGTGGTGCTTGGCCAGCCGCCGCCGAAACTGCCGCTTTTCGCTGGGTTTCAAATGCGGCCGAAAGCGCTCGGCCATCAGCTGCTCGTCGTGCAGGCCCAGGTCGCGCACCAGCCCGATGTCGAAGCGGCCGTCGTAGATGTTGGTGTCGTGCACGTGCTTGCCCCAGTGGGGCACCAGCGTGAAGGCCGCCCGCCGGGGCTGGCGCAGGGCCACGTCGAGCAGCAGGCACCAGTCGTCGGCAATGCGCATCTGCGGGTTCCAGCCCTCGCCCATGGCCGCGCGCCGCAGCACCATCGCCGACGAGGGTGCGGGGCAGGTTTCGGTGACGAGCTGGCGCAGCTGGGCGGGGCTCAGCAGCCACCACTCGCCATCGGGCTGGGTGCAGTAGGTGCGGCGGGCGGCCGGCTGGGCATAAAACGGCTCAAACCCGGCCGTGTCGTAGGTGCCCGTCCAGTTCAGAAAAACTAGGTCGAGCTGCTGGCGCTCCAGCTGCGCCACGCTCACGGCCAAAAAATCGGGGTGCCAGGTATCGTCCGAGTCGAGCGAGGCCACGTACTCGCCGCGGCTATGGCGCAGGCCCGTGTTGCGGGCGGCGGCCTGGCGCTGGTTGGCTTGGTAATGGTACTCGATGGGCACGCCGTGGGCGGCCTCAAAAGCCGCCACCCGGGCGCGGGTGTCGTCGGTCGAGCCATCGTCCACCACCAGCAGCTGCCAGTGGGTGTGCGTTTGGGCCAGCACGCTGCGTAGGGCGTTTTCGAGCTGGTCGGCGCGGTTATAGGTCGGAATAATAATGGAAACGAGCGGCGCGGTCATAGCTATAGGGTAGTTAAGAGCGTAGAAGCCAGAGCACGAGCAGTAGCCGTGGGGGCGGCCGGGGCCAGCACCAGCAGCCGCTGGGCAAAATCGGCCCCGGCATCGGCCGGCACCAGGGTGCGGGCGTGGGCGGCGGCGCGCTGGCCCAGGGCGGGCCACTCGGCGCGGCGCGCCCAGGCCCGGCCCAGGGCCTCGTCGAAGGCAGCGGGCGCGGCAGCGGCGGCCAAAAAGCCGGTTTCATCGTCGAGCAGCAGCTCGGCCACGCCGCCCGCGTCGGCCGCGATGGCGGGGCGGCCACACAGCATAGCCTCGGCCAGTGCCAGGGGCAGGCCCTCGTAGCGCGAGGGCAGCACCAGCGCGTGGTGCGCCTGCCAGATGGCGGCCACGTCGGGCACGTGCCCGGCAAAGCTCACCAGGTCGGCGATGCCCAAAAAGGCGGCCATTTCGGCCAGTCCCTGGTGGTGCGGGCCGCTGCCAAAAAACGTGACGTGCAGCGGCTGGTGGCGCCAGTGCGGCTGGGCCAGCACTTGCAGCAGAATGTCCTGGCCTTTGTCCAGAATATCGAGCCGGGCCACGCAGGCCAGGCGCCAGTTGCCGTTGGCGGGCGGCGCGGGCAGCTCCGCATCGAGGGGCACGTTCACGGGGTTGCGCACCACGGTGGCCTGCGGCAGGGGCAGCGCCAGCTGGCGGCGGGTCAGCGCCAGGTTGTGGCGCGACACAAAAAAGCAGTGCCGGGCTGCCTCGTACACCTGCTGAATGAGGGCGCGGCCCACGTCGTAGGTCAGGAATATCTCGGCCGCCTTTTGGGCCAGCAGCACGTAGGGCAGCCCCACCTGCCGACACACGTTGGCCAGGTCGATGCCGTCGAGGTTGCCGCCCTGCGACACCAGGGCCAGGTGCGGCTGGAGCTGGCTCAGGCCCTGGCGTAGCCGCTGCTCGGCCGCCAGCTGGGGCGGGTACCAGCGGGCGGGCAGCACCTTGCCCAAAAGCCGTCGGTGGGTGGGTGCCGGCCCGGTAAGGTCGGTGATGACGCAGCCCGCCGCCAGCAGCTCCACGATGCGCAGGTGCATCCAGGCCACGTGGCTTTTGAAGAGGTGCACCGAGTGGCCGGCCCGCAGCAGGTGCAGCGCCGTGCGGCACCACAGCTCTTCGCTGCCGCCCCACACATCGGGGTATGAGCTGATAATAACAAAGCAGCGGGCTCCGGCCGCGCTAGGGGCGGAGGCAGGCAGGCGTGACATAATGGGTAGCAGATAGTGATAACACGAGAAAAATAAATAAGCTAGCGTTGCTAATAATCCACTTGATAACGGGCAACTTATAGCAAAAAAAGGTGCGAAAAAAGAAGAATTACTACTGCATATTTGCATTGTGCAACCCAACCTTGCCGCAGTAGCAAAGTACAACCGGAAGCCGATGTAAGCGCCACCATTGCGCGCAATCATCGCCGCGCCGCCGCCCGTGCGGCCCGGCTTTTGGCCCCGGCCCGCACGGGCAGGCCAGCGTTCCACTCTTTCCTCAATCTGCCGTGTCGCGTCGCCCTCATTGGTCGCTTTACTGGCTGGCCGCCCTCTTTGTGGGCGCTGGTTTGCTGCATTTTTGGCACCTCGCCACGTACCTGCGCATCATGCCGCCCGCCTTGCCCGCGCCCCGGCTGCTGGTACTGCTGAGCGGCGCGGCCGAGGTGGCGGGCGGCCTGGGCTTGCTGCTGCCCGCCACCCGGCGCTGGGCGGCCTGGGGCCTGCTGGCGCTGCTGCTGGCCGTGTTTCCGGCCAATGTGTACATGCTCCAGATTCATGAGCAGCTGCATCTGCCGGCGTGGGCGCTGTGGGCGCGGCTGCCCTTGCAGCCGCTGCTGATGTGGTGGGTATGGCGCGTGGGTAGGTAGCAGCGCGAAGCTTTTGCTTCGTGAGCCGTAGCGAGCAGGGGGGAAGCGGCTGTGGTCGGGGCCGGGGCGTGTGCAATTTTTCAGTTGGTGGCATCAGCAGGCTAAGCCCTTCACTTAACCTACTGCTGTATGAAAAACCTGCTTCCCGCGCTGCTCTTGCCGCTGGTGCTGCTGGCTCCTGGCCACTTTGCCCTGGCTCAACAGCCCACCGCTATCCCGGCCGCCACCGCCACCCGCACCGTGAGCGGGCGCGTCACCGATGCTCAGGGCCGGCCGCTGCCCGGCGTCACGGTGCTGCTACGCCGGGGCACGCAGGTGGGCACCAGTACCGATGCGGCCGGCCGCTACGCCCTGCCCGGCGTGCCCACCAAAAATGCAACGCTGGTGTTCAGCGCCCTGGGTTACGCCACGCGCGAGCTGCCCGCCCCGGCCCCCGGCGTGGCCCTCGACGTGGTGCTGCAAGTGGGCCAGAAGAAACTGGATGAAGTGGTGGTGACGGGCTACGGCACCCAAAAGCGGCATGAAGTAACCGGCTCGGTTGCGACTGTCTCGGCCGCCCCGCCCATGCAAAAGCTGCAAGGCCGGGCGGCTGGCGTATATGTGGGTAAGCCGGCGCGCAAAGCCCGCCGCGCCGCAGCTTTGGCCCCCGCGCCCGACTTATCTAGCCTATCAGGCACCGGCGCTTATGATATGGCCGCCAGCTCCGCGCCGCCCGCGCTGGCCTACCCCGCCCGGCCCGAGGCCGGCGCGGGCGACACCTACGCCCAGGTGCAGGAAAACGCCTTTCGGGCCGTGGCCAAGGAGCCGCTGAGCACCTTCTCGCTCGATGTTGACAATGCCAGCTACACCAACGTGCGCCGCTTTCTCAACGAAGGCCAGCTGCCCCCACGCGACGCCGTGCGCGTGGAGGAAATGCTGAATTACTTCCACTACCAGCTGCCCGCGCCGCCCGCCGGCAGCCCCGACCCGGTGCGCATCAGCGCCGAGCTGAGCGAGTGCCCCTGGGCGCCCGGCCACCAGCTGGCTCGCATCGGCATCCAGGCCCGGAAAATTGAAATGGCTAAGCTGCCGCCCGCCAACCTCGTCTTCCTGGTCGATGTGTCGGGTTCGATGATGGGGGAGGACCGCCTGCCGCTGGTGCAGGCCGGCCTGCGGCTGCTGGTGCAGCAGCTGCGCCCCCAGGACCACGTGGCGCTGGTGGCCTACGCCGGCGCGGCCGGCCTGGTGCTGCCGCCCACCGCCGGCTCGCAGCAAAGCACGATACTCGAAGCCATCGACCGGCTCACGGCGGGCGGCTCTACGGCGGGCGGCGCGGGGCTGCGGCTGGCGTATTCGGTGGCCGGGCAGTTCTTCCAGAAAGAAGGTAACAACCGCGTGATACTGGCCACCGACGGCGATTTCAACGTGGGCGAAAGCTCCGACGCGGCCCTGGAGCAGCTCATCGTGCAGCAGCGCGAAACGGGCGTATTCCTGACGGTGCTGGGCTGCGGCCGGGGCAACCTGCGCGACAGCCGCATGGAACTGCTGGCCGACAAAGGCAACGGTAACTACGCCTACCTCGACAACCTCGACGAGGCCCGCCGCACGCTGGTGGCGCAGTTTGGCGGCACACTCTTCACGGTGGCTAAGGACGTGAAATTGCAAATCGAGTTCAACCCCGCCCGCGTGGCCGACTACCGCCTCATCGGCTACGAAAACCGCCTGCTGGCCAACGAGGACTTCAACAACGACCGCAAAGACGCCGGCGAGCTCGGCGCGGGCCACACCGTGATAGCCCTCTACGAAATCGTGCCCGTGGGCACCGAAAAGCCGCTTATCGACCCACTCAAGTACCAATTGCCGCAGGCCAAAACCGGCAGCGCCGCTGCCGAAGTGCTCACCGTGAAGCTGCGCTACAAAGAGCCGCAGGGCAACACCAGCCAGTTGCTGGCGCAGCCGCTGGCCGGCGCGGCCGTAGCCATCGCCCAAGCCTCGGCCGACCAGCAGTTTGCCGCCGCCGTAGCCGAGTTTGGCCTGCTGCTGCGCCAGAGCGAGCAGCGCGGCACCGCCACCTACGCCACGGCCGCCCAGCTCGCCCAGGCCGGCCGTGGCCCCGACGCCGACGGCTACCGTGCCGAGCTGGTGCGACTGATTGACTTGGCCAAGGGCCTGACGCCGGTGGCGAAAACCGTGGGCGTGCGCTAGGGGTTAGTTGCGCGGACTTTGTAGTCCGCGTCCGCAAGCGTACAGCCTGACGGACGCGGACTACAAAGTCCGCGCAACTACATTCGCCGCCTATGTCCCAACCTTCTTTACAGCGCCGCCTGGGCCTGGTGCAAGCCACCGCCCTCAACATGATTGACATGGTGGGCATCGGGCCCTTCGTGACGTTGCCGCTCGTCATGGGCTTTATGGGGCCTAATTTCCTGCTGGCCTGGCTGGTGGGCGCGGGCCTGGCGCTGGTCGATGGCTTTATCTGGAGCGAGCTGGGCGCGGCTTACCCCGAGGCGGGCGGCTCGTACCGCTTCCTCAAGCTGGCCTACGGCGAGCAGACCTGGGGGCGGTTTATGTCGTTTCTCTACGTCTGGCAAACGCTTATTCAGTCGCCGCTGGTGCTGGCCTCCGGGGCCATCGGCTTCGCCCAGTACTTCGGCTACCTTGTGCCGATGACCGAGTGGTGGCAGCCCAAAGTGGTGGCCGGCTCGGTGGTTTTATTACTGATAGTTTTGCTCTACCGCCGCATCGAAGACATCGGCAAGCTCGGCGTGGCGTTGTGGGTAGGCGTGCTGGGCCTCATGGGCTGGCTGATTTTTGGTGGCCTCACCCACGCCAACCACCCGGTAGCTATTTTGCCGGTGGGCGGCGTGGGCGCGCTGCCGGGCCTGCTGCTTTCGGCCGCGATGGGGCAGGCCGCCGTCAAAACCATCTATTCCTACCTCGGCTACTATAACGTGTGCCACCTAGGCGCCGAAATCGTGAAGCCCGAGCGCGTCATTCCGCGCAGCATTTTCCTCAGCATTCTGGGCATCGCGGCACTCTACCTGCTGCTCAACTGGAGCGTGGGCACCGTCATTCCGTGGCAGGAGGTGCAGGCCTGGCAGGCCGGCGCGGGCGACAAGTCGCAGTTTATCGTGAGCGTATTTATGGAGCGGCTCTACGGGCCGGTGGCCGCGCAGGCGGCCACGGGGCTGGTGCTGCTGGTGGCGTTCGCGTCGTTGTTTGCGGTGCTACTGGGCTACTCGCGCATCCCCTACGCAGCGGCGGCTGATGGCGAGTTTCTGCCCGTGTTTGGCAAGCTGCACCCTACCAAGCAGTTCCCCTACGTGTCACTGCTGCTGCTGGGCGGCGTGGGCTTCGTGTTCAGCTTGTTGTTCCGGCTGGGCGAGGTTATTTCGGCTATTTTGGCTATGCGGATACTGGTGCAGTTCGTGGGCCAGGCGGTGGGGCTGGTGCTGCTACGCCGCCGCCGCGGCACAGCCAGCTTGCCCTTCAAAATGCCGCTCTACCCGCTGCCCGTGGTGCTGGCGGTGGCCGTGTGGCTGGCCGTGTTTTGGGGCATCGCCCCGGCCGAGGTCAATTGGGGCGGGCTGCACTTTAAGCTGTACTTTCAGGTGGCCGCCCTGGGCATGATGGCACTGGGCACGGGCGCGTTTCTGCTCTGGAGCCGGCGGCTGGGCCGCTGGCCGTTTGCGGGGCGCGACTAGCTTCCTAAAAAGCTTAAATCGGGACTGTTGCGGCTACTGTGGTAGAAGAAGATAAAGCTCACTTCTGTTTCACTAACCTCATAAATAATGATGCATTGCTTGCGAAAGACTGCCCGCCGCAACTGATGGCCGGGCGCAGTAGGATGAGGATAGACCGGATAAGCAAACGGCAGGGGCGCTAGAATTTCAAGCGCAAAGTCCATGACCTCGCTCACAAACTGACGGCCCCGGTGGGGCGCGTCGCGGCCAACGTATTTCTCCGCAGCTTCCAACTCCCGCACAAACTCTTCGCCCAGCGTAACCGTGCGCCCGTTGCGAATCATAGTCCCAGGCGCTTTTTAGCGTCTTCCACCGATAGACGAGGGGCTGCCAGTGCCTTGCCCAGCTTGTCGGCAAAAGCATCTGCCGTGAGCGGTGGCCCCGGCCAGCTCATGGGTAGCTCAGTGTCCAGCTCAATTAATTTTTTATCGAGCAGTTCCGCCAAAGTCGCCATTACCGTAGCTTCGTCAGCTTCGTCAGGCACGTGTAAGACTATCGTTTTCATAGGTCTAATATACAACGCAAGCAGTACGGCTATCCCAGCCGCTTCTCGTAGCAAAAGAACCGCAGCCCCGGCCGAAACGCCAGCTGTATCTCGCCCGCGAAGCGGTAGCCGAGCTTTGGGAAAAGCCGCTGGGTAGCCGCATTTTCGGAATTGGTATCCACGCGTAGCGTGCGCAGGCCCAGCGCCCGCGCCTCGTGCTCGGCCTGCGCCAGCAGGGCCTGCGCTACGCCGTGGCCCTGGGCGTTGGGGGCCACCGCCAGCCGGTGCGTCACGAGGGCGGGCTCGGCGGCGTCCCAGTCGGCGTCGGCGTATTCGGCATCCTGGTCCTGGGTGAGGGCGGCGATGCCGGCCAGCTCGCCGCCTAGCTCGGCCACCCAGAGGTGATTTTGGGCGATGTCTTTTTCAAAAACTGCTTGGCTAGGGTACTCGCTGGTCCACTGATAGTTGCCGGCGGCGTTCATCAGCGGCACTACCGCCTGCACCAGCGCCACGATGGCCGGTAGGTCGGCCACCGTGGCGCGGCGGATAGTAAGTTCGGTAGCCATTATCCGCGCCGCAGCACTGCGGCCGCATCCTTGGCGAAATACGTCAGAATGGCGTCGGCCCCGGCGCGCTTGATGCTCAGGAGCACTTCCATCATGGTTTTTTCGCCATCGACCCAGCCGTTGAGGGCGGCGGCGCGCACCATCGCGTACTCGCCCGATACGTTGTAGGCCGTCACGGGCAGGTGGGTGTGATTTTTCACTTCCCGGATGATGTCGAGGTAGCTCAGGGCGGGCTTTATCATTACCATGTCCGCGCCTTCGGTTTCGTCGAGGGCCAGCTCGCGCAGGGCTTCGAGGCGGTTGGCGGGGTTCATCTGGTAGCTCTTTTTGTCGCCCTTTTTGGGGGCCGAGTCGAGCGCATCGCGGAAGGGGCCGTAGAAGGCCGAGGCGTACTTGGCAGTGTAGCTCATGATGCTGACGTGGCTAAAGCCATTGCTATCCAGCACGTCGCGTATCCAGGCCACGCGGCCGTCCATCATGTCGCTGGGGCCGATGATGTCGGCCCCGGCGCGGGCCTGGGCCAAGGCCATCTGGCCGAGCACTTCGAGTGAGGCGTCGTTGAGAATCTCGCCCGAGTCCACGTCTACCACGCCGTCGTGGCCGTCGCTGCTGTAGGGGTCCATCGCCACGTCGGTCATGATGGCTACATCGGGGAACTGCCGCTTGATGTCGGCCACGGCCTTTAGGTACAGCCCGTTGAGGTTGGTCGACTCGCGGGCCAGCCGGTCTTTCAGGCCATCGTTGATGCTGGGGAAGGGCGCGAAGGCGTTGATGCCCAGCTCCACGGCCGCGCCCACTTCGTCGATTACACGGTCGGCCGAGTAGCGGTAGATGCCCGGCATCGACTTCACCTCCAACTGCTGGTTTTGGCCTTCGATGATAAAGAGTGGGTAAATGAAGTCGTGGGCCGTAAGGCGCGTTTCCTGCACCATGTCGCGGATAACCTGCGACTTACGATTGCGGCGGGGACGGTGCGTGGGGATGAGGGGCATAGGGCGAAAAAAGCTAAAACGAACTTGTACAGCTAGCTAAACAAGCCCGGCGCGGTATCGTTGCGCCGGCCGGCCATATTCCTTGCCCGCGCCGCCTTGGCTACTTCTTCTTTTTGCCCCCACTAAAAAGCGAGTACAGCAGAAAAATCACGACTAGCCCCGCCGCCGCCAGCCCCAGCCCGCCCCAGAAGCTGACGCCCGGAATCAGGCTCACCAGCGCCGCCAAGCCCGCCAGTACGGCCAGCACCACGCCGATAAAAAACAATGCCACCCGGCCCAGGCCGTTTTCGGCCGCACCCTCGGTGGGCTGCTGCCGCTGAAGCTTGTGGACCAAGCGCTTGGCTAGCGGCGCGGCAAGCTTGGCCGTGGCTAGGGGCGCGCGCAACTGCGTTTTTGGGGCCAGGTGCGGGATTTGCTGCTGCTCCGGCCGGGTAACGGCCGGTGCAGCAGCAACCTGCTCAGCAGACGCGGCGGGTAGGGTAGTAGCGACGGTGGCAGTCAGCGACGAATCGAGGGCAGCGACCGGCGCGGCGGCCAGCGGCCCGGAAACCAGCGTGGCAGGCCGCGTGACTACCTGGGCGCTGTGGCAGCCCGCCAGCAGCAGCGCCGGGGCCAGGACTAGAATTTTTCTCATGCGGCCTTATACTCAAAAAGCCCGGATAACGTCGGCAATCAGGGCGCAGGCGTCGCGCAATTCGGCCTCCGTGATGACGAGCGGCGGCGCAAAGCGGATGATGTCACCGTGGGTGGGCTTGGCCAGCAGGCCGCGCTCCATGAGGGCCACGCACACGTCCCAGGCGGTGCGGCCGTCGGGCGTGGGGTTGATAACCACGGCGTTGAGCAGGCCTTTGCCCCGCACGGCATCCACGGTTTCCGGGCATTCGGCTTGCAGCAGGCGCATTTCTTCGCGAAAAATCTCGCCCAGGCGCAGCGCGTTGCCGGCCAGGTTTTCATCAACCAAAACGTCGAGCGCGGCCTGCATCACGGCGCAGGCCAGCGGATTGCCGCCAAACGTGGAGCCGTGCTGGCCGGGCTGAATGGTGAGCATAATCTCGTCGTCGGCCAGCACTGCCGACACGGGCAGCACGCCGCCACTCAGGGCCTTGCCCAATATCAGAATATCGCCGCGCACGTCCTCATAGTCGGTGGCCAGCAGCTTACCGGTGCGGCCCAGGCCAGTCTGGATTTCGTCAGTGATAAGCAGCACGTTGTGCGCTTTGCAGAGCTTGGCAGCCTGGGCCAAATACCCGTCTTTGGGCACTACCACGCCCGCCTCGCCCTGGATGGGCTCGACCAAAAAGCCGCACACGTGCGGGTCTTTCAGGGCCTCGCCCAGCGCCTCCACATCATCATACGGCACCACCTGGTAGCCCGGCACGAAGGGGCCGAAACCGCCCGTGCTGTCGCCGTCTGTACTAAAGGAAATGATGCCCGTGGTGCGCCCGTGAAAGTTATGCTCGGCCACGACGATGCGCGCCTGGTTGGGCGCGATGCCCTTTTCCTGGTAGCCCCACTTGCGGGCCAGCTTGAGGGCGGTTTCCACGGCCTCGGCGCCCGAGTTCATCAGCAGGGCTTTTTGGTAGCCGAAGAGCTCGCAGAGCTGCTGCTCGGCCGCGCCCAGCCGGTCGTTGAAAAAGGCCCGGCTCGTGAGCGTAAGTTGCTGCGCCTGCTCCGTCAGCGCCCCGATAATGCGCGGGTGGCAATGGCCCTGGTTAACAGCCGAATAAGCCGATAAAAAATCGAGGTAGCGCTTGCCTTCCACGTCCCACACGTGCACGCCCTTGCCCCGCGAGAGCACCACGGGCAGCGGGTGGTAGTTGTGGGCACCGTACTGGTCTTCGAGGGCCATGAGGCGCTCGGCGTGCGAAACGAAGTGGGTGGGGGTAGACATAGAAAAAGAAAGTGAAAGCGGCTATAATAAATCGTAAGTTTGCAAGTAAAATAAGGGGCGAGGCGGTTGGTTTTAACTTACGCAAAAAGCTTACTCGGGTAGCTCATGTTGAAAAACTTAACCTGCTGCGGATTGATACTCCTCGCCGGCCAGGCGGGCGCTCAGGCGCATCCGCCGCTCGGCCTGCGGGCGCATCATGTGCCGGCTATACTGCCCGGCACGGTAGCCCCGCCCTCAAAAATAACAACTGAGTCAGCCCAACTGCCGGGCACCCGGAGCCGGTTTGAAACGAGCTATGCGCTGGCCCCGCCACCGGGCGGAGTACCGGCCGCCAGTATAGCGGTGCTCCCTGCTAACCCACTGATATACTACCGGCTGAGCTCGCCGGTAGCCACCGGCGCATCATTGGCGGGCGCGGTGGCCGGCTGGCTGCTCGGGGCCGACCCGCGCGTGCAGGCCTACCAGCAGTACCGGCAGTTTACGGGCCGCGACAATGTGCTGCCGGTGCCCCGCCAAGTCCGGCCCGACGACCTGCTGCGCTAATCGCGACCTATGCCGCCATCCACCGACCCGCGCCTCGCCGCCTTTGCTACCCTGCCGCTCCAGGCCGGCGACTTCTACTACACGCCCGAAGGCTACATGGTCTTTACCGAGCAGTACCACCGCCGCCGGGGCTTTTGCTGCGGCAGTGGCTGTCGGCATTGCCCGTGGCGGGCGGCAAAGTAGTGAGGACGGCAGAAAGAGGCTTTTTGCGATGGGTAACGCTGCATTTTAGCACCTCACTGTTTCACAATTTGGTAGTTGGCTAAAAAATGCCGATATTTGCGGCCCGTTTCGGAATAGCATCTAAGTAACCTTTCTATATCATGGCCCGAGTTTGTGATTTGACCGGCAAGCGTACCCGCGTAGGTAACAACGTGTCGCACGCCAACAACAAGACCAAGCGTAAGTTCTACCCCAACTTGCAGAAAAAGCGCTTCTACATCCCCGAGCAAGATGCCTGGGTGACGCTGAAAGTAGCGGCTTCGACCATCCGCACCATCAACAAGAACGGCATCATGGCCACCTTGAAGAAGGCTAAGGAGCAAGGCTTTATCACCTACTAGTTTACGCTGGTAGTTTATTTTTCGGGCCTGTTTTAGCGCCGAAACTGGGCGAGCCGCCAGCGGCCACCCGGTTGCGGCGCTGCTGCTGTAACGAGCGGGATGCCCAGCGTCCGGCTGGGCGGTGCGCAGGAGTCAGGCCACCAGAGGGTTGCGGTTTCCCTAAAAAAACCGTACCTTTGCAAACCTAATTCAAAAATTAACTCCCCCCTCCCGTCGCGATGGCCAAGAAAGGAAACCGGGTGCAGGTTATCATGGAGTGCACCGAGCACAAAAACTCGGGTATGCCGGGCACCTCGCGCTACATCACCACCAAGAACCGCAAGAACACCCCCGAGCGTATCGAACTGAAGAAATTCAACCCGGTACTGCGCAAAATGACTGTTCACAAGGAAATTAAATAACCTGAGTCATGGCTAAGAAAGTAGTAGCAACCCTGAAAACCGCCACGGGCAAAGACTGGGCTAAGGTCATTCGCGCCGTGAAATCGGAGAAGACCGGTGCCTATACCTTCCGTGAGGAAATGGTGCCCGTAGACAAAGTACAGGAAGTGCTGGCCGGCAAATAAGCTGTTGCCGTGCCCCGATAATAGAAAAAAGTCCCACCTTCGTGGGACTTTTTTCGTGTAAACCAGTTTCCCGAACGGTCATGCTGAGCATTCTGCGCATTAAAGCAGAGACGAAGCATCTCGCTCGCGCCATTGTTTAGAGTATTGATTACTGCGCCACGCGAGATGCTTCGCTGCGCTCAGCATGACAAGCCAAGTATATGGGCCTCTTCGATTTTTTTAAGAAAGACAAGGAAAACAAGGAGCAGCAGCAGGCCCTCGACGAAGGCTTGCAAAAGACTAAAACCAGCTTCTTCGACCAACTCAGCAAGGCCGTGGTGGGCAAAAGCACCGTGGACGAGGCCGTGCTCGACGACCTCGAAACCCTGCTCGTGCACGCCGACGTGGGCATCGACACCACGGTGAAAGTCATCGACCGCATTGAGAAGCGCGTGGCCCGCGACAAGTACGTGAGTACCAACGAGCTCGACCGCATCCTGCGCGAAGAAATCGCGGAGCTGCTCGACGCCAACGCGGGCACCACGGGCTCGCGCGCCATCCTCGACCGGCCCGATACGCCCGGCCACCCCTTCGTAATCATGGTAGTGGGCGTGAACGGCGTGGGCAAAACCACGACCATCGGCAAGCTAGCGCACCGCTTTCATAGCGCGGGCAAAAAGGTGGTGCTCGGCGCGGCCGACACCTTCCGGGCGGCGGCCGTGGACCAGCTCATCGTGTGGGGGCAGCGGGTGGGCGTGCCCGTCATCAGCCACGGCATGAACACCGACCCCGCCGCCGTGGCCTACGACGCCGTGCTGAAAGGCGTGGAGATGGGCGCCGACGTGGTTATCATCGACACCGCCGGCCGCCTGCACAACAAGGTGAACCTAATGAACGAGCTTAGCAAAATCAAGCGCGTGATGCAGAAGGTAATCCCCGAAGCGCCGCACGAAGTGCTGCTGGTGCTCGATGGCAGCACGGGCCAAAATGCCTTCCTGCAAGCCAAAGAATTTACCCGAGCCACCGAGGTGTCGGCGCTGGCCATCACCAAGCTCGACGGCACGGCCAAGGGCGGCGTCGTTATCGGCATCTCCGACCAGTTCAGCATCCCGGTGCGCTACATCGGGGTGGGGGAGAAGATGACGGATTTACAGCTCTTTGACCGGCACACGTTCGTGAATTCGCTGTTCAAAAAGTAGGCTTTTGGGCACGATGCGCGGCGGTTTTTTGCGATGGAATAATTTGCCGGTCACCGGCGTTTACTGCCAATAATTACCCTTATTTCTATGCGCAATTTACTTTTAGCGGGCGTGAGCGTGGCATTGTTTGGGCTAGCGGCCTGTGGCTCGGCTACGAGCACTCAAACGATTCCGTCGGTGTCGTTCAGCACCCAAATCAACATCACCAACCAGCAGTACCAGGCTTTGCGCTACGACAGGGGAGTGGTGGTATTGCCGGCTTCAGGGATTGCTGGTGGCGGGGTAAAGGGCCTGCTAGTGGTTCGCTTGAGCGCGACCGACTACCGGGCTTTTGAGCGCAACTGCCCGTATCAGCCCTACGATGCCTGCTCGCTGGTGAGCCTAGACCGCACCCGGTTGTTTTTTAGGGACACTTGCTGTGGCTCGCAGTTTGAGTTGGACGGCCTGTTAAGAACCCCACCAGCCACCCGGATGCTGCGCTCGTATACTACTAGCCTGAATGGCAGCTTACTAACGATTTCAAATTAAATTTCGACAATTTTTTTTGCTGCTAGCTTGCAAATTCAAAAACTGTCTTCCTATCTTTGTGGCCCGAAAGCGCCGGTTTCGGGATATAAAGCTTCCTTAGCTCAGCCGGTTAGAGCATCTGACTGTTAATCAGAGGGTCCCTGGTTCGAGCCCAGGAGGGAGCGCTTTAGCTTGGAATGCCCGCCCTTACCGGCGGGCATTCTTCGTTTCTGGGCCACTCAGCTAGCCAGTGCGGCTAGGCTGACGAGTAGATTAAAAAAAAGAGGGCAGCCACGCTAAGCCATGGCTACCCTCCCTGTTAGGCGGCTTTTGGGCTAGCGCACTACTAGCTTGGTAGCCGCGCCATCGTCGGCGCGGAGCACGTACACGCCGGCCGCGAGGCCGGTGGTGTCGAGGTGGTCGGTGGTGGTGAGTTGGCGCACGGCGCGGCCGGTGAGGTCGCAGAGCAAGCCCGAAACCGGCCGGCTGAGGCGCACGGCCGCGCCCTGGCTGGGGTTGGGGTACACCAGCAGCGGCGCAGCGGCCTGCCCGGCGCGGGTGGCGGTGGGCGTGCTGGGCGCAATGCTGTACACGGCCACGGTGCTGCTTACTTCATTAGCGAGAACCAGCAGGGGCTGGCCGGTGGGGCTGTCGGCGGCCGCGATGAACACGATGCCCTCGGGGCCGAGGTCGCCGGTGCCGGTGGCGGTGCGGTTGTTTTGGTACAGTTCCAGCACCGGGGCGGCGGGGTTATTAATGTTGAAGGCCATGACGCCGCCCACGCGCTCCAGGCTCACGAAGGCGTAGAGGTTGTTGCCAATGCGGCCGGTCGTGACGCCCTCGGGCTCGGGGCCTTTGTCGTCCGAGCGGTTTTTG
>Ga0182232_1000203_pt1 | contig 16795 bp, 14 predicted proteins | sample G6R1MG_30_FD_155484 | JGI IMG/M metagenome (GOLD analysis project Ga0182232, IMG submission 155484) | Phyllosphere microbial comminities from miscanthus, Michigan, USA - G6R3_NF_07NOV2016_LD2 MG | ecosystem: Host-associated > Plants > Phyllosphere > Phylloplane/Leaf | place: USA: Michigan... | reverse complement strand
GTGATCATCGCCATGTCGCCGATATAGTCGTCCGTGGAGCCGGCGTTCCGGCGCACGGGCTCGGCCATGGCGGCGAAGACCGCGCCGAGATAGGCCTGGGCCTTGAGGTCGCCGTGGGTCTCGGCGAAGGCCGTCGAGCCGACCACGTCGAGGAACAGGAAGATGCGCTCCTCGCGCACGGGGCGATGATAGCGCCCGACGAGGAAGTTCACGAACACCTCGCCGCCGATGAGGTCGCGCATGCGGATCACGAAGACGAGGAGCGCCGAGACCGCCAGTGAATAGGCCAGCACCCGGGGGGTGATCTTCACCGCGTGAGCGAGGTCGTCGTCGGTGAGCCCCAGGGCCCAGACCACGAGGCCGCCGAACGCGATGCCGGCGGCGATCATGAGCACGTAGGCGAACTCGGCTGCCGGCACGTAGAACTTCGCCGGCATCCGCCGCATCCGCGCCTGGAGGCCGCCGAGGATCATGCCCCGGTCGAAGGCCAGGGTGGTGACGCCCACCGACATGCCGTAGGCGAGGCCGGCGAGCGGCGTCGCTCCGCCCACGAACAGGACGTTGTAGAGCAGGCCCGCCCCGCCGCAGGCGACGAGGATGAGGACCCAGAACCAGCGGTGCTGCGGCAGCATCAGGCGTGGTTCCGAGAAACGCGCCGCGCGCACGAAGGGCGGGATGGGAACGGAGCGGCGCTGCCCACGGGAGATCCCTCGCGATGGTGCCGGCGCCGCGCGGGCGGCGCGGTGGAAGCGGAACCGTACGCCCCTGCACACCGCCCCATGATGGCGCCAGTGTGGCCGCAGCCGCTGAGCGGCGTCGAATGCCGTCCCGGCGCGTTGGCGAATGCTGCTCGGGCGCGTTGGCGAATGCCGTCCCGGCGCGTTGGAATGCGATCATCGATGGAAGGAACCGGGACAATGAGGCAACGCACCTTCGGCGCCACGGGACGGCCATTGCCGGTGATCGGGCAGGGGACGTGGCGCCTCGACGACGGCGACCGGCCAGCGGCCCTGGCCACTCTGCGGGCGGGCCTGGAGGCCGGCCTCACCCATATCGACACCGCCGAGATGTACGGCGAGGCCGAGCCCCTCGTGGCCGAGGCCATCGCGGGGCGGCGCGAGGAGGTCTTCCTCGTCTCCAAGGTGCTGCCCTCCAACGCCTCCCGCGCCGGCACGGTCGCGGCCTGCGAGCGGTCCCTGAAGCGATTGGGCACGGACCGCCTCGACAGCTACCTCCTGCACTGGCCGGGCTCGTATCCCCTGGAAGAGACCATCGCGGGGTTCGAGGCCCTGAAGGCCAGCGGCAAGATCCTGTCCTGGGGCTTGAGCAATTTCGACGTCGACGGCCTCGACGAAGCCCTGGGCATCGCCGGCCCCGGCGCCATCGCGTGCAACCAGGTGCTCTATCATCTTGGCGAGCGGGCCATCGAGCACGCCGTGGAGCCGTGGTGCCGGCGCAACGGCGTCGCCCTGGTGGCCTATTCGCCTTTCGGCAGCGGCGACTTTCCCGATCCCGCGAGCCGGGGCGGGCGGGTGCTGGCCGAGATCGCCGATGCGCACGGCACGAGCCCGTATAGCGTCGCCCTGGCGTTCCTTACCCGCCACGACGGCGTGTTCACCATTCCGAAGACGATCCGCCCCGAGCGCGCCCGCGCCAACGCGGCGGCCGGCGCCCTCATCCTCGACGCCCCCGAGATCGCCCGCCTCGACGCCGCCTTTCCCCGCGGCCCGCGCCCGCGCCACCTGCCGATGCTGTGAGATGGTTTTCGCCTGATCGGTTCAGTGATCCGGTGAAACGCCGCCCCCCTCTCCTTCCAGGAGAGGGGGGCGGTTGCGCCCGGCCGATCCGAGGTTCTCGACCCGAGCCCACGGGAGACGAACGCCCGTCGATCCCTTTGAGAGCGCGCGGGCGCGGCCGCGCCGGTTACTCCCCGACCCCGAACAGCTTCTCGATGAAGTTGCGGTCGTCCTTGCGCTGTCCGGCACGGGGCGGGGTCGCCGCCGCCACGCGCGGGGCGGGCTGGGGCTCGCCGAGAAGCGCGCCGAGCACGCCGCCCGTGGCGCCCGTGGTGGCCGGGGGCTGCTCGACGGGCGCGCGGTTGCGCCAGGTCTTGGCACCGGGCAGCATCGTCGGCGTCTGACCTTTCAGGGCGGTGGTCATGTAGGCCTTCCAGATCTCGCCCGGCAGGTTGCCGCCCGAGACCTTCTTCGTCGATTCGCCGTCGTCGTTGCCGAGCCAGACGCCCGTCACGAGTGTCGCCGAGAAGCCAACGAACCAGGCATCGCGAAAGTCCTGGCTGGTGCCGGTCTTGCCGGCGAGATCCCAGCCCGGGATGTCGGCCTTCTTCGCGGTGCCGGACACGAAGGTCTCGTGCATCATCGCGTTCATCATCGAGACGGCGTTCGGGTCGATCACCCGGCCGAGGCCGCCCTCTTTGCGCTTGTACAGAACCTTGCCGTCGCCGGTCTTGATGCCGGCGATGACGTAGGGGATCACGCCGAGGCCGCCATTGGCGAAGCTCGCATAGGCGCCGACCAGCTCCAGCGGCGTCACCTCCGAGGTACCAAGCGCGATGGAGCCGTTGGCCTGGAGCGGCGAGGCGATGCCGAGGCGCTGGGCCGTCTGCACCACGGTCTTCGGCCCGACCTCCTGGCCGAGGCGCACCGCGACGGTGTTGAGGGAGTGGGCCAGGGCGTCGCGCAGGGTCACGGGGCCGCGATAGTCCCGGGAATAGTTCTCCGGGTTCCAGCCCTTGATGTTGATCGGCGCGTCTTCCCGGACCGTGTCGGGGGTGAGGCCGTGCTCCACCGCCGCGAGGTAGACGAAGGGCTTGAACGCCGAACCCGGCTGGCGCTTGGCCGTGGTGGCGCGGTTGAACTGGCTCTGGGCGTAGTCACGCCCACCCACCAGGGCGCGGATCGCCCCGTCGGGCCGCATCGAGACGACCGCCCCCTGAGCGACGTTGAACTTCGCGCCCTTCTGGTTCAGTTCGTCGACCAAAGCCTTCTCGGCCGCTGTCTGAAGGGCGGTGTCGACGGTGGTGGAGATCACGATGTCGGACTCGAACTTCGGCAGGAAGTCGTCGAGAACATCCATCACGAGGTCGGCGACGTAGTTGGCCGAGCCGCCGCCGCGCGCGCCCGCCGGCCGGGCCGGTTGGGCGAGGGCTAGCTTCACGTCGGCGGGCTTGGCAAAGCCCAGCTCCTCCATGGCGGCGAGCACCTGGGCGGCGCGGGCCTGGGCGGCGGGCAGGTTGCGGTTGGGGGCGAGGCGCGAGGGCGCCTGGACGAGGCCGCCGAGCATGGCGGCTTCCGCGAGCGTCACGGCCTTGGCGGGCTTGCCGAAATAGCGCTGTGCCGCCGCCTCGACGCCGTAGGCGCCGGCGCCGAAATACACCCGGTTGAGGTAGAGTTCGAGGATCTCGTCCTTGGTGTACTTGTGCTCCAGCCACAGGGCCAGGATCGCCTCCTGGATCTTTCGCGATGCGGACCGTTCCGGTGTCAGGAACAGGTTCTTGGCGAGCTGCTGCGTCAGGGTCGAGCCGCCCTGCGCCACGCCGCGTCGGGTCAGGTTCTGGCCGATGGCGCGCAGGATGCCCACGGGATCGACGCCGAAATGGCCGTAGAACCGCCGGTCCTCGATGGCCACGAAGGCGCGCGGCAGATAGGGGGGCAGCTCCTTGATGCCGACCACCCGCCCGCCGGTCTCGCCGCGATTGGCCAGCAGCGAGCCGTCGCTCGCCAGGATCGCGATGTTGGGCGGGCGCTTCGGGACCGCCAGCTGGTCGATGGGGGGGAGCTGCGAGGCGTGGTAGGCCACGAGGCCCGCGATGCCGATGCAGGCCCACAGGCCGAGCACCACGCCCGCATAGACGAAGCGCCCCAGCAGCGAGCGCCGCCGGGCCTTGCGCGGCCGCGCCTTGGCGGTGGCCAGGGGCCGCTCAGGGCTCTCCGCCCGCCGGCCCTTGGTCTCGGTTGCCCGTCGTGCCACGCCGCCCCCCGCGCGATCGGCGCGCGACAGGCGCAGGTCGAGGTCGGCCGGGTTCGACGCGCGCCCTTCGGGCACGTCGAAGTTCGGCTCACCCCGGCCGTCGCGTCCGCGTCCCTTCGCCATGCGTCCCGTGTAAGTTCAGAACATCCCCCCAATGGGACGGGTCTGGTTCCGCACGGTAAATACGGCGGGTTTAAGGGTTCCTTAGCGCTGGCGGATCGCGGACCGCCTGTCCCGTCCGTGCGGCGACACGCCCGGCACGGCGGCCGGAACGGGGCCGTCCGCCGTGCCGTTCACCGTGGCGCCTTCGCCAGAGCCTTCACCAGAGCTTTGGCGCCCCCGCGCCGATCAGGACCCACCGATGCTGAACATTCTCGTCGCCGACGGCAACGACCGCGCGGGCCGCGCCGACCATGTCGCGGCCACGGGCCGAACCTCGGCCGAGGCCTACGCGACGATCCTGCGCGCGGTCGCCGACGAGCGAGGCGGGCCGGCCTGTGCCTGCACGCTCGTCAACCCGGCCGACGCCGATGCCGTGCTGCCGCCGGGCCTCGACCTCGCGGCCTATGACGGCCTCGTGGTGACCGGCTCGGCCCTGAAGATCGGCGACGACGCGCCGCCGGTCACCCGCCAGATCGCCCTCATGCGCGCGGCCCTCGCCGCCGGCCTGTCGGTGTTCGGATCGTGCTGGGGCCTGCAGGTCGCCGCCGTCGCCTGCGGCGGCACCGCCGGCCCCAACCCGAAGGGCGGCGAGTACGGCTTCGCCCGCGCCCTCGCGTCGACGGAAGCCGGGGCCCGCCATCCGCTGCTGGCCGGGCGGCCCGCCCGCTTCGACGCGCCGGCCGTGCACGGCGACGCGGTGCTGACGCTTCCGGACCACGCCACCCTGCTCGCCGCCAACGCCTGCTCGATCCAGGCCATCGCCATCGCGCACGGGCCGGGCCTGTTCTGGGGCACCCAGTACCATCCCGAACTCGACCTCGACGTGCTCGCCGCCATGCTGCGCACGAGCGCGTCCGACGTGGTGGAGGCGGGACAATGCCCCGACGCGGCGGCGGTGGAGTCCTTCGCCGCCGACCTCGCCCGTCTCCACGCCGACCGCACCGGCCACCCCGAACTCCTCGCCCGCCACCGCCTCGACGGGCAGATCACCGAGGACGCCCACCGCCGCCGTGAGATCGGGAATTTTTTGCAGAGCTTGGCGGTGCCGCGCGCGGTGGCGGCTTAAGAGTGCGGTAACGTTCGACGGGGGGCTGTCCGGGGTCGACCGCGCGTCGAAGCCCGATCATCGCACGTCAGGCCCTCCGCCTCACGCATTCCGCAGAACCGGCCGGGCCGGCGCTCCTTCGCCGACGATGTGGAATGCGCTCGGGCGGCGGAACAGGAACGCGAGGGGCGTGTGACGCACCGCCCGCTCGAGGGCCAGGGGCACGAGGATTGCGGTCGCCGTCACCACGAGGCTCGCCCAGCCGACATCGGTGATGGCCCCGGTCTTGACGATGAGGGTGCGGGTGAGTGCCATGGGCAGGAAGAACGCGAGGTAGATCGCGATGGAGCGGCTGCCGCAGGTGCGCAGGGCCGCCGTCACCGGACCGCCGAGGCGGGTCATGAGCGAGGCGCCGGCCACGATGGCCATGGCCCCGGCGCCGCCGAGCACGAGGCTGAGGCCCGGCAGGCTCGCGAGGGTCGGGAAGGCGGCGTGGCCCGAGGGCGTGAAGGCGAGGACGCCCTCCACCACGGCCCAGGCGGCGAGGCCGGCCAGCGCCGCGCGCGGATGGGCCCGCACGGCGGTGGCGAAGGCGAAGATCCGCTCGGCGAACAGGTAGCCGACGACGAACCAGACGTAGCGGGCGCAGAACTCCTCGAGGAGGTAGAACTCGGTCTGCACCGGCACGATCTGCAGCAGGGCGGCGCCCCCGAGGAGGAGCGGCCACGGCACCCGGCGCAGGAGTTTCGTCGCCACCGAGAACACGGCGAGCAGGTAGATGAACCACAGGCTCGAATACGGCTCGACCAGGGTGAGGGCGAGGTGATGCGCGAAGGCGCCCGGACCCGCGCCATCCGTGATGGCGCCGTATTTGGTGAGCGACTGGATCACCACCCAGAGGAGATAGAAGTAGGCGAAGTGGACCACCCGGCGGTCGGCGAACAGGCGCCAGTCCCGTTCGATCACCCGGCCGAGGAACAGCCCCGACAGCAGGAAGAAATCCGGGATGCGGAACGGCTTGGCGAAGGCCACCACGTGATGGAGGAAACCTTCGCCGCCGAGACCGGCTTCCGCCATGGCCTCGCCGGTGCCGAGGGTGGAATGCATCATCACCACGAGGACGATGCATAGGCCCTTGGCGACGTCGACCCAGGCGAGCCGTGCCCCGTTGTCCGCTTGCCCCATGTTCCCGCACGCCCCCGATGTCCGGGCGTCAGTCTCGGAACGGAGTCGTAAAGGCGTCGCTACCCGGGTGGCGGCGGCGTCGGATCGTGGGCAACGCCTGGTTAAGGCAATGGATCGGGTCGCGCCGAAACCGCCCCCCGTCGCAGGGGGCCGGTTTCGAGGGGCGGGCTCAAGTGGAGGCGCGCGCCGCGGTGTGGCGATGGCGCAGCCGGAAGGCCAGGACCAGCAGAAAGGCGCCGAAGGCAATCGCGTAACCGCCCAACCAGAAGGTGAGCACGAGGAGCGAGGCCACGGGGTGGACGAGGAGCACGGCGCCGAACACGAGGGAGAGGGCACCGCCGAGGCCGAGCCACCAGCGGCCGTGGTCGGCGTGGAGCTGGAAGGCGGCACCGAAGGTCAGGGCGCCCATCACCACGGCCCAGGCCGCGAGAAGGTAGGCGAAGGCCACGAGGGCGCTGCCGGGCAGCAGCATCGCCAGCACGCCGACCACGATGTCGAGGAGGCCGGCAAACAACAGGGCCACCCAGCGCTCGTGTTTCTCCGCCGCCCGCACGGCCGCCGTGATACCCACCACGCCGTCCACCAGCATGTAGGCGGCGAAGAAGACCGTCAGGGTGTAAAGGGTGGCGAAGGGCGCGAGGAGCGCCACGGCCCCGAACAGGATCGCCAACCCGCCCCGCAGGGCCACCAGCCACCAGTTGCGGGCCAGGGCCGCGCTCATGGCTGCGAGAACAGTCGGGCGATCCTCGCTGCGGCCCCAAGTACCGAAGCCGCGGGTGAAATCGTTCAACGGTGATGTTCCGACACTCATGACCAGCCTCCTCGGGTCTGAGATTCACGTTTGCGAGACACGTGATGCGTCGTGGTGGACCGGGCGCCGCGACGGGCCCGGCCCGGTTCGTCAGGGCTCGGCGGACCTCACTTCGCCGCAGGCTTCGTGTCGGCCGACTTCGCCGGTTGCGTGCTGCCGGTGGTGTCGGCCGCCTTCGTGTTCGGCGCCTTCGCGGCGGCCTGCGGCATCAGGATGGTGTCGACCACGTCGAACCGCACCCGATCCTCGGCGGTCTTCAGCACGGCGTTGGCCTCGTAGTACTTACCCTGGTCGATCAGCGTCGCCGCCTGCTTCACGTCGGCCGTGGTCTTCTCCAGGGGCAGGACCGCCAGAGTCAGGTTTACGTCGATATGGGCGAGCTTGAGCTTCTCGAGGGCGCCTTGCTTGTCGCCCTTCTGAAGGTGCTTGTTGGCATCGGCCACGGCTGCGGCCTTCTCGGGCGTCGCCACGAAGTCCTCGCCGAGGGTCAGCTGGCCGTCGACGGGCAGCCACGCGAGCTTCTCGTTGACATCGCTCGAGGCCGGGCCGGCCTTGGCCTTGTTCGCCGGGCTCTTCAGCTCGGACTCCGCTTTCAGGAAGACCGAGGTGTCGGTCTTGGCCCGGGCGAGAGCCGCCTCCGCGAGGTCGATCTTCTCCTTGGCCTGCTTCGGCTGGGCGTCGAAGATCGCGAGGCGCGCGCCGTTCATGTCACGCAGGGCCTTGGCGCCGTCCTTGGAGAGCTTGCCGACATCCCGATCGACGGTCCGCTGGGCCGGCGTTTCCACCACCGAGCCCGGTACGGCGGTCTGCTCCGCAGCATATGCGAACCCGCCGACGACCGTGGAGGCGAGAAGAACTGCGGCGAGTGATTTCTGGAAAGATGTGGTCATGATCTATACTCCAACATACTCTCAATGCGGGAGGTGATTTGAAGTGCCCGGCACATCCACCTGACATTCGAGGAACGCTGGCCCAGCATCGCTGTTCCTAAGAGGAAATATTAAAAAAACTTCATGAATGATCGAATGGCCGTTCGGCTGGGAAATCGGTTCTGCATCGGATATCTGCAGGATATTTCATTTGTTGACGGCCACCAGGTTGTTTTGTTCGATGATAAGAAAAGCGAATGCTGTTTCCCGTATCTTGGCTGTGCCGCGCCATCAGTATTCTTCCAGCTCGGGTCCGGTGTCGAGGATCGCGCAAGCATCCTTCGCTTGTCCCCACGTCCGGCGAGACGCTTCCACGTTTCGAGTTGATGGAATTGTTTCCCGGCCGGTCTTCTCCCGAGGTTGATCCGCAAGACAGAGGGGTTCGGGCCGTCAGCTTTTCTTGAAGGCGCGACGCTGGGCGCGACGATCAATCCGGCAGGCGGCGTCCGGCCCTGCGCGTGCGGGTCATGCGGGTGGCGGCATGAAAATCGTCGGGCTTCGTGCGCACCCAGTCGAGGAAGCGGGCCATCTCGGGGTCGTCGCGCAGGGATCGGGTGTCGGCGAGGCGCCGGGCGATCTCGGCCTCGCTGTAGCGGGCGTGGATGGCCGAATGGCAGATCTGGTGCAGGCGCACGGTGCCGGCCCGGGCGCCGCCCTTCAGCTTCGGCGTGAGGTGGTGCAGGCTCGATTTGGCGCTGCGTGGGATCGGCCGCTCGCACAGGGGGCAGATCACCGGCGCCGGTTGGGGCGGCCCGTGGGTGGCGGGGTCGTCTTCGCGCCAGCGCCGGTCGCGTCGTCCCATGCGGATCCTTTCAGGGGGTTGCGCGGCGGGGGACCGCGAGGGCCGTCGGCCGTCGAGCGGTCTGGAACAGGTCGGCGGCCTCGGCGTCGCGGGCGCCGAGGATGGACATGTGGTCGCCGGGGATCTCCGCCAGACGGGCGCGGGGGCCTGCGAGCTCCGCGAGGCGGCGGGCGAGATCGACGGGGATCACCGGGTCCTGCACGCCGTGCACCACGAGGACCGGGCCGGTGGTCGCTCCGATGCGCCGGTCCGAGCGGTAGGTGTCCCGCAGGAGCGGGGGCGGCACCAGGGGAAAGCGCCGGCCGACGAGGCGGCGGAGGGAGTCGAACGGCGCTTCGAGGTAGAGACCGAGATGGGGCCGGCGCGCGCCTACCGCCACCGCCACGGCCGCTCCGAGAGAATGGCCGTGCAGCAGGACCGGCGCGCCCGGCGCCCGCTCGGCGGCGGCATCGTGCGCCGCGAGGCCGTCCCGGATGAGACCATCCTCGCTGGGGTGTCCCGTCGAGCCGGGATACCCCCGATAGGCGAGGGCGAGCACACCCCAGCCCCCGGCCGCCCAGGGGCCTTCGGCGAAACGCGCGGCGGCGGATTCCGGGATCGAGGCGTTGCCGTGGAAGCTCAGCACCACGCCGCCGCCCGGTTCGGGCGGCCGCCAGAAGGCGAGGAGGCGTTCCCCGTCCGGGGTCGTGATGGGGATCGTCGCGGTGCCGGCCGGGGCGACGCGCACCGGCTCCATCGCCCTCGGAAAGAACGCGCCGGGATAGATGAGGTGGCGCTGGAACGCCGCCAGCACGGCGAGGCCGATGGCGTAGAGGCCGAGGCCCCCGAGGAGAACGCTGAGGAGGAAGCGCATGCGGGCCCTGGCGTGCCGGAGGAGCGGCTGTGCTCGACGCCCGGTCTGAGGTAGGGGTGGAGGTGCGCGTGTCACCAGCGATGTTGCGTCGCGCCGTCCGGAGGGGTGGCGTCGGTCGGAGCATGGGCGCTGCCCTTAGGCGCGGTCGGCCTCGGGCGCCCCGCGCGGGCTTGGTATCACTCCGGAGCACGTGAACCCGAGATGCAGCAGACCATGTCGCGAGGCAGCACGGGCGAGGCCGAGCCGGGCGTCAGCGCCAATTTCCTCCTCCTCGCCCTCCTCGTCTGCGGCCTCGGCTTCGGCCTCGGCGCCGGCTTCGTGGAGGGATCGGGCGCCGCCTTCGCCTTCGTGATGTCGGGCTGGGTCCTCGGCCTGTGCCTGCACGAGTTCGGCCACGCCCTCGTGGCGGGGTGGGTCGGGGAGACCGGGGCGTCCGGTGCCCTCGGCCTCGATCCCATGCGCTTTCCCGCTCCGGTGGTGTCCGTCGTGCTGCCCCTCGTCTTTACGGTCCTCGGCGGCATCGGTTTTCCGGGCGGGGCGGCACCGTGCGATCCGCAGGGCGCGCGCGGCCGCCTCGGACCGGTGGCCGTGGCCCTGGCCGGGCCGGCCATGACCGTCCTGTGCCTCGTCGCCCTGGCGCTTCTGTATCATCTGGCGAGCCCGAACTCGGAGGCCCTGCGGGCGGTGCTCGCCGTCTCGGTCCTGCTCCAGGGCATGGCCCTCGTCCTCAACCTCATGCCGATCCCGGGCCTCGACGGCTATCACGCCGTGCGGCCGTGGCTGCCGCCGCAGTGGCAAGCCGTGGGCGATGCCGGGGTGCGGCACGCCGCCCTGGTGCTGCTCGCGCTGTTCCTGTGCTCGGGTGCCTTCAGCCGGCCGCTGTTTCGCGCAAGCCTGCACCTCACCGCCGCCATGGGCATCGATCCCCTCGACGTGGTCACCGGCTACCGCCTGATCCGCCTGTGGTGAGGCGCGGCTCACGGGTTTCGTGGTAAGGCACCCCCGTCCGGAAGCGATCCCGCCCGGTGGAGACCTTCATGGCCCTCAAGACGACGTTCCTCGTCCAGACCTTCGTGATCAAGCGCAAGCGCCTCGTGCCCGGCGACCGCGAGGTGGCGCCGACGGAGAGCGGCGCCCTGAAGAAGGCGGAGGCCATGGCCGCGCGCTTCCCCGGCACCGCCGCCATCAAGGTGGTGGCCGACGACGAGACCGGCGAACTCGAGAGCGCCGCCATCCTGGCACAGTTCGGCGAGGTGCCGGACGATTTCGCCGAGAGCCTGCAGGGCTCGTGAAGCGCCGGGGCACCGGAACGCGAGAGGCCCCGGCGGAACGCACCGGGGCCTCTCGGATCCTTTAGAGTCTTCGATCAGGTCTTATTGCGGGCAGGCATGGCGCCGGCCGTCATTGCCGAGATAGGTGCCGGAGCGCTGGTCGTACGACCGGAACCGCTGGATGCAGTAGGCGACGTCCTCGCCCCGGGGAGCGACCTGCGTCTCGACCGCCTCCACGCCGTAGCCGGCCGGGGCATACCCGCCACCATAACCGGGGCCGTAGGCGCCGTAGCCACCGCCGTAATAGGCCGGTGCGTAACCGCCGCCGTAGTAGTCGTCGCCATAGAAGCCGCTGCCGAGGCCGTAGCCGATGCCGGCTCCGGCGAGTCCCAGGCCGACGCCGAGACCGAGGCCGCCGTAGCCGCGACGGTAGCCGTAGCCGCCCCGGTTGTTGGCGAATCCGCCGCGGTAGCCGCCCCGATACCCGCCCAGAGCCGCGCCGCCGCCGAACCCGGCCGCCGTCGCGCCGCCGAGGCCACGCCCACCGCCGAAGCCACGGCCTGCCAGACCCTGACCACCGCCGAACCCGCGTCCGGCCAGACCCTGGCCGCCGAAACCGCCCCGGACGCCACCGCCGGCTAGGCCACCGCGAAAGCCGCCGCCGGCCATGCCGCCGCGGAACCCACCGCCGCCCATGCCGCCGCGAAAGCCGCCGCCGCCCATGCCGCCACGGAACCCGCCGCCGCCACCGCCGAAGCCGTGACCGCCGCCGCCCCGGGCATCGGCCGCGGCCGGAATGAGGATGAGAGCACCGACCATGGCGGCCGATGCGAGAAGAATACGATTCATGTTGGATTTCCTATGGCTTAAGGCCACTCATGGAGAACGAACGTCTCCCGGGGCGAGAAAGTTCATCCCGGGCCGGACGGTGCGGCGTCAGGTCTTCTTCGCTTTCGCGGCCTCCGGCGAACCATCCTGCTCCCTCCGGGCCGGGCGCCGATTGACAAATCCGGCTCATGCGCCGAGGCTGGAATGATTCCGAGGGGGGCTCCGAGTGCGGGGGCTGAGATTGGGCGCGTCGCCCTGACCCTTGAACCTGATCCGGTTCGTACCGGCGGAGGGACGGGAATTCTCAAGCGTCACGCCCTGCGTTTCGCCCCAGCCTGCCGCTGTTCTCGACGAATCCGGGTCGCCTCCAACGCCAGGAGCAAACCCGATGAATAAGCCCGTCCTCCCCAAAGACCTGCCCGAGGGATCCCCGAAAGGGTCACCGCACGCGGTGACCACCGGCCCGATCATGGGCTCGCGCAAGGTCTACGCGGCGGTGGCCGGGCATCGCGACATCCGGGTGCCGTTCCGCGAGGTCGTCCTGAGCGACCCGAAGGAAGCGCCCGTGCGGGTCTACGATCCGTCGGGGCCCTACACCCAGACGGATGCGCCCATCGACCTCAACGCCGGCCTGCCCCTGGTGCGCGATCCGTGGATCGCGAAACGCGGCTACGCCACGGTGACGCCGCGCGCGGTCAAGCCCGAGGACAACGGCTTCGTGCCGGAGGACAAGCTCGTGGCCCCGTGTCCGGCCGAGCGGGTGATCCGCAAGGCCGGCCCCGGCCAGATGGTGACGCAGTACGAGTTCGCCCGCGCCGGGATCATCACCGAGGAGATGATCTACGTCGCCAACCGCGAGAACCTCTCGCGCGAGACCATGCTGGAGGGCGCGCAGGCGGCGCTCGCCGACGGCAACAGCTTCGGCGCGGCGCTGCCGGCCTTCATCACCCCTGAATTCGTCCGCGAGGAAGTGGCGCGGGGGCGCGCCATCATCCCGGCCAACATCAACCACCCCGAAGTCGAGCCCATGGCCATCGGGCGCAACTTCCTCGTGAAGATCAACGCCAACATCGGCAACTCGGCCGTGACCTCGTCGGCGGCGGAAGAAGTGGAGAAGCTCGTCTGGGCGACCCGCTGGGGCGCCGACACGGTGATGGACCTGTCCACGGGCCGCAACATCCACAACATCCGTTCGTGGATCGTGCGCAACTCGCCCGTGCCCATCGGCACGGTGCCGATCTATCAGGCCCTGGAGAAGGTCGGCGGCGATCCGCTGAAACTCGACTGGGAGGTGTTCAAGGATACCCTCATCGAGCAGGCCGAGCAGGGCATCGACTACTTCACCATCCATGCGGGCGTTCGCCTCGCCCATGTGCCGCTGACCGCCCGGCGCGTCACCGGCATCGTCTCGCGCGGCGGCTCGATCATGGCGCGCTGGTGCCTCGCCGGGCACCGCGAATCGTTCCTCTACGAGCGCTTCGACGAGATCTGCGACATCATGCGGGCCTACGACGTGTCGTTCTCGCTGGGCGACGGCCTGCGTCCGGGCTCCATCGCGGATGCCAACGACGCGGCGCAGTTCGCCGAACTCGAGACGCTCGGCGAACTCACCAAGATCGCCTGGGACAAGGGCTGCCAGACCATGATCGAGGGCCCCGGCCACGTGCCGATGCACAAGATCAAGGTCAACATGGAAAAGCAGCTCGCGGAGTGCGGCGAGGCGCCGTTCTACACCCTCGGTCCGCTGACCACCGACATCGCGCCGGGCTACGACCACATCACCTCCGGCATCGGTGCGGCGATGATCGGCTGGTTCGGCTGCGCCATGCTCTGCTACGTCACCCCGAAGGAGCATCTCGGCCTGCCCAACCGGGACGACGTGAAGGAAGGCGTGATCACCTACAAGATCGCCGCCCACGCCGCCGATCTCGCCAAGGGCCATCCGGCGGCGCAGCTGCGCGACGACGCCCTCTCCCGCGCCCGGTTCGACTTCCGCTGGGAGGACCAGTTCAACCTGTCGCTCGATCCCGACACGGCCCGCGCCTACCACGACGAGACCCTGCCGAAGGACGCCCATAAGGTCGCCCACTTCTGCTCCATGTGCGGTCCGAAATTCTGCTCGATGAAGATCACGCAGGATCTGCGCGCCGAGGTCCTGGCCATGGAGGCGGCCGGACAGGTGCTGGGCGAGGCGACCCCCATGAGCCAGGCCGAGCGCGAAGCCGGCATGGCGGCGAAATCCGCCGAGTTCCAGGCCGAGGGCGGCAAGCTCTACGTCGACGCGGCGGAGTAGGGGCGGACGAGCCCCTTCGGATCCGGCTCCGGCCGGACGGGAACGCTGACGATCCGTGCGCCCTCTCTCCGCCGGCGGAGGGAGGGCACCGCCCGCTCAGCCCGATGCATCGACCCCTTGCACGACGCTTGGATGTCGTCGGGCCGTCACCGTGCATCCGGCGGCCGAAACCAACGAGTCGGCGCCCGAACCCGATGATCCGCGATGGGGCGGGTGAGCGACGCCTGCCCCTCTCCTCGGAAGCGGACGTTCCGCACCCGGCCCACCCTTACCGGATCGCGACGCTCCTGCCGTTCGCGGGAGCCGACGTCGGATCATCTCGCAGAGTGAAAGCTGGGGGCGCAGGCGCCTCTACAGCGCCCGCATTCTGGCCGCATGCCGGTATTCGCCCGGCGTCATTCCGAAGTGAGCCTTGAAGCGGCGGGAGAAGTGCGATTGGCTGCCGAAGCCGCAGCCGTATGCCAGAGCGCCGAGTTGCATGTGAGCGAAGCCGGGATCCGCAAGACGCAAGGCGGAGACCTCCAAGCGGCGGCGCCAGATCCAGTCGGAGATGTGAAGGCCTTTTTCTTTGAACAGCTGCTGTAGCCTTCGGACGGATATGCCAACCGCCGCGGCAAGCTGAACCGGATCGAGGGATGGATCACCCAGGTTGTTCTCGACGTAGGTTTTCGCACGCTGCAGCAGAACGGTCCCGTACATCGGTTTCGGGACTTCCTGGGCGAGGCGTTCGGCGATGGCAGCCACGAGCAGGTCGCTGCCGATGGACGACATGCGATCCGCCGTTTCCGGTGACAAGGTGTCGTGAATGCGGATCAGCTCGTTGAAAAAGGTCGTGACGAGGGACGTCGAGGCCTGATTCGAGCCGATCGTAAGGGCCGAGTAGATTCGTGCCGGTCCGAGCAATCCCTCCAGCTTGGCCCTTGAAATTTCCATGACCAGCGAGCGGCTATACGCGTTCGTGGCCATGATGGTGGGACGACGGTCGAGGACAACGATTTCGCCGGCGCCCTGCACCGCTTCCCGGTCATTCTGAATGCTTGTCACAACGCCATCGAGCACGATGGCTACGGTCAGGGAATCATGCTTGTCGTGACGCCGGATCGTGTCCGGTGTCGCCTCGGTTCGTAACGCGCCCTGCGATATCCGTGAGACCGAAAGCGAACCGATGTTGGCACCCTCGATGGTTCCACGGAAGGGTTTGTCGCCAAGGTTCGTCAGTTCAACCGGCACGATCCTCTCGAAGATCGTCCGGCGCCAATGATTGAAGCTGTTCGCCGGAATGACCTCGTCGGTTGAGAACAAAGTCCTCATCGGTACGATTCCGAGCCATGCTGGATATGATCAGTATCGCAAATGAATTTTCGCTCTCGGGCAAAACGCATGGGTGGAATAGTATACTCATCGAACTCGCTCTGTGAGCCAGTAGCAAGTTCGAAAGTTGTGCGTCAATGGCATCGCCGCAGCCGAGATGTCGTAGTCTGATTGCTTCCCTAACGGTTGTGAGATCATTTTATGTTGATCTCCGAGTCCTGCCCAAATCTCCATTCGTGAGTTCCTGAAAAACTTTCGACGGTTGAGTACTCTTTCGAACCAAAGGGTCGTCGGGCCTCTCATGACTCACGCCCCTGGGAGCCATGGCGAGGTCGGCGTGAGTCACGCGGGCCGCGTCAGGCCGAATCGTCGTCGCCGGCTCCCGGGAGCGGGTCCCCGATATCCCGGTCGGCCGTCTCTCGATCAGGGCTCTGATCGGCGGCTCTTCGGTTCGTCTCATCCACGCGCCGTCAAAGAAGGCCGGCCTCAGGGGGAGTCGCCCCGGGCCTCATAACCCGACAGGTGCTCCCGGCCATTCAGGCCGCCCGCTTCCACCTCGTCGCCAGATGGCCACACGACGCTGTGCGTCGGCCACTCTTCCCGACGCCGATCCTACTCAGTCATAGGTCTGACGATTCATGCAAAGAGCCAGCGTCATTCTGCTCACGGATCGACGGGATCGCAGCCGCGCTCTCGCCGACGCCGTCCGGTCGGTGTCCGCCTGCCATGTCGTTGGTGTCGGCGAACCCCTGTTCTCCTTCGATCCGGTCGTCGGGGTGATCGCCGACATCGACCTCGATCGACCAAGCGCCAAGCAAATCCTGACGACACTGGTCGATGTGCGCCAGGAGCCGCGGGTGCCTGTCATCGTCCTGTCGCGATCGTCCGGGGATGCGGCATCGTCGCGCGCGACGCGACTGGGTGCGACCGCTTGCTTGCCCGAAGTGACGGAAGCGGCGACCATCGTCGCTGCCCTGTTCCAGCAGATTCGATCTCAGTCAGACGACGGTCAACGGTCCGGTGGAGCTGCAACCTTGGTGTATGGTTTGTCCGAGACCACGGGCCTGGAAGGCGGACCTCTTTAAAAGTAGCGACAGGCCTGCTCGACGCGGCCATCCGGTCCAGAGGAAACGGAAAGGGCAGGGACGATGGGACGGCGACGTCCACTTCCTGCATGGCTTCCCCGGACGCGGACAGGTGTGAAAACCACCCGGCACGGTCGTCGGTTTCCGCCTCATGAGCAGACCTACCGAGGGGCGACAAGAGCGGCGATCCGCGACGCTCGGATTCCGAACGGCAGATGCCGAGGCGCGGA
>Ga0182232_1000202_pt1 | contig 17059 bp, 10 predicted proteins | sample G6R1MG_30_FD_155484 | JGI IMG/M metagenome (GOLD analysis project Ga0182232, IMG submission 155484) | Phyllosphere microbial comminities from miscanthus, Michigan, USA - G6R3_NF_07NOV2016_LD2 MG | ecosystem: Host-associated > Plants > Phyllosphere > Phylloplane/Leaf | place: USA: Michigan... | reverse complement strand
GTCGTTTGGGTGGGCGCGAGCCCAAACGGCCCCGCCCCGCTGAGCGGCGCGCCGCCGCCGCTCACGGTGTAGGGGGCGGCCCCGCCCGCCACGGCCAGGCTGGTGCTGCCGCCCTGGCAAATGCTGAGGCTGCCCGCCACGGTGAGGGTGGGGGCGGGCGCTACCACCACGGTTTTGGTTGCCGAGTCGGTGAGGCAGCCAAACTGCCCCACGCCCCGCGCCGTGAGCGTGTAGGTGCCGGCCGTGGTCCAGAGCACCTGCACGGGGTTGGCGGTGGGGCTGCCCACCAGTGTGCCGCCGCCCGACAGGCGCCAGCTCACGCCGGGGGCCGTGCCGCCGCTGGCCGTGTAGCTGCGGGTGCTGCTCAGGCCGCACACGGCCGCGTCGCCGGCTATGGCCGCCGGCCCGCTGGGCTTGGTCACGGTGATGTGCAGCACGTCGGCGCTGGTTTTGCCCGCGCAGCCTTTGTCGAGCACGGTCAGGGTCACGTCGTAGGGCGTGGCGCGGGCCTCGGTGCAGCTGGGGCGGTACACGAAAGTGCCCGAAACGCTGCCATTGGTGCCCGAGGCCAGGGCCGTGCCCAGCGGGCTGCCCGTGTAAAGCAAGGTGCCGGCCTGGCCGGCAAACGTGGCGTTGTAGCCGCCCGGCCCGTCGAGCAGCACGCTGGTGGCCGTCATGTCCAGGTCGTGGCCATCGGCCTGGGTGGTAGTGAGGGGCACGGTGAGCGTGCCGCCGGCCTCGATGGTAAGGTTGCGCGAGATGCCGCCTGGCGCGCCGCTGGCCGTGGGCAGCACGGGCGGCGCGGTGGGCGGGCACTGGCCCACCACCAGCTGCAAGTCGCGCCGGGTAGTGCCAATGAGCACATCCACCCCGTTCACGGTGCGGTATTCCCGCACGTCAACCGCCACCACGTACTGGTTGCCGATGATAGTGGCGTAAAACTTGGCAATGCCCGTGGCCGCGCTCAATCGGGCCGAGTTGGGCGCGGCCCCCAGCGGCGTGGTGGCCGAAAACGTGCCGTTGAGGTACGTGGTGGTGGCGGGTGCCGCGGGCAGGCTGGCCGGGTAGCCGCCCTGCCCATAAGGCTGGCCAAAGGAGTACACCAGCCGGTCGCCGTCGGCATCCACGGCATTGTTGAGCAGCGTGGTCGTGTCATTGGCGCAGAGCACGGCCACGGCGGTATTGGCAAAAACCGGCGAGTGGTTGGCGTACACTTCCGGGGCCAGCGACGTGTACAGCGTCAGGGCGGCCCCGCCGGGGCTGGCGAGGTTGTTGATGGAATTGTTGCGCGCCGAGGATGACCAGTAGGCGTAGTAGCCCGCCGCCGCGCGCGGCAGGCTGACGGTAGCCACGAAGGTTTGGAGCACAAAAGGCTGCTGCGCGGCTCCCGAATTGACGCAGCCCGGCGGCACCTGCACGGTGCTGCACGGCGTGGTAGAAGCCGGAAAAACCACCATGCGCCCGGCCGTGAGGTTGCCAGCGTAGTTGGTGGTGGTGAGAATGACCTGCGCCCCGGTGGCCTGCGAGTAGATGGCGATGCCGGCGCTGGCCGCCGGGTTGGCCGCGCCGGCGTTGCAGTTGTTGTACACCGCCACGGTTATCTCGTAGCGCAGCGGGGCGGCGGCGGGGCCGTTGGCATCGAGGTAGCGGTAAGTCATTTCGCCGCCCAGCAGGTGGGTGGCTTGCGCCGCCGGGGCCACCGCCAGCAGCAGCAGCAAAAAGAGCAGCCGCGGCAGTGCGCCCAGGCCAGAAAGTACAGGTGCAGCCATCGAATACCAGGGTGGGAATATAGAAATAAAGTGTCCCCACTAAAGTACTCGCAGGCAGCTAAACATCTGATGATTTCAGCAGTGCGTGTCGCCGAATCAGCTAAAAGCCAGCCTTATTTTCGCCCGCCAAAAACCCGCGCCGCCCAGCGGGGCAAAAATACCGTGCCCAGCAGCAGATAGAAATAATAGGTGACGATGCGGTACAGCAAAACCATAAAGCTGGTCATAGTGGCGGTGCCGATAAAGCTCTGGAAAAACGTGGGAAACGCGCCCTCCGCGATGCCCGAGCCGCCGGGCGTGATGGCCAGCAGCAGCACCACTTTGTAGGTGATGTTGCGGGCGAAGACGAACAGGAAGGTGCCCGTGCTCATGGGCGCAAACGCCCCGATAAGGCAGCCGATTACCGCGTAGCGGGCCGTCCACACGAAGACCGTGCTCAGGCTGGCGCGCCACCAGTAGCGCCAGCCCGCGCCCCGCAGCTGGGCCGAGGCGTTTAGCATGTCCTGCCCCAGGGCGTAGGCGCGGGGCCGAAAACGCCGCAGCAACCGCAGCGAGGAGAGCCTGACCAGCAGCCGGCGCACCGATATGGGGTTCACAAACAGGGCGTACAGGAGCAGGCCCGCGTAGGCCGATACGGCCACGTAGCTCACCACGAACAGCACCCGCAGGCTTTCCACAAAGCCCGATTGCAGCTCGCGCGGGTACAGGGCCGCGCCCGCCAGCCATACCACCAGCGGCACCATGAAGACGTAGTACAGGTTGTCCAAAAAAGCCGTGACGATGGTGTAAGCCAGCGACTTGCCCAGCGGAATGCCTTCCTTGGTGAGAATAATCGGGGCCGCCGCCGTGCCGCCCGCCGCCGAGGGCAGCACGCACGAGGCAAATTCCCATATCACGATGACCTCAAAGGCCTGCCGCCAGCTCAGCTGCTTTTGGGTGATGTAGCGAATGCGGTAGATGTAGCCCGCGTCGCGGGCCCACAGCACCAGCAGCGTGGCCAGCAGCCAGGGCCACTTGGCCTCAGCCAGCGGGGCGAGGTCGCCGGGCCGGTAGCTGCGCCAAAACAAAAAGCCCACCACGCCCAGCCCAATGAGCACCGGCCACACCAGCCGCGCGGGCCGCAGCTGCCGCAGCAGCTTGGCATCCTGGTCGGTGGGGAGCGTGCGGGTTGGCTGGGTGTTGGGCATGGAGTAAAGGTAGGGGCGCCGCCCGCCCGCAGGCAGGGCCGCCAAAGCCGTGCGGCGCAAGGGTAGTTGGGCCTATTGCTTGCCCGAGTAGTACGGCTTGTATTCTTGGGTGATGCGCCAGTGTTGCAGCAGCTCCGCATTGGTGAGCGACTGGTTGGGGTTGGTGATGGGCTCCCACGAGAGCACCGTGCAGGCCTCGGGCAGCCGCACCACCGGCGTGGCGCCCGGCCGGGCCAGCACCGCCAGCATCCGGCGCTCGCAGGTGTTGTCGTTGTAGCGCTCGAGCCGGCGGTCGGCGTAGGTAAAAACGAGCGCCATGGCCACCAGCCCGGCCCGATACCAGCGCACTGCCGGCCGCGGCAGCTCGCGCAGCAGGTAGCTGGCCGACAGCGCATAAAAGCCCATGAGCCCGACCGTGATGGGCAGGATGGAATCGTGCCGCAGAATGAGCGGGCGGTAGTCGCGGTAGCCGCCCAGCGGCAGCAGCGCCACGTACACCAGCGCAAACCAGCCCAGCCACCGCAGCAGCCGCCCGATGCGCCGGGCGGTGGGCGTGGCGGGCAGCCAGCGGCGCACGAACCACGCATTGGCCAGGCAGCCCAGCACCAGCAGCGGCAAGCCCAGCTTGCTGGTCAGCTGGTAAAAAATACCGTAGGGCACCAGCCGGTAGCGCTCGGCCAGCGGCAGAATGGTCAGCAGGTTTTCCGTGTTGTGGCGCCCGATATAGAGCGAGTACACGCACCACAGTGCCAGCCAGCCCCACACCAGCAGGCTGGCCCACGGTGCCCCCCGCCACCAGGCCGCCGCCGGCCGGCCCCAGCGCCGCTGCACCACGTGCAGCCCCACCCCGGCCAGCACCACCAGCGAGGCGCCGCCGATAAGGGGCCCGCTCAGCGTGAGCACGACCGTTAGCACCAGCATCACGCCGAGCCTGGCCCAGCCCAGGCGCAGCGGCTGCCGGTAGTAGGCCGCCCGAAACAGCGGCCACAGCAGCACCAGCAGCAGCAGCAGCGGTATGGCGTAGAAAAAGTTATAAGTAAAGGCGTTGTTCAGAATGGCCATCTGGCCGTTGTAGCCCGTCACCTGAAAAAACGGGGCCAGCAGCGCCATCGCTACCCACAGGCGCAGGCTACCCAGGCGGCGCGTGCCGGTGGCATACCAGGCCAGCACATACAGCAGCAGGGCCTGCACCACCACGTTGAGCAGCGACAGGGCCATGTACACGCTGGTAATGGGGCTTACCACGGCCTGCAGCAGCAGCGGCACGCGCAGGCAATACTCGCGCATGAACAGGTGCGAAAAAAACCGGTTGGGGGCCGCGTACCACGCGCCGGTGCTGAGCACCCGCCAGCCCAGCGGGTCGTGCAGCACGGGCGCGTAGTCGGCCCTGGGCACCACAATGGCCGCCATGTCGCCGTCCAGGGTCAGGCGCATGTTCTGCGCGTAGGTAAAGCCCAGGTCGGCCAGCAGGGCCAGTAGCAGCAAGGGTAGAAGCCAGTGTTTCTTCATTTGTTCTTCGGAGCCCGAGCTGGTGGCAGCGGGCTGGCGGGCTCGCCGGTGGCTTATAAATAGGGCGGGCTGCCTGCGCCCCTGGGTTACCACCCTGCGCCGCAAAGTTGGGCACTACGCGGGGGAAATACCGCCCGCCGCGAAAATGCTTCGCTGCCGGCCGCGGCAGGTGGCGCCCCTACCCGGCGATTCAGCGGCCCAGCAGCTCCTGGTACACGGCCAGGTAGTCGGCCGCCGCCTGCTGCCAGCTAAACTGCCCAGCCTGCGCCCGCGCCGCCGCTGCCCGCGCCGGCGAGTGGCGGGCCAGGCCCGCCGCCAGCGCCTGCCGCATGGTGGCCGGGGCAAAATCATCGAAGTAATACGCCGCCGCCCCGCCCACCTCGGGCAGCGACGTGAGGCGGCTCAGAAATACCGGCTTGCCCACCTGCATGGCCTCCACCACCGGCAGGCCAAAACCCTCGGCCAGCGAGGGCTGCAAATAAGCCAGGCATTGGTTGATATACCAGGCCTTATCGGCCTCGCTGATGCGCAGCAGCACCCGCACCCGGCTGGCCACGCCCGCCTGCTCGGCCGCCGCCCCGATGGCCGCCACGTAGTCGCCCTCCGTGAAGCTACCCGCAATGAGCAGCTCGTAGTCGTTGCCTTGCAGCAAGGCCGGCAGCACGTGGAAGTTCTTTTTAGGATTGACGGTGCCCAGGGCAAACAAAAAGGGCCGCCGCGGCGCGTAGGCCGGCTGGTAGCCGGGCGGCAGCGCGGGCAGCGCCTCCACGCCGCGCGGGATGTAGCGCAGCGGCTGGCGGCCGGTGTAGCCCAGCAGGTCGGCGTGCCGCAGTATGTCCTGGCGCACAAAATCGGAGATAGTAACCAGGTAGTCGGCCCGCCGAATGTTGCGGCGCACCATGGCCAGCTGCCGGGTGTAGGTGCGCTCGTCGGGTTTTTGGTGCAGAAAATTGAGGTCGTGCACCGTCAGCACCACCTTGGTAAAGGGGCTGGTGGGCACGTACCAGCTTAGCTGCGAGGTGGCGTGCCACAGCCGAAAGCCGTAGCTGGGCGGGTTGAAATACTTGTGAAAGCTGCGCTGCGTGAGGTAGCGCACGCCCTGCCGGCCCAGCCCGCCCACCTCCTGGGGCGGCACGTAGCAGGTGAGCTGGTAGCGGTGGTTTTGGCGAATAAGCTCGTGGGCTAGCGGCACCACAAAATGGCTGAAGCCACTATCGCGGTCCTTCAGGGCTTCGCAATCGAGAATAATCCGGGCAGGCGACATGAGAAAAGGCAAGGCTGCCAGCCACCTGCCGCGGCGAGCAAAAAATAGCCGCCGGGGATGACTGGGGGAGTGGCTGCGCCAGGCGAAAGCCCGCATAGCACGAAGTAAAGAAAGTAGCCTGAACTTGCACGGTAAACCGATAACCTAGCCTGCCTGCCCGATGCCGACTGCCCCCTGCTCCCTAATTTACTTAGCCTATGGGTCTTCTGACTTGCACGCGGAGGCCATCTACAGCCTGCTTTCCTACTACCGGGTGGCCCGGTCGGCGGTGCGGGTGCTCATCTATACCGATGCGGCCGCCGCCTTCAGGCAAGTGCTGGGCGAGCGGCCCGGCGTCTACTACCCAGCGGTAACGCCCGGCGAATGGCAGCGCTGGCGGGGCAGCAGCAACAAAGTGTACCTGCTAAAAGTAGGGGTTTTGACCCACGCCGCCCGGCACTACCCCGGCAACTTGCTGTTCGTGGATACTGATACCATCTGGCAGCTCGACCCCGCGCCCCTGTTCGCCCAAATCGAGCGCGGCCAGTTCGTAATGCACGTCAGTGAGGGCGAGCTGGCGACGGGTAATGAGCTAAGCCGCAAAATATACCGGCGCCTGCAAGGGCAGACGTTTCAGGTGGCGCAGCGGAAGCTCTCGCTTGGCAGCACGACCGTGCTCTATAATTCGGGCGTGCTGGGCTTGTCTTCGGCCCTGGCGGCGGAGCTGGTGGGCGTAGTGGAGCTGGCCGACCAGCTCTACGCCGCCTACAACAAGCACATGATGGAGCAGCTGGCCTTCAGCATGTGGTTTGGAGAAACCGATAAAATCGCGGAAGCGGCTCCCTACGTGCTGCATTACTGGAACTTAAAGGCGGCCCGCCCCCTGCTGACGCGGGTTTTTCGGCAGCACGCGCCGCACTCACTGGCGGCGTTCTATGAAAAGGCTACGGCCCTGAACCTGGGAGAGCTGCACGAGTCCGAGCTGCGTTACCGGGCGCTGCCTTCCTGGCGCCGGACGCTGCTCAAGCTGGTGGGGCGTCAGTGGCAGCTTCCTGCCCTTGGGCACTAAGCATGGCTAGCCTGTCGGGATGGCGAAGGGCGGCGGCACCCGGCTCGGCTACCGAGCCGCAACGGCAGGGAAAGCGCCTTAGCCAAAAAGCTCTCCTATGTAGGCCATAGGAGAGCTTTTTGGTTGCCTAAGCTACGTGGCGGCCCCTACGGCCGGCCGCCGGGGCTGCCCGCCGGCGTGATGCCGCCCGGCGAGGTAGTGCCCGGCGAAGGCTGGCCCACCGGCGTGGTGGTATTCTGGGGCTGCGCGGCCGGCTGGGTAGCGGGCGTGGCCGTGCTGTCGGCGGGCTGCGTTTGGGTTGGAGCCGTGCCGTTGGCGGGCGCAGTGGCTGGGCGAGTGCCCGTGCTGTCGGCCGGGGTAGTAGTAGGCGCGCCAGCCGGGCGCTGGCCGGCCGCGCCGGGGTAGCCACCGGGGCGCTGGCCGGCACCAGCGGGTGCGCCAGCCGGGCGCTGGCCACCGCCCGGCGAGGCACCTGCGCCGCCGCCGGCACCTGCGCCGCCGGTGTCGCCCCCTACGCCGCCGCCGCCATTGTCGCCGCCTTCTTTCAGGTCATCGTTGCGCACGCCCTTGCGGTTGCGGGGGCGCTGGTCCACGGTCAGCTTGCCGATGCGGTAGCTGAGGTTGACCTTGAAATTGAGGTTATGAATAACGTTGGTGCTGCTCTGGGCCAGCAGGGGCGTGTTTACCTCGTTGCGGATATTGATGCGGCCCGTGAAGAAGTTTTCGGCTCCGAAGCCGATGCCGCCGCGCCCGTCGGCAAAGTTGCGGCGCACGTTGAGGCTGTAGATGCCGAAGCCGCTCTGGTAGCCTTGCAGCTGCACCTGCTGCCCGCGGTAGAAGCCGAAGCCCTGGATGGCCCACTGCTTGCTGAGCGCGTAGGAAACCTGGGCGCGGGTGTTGAACACGAAGCCCGTGTTGCGGGCCGCGTAGAGCCGGTCCGAGTTCTGGTTGTCGAGCACCGCGTAGTACGAGTCCACGCCGCCATTCAAGGTCAGCTTGCCCGCGTTCACGCTGGCAAAAATGCTCGCGCCGTAGGCGTCTTCCTTGCCCGCGTTGAAGTACTCGGTGATGAGCGTATCGCCGTTGGCGCTGGTGCGGCGCACCCCCTGAATCGAGCCCGTGGTGTTGCGCACAAAGGCCGACATATTCAGGTTAACCTTCTGCTTCACCACCGTGCTGTAGCCCAGCTCGTAGTTGTTGGTGTACTCGGGCGCCAGCCCTGGGTTGCCCTTTGTTACCTGCAAGGGGTTGGGCGCCTGGCGGTTGGGGTTTAGAAACTGTAGCGACGGCCGCTGGATGCGGCGGTTATACGCCAGCTTCAGCACGTTGCCATTGTCGAAGCGGCGCGACAGGTTCACGCTGGGCACCAGCACGCCGTAGTCCGGGATGTTGGGCGTTTTGTTGGCTCCCTGCGAAAACTCGGCGTTGATGGTCGTGTACTCGTAGCGCACGCCCGGCTTCAGGGTAAAGCCCTTGGGCAGCCCGATGGTGTAGGTGGCGTAGCCCGACGCTACGTTTTGGCGGTAGTTGAAATTATTGGCCAGCTGCGTCAGGTCGGGCACGAAGTTGTCGTTGTTGCCCGTAGTCAGGAAGTAGGCGTACTCGCTGTTTACGCGGCGGTAGATGTCCTTCACGCCCAGCTCCAGCAGCTGGTTTTTGGCCGTCGGCGACTGGTAGTCAAATTGCGCCGTCAGCTCCTGGTTGTAGCTGTCGTTGTCGTTGCGGCGGCGGCTGGTGGTGGCGTAGTCGCTGCCGCCCAGAATGTCGTTGAGGAAGTTGTTCGTCCGGTTGTTGCGGCTGTACAGCGTCAGGATGCTGAATTCGCGCTGCGGCGTTTCGTAGGTGTGGGTGTAGTTGAGGCTGGCATCCACGGTGGCCGACTCGTCGGTGGTTTTCACGTTGCGTACCGAGTTTAGCGCCGCGTTGCTCGATACCGTGGTGAGGCGGTCCTGGTAGCTGTAGCTGTTGCGCAGGCCGTAGGCCACCGAAGCGCTCAGCGAGTTGTGCTTGTCGAGGTCCCAGTCCCAGCCCAGCGTGTAGCGCCCAAAGATGTCGTTGCGGCGCGTGTCGGCCGTTTGGCGGTTGCTCGACTGAAACGAGCCGTCCGGCTTGTACGCCGTTTGGTCGTTCACGAAGCTGCCCGGCTGGTTGTAGCTCGTGCGCCCGAAGCCGCCCAGCGAGAAGCCCATTTTGCCGGTGCGGTAGCTGCCATTCAGGCCCAGGTTGCTGGCCCGCAGGCCCGCGCCGAGGTCGGCGCTCAGCGAGCCGCCGCGCAGATTGCCATCCTTCTTCAGCACGATGTTGATAATGCCGCCCGAGCCTTCCGCGTCGTACTTCGCCGAGGGCGAGGTAATTACTTCCACGGTCTGAATCTGGTCGGCCGGAATCTGCTTCAGCGCGTCGGCGATGCTGCTGGCCGCGATGGTCGAGGGCTTGTTGTTAATCAGCACCCGAATGTTGGAGCTGCCGCGCAAGCTCACGTTGCCATCCAGGTCCACGCTCAGCAGCGGCACGCGCTTGAGCACGTCAGTAGCGTCGCCGCCGGCCGTGGTTTTGTCCACGTCGGCGTTGTAGATGGTACGGTCCACGCGCTCCTCAATGAGCTGTTTGCGGCCCGTCACCACCACTTCTTTCAGCGCCTGCGCCGAGGCACCCAGCGTAATGCTGCCCAGCGCCACCGTGCCGCCCGGCTCTACTACCACGCCCGGCCGGGTTTCATCCTTGAAGCCCAAAAACGTGACTTGCACCGTGTAGGTACCCGCCGGAATGCCCGGCAGCACAAAGCGGCCATCGTCGCCGGCCACGCCGCCATTGATGGCCTTGCCCGCAGCATCGAGCACCGACACCGTGGCGTAGGACACGGGCTTGCCCGAGGCAGCTTCCGTCACGGTGCCCGTGATGCGCCCGCCCGCCGGGCGCGGCACGGCCGCCGTGGCGGTGGCGGTGGCGGGCCGGGCCCCGCCGCCCGGCGCGCCCTGGCCGTGTGCCCAAAACGGCGCGGAAAAAGCTGCTGCCGCAAACAGGGCAGGAAGTAAAGTATGCGTCTTCATAAAAATGGCTAACGGCCAAAGTGCGCTATTGGCGGGCAATAGTTGCACTGAGTTCGCGTTCTTTTTTGCTATCGTCGGTTGGGAAGCCGATTTTGCCGACCAAGCCGGGCAAACGGGCGGTTGGCAAAAAGCCGCCTTTTGCGCAGGATGGCCGGGTAAGCAGTGCGGACTTTTAGTCCGCGAGCGGCTGGTTTCACCCACGCGCAGGCTGGAAGTCCGCGCCCCATCGATTAACTTTGCGTTTCAAAGTGGCAACCGCTCAGCTAGCGTTTTCGTACCTTTGTTTCAATCGGCCAACCCGTTAGTTGGTCCCGCAGCCTCCCGCTGCCTCACTACGCTCACCCCGTCTGATGACAATTGAACCCGGTCCGCTGTTGGCGGCGATATCCTCGCCCGACGACCTTAAAAAGCTCAGCCCCGAGCAGTTGGTGCAAGTGAGCACCGAGCTGCGCGAGTTCATCATCGACACGGTGAGCATCTACGGCGGGCATTTTGGCGCCTCGCTCGGCGTGGTCGAGCTCACGGTGGCGCTGCATTACGTCTTCAACACGCCCTACGACCAGCTTGTCTGGGACGTGGGCCACCAGGCCTACGGCCACAAAATCCTGACCGGCCGCCGCGACCGCTTCCCCACCAACCGCCGCTACGGCGGCATGTCGGGCTTTCCCAAGCGGTCGGAAAGCCCCTACGATGCCTTCGGCGTGGGCCACAGCAGTACCAGCATCGGCGCGGCGCTGGGCATGTCGGTGGCGTCGGACTATAAAAAAGAGTTTGACCGCCAGCACATTGCAGTTATCGGCGACGGCTCAATGACGGCCGGTATGAGCTTCGAGGCGCTCAACCAGGCCGGCGCGCTCAACAACAACATGATTGTCGTGCTCAACGACAACTGCATGAGCATCGACCCCAACGTGGGCGCGCTCAAGGAATACCTCACCGACATCACCACCTCGCGCACCTACAACAAAGTGCGCGACGAGCTGTGGAACGTGCTGGGCAAACTTAGCAAGTTTGGCCCTAACCCCCAGCAGATTGCCCGCAAAGTAGAGGCCGCCATGAAGGCTACCCTGCTCAAGCAAAGCAACCTGTTTGAGGCGCTGAATTTCCGGTATTTTGGCCCCGTTGATGGCCACGACGTGCAGCACCTGGTAGCCGTTTTGAATGACCTTAAAGCCATTCCCGGCCCCAAGCTGCTGCACTGCGTGACGGTGAAAGGCAAGGGCTACGCGCTGGCCGAAAAAGACCAGACGCTGTGGCACGCGCCGGGCTTGTTTGATAAGATTACCGGCGAGATTTTCACTAAAATTCCCGACCGCCCGCAGCCCCCCAAGTACCAGGACGTATTCGGCCACACGCTGCTTGAACTGGCCCAGGCCAACGACAAAATAATGGGCGTGACGCCCGCCATGCCCAGCGGCTCCTCCATGAACATCATGATGGCCGCCATGCCCGAGCGCGCCTTCGACGTGGGCATTGCCGAGCAGCACGCCGTCACGTTTTCGGCGGGTTTGGCCACGCAAGGGCTGGTGCCGTTCTGCAACATCTACTCGTCGTTTATGCAGCGCGGCTACGACCAGGTGGTGCACGACGTGGCGCTGCAAAACCTGCACGTCGTGTTTTGCCTCGACCGCGCCGGCTTCGCCGGGGCCGACGGCCCGACCCACCACGGCTGCTACGATTTGGCTTTCATGCGCTGCATTCCCAACATCGTGGTGAGCGCCCCGATGAACGAGCAGGAACTGCGCAACCTCATGTATACCGCCCAACTGTCCGAAAACGCGGGGCCATTCAGTATTCGCTATCCGCGCGGCGAGGGCGTGATGCCCGAGTGGCGGACGCCGTTGCAGCGCGTAGCCATCGGCACGGGCCGCGTGGTGCGTGAGGGCGAAATGGGCGGCGTAGCCATCCTGAGCATCGGCCACATCGGCAACTACGCCGTGCGCGCCACCACGGCGCTCGCTGCCGAAGGCCTCGACGCCGGCCACTACGACATGCGCTTCTGCAAGCCGCTCGACGAGGAAATGCTGCTGGCCGTGGCCCGCCGCTACCGCGCCATCGTGACCGTCGAAGACGGCTGCCTGCAAGGCGGCTTCGGCTCGGCGGTGCTCGAATTCCTGAGCGAACACGGCGTGAGCTTGCCCGTTAAGCGCCTCGGTATCCCCGACCGCGTGGTGGAGCACGGCACGCAGGACCAACTGTATAAGGAGTGTGGCTTCGATGCCGAAGGCATCGCCCGCGCCGTGCGTGAGATGAGCGCCAAAGTAGCGGAAGCTGAGCGCGAGCGGCTGTTGCACTAAGCTTTATAGTAGGGAAGGAAAGCCTCGCAGCCACTGCTGCGGGGCTTTTTTATTGCCTAAGCACTGAGCAATATGCGTGGTGCTAGCGTGGTGGTTGTGAACTAAAAGACGGGCCAGTCAGTAGGCCAGGCCCGTATAAGCAGTTCCACCTACTGCTTGCCTGCAAGCAGCTAGCCGCACCGCACTATGGAATTTACCCGCCTCGGGGCCACCGGCCTCCAAGTTTCTAAAATCTGCCTGGGTACCATGACCTACGGCACGCCCACCGACCGCTGGCCCTGGGCCTTGAAAGAGGAAGAAAGCCGGCCCTTCATCCAAAAAGCCCTCGAACTGGGCATCAATTTCTTCGATACCGCCGACGTGTACTCGAATGGTGCGAGCGAGGAAGTGGTGGGCCGCGCCCTGCGCGACTTCGCCCGGCGCGATGAGGTAGTGCTGGCTACCAAGGTCTTCAACCCCATGGGGCCGGGGCCGAACGATAAGGGGCTGTCGCGCAAGCACATTATGAGCGCTATCGACGCTAGCCTCACGCGCCTGGGTACCGACTACGTGGACCTCTACCAGATTCACCGCTGGGACTACGACACGCCCATTGAGGAAACGCTGGAGGCCCTGCACGATGTGGTGAAGGCCGGAAAAGCCCGCTACATCGGTGCCTCATCGATGTTTGCCTGGCAGTTTGCGCAGGCGCTGTACCTGGCTGATAAGCACAACTGGACGCGCTTTGTGAGCATGCAGCCGCACTACAACCTCGTGTACCGCGAGGAGGAGCGCGAGATGCTGCCGCTGTGCCAGGACCAGAAAATCGGCGTCATCCCGTGGTCGCCGCTGGCGCGGGGGCTGCTCACGGGTGGCCGCTCGAAGGCGCGCAACGAAACCGAGCGCGCCAAAACCGATACCTTCGGCAAAAGCCTCTACGGCCGCGACGACGACTTCGCGGTGGCCGACCGCGTGAGCGAAATCGCGCGGGAGCGCAGCCTGCCCAACGCCCAAATCGCCCTGGCTTGGTTGCTTTCGAAGCCCGTTATCACGGCGCCCATCGTGGGCGCCAGCAAGCCAGGACATTTGGAGGATGCCGTGGCAGCCGTTGATGTAAAGCTGAGCGCCGACGAAATAAAGCGGCTGGAGGAGCCGTACCAGCCGCACCCAGTGCTGGGCTTTTCGTAGAATGGTGAGCTACTGATAAATGCGCTTGTTATGCTGAGCGCAGCGAAGCATCTCTACCGTATCATCTGGGTTTATCTAGCGGTGCGACAGAGATGTTTCGCTGCGCTCAGCACGACAGCCGTATACTAATTCTGCCCATACCCATCCGCAAAATCAATTGATTATGACCGCTTCCCTCCACCTCCTGAAAACGCCCCTGCTAGCCCTGGCCCTCGGCCTCACCGCCTGCTCGGCCAACGAGCAACTGACGCAGGTAGACCAGAAGTCGGGCGTCAATTTCGCCAACTACAAGACCTATAATTTCATGGATGAGGTGGCGCGGAACGACTCGGCTTTTCAGCGCTCCAGCACCGGCATTTTCGATTTGAAGTACGCCGTGACGCAGGCCATGGAGCGCCGTGGCTATCGCAAAGCCGCCCAGCCCGACCTATGGATAAATATCGGCCTTGTGAGCCAAACGCGCATCCAAACCCGGCCCGGTGACTTCCGCACCGACGCCCTACCCCAGTACATCGGCCAGCGCAATTACCATTGGGACGCTCGCGATGTGCCTGTGGGCCAGTACGAAGAAGGTGTCGCTACCATCGAGCTAGTCGATGCCACGCGCAAGGAACTGGTGTGGCAGGGTACCACAACCAGCGTCTTGCCCAAAGTGCGCACCAAAGCAACTAAGCAGATTAATAAAGCAGTAGAGGCTGTGTTCGAGCAGTTTCCGGTGCAGCCGAAGTAGCGCGAACTCTGCGAGTGCGCGAAACACTGCTTAATAATCGCCGCACCGCGCGGACGCGCAGAGGCCGCGCGGTGCTACCGCGCCTGGGTGCGGTCGATTAGCTGCTGCACGTCCTTAGTGGATATCTTTTGACCGGTTTCGGCCGCGCGGTAAATGGCTAGCAGCAACTGTACGTCGCGCAAACCCATTTCGCCAGGCACGCGGGTGGGCTTGTCGTTGAGAATGCAATCGGCAAAATCGTCCATTTGGGCGGCTTGCTGGTTGATGTTGGGTAGGTCGAGCGTATTGGGGTGCTGGCTGGTTTTACCGTCGAGGCCGCCGTAGCCAAAGGCTGGCTGCAACTCAAACCAGCCAGTGGCGGCTTCGGCGCGCAGGCGGCCGCTCAGGTTTTCGGCATAGCTGGTGTGGCAGTCGGCCGTGCTGCCGTCGCCAAATTGCAGCTGCCAGCTCACGCCGGCTTCTACTTCCCTAAACAGCTCGTTATCAGTCTTTGGGTCAAACTTTGCCGTGACCGAAACTGGCACTTGCCCCTTCGTGTAAAGGCATCCTTGCAGGCAGTAGATGCCCATATCCATGAGTGGCCCGCCGCCGGCCAGCGACTTACTCACGCGCCACGGCGTATCGTTGTTGAACTTAAAGCCGTTGTCGGAGAGCAGCTTATTAATCTTGCCGTAGGCCTGTTTTTGGCCTAGGCGCATCATTGCCTGGTGGTGCGGCTCGAAGTGTAGCCGGTAGCCGATACTGAGTTTTTTGCCGGCTTTTTTGCTGGCCGCCAGCATCCGCTGGCAGTCGGCCACGGTAGTGGCCATTGGTTTTTCGCACATAACGTGCTTGCCCGCCTGCGCCGCTCGCACCGCAAACTCGGCGTGCAGCGCATTAGGTGTCACCACGTACACTATGTCGATGTCGGGGTTATCGATGAGGCGGTCGAAGGTTTTGTAGTTGTATATATTCTTGTCAGCCAAGCCATACTGCGCCTGCCACTTGGCCGCTTTCGCTGGCGAGCCCGTGACGATGCCCACCAGCCGGCACAGCTTGGTTTGCTGCAAGGCCGGGGCCAGCTGCCCGGTGCTGTACTTGCCCAGGCCCACCAGCGCCACGCCGAGCTTGCGCTCGGGCGGTAGGGCAAAGGCGCTAGGAACCAGTAGGGTAGCGCCCACACCTAGCGAGAGTGTGCGCACAAAATCGCGGCGGGAAGCAGTAACACGGGAATCGGTCATGGTAGCAGTGAATGAAACTTTCTGAATTCTACCGCTTGTACGAGCCGGATGTTACGCCGAGCTTATCCAGCCGGAGCGTAAGCTTTCGCTTGCGAGTGAGTGCCGCGAACATGCGCGTAAGCAAGCGAAAAAGGCGCCTGGAAATGGGTTTGGCGGTTGATGCCAAACCCCAAGCAACGCAAGCGTATGGAAGCCGGGCAGGAAAGACCCGAAAGCCCGCGCTGTAGCCCGGCGGCCTTCTAATTAAATCGGTAATACTTTCGCCGCCGCGCCCCCTGTTTTCGGCGTTCATCTCATGCGTTTTTCGTACCTGTTGGCTACGCTGGGGCTGCTGGCCGCCGCGCCCCTGCACGCCCAGACTACCCCCGCCAAAACCCCGGCGGCCCCGCCTTCTTTCTCACAGGAAGTGCGCCTGACCGTGGCGCAGGATGGCTCGGGCGACTACCGCACCGTGCAGGAGGCCGTGCTGGCCGTGCGCGATTTTATGCAGGTGCCGGCTACCATCTTTATCAAAAACGGCACCTACCACGAAAAGCTGCTGGTGCCGCCCCAAAAAACTACTATTACGCTGGTGGGCGAAAGCAAGGAGGGCACCATCATCACCTACGGCGACTACTCGGGCGATGCCGCGCAGCACAGTACCTACACCTCGGCCACGGTGCGGGTCGAGGCCAATGACTTTGGCGCGGAGAATATTACCTTCGAAAACTCGGCCGGCCGCGTAGGCCAGGCCGTGGCCCTGCACGTAGAAGGCGACCGCGCCACCTTCCGCAACTGCCGCCTGCTGGGCAACCAGGATACGCTGTTTCTGGCCGTCGAAAACAGCCGCCAGTACTACCAAAACTGCTACATCGAGGGCACCACGGACTTCATTTTTGGCTCCAGCACGGCCGTGTTCGACCACTGCATTATCCATAGCAAAACCGATTCGTACATCACGGCCGCTTCGACCTGGCCCCGGCAAGCATTTGGGCTGGTCTTTCTGAGCTGCAAGCTGACGGCCGCGCCCGAAGCCACCAAGGTGTACCTCGGCCGCCCCTGGCGGCCCCACGCCCGCACGGTGTTCCTCAACACCGAAATGGGCGCGCACATCCGGCCCGAAGGCTGGGACAACTGGCGCGACCCCGCCAATGAACAAACGGCCTACTACGCCGAGTATCAGTCCACCGGCCCCGGCGCCACCCCGCTGGGCCGGGTGAAATGGGCGCATCAGCTCACGGCCAAAGAAGCCAAGCGCTACACGCTAAAAACCATTTTTGCCGGCAGCGTTGGGTGGGAGCCGGCGCGTAAGTAGTCAGTAGGGCACCTTCGCACTGAATAGAAAAGACTAATGCGCGACTAGCTAAAAATAGTGGTGTCAGTTACGTGCAGCTCGACCAGCACATCGGCTGAAACCAATAAGTTTAAGCGGGCTTGCAAAGCCTCTAACGAAGCGTTTTGAGGTGGAAATTCTTCCGTGAAGCCTACGCAAGCAATGGCCAGCACAGTATGCCGCGCTGGTAAAATCCCCTTGCTGTAAAAATCATTAATCGATTTGGCAAGCTGTGGAATACAATCTCTTACGCGCTCAGTGCGGCGTCTGAAATTGCCGTGCTTAAACTCAACAAACCTGATAACCTCTTCCTTGACCAACGCACAATCACAGCGGCTCGGGTCGCCGGAGTCGAAGAGGCAGCAATCGATGGCAACCAGATGCACCGGCTGGTCAGTTTTGTTATGAACGGTAAGCTCACGGTCTTCTCCGGGTGGACCGAGGCGATACGTGCAAGGCTGACGCTTCTGCGGCTCGGTGCTGCCCAGCGGGCGCTCGGCTAGCAG
>Ga0182232_1000201_pt1 | contig 17062 bp, 7 predicted proteins | sample G6R1MG_30_FD_155484 | JGI IMG/M metagenome (GOLD analysis project Ga0182232, IMG submission 155484) | Phyllosphere microbial comminities from miscanthus, Michigan, USA - G6R3_NF_07NOV2016_LD2 MG | ecosystem: Host-associated > Plants > Phyllosphere > Phylloplane/Leaf | place: USA: Michigan... | reverse complement strand
TTTATGAATGCCTTCGATGATGCCCAGCTCAATCTCGTGCTCCAGCAAAGCCTTGAGAATGTTGTCGCTGTTGCGGTTTTTGAGGCTAAGCTGGTGCTGCGGATGCTGCTGCAAGTAGGCCGCCACCACCGGCGGCAGCACGTAGAGCGAAATAGTGGTGCTGGCCCCGAGAAGCAGGTGCACGGCCGGCGCAAAACGGGGGCTCAGCTCCCTCATTTCCTGCTGCAATTCTTGCTGCAATTGCTTGGCTTGCAAAAGCTTTTGGTAGAGCTTTTGGCCGGCGGGCGTAAGCTGCACGCTGCCCCCCAGCCGCTCAAACAAGCCCGTTTGGTAGTGCTCTTCCAGCGCCTTTACTTGCTTGCTCACCGCCGACTGGCTGATAAACAGCGCCTGCCCGGCCTTGGTGAAGCTCAGGCGCTGGGCCACTTCCAGGAAGACTTCGTGGGGGTGCGAGAGCATAGCGGAGGTATTTTTCTCAAAGGTGCGGCCCGAAATTTCAGTCGGCGCCAGCGCCACCGCAAGGCCAGGCAAAGCGCGGGCTAAAAGGCAGAGCGGCCGTCATTTTTAAATAGCCAAAATCGCCTGAATTTTGGCTGTTTTTGAGCGGCCGCTTCCTACCTTTCCGAGCCGTTTTTCCCGGCCCATTTATGCGCCCCTGCCGCCTGCTGCCGCTGCTGCTTTTGCCGCTGCTCGCCATGTTTTCCTGCTCTAAGAAAGCTGACCAGGAAGCCCAAACCACCACTAGTAATCAGGCCGACGGCGAGGAAATCGACCCGTACCAGAACATCTCCTTCGCCTTTGAGGAGCCGGTGGCCCCGGCCACGCCCGAGGGGCAATGGGATACCACGCGCTACGTGCAGTTTTCGCCCGCGCTCAAGGGCAAGTTTAGGTGGGCGAATGAGGGGCGCGAGCTAGTGTTTTCATCTTATGAGCCGCTGCCGCCGAGCACGGTCATCGAGGCCAGCCTGCGGCCGGCCACGCTGCCCTCGGGCAAGCAGAGCCTGAAACTCGACCGCAGCAAGTTTCACACGCCGCTAGTGGCCATGAGCAGCCCGCAGGTGTTCTACGGGCGCAGCGAGCAGGCCGTGGGCACGGCCGAATTGCGGGCCAACGTGGTGTTCAACTACCCCGTGCGGCCGTCCGACCTGCGCCCGCGCCTCTCGCTGAGCCAGAACGGCCGGCCGGTGGCCTTCACCATTACGGCCGTGGAGCCGGATAAAATACTGGGCGTTAGCATTAACCAGGAGGTGAAGCCCGGCGAGCCTTTAGAATTTAAAGTGGCGCCGGGCTTGCAGGCAGTGGCCGGCAGCCGGGCCACTACCGCACCGCTCACGGCCTCGACCGTGGTGCCCGAGCAGGAGACGCTGCAAGTGCGCGAGCTGACGGGCTCGGTGCTGGAGGGGCAGCCGGTGGTGACGCTGCTCACCAATCAACCGGTGTCGGTGGCCGACATTCAGCCGCTGCTGAAGGTGGAGCCGCAGGTGGCGTTTTCGATAGAGGCGCAGGAGAGCGGGCTGCTGCTGCGCGGCGGTTTTGAGATTGGCAAGGAGTACCAGGTTATTATCGAGCCGAGCGTGCGCGGGGCGCTCGGCGGGCGGCTCATCGAGCGCTTTAGCCAGGGCGTGAGCTTTGCCGACGTGCAGCCCAGCATCAGCTTTGCCAGCGCCGAAAAGGCCATGTACCTCAGCTCGATAGGGGCGCGTAACCTGGGTTTGCGCCTGAGCGGCGTGGAAAAGGTGCAGGTAACGGTAGCCAAAGTCTACGCCAGCAACGTGCAGGATTTTTTGCGCGGCAACAAGCGCTACGGCTACGAGAGCGGCAATGACAGCGAAGACGAAGGCGGCGAGTACGAAGGCGACGGCGACCCCGACAACGACGGCGGCAGCGGCAGCTACCAATACTACGACCTCGAAAACCGGGGCGACGTGGTTTTCACCCGCCGCTACCCTACGGCTACGCTCCGCAAGCAAAATGGCCTGCACCTGCTCAACCTCAGCCTCAAAGACCTGGAATTTAACGCGCCCCTGAAAGGCCTCTACGTGGTGCGCGTGCAGGACACCGAGCACCTGTGGCTGCGCGAAGAAAAACTGGTAGCGCTCACCGACCTCGGCCTCATTGCGCGGCAAAATGCCAACGGCGACGCGGTGGTTTTTCTGAACTCCATCCGCACGGCGCAGCCCATAAGCGGGGCCACGGTGCGCTTTCTCAGCACCAGCAACCAGGTGATGGCCACCGCCACCACCAACGGCCAGGGCGTGGCCCGCTACGACAGCGTGGCCGGCTCGCGCCTGCGCCTGGGCATGGTAACGGTGGTGAAAGACGCCGACTTTTCGTTTATCAACTTGCCCCAGACGCAAGTCGAAACCTCGCGCTTCGAAGTGGGTGGCCTGACTAGCAACGCCGCGCACTACCAAGCCTTTATGTACGGAGACCGCGACTTGTACCGGCCCGGCGACACCATTTATACCAACACCGTAGTGCGCCACGACGACTGGCGCACGCCCCCGGCCGGCCTGCCCGTGAAGGTGCGCCTGCTGCTGCCCACCGGCAAGGAATACGTGAGCCTGGGCGAGCGCCTGAACGCGACCGGCGCGGTGGCGTCACGCTTCATTTTGCCGCCGAGCATCATGACCGGGCTCTACACGCTGGAGGTGCTCACCGGGAACGACGTGCTGCTGACCTCGCGGCAGGTGAGCGTGGAAGAATTCATCCCCGACCGGCTGAAAGTGACGGTGACCGCCGCGCCCACCACAGTGCGCCCAACCGAAACGGTGAATGCCAAAATCACGGCTTTGAACCTGTTTGGGCCGCCGGCGGCGGGGCGCAAGTTTGAGGTCGAGTTTTCGCTGAAAGCCAAGTCGTTTTCGGCCAAGGAATACCCCGGCTACAACTTCGATATTCAGGCCGGCACCGGGCGCAGCGCGCTCGCCGACCTCGCCGAGCAGTTTCCGCACGAGCAGCGCGAGGGCGAAACTGATGCCGCCGGGCGCAGCGCGGCCCCCTACACCGTGCCCGACGTGCGCGACATGGGCACGCTCACTGGCACGGCCTTCGCTACGATATTTGACGAGACCGGGCGGCCGGTTAACCGCCTGGCTACCTTCGAGGTGCAGACCCAAAAGGCCATGTTTGGCATCGAGAATATCGGGGGCCTGGTGAGCACGCAGAAGGATGTGACCATGCAGTTTGTGGCCCTCACGCCGACCGGCAAGCCCACGGCGGCCACGGCCCAGGTTACGATAGTGCGCAAGCTCTGGGAAACCGTGCTGGAACGTCAGGGCGACCGCTACGTGTACAACTCGCAGAAGCGCGAGGAAGTGCTGCTGAGCAAGGAATTGCGGCTGAGTGGCGTGGGCAAAATCAACTTCCGCCCGCTGTATTCTGGCGAGTACGAGGTGCGCATCATGCGGCCCGAGGCCAGCAACTACGTGGCCGAATATTTCTACGCCTACGGCAGCGGCGACACGGCCGGCAACTCGTTCGAAGTCAACAACGAAGGCGAGGTTATCATCGAGCCCGACAAGCCCAAATACGAGCCCGGCGAAACGGCCCAATTGCTGCTCAAAACGCCCTTCCCCGGCCGCATTCTCGTGACGGTAGAGCGGGACCGCGTGCTCGACCATTTCTACGTCGATACCGACCAGAAATCGGCGCGGGTGAGCATTCCCATTCGCGGCGGGCACGTGCCCACTATCTACGTCACGGCCACCGCCATCCGGCCCATTACCGACAATTCGCTGCCCCTGACGGTGGCGCGGGGCTTCGTACCGCTGGCGGTGGAGAAGCCCAGCACGCACCTGCCCCTCACCCTGAAAGCCGCCGCGCAAAGCCGCTCGCAGGTGTTCCAGACCATTGAGGTGCGCACCGCGCCCGGTGCCCAGGTGACGCTGGCGGTGGTGGACGAGGGCATTTTGCAGCGCAAGGACTACCGCACGCCCGACCCCCACGCCTACTTCTACCAGAAGCGGGCGCTCGAAGTCGGGGCCTTCGACATCTACCCCTTCTTGCTGCCCGAGCTGGGCAGCAGCAGCAGCGGCGGCGACGCCGGCGACCTAGGGCGCCGCACCACGCCCGTGCCCAGCCGCCGCGTGCGGCTCATGGCCAAGTGGAGCGGCATCCTGACCGCCGACGCTAACGGCCTGGTGCAGTACAAAGTGCGGCTGCCGCAGTTCAGCGGGGCGCTGCGCGTGATGGCCGTGGCCTACAAAGACGACTCCTTCGCCAGCGCCGAGCAAACCATGAAGGTGGCTGACCCGGTAGTGATTAGCACGGCGCTGCCGCGGTTTATGTCGCCCGGCGACACGATTGACGTGCCGGTGACGCTGACGAATACGACCAATAAACTCATAGTTATAAATGTTGGTCGAAGCTCAAAAGGGCCAATAAAAACAACCGACTTAGGACCACCATCTCCTAAAAACTTTAAGGTTTCTATGTCGGGCGAGATGGTGGGACATCAAATTAGTTTAAAGCCTAATGCAGAAACTAAAGAGTTATTTCACTATACTGCAACTGGGGTTGGCGAAGCCAGAATTACTGTGAAAGTAAATATTCTGAAGCGGCTGAATCAAGAACATTTTACTGTTGCTGAACAGTTGGAAGAAGCAATAGACTTGCCCATCCGCCCCGCCGCGCCGCTCGAAAAGCGCACCGGCAGCGGCGACGCCACGGCTGGCTCGCCGGCCACGCTCGATTTGCGGACTGACTTCCTGCCCACTTCGCTGCGGAGCAAAATGCTGCTGAGCCGCTCGCCGCTCACGCAGTTTTCCAAGAACCTCGATTACCTGCTGCAATACCCCTACGGCTGCCTCGAGCAAACCGTGTCGGCGGCGTTTCCGCAGCTGTATTTCAGCGATTTGGCGGCCACGCTCAACCAGAAGCCCGGCCCCCACGTGCAGCGCTACAACCCCAACTACCACGTGCAGGAGGCCATCCGCAAAATCGAGAGCATGCAGCTCTACAACGGCAGCCTCAGCTACTGGCCGGGCGGCGACTACGACAACTGGTGGGCCACGGCCTACGCCGCCCACTTCCTGCTCGAAGCCAAGCAGGCCGGCTTCGCCGTAAACCAGAAGCTGCTCGACAAGGTGCTGACCTATATGCAGTACCGGGTGAAACAGCGCGAAACGGAGCAGTATTACTACTTCGATGTCAGCAACATTGCCCGCGAGCGCCTCATTGCCAAGCGCGAAATAACCTACTCGCTCTACGTGCTGGCCCTGGCCGGCCGCCAAGATGCCACGGCCCTCAACTACTACAAGGCCAACCGCCCGCTGCTCACCGCCGATGCCCGCTTCCTGCTGGCTTGCACCTACGCGCTGGGCGGCCAGCAAAAGGCTTTCCAGGAGACCCTGCCCCATCAGTTCACCCCCGAAAACGCCCGCCGCGAGCTCGACGGCTCGTTCTCCTCCCCCATCCGCGACGAGGCGCTGGCCCTCAACGCCTTGTTCGAGGCCGACCCCAACAACCCGCAGGTAGCCAGCATCGCCCGGCAGCTGAGCCGGCAGGTGAAGGCCGAGCGGTATATGAACACCCAAGAATCGGCTTTCGCGCTGCTGTCCTTGGGCAAAATTGCGCGCCGCGCCCGCGCCAGCACGGTCACGGCCACGCTCTCAGCGGGCGGCAAGCCGCTGGGCAAGTTCGAGGGCAAAGACCTGACGGTGCAAAACGTGGCCAACTACCAGCTACTGCTAAAAGCCATTGGCGCGGGCCAGCTCTACTACTTCTGGGAAATGGAAGGTATTTCGGCCGGCGGCCGGGTGCACGAGGAAGACAGTTACCTCAAAGTGCGCCGCCAGTTCTTGGACCGCGACGGCCGCGCAGTATCGCCCACCGGCATCCGCCAAAATGACCTGGTAGTAGTCAAAATAACCCTGCAAGCCGCTGACGCGGCCGGCGAAGTGAAGAACGTGGCCATCACCGACCTGCTGCCGGCCGGGCTGGAAATCGAAAACCCGCGCCTCGGCCCGCAACGCGAGGTGAAAGGCACGGAAGCCGCCAGCACACCCGACTACCTCGACGTGCGCGACGACCGGATTAATTTGTTTACGACCGCTTCGGCTACGCCGAAGACCTTCTACTACCTAGCGCGGGCCGTGTCGAAAGGCACGTTTAAGCTGGGGCCGGTGAGCGCGGATGCGATGTATAACGCGGAGTACCACTCGTATAACGGGGCGGGCGTGGTGCGCGTGCGGTAGGTCGGCAGCCCTGGCGTGGGCGCCTCACCCCCCGGCCCCCTCTCCGAAAAGGAGAGGGGGAGCCTGACGACTACTCAGAGACTACTTGCGTCTGCATACGGTCGGCTCCCCCTCTCCTTTTCGGAGAGGGGGTCGGGGGGTGAGGCGCTCGCGTCCGCATATAAAAAAAGGCGGCCCGCTCTCCCGAGCAAGCCGCCTTTTTTACATCACAACCAAAATCTTACTCCACAACCAACCGCTTGGTCGTCGTGGTCCCGCCCGTAGTTAGCTTGAACAGGTAGGTACCCTTGGGCAGGCTACCGGCCTCGAAAGGCACCTGGTGGCTGCCGGCGGCTTCGGTGCCGCCCACTACGGTTTTCACTTTGCGGCCGTAGTTGTTGAAGATTTCCACGCTCACCGGGCCGTCCTTGTCGAGGTAGTAGCTCAGGGTAGTGCTGGTGGTGAAGGGGTTCGGATACGCCGCCGTTTCGTGGCCAAGCACGCTCATGGTCTCCGTATTAGCCGAGCGGGCGGCGGCCGGCTGGGTCAGGGCGTTGTACTGCGCGAAAGTGCGGGTCACGATAACCGCGAACTCGCCGCGCGTTACGCTTTGGGTGGGCTTGAAGGTGGCGTGCAGCGTGGGCTGCAGGTCATACGGGCCTTGGACTACCGCGTAAAAGGCGTTGATGAGGTTCAGTTCCAGCGCGATGCTCACGTAGCCTTCGAGGCCGGCCGGGATGCTGGTGGCGTCATCCACGGCGATTTTTTGGCCGTTCACTGTCACTTGCACGGGCTGGCCGGTGCGGGCCACGGCCTGCGCCTGGAAGCCCAGGCTTTGCACCAGCGAGTAAGCAAGGGCGGCGCGGCTAACGGCGGCTTTTGGGCTGAAGGTGCCGGGGGCGGCAGCCAGCAGCACGCCATTGCTGGTGTGGTAGCGGTCGCGCAGGGCGGCGCCTTTGGCGGCCACGGCTTCGGCCAGCAGCACGTCGGCGGTGCTCGATACGTCGGTGAAGGTGCGGGCCCCGGTGGTGGGCAGGTACTGCCGGATGCCCTGGCCCATGAGCAGGTAGTCAGCCAGTTGCAGGCGGGTCAATTTGGCATCGGGCTGAAAGCCGCCCGCCAGGCCATCGACCAAGCGGCTGCCCACGGCCAGCTTAATAGATGCTTCGGCCGGGTGCCCCGCAATGTCGCGCAGGTTGGTGGTGCCCGTCACGGACTGCGTCACGATTTTGCCATTGATGGTCTCGGGCAGGGCCACGCCGCGCAGGCCATCTACTTTCAGCGTCCAGGTGCCGGCCACGGGCGAGGCCACGGCCACGCCGCGGTCGGAAGCCAGCGTGAAGGTCACTGGCGTACCCGAGCGGTACTGCGTCACCCCGTCGGGCGCAATGAGAATCAAGTTAGTAGGGTTGCCGGTTTCGCCCAGCAGGCCGGTAGTCGTAATTTTGGCTTCCAAGCTATTGGTACCCGGCGCTACCCGAAACGTGAATTGATTACCGGCCGTCAGGGCCGGGTTGTAGTTCACCGTAAACGGCTGCTCGCTCGCCATCGAGTTGATGCTGCTGTTGAAGGTCCGCGCCGCGTTTACGCTGCTGCCGAAGCCCGGCATGCGAAACGCTTGGTCCACAGCAGCGTAGGCGTTCACGTAGCCCGCGCCCACTTCCCAGCTTTCGCGGCCGGGCATATTGGTGGCGGTTTTTTGGATGAGCTCCTTCACCTGCGCCGGTGACAGCGACGGCTTGGCTTCCAGAATGAGGGCTACCACGCCGGCCACGTGCGGCGTGGCCATGGAGGTGCCGCTCATATGGGTGTAGAAGGGGATTTGGGCGGGCGTCAGCTCGCCGTTGGCGTCGGTTTGCGCGCCCAGCGTGGCCACCGGCCCGAGCACGCGGGTCGAAATAACATCGACGCCCGGCCCCACGATAACGGGCTCATTCTTATACGTCCAGCTCTCGCCATCCATCGTAAACGTGCCGCCCTGGCCCTTCACCCCGCGCGACGAAAAGCCGGCCAGTAGGCCGTTGCGGTCGCCCGCGCCCACCGAGATGGTCCACGGGGCCACGGCGTAGGGGTTGTGCGTGTCGGCGCTCGGGCCCGAGTTGCCGGCCGCGAACACCACCACCATGCCCCGGTCGTAGGCTTTTTTGGAGGCCACGCTCAGCGGGCTATTAGGGTTGAAAGCGCCGCTGGTGCCAAATGAGTTGCTGATAACCCGAATGTTATACTGGTATTGGTGCGTGAGCGCGTAGTCGAAGCCGCCCAGCGCGTCGAGCACCAGCAGTGCCCCGCCCGAGCCGTAGCCCAGCAGCGAGGCACCAGGGGCCACGCCCTCGTATTTGCCGCTGCTCTTGGTACCATTGCCGCCCACCGTGCCCGCGCAGTGCGTGCCGTGGCCCGAGTTATTGTCGGTATTGGGCACGTTTTCGATGTATGTCACCGGCAGCATCCCGTTCAGGTTGTTCAGGTTGGTCGAGCCCAACGTATTCTGCACCAGGTGCGTGCCGAGCTTGATGTCATCGTGCGTGCCATCTACGCCGCTGTCGTTGATGAGCACCCCGATGCCCCGGCCCGATACGGGCAGGCCGTTGTTGCGGGCCGTCATGGTCTGGTCGGCGCGCAGGCGCTTCACCCCCGTGAGGTGCGTATCCTCAAAGTTGTAGTAATCAAGCTGCTTGTTGATGTAGAGCGAGCGCACCTGCGGGTTTTGGGCCAGCGCGTCGACCTGCGCCGCCGTGGCCACGATGCCGGCCACCGGCAGCGCCTGCAGCGTAATGCCACTGGTGATACCCAGCCCTTGCAGCAGGTTGAGCTGCGCGAATTGCGGCGCGCCGCTGCCCACAAACGTCACGACTACCTGCGCGGTCGGGCTGGTGCGCAGGGCGTCGCGCAGTTCGGGGTCTACGGTAGCTTGCCCGAACGCAGTCCCGGCTGAGAGGCCCACCAGCAGGAGGGCGGCAAAAAAGGTACGTTGCATGTAGAATTTGGGAATAGAAAGAAGAATAAGTGCGCGGCCCCGGCGGCCCCGGCAGCGCTACCGCGGCCCGGCCAGTTGCCCAGAGTCCTTGCGGGGCTCCGGTAAAACTTACGAACCGGTTTCAGCGGCTGGATTTAGCTTTTATAAATTTTTTTTATGGCTTCACAAATTATAATACAATTGTGCACAATAAAATTTTTACCAATAATCTACCTTATACTTGTTTCATATCAGCATATTATAACAGCTGCTTCGCCCAGCTACCCGCCTGGCTCGGCCTACGAATCATGCAAAGTAGCTGGTTCAGCTTTTGTGGGCCGGGGGCTGGCCAGCCGAGCGCAATTTTCGGGCTGGTGGGTTGCTTTGCATCGTCATTCAGCCCGCCTATGTCACCCTCTCCCTCCCCCATCCTCCAGGCGCTGCGCCTCGCCACCCGCCCCGCCCACGACCAGCTAGAGCAAAATACCTTCAACCAGCAGCTCACGGCCGGAACCATTACGGCGGCGGCCACGACGCATTTTCTGGCCAAAATGCACGGCCTTTTGGTGCCCTACGAGGCGCGGCTGCGGGCCCAAAACCTGGGGCCGGAGTGGGAGCCGGCCACCCGCCAGCGGGCGCACCTTATTCTGCAAGATTTGCGGCAGCCGGCCGCCGCGCTGGCCATTTGCCCCGATATGCCGCCGCTCGCCACTTGGCCGCAGCTGCTGGGCGCGATGTACGTGGTGGAGGGCTCGACGCTGGGCGGGCAGGTGATAGCGCGGCAGCTAGCCAAGGCCAACATTCCGCTGCGTGCGTACTTTTCGGGCTACGGCGAGCGAACCGGGCCGCTGTGGAAGTCGTTTTGCCAGCTGCTGGCACAGGAAGCCACGCCCGAAAATGAGGCCGAACTAGTGGAGTCGGCCCGCCTTACTTTTCAAAAACTAGACGCATGGCTCAACCAGCCACCAGCCTGACCGACGAGAGTCTTGTCGGCCAGCCTATTACCCTCACCAACTGCGACCGCGAACCCATCCACATCCCGGGCGCGGTGCAGCCCTACGGCTTTGTGCTGTGCCTCGCCGAAGCTACCAAGCTCGTCGTGCAGGCCAGCGACAACGTGGAGGCGTACCTGGGTATTTCGGTCGACCAGCTGCTGCACAAGGGGCTGGACCGCCTGCTCGGCCCCGACCACCTGGCCCAGGTGCAGGCCCTGTGGCCCACGCTGGGCACCACGCCCCAGCTGCTGGGCGTGCGCCTCGACTACGTGAAGGGCCAGCCGTTTTTTAAGCTCATTCTGCACCGCCACGATAGGCTGCTGTGGGCCGAGTTTGAGCCGGTGGCCGAAACCGAGGCGAGCGCCCTCGACCTGCCCTCGCTCAACCTCACGCTGAGCCAGATGCTGGAAGCCGGCACGGTGCTCGAATTCAGCCAGCGCGCCGTAGAGCACGTGCGCGAAATCACGGGTTTTGCGCGGGTGGGCATGTACCGCTTCGCGCCCGACGAAAGCGGCGAAATGATAGCCGAAGCCAAGCGCGCCGACCTCGACCCGCTGCTCGGGCTGCACTACCCGGCCACCGATATTCCGCAGCAGGCGCGGGCCATGTACCTCAAAAACTGGCTGCGCTTTATTCCGGACGTGGGCTACCAGCCCGCGCCGCTGGTGCCGGTGCGCGCCCCCGGCGCCACGCGGCCACCCGACATGACGTATGCGGTGCTGCGCTCGGTGTCGCCCATCCACATCGAATACCTCAAAAATATGGGCGTGGCGGCCACCATGACCATTTCCATCATCCAAGACGGGCGGCTGTGGGGCATGATGATGTGCCACCACGACAGCCCGCGCCTGGTGGGCTACGAGCTGCGCGAGCTGTGCCTGTTCATCGCCAAAACCTTTTCGGCGCTGCTGCCCACCAAGGAAAAGCTCGAGCAGAGTGCTTACCAGCTGCGCATGCAGCAGGCGCAGGCCCAGCTATTTGAGCAAATGGGCAGCCACAGCAATTTTCTGGCTGGCCTCTACCAGCAGCCCACCACGCTGCTCGACGTGTTTGACTGCGGCGGGGCGGCCATTTTCTTTGAGGGTGAGCTCATTACGCTGGGCCACACGCCCACCGAGCCGCAGCTGCGCGAGCTGCTGAGCTGGCTGCACCAAAACGTGCGCCAAGACGTGTTCTACACCGATTCCTACGCCCGGCACAACCCGGCGGGGCGCGCCCTGCGGGCCACGGCCAGCGGCCTGCTGGCCATCACGCTGGCCCAGGAGCCCGGCGACTACATCGTCTGGTTTCGGCCCGAGGTGCTCCAAAGCGTGGCCTGGGCCGGCAAGCACGAGAAGGTCGAGAAAATGGACGACGGGCAGCTGTTTCTCTCGCCGCGCCAGTCGTTTGCGGCCTGGAGCCAGGAGGTCGAAAACACGGCCGCGCCCTGGCTGCCGCTGGAGGTGGAGGCCGCCCGCGCCATCCGGCTGCACATTTCCGACATCCGGGTCAAAATTCTTAACGAATTGCAGGCCCGCGCCGCCAGCCTCAGCCGCCTCAATACCGAGCTGGCGCGCAGCAACGACGAGCTCGATTCCTTTGCCTACATCGCCTCGCACGACCTCAAGGAGCCGCTGCGGGGCATTCACAACTACTCGGTTTTTTTGCTCGAAGACTACGCCGAGCTGCTTGACGAAGAAGGCGTGAGCAAGCTGCAAACGCTGGTGCGCCTGAGCCAGCGCATGGAGTCGCTCATCGACTCGCTGCTGCAGCTCTCGCGCATCGGCCGCCTCGACCTCGAGCCGCAAACCACCAACATGAACCAGCTGGTGGCCGAGGTGATAGAGCTGCTGCACCCGCGCCTCGAGCAAACCCACACCACTGTGGAGGTGCGCGGCCCGCTGCCCACCGTGCAGGCCGACCCCACGCGCCTACGCGAAGTGCTGAACAATTTATTATCCAATGCGCTTAAGTACAGCAATAAGCCCGAGCGCCACGTAGTAATCGGCGAAGCCGAGGCCGGCAAAATCGGGGTTTTGGGCGCGGCCAGCCCCGCCGACTACCACGTATTTTACGTGCAGGACAACGGTATTGGCATCGACGCGCGGCACCACGACACCATTTTCCGCATTTTCCGGCGTCTGCACGCGCAAGACAAGTACGGCGGCGGCACGGGCGCCGGCCTGGCCATCGCCAAAAAAATGATTGAAAAGCACGGCGGCGAATTGTGGGTCGAATCCGTACTAGGCCAGGGTGCTACGTTCTATTTCTCCATCCCCAAACTTATCCAACGTGTCAGCTAATCCGCTTTTGCCCGTTTTAGTAGTCGAAGACAGCGCCGAAGACTTCTTGGCCCTGGGCCGGGCTTTTCGCAAGCACGCGCTGCCTAACCCCGTGCTGCGCTGCGCCGACGGCGATGAGGCCCTAGAATACCTGCGCGGCTACGGCAAGCACCCCGACTGGCCCCAAAACCTGCCCGCGCTGGTGCTGCTCGACCTGAACATGCCCGGCACCGATGGCCGCGACGTGCTCGGGGCTTTGAAGCTTGACCCGCGCCTGCACAACATTCCGGTGGTCATCTTCAGTACTTCCTCCAGCCACCGCGACATCGAGGACTGCTACCGCCTGGGGGCCAATAGCTACCTCACCAAGCCGGTATCGTACACCGAGCTGGAAGAAAAAATCCGGATTACCATGAAGTACTGGCTCGAAACGTCGGAGCTGCCCGCTTTGCTTTAGTGCCGCCCAAAGGCTGCCCTACGCAGCCCGGCAGCTAGTTGCGGCCATTGTTTTTTGCGAGTGGGCGCACCTATTCATTTTACCACTAGTGAGCTACTTGCCTGTACTGCCGTGCTGTCGTTTTCGGCACGGCGTTTGTAGCTTAGTGCGGCTACTTTTTAAGGCCCCGTTTTTCGCCCTCTTTATTCCGCGTGAAGAAGATACTGCTGGTTGATGATAATGAGCACGACCGGATGCTCTATAAGCGCTACCTGAAGGCTCATCCGGGCGAAGAATCGATGGAGTTGCACGAAGCCTCTTCGGGAGAGGAAGGGCTGGCGATGTTTGCCGCTCTGCGGCCCGACTGCGTGCTGCTCGACCACAGCCTGCAGGATACCGACGGCCTGAGCCTGCTCGCCGACTTGCAGCGGCTTACTCCGCCCAATTCGCTGTGCGCCATCATGATAACGGGTAGCGGCAGCGAGTCATTGGCCGTGCGCGCCCTCAACAATGGCGCGCTCGACTACCTCATGAAGCAGCACTTCGACCGCGAGCTGCTGCACAAAACGGTGCGCCACGCCATCGAAAAAAACGAGTGGCGGCAGTACCAGGCCAACTACCACCGCGAGCTGCAAGCCGCCAACCAGCAGCTGGCCCGCACCAACGCCGACCTCGACAACTTCGTGTACGCCGCCAGCCACGACCTGCGCCAGCCGGTAAACAACCTGCGCGGCTTGTTTGAGGAAATCCGCCGTGCGGCCTCCTTCGCCGACCCGAGCGATGCCCAGCTGCTGCCCTTCATGGACAAGGCCATTCAGGCCCTGAGCACCACCATCGACGACCTGGCCACCGTGGTGCAGGAGCACCGCCAGCCTACCACCCAGGCCCCCGAGCCCGTGGCCCTGGCCGACCTGGCTGCCGACGTGCTGGCCGTGCTGCACCCCCAGATAGCGGCCACAAAAGCCGACATTACGCTCGATTTCAGCGAGGTGCCCGAGGTGCCCTACGTGCGCAGCAACCTGCGCACCATCTTGCTCAACCTGGTGGCCAACGCCCTGAAATACCGCCGGCCCGACCACCCGCCGCAGGTGCGGCTGCGCATTTCGGGCGCGGCCAGCCAGCCGGTACTCGAAGTGCAGGACAACGGCCTGGGCATCGACCTGGCCACGCATGGGCAGGAATTGTTTCAGCTGTTTCGGCGCTTTCACCCGCACGCGGCCGAGGGCACGGGCGTGGGGTTGTTTTTGGTAAACCGGCTGGTGCAGGCCCAGGGCGGCCACATTGAAGTAGAAAGTGAGGCAGGCCAGGGCACGCTATTTCGGGTATTTTTGGCCGCCGCGAGCTAGCGTCGACTTTCAGTGCACGCAGCGAAGGGGTTAATAGACACGCGGTATTAGCTGCGTACTCGCCGAGTCCACGCTCCAGCTTCTTATTTTTGGGGATGCGCAAAATTTGGCAACGGGGACTGATGTGGCTGGGCGGCGGGCTGCTGCTGGCCGCCTTTTTGGCCTTGGCCCTCGACCGGCTTTTTCCGCTGCCGCTCGCCCCGCAGTACTCGCCGCTGGTGCTGGCCGCCGATGGCAGCGTGCTGCACGCCTACCTCAACCCCACCCAGAAGTGGCGGATGAAAACCGAGCTGCCCGAGATAACGCCCGCCCTGCAAACGGCCATTATCGCCAAAGAAGACCGGTATTTTCGCTACCACTTCGGCGTGAACCCGCTGGCGATAGCGCAGGCGGCGGGGCGCAATATTTTCCGCAGAGGGCGCACCACCGGGGCCAGCACCATCACCATGCAGGTGGCCCGGCTGCTGGAGCCCAAAGAGCGCACGTTCGGCAACAAGCTGCTCGAAATGCTGCGCGCCACGCAGCTGGAGGCGCACTACAACAAAGCCGAAATCCTGCAATTATACCTCAACCTGGTGCCCTACGGCAGCAACATTGAGGGCGTGAAGTCGGCGGCGCTGCTCTACTTTCAGCAGCCGCCGCACTACCTCTCGCTGGCCCAAACCGTGACGCTGGCCATCATTCCGAACCGACCGGGCGGGCTGCGGCTGGGCAAGAATAACGCGCAGATTTTGGCGGAGCGCAACCGCTGGCTGCGGTATTTTGGGCAAGAGAAGCTGTTTCCGGCCCAGGACATCGCCGACGCCCTGCTGGAGCCGCTGGAGGCCCGGCGCCACGCCGCGCCCACGCTGGCACCGCACCTGGCGCGGCGGCTGGTGCGGGCGCAGTCCGGCACGCCGCTCATCCACAGCACCTTGCGGCCCGCTACCCAGGCCAAGGCCGAGGACCTGGCCCGCAACTACGTGCGCCGGCTGGGCACGCTGGGCATTTCGCAGGCCTCGGTGCTGGTCGTGAATAACCGCACGCACGCCGTGGAGGCCTACGTGGGCTCGGTCGATTTTCAGGACGCCGCCGCGCTGGGGCAGGTCGATGGCGTGCAGGCCATTCGCTCGCCCGGCTCCACGCTCAAGCCGCTGCTCTACGGCCTGGCCCTCGACCGCGGCCTGCTCACGCCCAAGACCGTGCTGCCCGACGTACCCACCAATTTCCAGGGTTTTCGGCCCGAAAACTTCGACAAGCACTGCCTGGGCGAGGTGACCATGGAGCGCGCCCTCACCTACTCGCTCAACATCCCGGCCGTGCGCGTTTTGTCCGAAGTCGGGGTGCCCAGCTTCACCAGCACGTTGCGGCAGGCGGGTTTTCGGCAGGTGGCGCGCGATGCGCCCCGGCTGGGCTTGAGCACCATTTTGGGCGGCTGCGGCGCCACGCTGGAAGAACTGACGGGGCTGTACGCGGCCGTGGCGAATGACGGGAGGTATGCGCCAGTGGCGCTTACCTCCCGAAACCCCTCCGGGGCTGGCACCCGCATCATCTCCCAAGCCGCCGCCTTCCTCCTCACCGACATCCTGGCCCAGCGCACCCGGCCCGACCTGCCCGTAGATGCCGCCAGCAGCCGCCACCTGCCACGCATTGCCTGGAAAACCGGCACCAGCTACGGCCGCCGCGATGCCTGGAGCATTGGCTATAATAAAGACTACACCATCGGCGTGTGGGTGGGCAATTTCAGCGGGCAGGGCAGCCCGGCCCTCACGGGGGCCGATGTGGCGTCGCCGCTGCTGTTCGACTTGTTCAACGCGCTGGCCTACAACTCCAGCAACGAGTGGTTTGCGCCGCCCGCCAGCCTCGATTTTCGGCTCGTTTGCGCCGAAACCGGGCTGGTGCCCGGCGAGCATTGCGCCAACCAACTCATTGACTATTACTTACCCGGCGCGTCGACTAGCCGGCGCTGCCAGCACCAGCAAGAAGTACTGGTGTCGGCCGATGGCGCATACAGCTACTGCCGGGCCTGCGCCCCGGCCGCTGGCTACCGGCGCGCATTGTACCCCAATGTGCTGCCCGAAGTGCTGGCCTACCGCGAGGCCCAAGGCCAGCCCACCCGCCGCCTGCCCCCCCACAACCCCGATTGCCGCCTGGTGCGCGGCACGTCGGCCGACAGCCCCGAGGCCGCGCCGCTGCTGGCCATCACCTCGCCGGCCGCCCACGCCGAGTACGTGCTCGACGCCGCCGACCAGCAGCTACTACTGAGCTGCGCCGCCGCTGGCGAGGTGCGCCAGGTGTACTGGTACGTAAATGACCAGTTTCTACGCGCCGCAAAAGCCACGGAGCGCGTGTTTTTCCGGCCACCGCTGGGCGAAGTCAAAATATCCTGCGCCGACGACCATGGCCGCAACGTGGATGTACGCGTGCTGGTGCGCCGGCTGTAGCGGCCATCCTCACCTGCGGTATCCCCCTGCCCCGGTGCTCACCTACCGGCGCCTGGCGCTTTCGGAGTTGCACTCCGAAAGTAATAGGACGGGGAGTTGTGCTCCCCAACATGCGGACGGCACAACCTGAAAAATGCGTTAGAAAGAGCGGCACGCAAAGCCTAAACCACTAGCGGCTTGCATATTCTCTGCGTCAAGGTTGTGTTATTATTCGCAAACCACTTGCGGCTCGCCCACGTACTTGGCACAGTGCTTGCAAACTCCTCCGCAGGTTACGGTCACTTCTTTCCCCTTCCCACTACTCTTCCCATGAAACGCACATCCTGGTTATTTCTGATTCCGGTGCTGCTGCTCAGCGTATTCGCTAGCTACTCGGCCCAGGCGCAGCAGCGCAAAGGCTGGAGCCCGCAGGGCAAAGGCGCGGCCATTGGCGGCGCGGCCGGCATTTTGGGCGGCGCCCTCATCAACAAGC
>Ga0182232_1000200_pt1 | contig 17151 bp, 16 predicted proteins | sample G6R1MG_30_FD_155484 | JGI IMG/M metagenome (GOLD analysis project Ga0182232, IMG submission 155484) | Phyllosphere microbial comminities from miscanthus, Michigan, USA - G6R3_NF_07NOV2016_LD2 MG | ecosystem: Host-associated > Plants > Phyllosphere > Phylloplane/Leaf | place: USA: Michigan... | reverse complement strand
AGCTGAAAGTAAGCTACCTTAACCCCGGCGTGGGAGCGCGCCTAAAAGCCATTGGCTGGGTACTAAAGGCCGGGCGGCGACTGCACTTCTGCGAAGCCGAAGTGTGGTGCGACGATGTGCTCATTGCCAAAGCCACGGCCACGATGGCAGTGGTGGAGTGAGTTAAGAGTTAAGAGTTAAGAGTTGCGCCTGTCCTCGCGAGCGCAGCGCAGCAATCGCACCAGAAGAGAATTCCAATGGCCGGTTTTGAGGCGATTGCTTTGTCGTTCCTCCTCGCAATGCCAGGCGTTTTCGTTAAACTCTTAACTCTTAACTCTTAACTCTTAACTCTTAACTCTTAACTCTTAACTCTCAACTCTCCGTCGAAGCCCGCGGCAGCAGCCGGGCCGGTAGCTCTACGCTTTGGCTCGCCAGCAGAGGCTTTTTGTCGATAATAGCGCCGAAAAGCAGGCGCGCCGCCTCGCGGCCGATTTCATACGCGGGCTGCGTGATGGTGGACAAGGGCGGGGCCAGCAGCGAGGCGATTTCGAGGTTGGAAAAGCCGATGACCTTGACCTGCTGCGGAATGGCGCGGCCCAGCTCCTGGCAGGCCTGGTAGGTGCTGAGCGCCAGCCGCCCGGTCGAGGCAAAAATGCCGTCGATGTCGGGCCGGCGCTGCAAAAAGGCTTTGATGCGGGCCACGTTTTCGAGGTTGGCCCCGCCGCCCTCCAGTACCAGGTCGGGGTCGGCGGGCAGGCCGTGGGCTTGCAGCGCGGCTTCGTAGCCCTGCTGCCGCTGGTTGCCGATGGCGAGCTTGCCCGACATGAGCAGGTACGCCACCCGGCGGCAGCCCGCATCGAGCAGGTGCGCGGTGGCCTGGTAGGCGGCGTCGAAGTCGTTGGTCGTCACCGTGGCCGTGTCGAGCGCCTCGCTCACGCGGTCGAAAAAGACCAGCGGCACGCCCCGGCTGCGGAGCTGCTCGAGGTGCGCCGGGCCCTGAGTTTCGCCGGCCAGCGAGATGAGCACGCCATCGACGCGGCCGCGGGTGAGCTGGCGCGTCACGTCGGCTTCGAGGGCGTAGCTGTCGTGGGTGAGGCAAATGAGCGTGTGGTAGCCGTTGAGGCGCGCTATTTCTTCGATGCCATCGATGGCCTGCGAAAAAAACTGGTCGTTGACCTCGGGCACCACCACCCCGATGGTGTGGCTGAGCTGGCTGCGCAAGCCGCTGGCGTAGGCGTGGGGCTGGTAGTGCAGCTGCGCGGCCATGGCCTGCACGCGGTGCTTGGTTTCGGCGCTGATGTCGGAGCCGTTGCGCAGCGCCCGCGACACGGTAGACGAAGCCAGGCCGAGCTGCTGGGCCAACTGCTTCAGGGTAACGGAAGACACGGTGGAAGAATAGGGTAGGAGTGGGCCGTGCAAGCTAAGCACGAACCTGCGATAAACGGGTGCGATACTCGAAACTACCCGTTCAGGTTATGGGCTGCCCCGGGGCGTGTGCTTACCTTTAGCTACGGCCCTTAGCCGGCCCACTCGCGTGAAAACGGACCAAAAGATACAGTATTACCCCTGTTGGGTGCGCTGGCAGCAGGCCGACGGCTTTTTGCTGTGGCAAAACCTGCCCGCGCCGGACCGCGAGGCCGCGTGGGCGGATGCGCAAGGCCGCATACCGCTTTTCAAAACCCAGGCCGCTTTGGTAGAATTTGCCCAGCAGCGAGGTTACTACCTGGAAGCCGAGTCGCCAATCTTAACCGACTTGGATGCCGTGGCCAGCTGGCTGAATAACGCCGAAAAACGCCCGCTGCGTGAATGTTTAGCTGTCTGGAGTTTGTTTGATGATGTGGGCGCGGGTGTGGGCGAGCCGTTTGCGGGCAGCCAGAAAACGCCCGCCCGCGACCGCGTATTTGACTTGCTTTACGCCGATAGCGGCCCGTGGCAGCGGCCCGCTAAAGTAACTTGGCCCCTGGCGGAGCGGTTGTTGCTACGCCACCTTTTAACCCAAGGCTTTCAGCTTTGGCAAAAACACGCCTGCTGGCAGGTGTGAGACGTTTCTACTTCTAATGCTAAAAACCCGCTATCCGTCCGTCCGCGACTACTTCCCATTCGAGCCGACCGACGACCAGGCCGAGCTATTCGTGCAGCTCGACTCGTTTTTGCGCGACCCGCTGCCCGGCCGCAAGGTATTTGTGTTGCGCGGCTACGCCGGCACCGGCAAAACCACTGTGGTGAGCGCCCTCGTGCAGTGGCTCAGCAAGTTGCAGCGCAAGTACACCCTCATGGCGCCCACCGGCCGCGCCGCCAAGGTGATGAGCGCCTACGCCGGCGTGCCCGCCAGCACCATCCACAAAAAGATTTATCGCCAAACCAGCGGCGCGCCCACCGAGCGCCTCAGCTTCCAGCGCCAGCCCAACCGCACCGAGGAAATGCTCTACATCGTGGACGAGGCGTCCATGATTTCGGACGAGAAAGCCTTCGGCGAGAGCGGCTTGCTGGACGATTTGATGGGCTACGTGTTTGAGAAAAGCACCAACCGCCTGCTGCTCATCGGCGACACCGCGCAGCTGCCGCCCGTGGGCCAGCTGCTAAGCCCGGCGCTCGACCCCGAATTGCTGGCCCACCGCTTCCGCGCCCGCGTGGAAGGCGTGGAGCTGCGCCAGGTAATGCGCCAGGCCGAGTCGTCGGGCATCCTGGTCAATGCCACCGAGCTGCGCGAGGAATTACGGGAGGAAGTGCCCGCCATCCGGCTGCATACCAAGGGGTTCAAGGACATGTTTAAGATGGGCGGCGACAAGCTAGAGGACGGCCTGCGCTGGGCCTACCGCAACTTCGGGCACGAGAACACGACCATCATTTGCCGCTCGAACCGCAACGCCAACCAGTACAACCAACTCATCCGGCGCACCTTGTTTGAGGCCGAGGAGGAGATTGAGGCTGGCGACTACATTATGGTCGTGCGCAACAATTATTTCTGGCTGTCCAAGGACTCGGAAATCGGCTTTTTGGCCAACGGCGACTTCCTGGAAGTCACCAAAATCAGCAAGCGCGAGGAGGTATTCGGCTGCCGCTTTGCCCAGGCGCGGGTGCGGCTCGTGGACTACCCCGACGAGCCCGAGCTGGAAGTGAAGCTGCTGCTCGACACCCTGCACACCGAGAGCCCTTCGCTGCCCCGCGACCAAAACGAGGCGCTCTACCAGGCCGTGACCGAGGATTACAGCCACCTCACCAAGAAGAGCGAGCGCAACGCCGAGATGCGCAAAGACCCGTACCTCAACGCCTTGCAAATTAAATTTGCCTACGCCCTCACCTGCCACAAGGCCCAGGGTGGCCAGTGGCAGGCCGTGTTCGTCGACCACGGCTTTCTGAAGCCCGACGAGCCGGTGGGCGGCGAGTTTGCGCGCTGGCTCTACACGGCCATCACGCGAGCGTCGGAGCGGCTGTTTTTGCTTAATTTTCAGCAGCGCCTCATCGATGAGAGCGAAATAATTGAGGATTAAGTCGATAATTTCTTGTTACTTTGGAATCCAAACGCGGCCGGCGAAGTTTGCAGGGCGCGGCCGCTTCACGCGGCGCACAGGTGCGGCGGGCTAGTTTGGCCGCCGATTTGCAGGGTCCGGCTGCGCGTGTAAATTTGTTTGTTCCTCACACCCCTTATTTCTACTTTTTGTCATGACTAAGACGTTGCTACTGGCCCTGGGCCTCGCATTCGCTGGCGGCTACACCGCCCAAGCCCAAACCGCCCCCGCTGCTAAAGCCGACGGCCCCCAGATTAAACTGGTAGAGGACAAGTACGACTTCGGCACCATCAAGCAGGGCGACATCGTCGACCACGTGTTCAAGTTTAAGAACGTGGGCACCAAGCCGTTGGTAATCTCGAACATCGGCGTGAGCTGTGGCTGCACCACCCCCGACTGGACCAAAGAGCCCGTAATGCCCGGCAAAACCGGCACGCTGTCGGCTAAATTCAACTCGGCCGGCAAAATGGGTATGCAAACCAAAGTGCTGACCATCGAGTCGAACTCAGCTGCTGGTGCTGCCACCGCTACCCTCACCGGCAACGTGGTCGAAGCTACCGCCGCTTCGGCCGCTTCGACGGACGTAAACACCGCCGATGCTGGCAAGCAGAAAACGAAGGATGGCGATGCCAAACTGAAAGCTAAAGTGAAAAAATCGTAGTCAGCTAGCTGGTTATAAGCCAAAAGGGCGGCCCGTCAGTATTGCCGGGCCGCCCTTTTTTGGTATGCAGTGTACCGCAAGCTAAAACTTACGATAAACTGAATTACAGCTTGCTTACGGCCAGCAGCAGGCGCACCCAGCCCGCAATCAGCAGCAGCCCGCCAATCGGGGCTACCGCGCCCAGCTTGGTTATCCCCGTGAAGCACAGCAGGTAAAGCGAGCCGCTAAAAAAGATAATACCGCCCAGCCAGAGCGCGGCCGTGGTGCCCAGCGGCCCGCGCAGCTCGGGCCGAACTACGGCCAGCACGCCCACCGCCAGCAAGGCCAGCGCGTGGTAAAACTGGTAGCGCACCGCCGTTTCGAAAGTGTCGAAGCGCCCGCTGGCCTCCAGCATGGCGCGCAGCCCGTGCGCCCCAAAGGCCCCGATGGCGACGCCCAGGCCCCCAAGCAGGGCAGCGAGTTGAATAATTAGTCGAGCAGACATAGGGTAAAGGAGTAAGTGAGCAGATGAGTAATTGCGCGCAAAGTTGCCGTGCAAAAACTTACGCAGCTACTTACTTACTTCTTTACTATCAGAGCCGGGGCGGTAAGTCGCTGGGCGAGAAGTGGAATGGCAATAAATCGGCCAGGCGCTCAAAGCGCAGCACCGTGCCGGCAGGGCCCGGCAGCAGCAGCCAAATGGGCTCGCCCTGGCGCATTTCCGACTCCAGCATCACCTGGCGGCAGGCCCCGCAGGGCAGCGCGGCCGTGAATTCGCCCCGCGCGGGCCGGCCCGCCACCGCCATGCCGATGATGCGCGGCACGGCGCCCAACTGGCTGCCCGCCAGCCCAAATAGCGCCGTGCGCTCGGCGCACAAGCCCGAGGGGTACGCCGCGTTTTCCTGGTTGGTGCCTTGAAACACAGTGCCATCGGCCAGCAGCAGCGCGGCCCCCACATGGAAGTGCGAGTACGGCGCGTAGGAGTAGGCCGTGGCGGCGCGGGCGGCGTCCCACACCTGCCGCTCGGGCGCACTGAGCTGGTCGGGGGTGGCTAGCTCGTCGTAGGGCAGGCTAAGCTGGCGGCGGGTAGAAGAAGGAGCAGAAGCTGCGGGCATTGGGTAGGAACGGGAAATGGGGGCGCAAAGTAACGGTGAAATAGCGAAGCGATGAATTGCCCTTCCCACGCTTGCCCCAATATTCTGCCGCTACTTTTGCTCACTATGACCTCACCCACCCGCCTGTTGCTGCTCGGGGCCGGCCGCTCGGCCTCGGCCCTCATCGACTACCTGCTGGCCCACGCGCCCGCCGAAAACTGGTTTCTGACCGTGGCCGATGCCCAGCCCGCGCACCTAGCGCCGGTGCTGGCCGCGCACTCGCAGTACACCCGCCCCGTGGCGCTCGACGCGCACGATGCCGCGCAGCTCGACGAGCTGGTGAGCCAGGCCGACCTCATCATCTCGATGCTGCCCGCCGCCCTGCACCCGGTAGTGGCGCGCGCCTGCCTGCGCTACCGCCGCCACCTGGCCACGGCCAGCTACGTGAGTGCCGAAATCCGGGCCTTGCACGACGAGGCGGCGGCCGCCGGGCTGGTTTTCTTGATGGAATGCGGCCTCGACCCCGGCCTCGACCACCTCTCGGCCATGCAGACGCTCGACCAGCTGCGGGCGGCAGGTGCCAAAATCACGGCTTTTCGCTCGTACTGCGGCGGGCTGGTGGCCCCGGAGAGCGAGGGTGCGAACCCCTGGCGCTACAAATTCAGCTGGAACCCGCGCAACGTGGTGCTGGCCGGGCAGGGCGGCCCGGCGCAATACCTGGAAAATGGCGAGCTAAAAGCCATTCCTTATAAGGAGCTGTTTGCCCGCGCCCAAGTGTTGGCGGTGCCCGGCCACGGCCATTTCGAAGGCTACGCCAACCGCGATTCGCTGGGCTACCGCGAAATCTACGGCCTGCACGACGTGCAAACCATGCTGCGCGGCACCCTGCGCCGCCCCGGCTACTGCGGCGCCTGGCAGGTGCTCGTTGCGCTGGGCCTCACCGATGATGCCCAAAAGCTGGGCAACGCCGCCACTTTGCCCTGGCAGGAGCTGGTAGCCAGCCGCCTGCCCCAGCCCGCCGAAGCCGCCGCCGCGCTGGCCGCCCAACTGCACCTCGACCCCCACGGCCCCGAGCTCACGCGCCTGGCTTGGCTGGGTTTGTTCAGCGAGCGCCCGGTGGGGCTAGCCAATGCCACCGCTGCGCAACTTTTAGAACATCTCTTGCTCGAAAAATGGGCGCTCGGCCCCCACGACCGCGACCAAGTGGTCATGCTGCATCAGTTTGACTACGAGCTGGCTGGCGAAGCCCGTCGCCGCACCGCGTCGCTCGTGACCACGGGCCGCGATGCCACGCACACCGCCATGGCCCAAACCGTGGGCCTGCCGCTGGGTATGGCCGTGCGCCGCCTGCTGCGCGGCGAGGTAGCCGGGCGCGGCGTGGTCATCCCCATTACTTCCGACTTCTACGAGCCGATTTTGGCTGAGCTAGCAGTCGACTATGGTATTGTATTTCAAGAGCAGGATGAGCGCCGGTAGCCCGCTGCTCGTGCTGGCTTACCTGCGGCTGCGGGCGCGGCTGCTGGGCCGGCTGGCGCGGGAGATTGGGGCACTGCGGCTGCTGGTGCTGCTACCCTTCGTGTTTATGTCGGTAGGGCAGGCGCTGGCGGTGGCCACCAAGCATGCTTGGTGGCAGTGGGCAGTGCCGGTGGTGGTGGCCTGGGCGCTGCTCGGCGCGCACCGGCAGCGGGGCGACTACCGCTTTTTGGCTACTACGGCGCCGGGTTTTCGGACGTGGCTGGCGTGGGAATATGCGCTGCTGGCCTTGCCAATCGTGGCCGTGCTGCTGGGTGGGCGTGCCTACGGCCCCGCTGCGTTGCTGCTGGCGCTGGCCCCGCTGGTGGCCTGGGCACCGCCCGCCCGCGAAGACCGCGCCAGCCGGCACCGTTGGCGCAGCCCGTTTCGCAGCGAGGCCTTTGAGTGGGTGAGTGGGATGCGCGCTACTAAGGGACTGATACTATGGTTCGTGCTGGTAGGGTTAGTTGCCTGGCAGCGGGCTTCGCCGCTGGCTCCAGTGGCGGCGCTGCTGGCGTGGCTGCCGGTAGTGCTGGCTTGCTACGGCACGGCTGAGCCAGCCACCATGTTGGCTTTTGCTGCTGGCTCACCAGCGCAATTTTTGCGGCGGCGCTTGCAGCTGGGGTTAGGCTATGCAGCGGCTACGGCAGTGCCATTTTGGGCGCTGCTGGCGAGTGGGCCGGCGGGTTGGGGGGGCGCACTCGCCGTGGCCGTGGCTTGGCTGGTGCTCGTGGCGTTGTTCATCTTTACTAAGTACGCCTTTTACCCCAACGAAACGCATTTTCGCCTCACGCAGGGGCTGGTTTTGGGGGTGGCGCTACTGTTGCTGGGCCACCCGCTATACCCGGTGCTACTGCTCGTGGCGGCCCTCGGGCTGCCCTGGCAGAGCCGCCGCCGCCTGCGGCAGCTTATTAGTGCTAAATAGAATAATGGTATGAGTTAAAGAGATGGTATTTAGTGCTTTTTATTTCTAAAAAGCATGTTGAGTCATGCAGCGCGCAGCGAAGCATCTCGCTCGCACCGTTACAATCGACATTGATTACTGCGCCACGCGGGATGCTTCGCTGCGCGCTGCATGACCTAGCAATACGCTTCTGAACAGCTTAGTTACCTATCATTCACTGCCCCATGCTCGAAGTCCGCGACCTGCATAAAGCCTACGGCCGCCATCAGGTGTTGCGCGGCGTAAGTCTGGCCGTGCGCCCCGGCACCATCCACGCCCTGATAGGGGCCAACGGTGCGGGTAAAACTACCCTGATAAACTGCCTCTATGGCCTCGAAACAGGCTTTACGGGCACTGTGGGCGTAGGCGCTACCTACGGCGCGGTGCGCGACTGCACCGGCCTAGTGCCCTATGAGCCGTATTTCTACCCCCGCCTCACGGGGCGCGAGTACGTGGCGTTTTGCCTGCAAGCCCGCCGCCGCCCGGTGCCTGAGCTGCGCGGCTGGAACCAACTGCTCGACCTGCCCCTCGACCAGTACGCCGATGAATATTCGGCTGGCATGAAAAAGAAACTCGCCCTGCTGGCCGTGCTGGTGCAGGATTTTGCCTACCTCATCCTCGACGAGCCCTTCAATGGCCTCGACCTCGAAGCCAACCTGCTGCTCAAGGAAATCCTCAAGCGCCTGCGCGACCGCGGCACCGGCCTACTGCTGACCTCGCACATCCTGAGTACCCTCACCGAAGTGGCTGACGAGGCCAGCGTGCTGGTCGGCGGCCGGGTGCAGCGTCACTACGCCGCCACCGAATTTGGCACCTTGGAGGCTGACCTGCTGGCCGCCCTGCACGGCGAAAAGCTGGCGCAACTGCGCACACTGCTGTAAAACGGAGTGGTACTCCGTTTCGCGTTAGGGTAGCTCGCTGGGCTTGAAATAGCGCTCCGTTTCGCGTCGGGGTAGCTCGCCGGGCGCGAAAACGGAGTGCCACTCCGTTTTACAAGGCCAAATAAAACCCGCCCAGCAGCGCCCGAAACGCTGCCGAATACGCGCCCTCGGCGTCCTGAATAATGAGTTCGCTTTCCCGCCTTACCACTGCCCCGCGCCCAAACGCGCTGATGCAGCGCGTGGCGCGCCCGCCCGGCCGGTGCCGCACCGTCAGCCGCGCTTGCACGGGTAGCCCGCCCGCCGCCGCCTCGCGCTCAAATTGCTGCATCTCGGGCGGCGGCAGCAGCACCGTGAGCGTGCCGCCCGCCGCCAGGTGCCCCGCCGCAAAGCCGATAATGTCGCCAAACGTGAGCGAGCCCGCGCCCTCGTGCCGCGCCGTGGCTCGCGCCGCATCGGGCGAAGCCAGGCTGCGCCGAAAAAACGGCGGGTTGCAAATGATGTGGCTAAACAGCCCCGGTCGCGTGTCGGCATAAGCCGCTAGGCTCAGCGGCCATACTTGAATGCGGCTAGCCCAAGGGCTGGCCGCCGCGTTAGCGGCCGCCTGGGCAGCGGCGGCGGGGTCTATTTCTATCGCCTCAATCGTGGCGGCCGGGGCGCGTTGGGCGGCCATGAGCGCCAGCAGCCCGGTGCCCGTGCCGAGGTCGAGCATGCGGGTGGCCCCGGCCAGGTCGGCCGCCGCGCCCAGCAGGCAGGCGTCGGTACTCACTTTTTGGGCACAGTCGGCCTGGTCGATGCGGAACTGCTGGAACTGGAAGTAGTCGTTGGGCAATTGAGGGAGTGTGGTTAAAAATTTCCTGCGCCGGGCTGCGCTGGCCCGGCGGTCAGGGCCGCGTCAGGCGGTCGCGGAGCCGCAAAAAGGGCTGCTCGAAGTAGCGAAACGACAAGCTGCTGAGCGCCACCGAGCCGCCAAAGGTGACCAGAAACAGCACTGCGCCCTTGCCCCAGGTATCGATGGTAATCTGGTGCCGCAGGCAGTACTGAAACGCTACGTGAATAACCAGAATATGAAATACATACAGCCCGTAGCTAATGGTGCCGAGGTAAGCCAGCACGCGGCTCCTGAGCCGGATAGCCGACTGGGCGGGCACGAATAGCGCAAGCAGGGTACTGAACAGTCCGGCAATCAGGAGTGGCCGGAATATGTTGAACCAGCTCCTGGGCACGTAGGGCAGCACATCGACTTGAAACACCACCGCCAGTAGCACTATACCAAGGAGGCCGTAGCGCAGCGGCAGCGGCCAGCCGTTGATTCGGGCCGAAAAGCCCGCGTAGTCGGTGGCTACCCAGTAGCCCAGCAGCCCGCCCGTGGCAAACACGTCGAGGTGCGTGAGCAGGTCGTTGGTTTCGACCTGCGTATTGGTGGGAAATACCAAAGGCTCCAGAAAACGAAAGAAACAGGCCAGCGGCAGGCAAGCCAGCAGAAACCACGGCAGCCGCCGCACCGGCAGCAAAAACACCACCAGCATCCAAACCAGGTAAAAATGCTCCTCGATGCAGAGCGACCAAAACACCGGCAGCGGCGTGGTGCGCGGCGAGTTGTCGGCGAGCAGCATCTGGTAGTTTTCCAGGAAGGTGAACGAGAAGCGCCAGTCGGGCACGTAGCCGCTGCCCACCATGTGCAGCCCCCAGCGGTCGGCCCAGGCATCGGGCAGCAAAAAGGCCAGTAGCACCATGGCGTAGAACAGTGGCCAGATGCGCAAACTGCGCCGAATAAAGAAGCGGCGCACATCGACCTGCCCCCGCGCCCGCTTGTCGGCCACCAGCAGGTAGGTAATCAAAAACCCGCTCAGCACGAAGAAAAACTGCACCCCGATGCCCCCGCCGCGCTTGAGGTAGCTGAGCGTGGGCGAGGCAATGGCCAGCGGCAAATGCAGCAGAAATACCTTAAAAAACGCGAAAAACCGCAGCGCCTCCAGCGAGTGAAAATGCAGCTTGGCGGGCGGCGTTGGGGCGCTGAGAGCCGGCATAGATAGAATGGATGCTTGGGCGTTAGTTGGATGGAAAATAACTATTTTATTTATAAGATTTTACCATGCTCCGCCTGCCGAATAAAGAAACTCAATAGCTTCCACTGAATCGTTAGTTAGCCAATTGTAGCCGATATCTATGCTATGCATAATACTGATAGTAGTCAGATAACCCGCTTCGGTTAAGTCGCAAGCAAATTTGTTCGGCTCGCCCAACTTTATAATTCCTTTATCGAAAGGCGAAAGCCGTAACAGCAGGCGACAATTAACTGGCGATATAAAAGCTACATCTGCTAGCTCAATTGGGGTTTGCTGACCAATCAACTCTTCTGAGAGTAGTTTTATCAACTGCTGATTCTGCGGCTCGTCAAAGTCAAACAGCCGAATTAGCCTGGTGGGCCAGGCGTCGGGGTATTTGCCGCTGGCCGTATTGTCGGCTATATACTCAAGCTTCATGGCTACCCCAGCGCCTCATACCCTTCATCCACTAGCAGCCCTTTGCCAAGGGCGCTTTGCACCGCTAGCACGTCGCAGCGCTCGTTTTCGGGGTGGCCGGCGTGGCCTTTTATCCATTTGAAGGATACCTTGCGCTGCTCGTAGATGCGCAGGAAGCGCCGCCACAGGTCTTCGTTGGCTTTCTTGCCGAAGTCGGGTTTTTTGACCCAGCCAAAAACCCAGCGCTTTTCGACGGCATCGACCACGTACTTGGAATCGGACACGACGAGGATGGGAATTTCGGGGCGCGTCACGGCTTCGAGGCCCACTATCACGGCCAGCAGTTCCATGCGGTTGTTGGTGGTGCGGCGGAATCCCTGGGTCAGCTCTTTTTCGTGGGGGCCGTAGCGCAGGATGGTGCCGTAGCCGCCGGGGCCGGGGTTGCCGCGCGACGAGCCGTCGGTGAAGAGGGTAATCACTTTTTTAGGAGTATAGGAGGTTTGTGGGTAGGAAGGAGGAAGTGCTGAGGCTAGCGGCTTAAAACGTCCGTCATGCTGAGCGGATCGCAGCGCAGTCGAAGCATCTCTACCGCCTCGTTGCTGGCGGTAGAGATTACTTCACCGATAAAGATGCTTCGACTGCGCTACGCTCCGCTCAGCATGACGGACGTTTTTTCGCGACCGGACGTTTTTTCAGCCACTACCTATTTCGCCACTACTTCCTCATTGCGCAGCTTTTCAAAAAACTGCACCAGCGCCTCGAAGGCCGCGTCGGGCACGGCCGGGAAGTTGGCAATGCGGAAGCTGGTGGCCTTGTGGTCGCCGTAGCCAGAGCCGAGTTGCAGGCTGGCCTCGTCGCGGGCGCGGCGCTTGACCTCCTCGATGAGGGCGGGCGGGCCCTGCACCCCGATAACGGTGGTAGAGCGCGCCTCGGGGTTATCGATGAGCGGGCGCAAGCCCAGCGGCTGCACCTGCTCGAAGTAGTCGTAGAGCTTTTGGGCGCGCTCGGTGAGGTGCGGCGCGATGGCCTTGATGCCGTCGCGGGCTTGCAGCACGCGGCTCAGCAAGTAAATGCCCAGCACGTTGGGCGTGTGGGTGGTCTGGTGGTTCAGCATGTTCGAAATCATGCTGAGCAGGCTGTTGTAGTGGGCCTTGTCGCCTACCTCGCGGGCGCGGGCCACGGCGCGGGGCGAGAGCACCAGCAGGCCCAGGCCGGCGGGCAGGCCCAGGCACTTCTGCACCGAGCCGTACCACACGTCGGCCTTGATGAACTTGAGCTGCACCCCCCCGATGGACGACGTAGCATCGACGGCCAGCAGGGCCGGCCCGAGGCGGTTGAAGACGTTCAGAATAAACGAGTCGCGCAGCTGGGTAGCGGTGCTGGTTTCGTTCTGGGTCAGGCACACGAGGTCGGTTTCCTCGGGGTCGAAGGGCAGCGTGGCCGGGTCGGGCACGTCGTTGATGTCGAAGCGCAGGCCGGTGCAGCCGGGGCGCAGGGCGCGGGCATAGTCAAACCATTTCTGCCCAAACGACCCGTTGTAGAGGTGAAACGAGCGGCGCGGCGTGAGGCTCTGGGTCAGGATTTCCCAGCACTCGGTGGCCGACGAGGTGAACAGAATGGTATAGTCTTGCGGGATGTTGAGCTTGGCGCGGGCCTGCTCCAGGGTGTGGCGCACCAGCGCCGTGAAGCGCTCGCCGCGGTGCGGGGCCGAGAGCCAGCCCTCTTCGTAAGCATCGACCAGGTACTGGCGCAGCTCGGGGTACACGGCGGCGGGGCCGGGGTTGAAGGTATAAGTCGGAAGGGTTGCCATAATAGCGGCAAAGGTATTCCGCAGTAGCTTGGACTTTGTAGTCCGAGCGCGAGCGCAGCTCGCATCCGCGTTAGGCAGGCGTAACCTGACGTAGATGCGAGCTGCGTTCGCGCTCGGGCTACAAAGTCCAAGCTACTGCCCGCTTACCGCCGCCCGAAGCCCACCGGGCGGGGCCGCTGCCGCAGCAGGTAGTGCAGCGCCAGCCGGTAGCTTTCCAGCCCAAAGCCCGAAATAGTGCCCACGCAGTGCTTGCCGATATAGCTGACGTGCCGGAACTCCTCGCGCCCCGCCAAGTTGCTGAGGTGCACCTCGATAACGGGCAGGCCCGCGCCGGCCACGGCAGCCACCGCATCGCCCAGGGCCACGCTGGTGTGGGTGAGGCCGCCCGCATTGAGCACCACAGCCTGGCTGGCGCCTTCGGAGCCGGCGTCGCCCCAGCCGGCGGCCGCGTGCAGGCGGTCGAGCAGCACGCCTTCGTGGTTGCTCTGGAAGGAAGTGAGCGTGAGGTCGGGAAAATCGGCTTGCAGCTCGGGCAAAAAATCGTCGAACGAGCGGTGGCCGTAGATGTGCGGCTCGCGGCGGCCCAGCAGGTTGAGGTTGGGGCCGTTGAGGAGAAGGATGTTCATAATTACAATAATTTCAACATTGGTATAGAGACGCATCCTTGCGTCTCGTCGTTGTTCAGCTTGTCTAACGTGAGACGCAAGGATGCGTCTCTACGCTGATTAGGTGTTTGCCCGAAAAGCTGCCCTTACAACCACCGCAACGTGTATTCCTTACCCGGTTTGGTAGCTAGGTCATAGTCGGTCGAGGCACTAGCGCCGGTAGCCTGCGCCCCGAAATACTGGCTTTGCTGATAAAAAGGGTTCGCATTGCCGCCAGTGGCCGGCGTGAGGGCGGGGCCGGTGGCCAATTTCGCGCCTTGGGGCACCCGCAGGCGCAGGTTGCCGCCCAAGGTCGAGCGGATGGTGCAGCTGGCAAGGCGGCCTTGCTCCCAATGCAGGGCTACTACCTCGAAGCCGCCGCGAGCGCGCAGGCCGGTGGCCGTGCCGGTAGGCCAGGCGCTGGGCAGCGCGGGCAATAGGTGCAGGGCCCCGTCGTGGCTCTGGAGTAGCATTTCGGCCATGCCGGCCGTGCCCGCAAAGTTACCGTCAATCTGGAAGGGTGGGTGAGCGTCAAACAGGTTGGGGTAGGTGCCGCCCGAGCGGCCGCCCTGGGGCGGCACGTAGGTGAGGAGCTGGCGCACGAGGCGGTGGGCGTGGTCGCCATCGAGCAGGCGGGCCCACCAGTTTATTTTCCAGCCTTTGCTCCAGCCGGTGCCCTCGTCGCCGCGTATTTCGAGGCTTTTGCGAGCGGCGGCTAGCAAGGCGGGGCTGGTGTGGGGCGTTATTTCCCAGCCGGGATACAGGCCGTAGAGGTGCGAGGCGTGGCGGTGGTGCGGGTCGGTTTCGGTGAACTCCTGCGACCACTCCAGCAACTGCCCCTGGCTGCCGATTTGCAGCGGCAGCAGGCGGGCCGTGGCCGCTTGCAGGCTATCGCGCAGGCCCGCATCTACGCCCAGCGTAGCCGAGGCCTGCCGCACGCTGGCAAATAGGTCGCGGATGATGGATAGGTCCATCGTGGTGCCCACCGATACGCTTTGCTCGCGGCCGGTGGCGTCCTTAAACTTGTTTTCAGGCGTAGTGGACGGGGCCGTTACGAGGTGGCCTTTGCCATCTTCGACTAGCCAATCGAGCGAAAACTGCGCCGCCGATTTCATCAACGGGTAGGCGCGGCGCAAAAACGCCTGGTCGCCGGTGTAGAGGTAGTGCTCCCAGAGGTGGCGGCACAGCCAGTTGCCGCCCATGTACCAGTTGGCCCACACCGGGTCGCCGTTGCCGCGGTCGCCCACCGGGTACGACATGGCCCAGATATCCGAATTGTGGTGCGCCACCCAGCCGCGCGTGCCGTAAAACTCGCGGGCCGTGGTGCGGCCCGTGCGCGCCAGGCCGGGCAGCCAGTCGAGCAACGGCTGGTGCAGCTCGCTGAGGCTGGTGGCTTCGGCCGGCCAGTAGTTCATCTGGGTGTTGATGTTGATGGTGTAGTTGCTGCTCCACGGGGCCCGCAGCTCCTTGTTCCAAATGCCTTGTAGGTTGGCGGGCGGCCCGCCTGGGCGCGAGGAGGAAATGAGCAGATAGCGCCCAAACTGGAAATACAGCGCCTCCAGCCCCGTATCGGCGGCCCCGGCCGTGTAGGCTTTTAGGCGCTCATCGGTGGGCAGAGCCGCGCTGCTGCCCGCCGCGGGCGTGGCCAGCGTGAGTGTGGCGCGGTTGAAAAGCGCCTGATAATCGCCCAAGTGGCGGTGCAGCAACGCCGCGTAGCTGCGGCCGGCGGCCGTGCGCAGTGCTGCGGCGGCCAGCGCGTCTTCGTCGAGGCCTTGGCTATCGGGGCACTTATCGGAGCCATTAAACGAGGTGGCGGCGGCTACCAGCAGCACTACTTCGGTGGCGCCGCGCACGTGCAGGCCGGCCGTGTCGGCCTGTACGGTGCCTTGTTTGGTGCGGGCGCGCAGGCGGTACTCGTAGCGCATGCCGTTGCAGCCAGTAGTATCGGCCTGCACGATGGGCTGGCGGCCGGGCTTGTTGTAGTAGTTGGGGTCCACGCGGGCGGGGGCCTTGCCGCGCACCACCAACTCGCCCGGCGCGCCGGCGGCCACGCGGTAGCGCAGCAGCGAGCGGGCCGAAATATCGAGGTTTAGCTTGCCCGGCTGGCTGCTCGTGAGGCGCAGCACCAACACCTTGTCGGGGGCCGATACAAAGGCGGTGCGCTCGTAGCGCACGCCCCCGGCCGCGAAGCGGGTAGTAGCTGTGGCGGTAGTTAAATCAAGGTCGCGGTAGTAGTCGGTGGGCGTTTGGCCGCCCAGGTTTTGGCGCAGCCGCACGTCGCCGAGCGGCAAATACGACTCCGAAAAGAAGCCCTGCATCTGGCGGCTCAGGCGGTCGGCCCAGCCGTAGTCCTGGTCTTGCAGCAGCGCCTGCCGCACCTGTGGCAGCACGGCCGCCGCGCCGGGGTTGATGCCCGATTTCACCGGGCCGCCGCTCCACAGCGTGCTTTCGTTTAGTTGCAGCAGCTCTTGCTCGGGGCCGCCAAAAACCATGGCCCCGAGGCGGCCATTGCCCAGCGGCAGGGCCTCGACCCACTGCTGCGCGGGCTGCCGGTACCAGAGCCGGCCGGTGGGTTGCGCGTGGGCAGGCAGCGCGAATAGGCTAAGCAAGGCTACCAGCCAATGGCTGGCGCTTGGCCTGTGAGAGAGAGACAGCATAAGGGCGATTTGGAAATGAGAGTGAGGAGTAGGGCTTAGCCCAACTGCGAATAACCAGCCTTATTCGGCTGGGAAGCGAATATGCCCGACTTTTGCAGCGTGGCGTTGTTTGTCACGTCGCAAATAACTCACCCCGCAACTAAGTGACCTGGCCCCAAGCTATCAAACAATTCGGCGGCTACCTGCGCCTGGAAAAATCCCTGTCGCCCAATTCGGTCGAGGCCTACGTGCGCGACGTGCGCAAGCTGCACCAGTGGCTGGAGCTGGAAAACCTCAAGGCCAACCCGCTGCAAGTGACCACCCGGCTGCTGCGCGATTTTCTGGCCGCCCTCACCGAGTTGGGCTTGTCGAGCACCTCGCAGGCGCGCACGCTCTCGGGCATTAAGGCCTTCTACGAATTCTTACTCATGGAAGACCTGCTCAAAATCGACCCCACCGACACGCTGGAGGCGCCCAAGCCCGGCCGCCACCTGCCCGATACGCTTTCGTACCCCGATATCGAGCGGCTGCTCGGGGCCATCGACCTCAGCACCAACGAAGGCCTGCGCAGCCGCGCCCTGCTGGAAGTGCTGTACTCGTCGGGCCTGCGCGTGAGCGAGCTCTGCGATTTGAAGCTCTCGAACCTCTACTTCGAGCAGGGGTTTATGCGGGTTTTGGGCAAGGGCAATAAGGAGCGGCTGGTGCCCATCGGGCGCGAGGCCGTGAAGCACCTGCACTTTTATATGGGCGGCGTGCGTCAGCATTTAAACGTGCAGTCCGGCTGCGAAGACATCGTGTTTCTGAGCCACCGGGGGCGGCAATTGTCGCGCATCACGGTCTTCACCACCATCAAGAAGCTGGCCGACCTGGCGGGCCTGCGCCAAACCATCAGCCCGCACACGCTACGCCATTCCTTCGCCACGCACCTGCTCGAAGGTGGCGCCGACCTGCGCGCCGTGCAGGAAATGCTGGGCCACATTTCCATTACCACCACCGAAATCTACACCCACCTCGACCGCGACTACCTGCGGCAAGTCATCA
>Ga0182232_1000199_pt1 | contig 17221 bp, 13 predicted proteins | sample G6R1MG_30_FD_155484 | JGI IMG/M metagenome (GOLD analysis project Ga0182232, IMG submission 155484) | Phyllosphere microbial comminities from miscanthus, Michigan, USA - G6R3_NF_07NOV2016_LD2 MG | ecosystem: Host-associated > Plants > Phyllosphere > Phylloplane/Leaf | place: USA: Michigan... | reverse complement strand
GTCGGTCAGATGGACGTGTCCGTCGAAGAAACCTGTCCGCTCGGAGATGACAATCCGCTCGTCTCCCGGCCGGCGTTCGACACCGGCCCAGACGCCCATATTGTTGGGAGATGTCTCGAACAGGATTTGCGCTGAACCGAGGTCGCTGCCACGTGACCACACGCGAACGGTGCGCGGATAGCCGGCTCGCGTGGCCATGTCGTCACCGAGTGCACTGGACACGAGCAAGGTGTCCCGATCGAGCCAGGTCGCTCCCCCCTTTGCCTCCGGCAGGACGAATCCGTCGACGATGAAGCTCCGTGAAACAAGATCGAATTCACGCAGGACCGTCGCATCGCCGCCGCCCCGGCTGAGCTTCAAAAGCGCCCGATCCGGGATCCCAGCGAGGAGATCGGCACCGGCCCAGACCCAATCCTCGTCCTCGCTGGCGGAGAGAGCATCGAGGTCGAGGAGAACATCCCAATGCGGTGAGCCGGCACGAAAATCGGCTTCCGCGGTGCGGCGCCAGATTCCGCGTGGATGGTCCGCGTCCTTCCAGAAATTATAAAACCGAGTGCCCCGTCTCCGCACGATGGCCATCCGGTCGGGGCGATCCATGAGGGTGCGTGCCGTATCCCGGTCGCTGGCGAAATCCTGGTCCGCGAAGCGCGCCAGTGTTTCCTCATTCTGCGTTGCGACCCAGGCCAACGCCTCTTCACCATCGATGTCCTCGAGCCAGAGATAAGGATCGTCGTCTGGCAGGTCGCCGGTCGGGCGCGGATCTGTCGGCGAAGTGGTCGGTTCGGTCATGGGCAGAGCGTAGGCGAATTTGAGTCGTTGAGCACGTCTAGACTTTCGCCGCCGACGATCTCGACGTGGTCGATGGTCGCTTCGCATCGATCGAATCGCCCACACGAAAAATTGCGTGCTGCGAGGCGTCGCGGCCGGTGAGCCTTGAAGCTCCGTCCGGGCGCGCAATCTGGGCCCTATGTCGAATGCATCCGCTTCCCCGCCACCAACCTTGTTTTGCCTACACTTCCTGGGCGGCTCCGCACGCGAATGGGAGGACACTAAACGCTATCTCGATCCACACCTGATCTGCATTCCGCTCGATCTCCCGGGCTTCGGAGACGCCGCACACATCGCGCGAACCTCTGTGGACGAAATGGCTGATTATGTCGTCGATCGGATTGCGGAGCGTGGCCAGTCGCGTTGGTGGATCGCGGGTCACAGTATGGGTGCGAAGATCGCCCTCGTCATCGCTCGACGGGCCGAAGACGGTGACCCCAAACTCGCAGGGCTCGACGGCCTTGTGCTTCTTGCCGGTTCTCCGCCCAGCCCAGAGCCCATGTCGGACGACAAGCGTCGCGACATGATCGCCTGGATCTCTGCCGACGAGAAAACGCGCACCTTACAGGCTGGCGCATTCATTGATCAAAACACGGGCGCGCCCTTGAATGAAGCCGCAAGGATAGCGGCCATCGACGATGTCCTACGGGCCGATCCCAAGGCCTGGACGGCATGGTTGCAGGAAGGGAGTCGCGAAGACTGGCGTCGCCGTATTGGTATTCTGCGAACGCCTGCCCTCGTTCTCAGTGGCTCGAAGGATGCCGATCTCGGGCCCGCCGCACAGATTTGTCTGATGCTGCCCCATCTCGCGAACGCCCGGCATGTCGTAATCGAGGGGGGCAGCCATCTCCTACCGATCGAATGTCCCAAAGCCGTGGCGGATCTGATTTGCGAAATGCGAACTCTGCCGATCGCCGTTGCATCCGATCCAGCGTGCGTTCTAGATTCCTACGCGTCGTTGATCGCGTCTCATCGCGTGAATAGTCGCCTCCGTACCGCCCTCGCTGCGCGAGCCAGTGCTGGAAGTGCCCCCTATCGTCCATGCGTTCTCGATGCCGTAGAATTTTCAATTCTGCGGGCCTTGATCGATCGGGTACTCCCTCAGTCGAGCGACGCCTGCATCGACATCGGCGCACGGATCGAAGTGCGTTTGAGCGATGGATCCGGAGACGGGTGGCGATTTGCCGATCTGCCCTCGGACGGCGAGGCCTATGCGGCGGCCCTGCGCACCCTGGATGCCGCCGCGCGCGCAACACATGGCATTGGCTTCACCGCTTTGCCCGATGAGACGAAGGGGGCACTGATCACAGCCGTCGCGGCGGGCGAACTCCCGACGGTGGCGGGTGACCTCGATGGGCGGCAAATGATGAAATGGTTCGAGGACCTCCGGAGCGACGCGGTGCGGATCTACCTCGCTCATCCGGCAGCCCTGGCCCGCCTCGGTTTCAGCGGCATCGGCGCGGGGGGCGACGATGTCGCCGATATGCCCGGATTCTCCGAGTTCAGGATTGATTCTCGCGAGCCCTGGGAACCGATTCCCGAGGTGGAGGCCGGCCGATGAACCTCGATTCCATGCGCCGCTATGCGACTGACGAGGTCGTCGATGCCGTCGTAATCGGGACCGGCGCCGGGGGGGCACCGCTCCTCGCCCGGTTGGCCGCCGCGGGCCTGAAGGTGGTCGCCCTCGAGGCCGGACCCAATTTCGACCCGGCCCGGTTCGCCTTTGACGAGACCCTGGCCGACGAGATTTACTGGACCGAAGAGCGCCTGAGCGGCGGCACCACACCGGAGGCGTTCGGGGCGAACAACAGCGGTACCGGGGTCGGCGGCTCGACCCTGCACTGGGGGGCGTTCACCCCACGGGCCGACCAGCGGGATCTGAAGCTCCGCACGGAGACCGGGGAGGGGATCGACTGGCCCCTCGACTATGATGATCTGAAGCCGTTTTATGAGCAGGTGGAAGGGTTTATCGGTGTGTCCGGACCCGCCGCCTATCCGTGGGATTCGCAGCGTCGCTACCCCCTCTCGCCGGTGCCGCGCAACGCCCCGGCCCGGATCATGGCGCAGGCTTGCGAGGGCCTGGGGATCCGCGTCGCCGACGCGCCGGCGGCCGTGGTCTCGCGCGACTTCGCGCAGGAGGGCGGGGGCACGCGAAAGGCTTGCATCAATTGCGGATTTTGCCACCAGGGCTGCCGCAATGGTGCGAAGACCAGCATGGATGTGACCTACCTGCCGCTCGCCGTCGCGCACGGGGCGGAGATCCGTCCCATGTGCCGCGTCCATGGGACGGAGCGGGACGGAATGGGACGGATCACGGCCGTCACATACCGGCAGGATGGGACGGAGCGTCGGCAGAGATGCGCCGCCGTGTTCCTGTGCGCCGGCGCGGTGGAGTCGCCGCGTCTCCTGCTGCATCTCGGCCTCGCCAATGGCAGCGGTCAGGTTGGCCGAAATTACATGGGCCATGTCGCGACCCAGGTCTGGGGGACGTTCGCGGGCGAGGTCCGGATGAACCGGGGCTACCCGTCCTCCCTCATCAGCGAGGACATGGTGCGGCCGGCGGATGCGGACTTCGCCGGCGGTTACCTCATGCAGAGCCTCGGGGTGTTGCCGCTGACTTTCGGCAACACCGTCGCGCGAAGCCGCGGCTTGTGGGGACCTGCGCTGACCGACTATCTCGCGCGCTACAACCATTTCGCCGGGATCGGCATCAACGGCGAGACCCTGCCGTGCGACGCCAACGTGCTGACCCTGTCCGACGAGGTCGATGCCTTCGGGGTGCCGAAAGCTCGGATCGATTTTGGCTACGGCCCCAACGAGGATCGCCTTAACGACCACGCGACCCGGACTATGACGGCGATCTGGGAGGCGGCGGGCGCGAGCGACATCTGGGTGGCGCAAAGGGTCGCCCACACCCTCGGCACCTGCCGCATGGGGCGTGACGGCGACACGGCGGTGGTCGATTCGTTCGGGCGTAGCTTCGAGGTTCCCAACCTCTGGATCAGCGACGGGTCGACCTTCCCGAGTTCGCTCTCGGCCAACCCGGCCCTGACCATCATGGCCCTGAGCCTGCGCACCGCCGAGGCGTTCCTAAAAGCGCGCTAGGGCGTTTCGAGCGCCGTCGCGACGGGGCGTTGCGGCGGTGCGGCGATCCGGCGGTTGGCGAGGTGGGTCAGGGCCCGGATCGGCACGAGGGCGAGGGTGGCGACGCGGATGTGGTGCGGCAACGCGAACGGCCCGAGCGGCCGGTAGACGAGGCGCGGGCTCACCCGCTCGGCCTCGGCGATGGCGAGGCCGGGGAGGGGCAGGGCGGCGATGCGGACGGCGTCCACCTCGGGAATTCGCAGAAGGCGGGCCCAGGCCCGCGTCCCGGCGAGGCGCCCATCGGCGTGGAGCCGGCGCAACCTCCGCCGGCACAGGTAGCGGAACACGGCGCGCGGCACCGATTCCAGGCGGGCGTCGCACAGGCTGTCGGGCTTCTCGCACCGGGCGCGGATGGTGTCGGCGACGCCGCCCGGCGCCCGGCCGACGAGGCGGCCCGACACGGTCACCACCACGTCTGGGGCGTGGCGCACATGGAAGCCCTGCCGGAGGAGGGCGGCCACGAAGGCGCCGTCCTCGCCCAGCGCGATGGCGGGCATGCCGCCCACCGCCAAGTAGGCGTCGCGGGTCACCGCCAGGGTGGCCCCGATGGTGGTGCGGTGGCACGGCCAGGGGTCGTACGGATCCGGGTCGATGCGCGCCTCGGCCTCCGTCAGCAGGGCGCTGTAGGCATCCTCGAGCCGGCCGCGCGTGTGCAGGGATGGCGGCAGCAGGGCCGCCTCGTCGGCATCGAGTTCGATCCGTCCGGCCACGGCGTCGGCCCCGGCGCGCAGGGCCGCGAGATTGCGCACGACCCAGTCCGGCGGCACCCGGCTGTCGGCATCCGTGGACAGGATGGTGCCGCCGGCGGCCTGCGGGCCGATCCACTCGGCTGCCGCGTTCATGGCCTCGCGCCGCGCCCACCCGGCATGGGCGCCCGCGAACTCGACGTGCGTCACCCGTAGTGGCACCGACAGGCTCGGGCGAAGGGCCTCGACGAGAGCTTGCGTGCCGTCCGTGCAGTTGTTGAGGAACAGCACGAGGCCGAGGCTGCCCGAGGCGAGCCCGGTCTGCGCATCGATGGCCCGCAGGCACGCCTCGATCCGCTCGGCTTCGTTGCGAACCGGAATGGCGATGACGGTGCTGGGAGAGAGGGGCGGTATGGCGGACGACACGTCGAGGCTCCTGGGGGCCGTCTCTGGACGGCACGGGATGGGCGTCCCTAGCAGGTTGGCCGCGCCGAACAATGGCCGCCTGTCGAGCCGGAGGACCGGCCTCGTCGCGGCCCGCGTGGCGAACGCGCGCGTGAGTACAAGCCCGCCGGTCCCGAGGGTGCGATCCCGGTCGCTGGAGCAGTCGGCCTGCCGATTTGGAAGTATTATAACTTTATGCTGCGGTTGCACTGAAGCAACAACATTAGAAATGCCGTCCTTATCTGGAGCGGCTCCAAATTAGGGCGTGTAAATTCCGTTGAGTGACGAAGATGTTGCTTTTAGCAGAGGTTGGGTCCGTCCCCTTCTTCGCAGGATCCCGCGTGTCGCGTCGCCTCGTCCGCTTCCTCTCCACCACCGTCGTGCCCGCGACCCTGTTGGCTTTGCCCGGTGCCTTCGTCTGTGGTCAAAGCCGCGCCCAGGGCGCGCCCACCAGCGTGACCCTCGAGACGCTGAGCGTTGCGGGCGACGGCTCGGGCGCGGGGACCGGTGCGGAGAGTGCTTACGGTCCCGTTCCGGGGTACGTCGCCAAGCGGAGTGCCACGGGCACCAAGACGGACACGCCGCTGGCCGAGACGCCCCAGTCGATCTCCGTCGTCGGCGAGCAGCAGGTCCGCGAGCAGGCGGCAACGAGCGTGCAGGAAGCCCTGCGCTACACCGCCGGCGTCGCCGCGGAAGCCTACGGCCCGAGCACCCGCGGCGACTACCCGCGCGTTCGGGGATCGGATGCCGCCATCTTCCTCGATGGCCTGCGCCTGAAGGATCCGGACGTCTTCAACGAACCCCGGCCCGATCCCTACACGCTGTCCCGCTTCGAGGTCCTGCGCGGACCGGCCTCGACCCTCTACGGGTCGAGCCCCGTCGGCGGCCTGATCAACCTCGTCTCGAAGCGACCCCTCGACGTGCCCTACAACGAGGCCGGGGTCCGGTTCGGCAATTACGGCTGGAAGGAAGCTTTCGCGGATTCCACCGGGCGCCTCACGGAGGACGGCCAGTTCCTCTACCGCTTCGTCGGCATCGGCCGCCTCGCCGACGCGCAGACCGATTTCGTCGCCAACGACCGCTACGTCATCAATCCCTCGGTGACGTGGCGTCCCTCCGCCGACACGACCTGGACGCTGATCGGCCTGCACCAGAAGGACGCGTTCGGCGCCTCCGACGCCTTCCTGCCGCGCGAGGGGTCGCTGTACGCCGGCCCGAACGGCTTCCTCCCGCTCAGCCGCTTCACGGGCGATCCGACGTTCAACCGATACGAGACCGAGACGAGTTCGATCACCAGCCTGTTCGAGCACCGCTTCGACGACAGCCTCATCCTGCGGCAGAACCTGCGGTTCAGCCACATCGAGGGCACGTATCAGTCGGCCTACCCCAATGTGTACACCCTGACGCCGAGTGCGGACCTGCCGAACGCGCCGTTCCTCGATGCCAACCGCCGAACCGTCGACCGGTACACCTACCGCGTCGCCTCCATCAAAGACCGGATCACCACCGATACGAACCTGCAGGGGCGTTTCGACACCGGGCCGATCGCGCATACGGTCCTCGGCGGCGTCGATTTTCGCCAGCAATGGGACAGCACCCGCACGGGCTTCGGTGTCGATTCGCGACCATTCGACCTCTACGCCCCGGTCTATGCCGCCGTGACGCCGCCGGCATTGGGTGTGCCCACGGCCATCTCGCAGAGCCAGACCGGCCTCTACCTCCAGGATCAGGCGCGCTTCGACCAATTGATCCTGCTCGCCACCGTGCGGCACGATTGGGTGAACAGCGCGACGCGCGGCGCGGACAGCTCCTCGAGCCAGGCCACCACGGGCCGGATCGGCCTGATGTACGCGTTCCAGAACGGGCTCACGCCCTACTTCTCCTACGCGACCTCGTTCACCCCGATCTTCGGCGCGAACGTGTGCGCCACGGGCACCTGCCGGCCCATCGAAGGCGAGCAGATCGAGGGCGGCTTCAAGTACAATCCGGTACCGTGGTTCGCGCTCAACGCGGCGGTCTACGACACGGTGGAGCGCAACCGCCTCGCCCCCGATCCGACGGGTCTGCCGCTTTCGATTCAGACCGGCAAGGTCAAGATCCAGGGCGGCGACGTCGAGGCCATCGCGACGATCAACGGCAACACCAACATCATCGCGAGCTACGCCTACACCGATGCCCGCTACGCCGCCGGCGACAATGCCGGGGCGCGGGTCGAGACCATGCCGCTCCACCTCGCCTCGCTCTGGGTGACGCACCGCTTCACCCTCGCCGACGTGCCGGGCACCTTCCTCGTCGGCGGCGGCGTCCGCTACATCGGCGAATCGTTCGACGGCTCGCTCAACAGCTACAACACGCCCGCCGTGACGCTGGCCGATGCGCTGATCGGCTGGGAGGACGCGCATTGGCGGGCGCAGCTCAACGTCTCCAACATCGCGGACACCAAGTATCTGTCGACCTGCCTCGCGCGCGGCGATTGCTTCGTGGGCACGCGGCGCACGATCCTCGGCTCACTCACCTATCGGTTCTGATGGGGCTCATGGAGGTGGGCAGACTGGAGGGCAACCCGACGATGCGCGGCCGTTTCACCGAACATCCGCCGCGCCGTCCAGATCGAGACGAGGGCGGCCTGAGATGCGAATTGTCTTGAGCCGTTTCGGGGTAGAACGCGATCAACTCGACAGAGGTGACGTCTGATGTGGGTTGCGAGCTGACTCTCCCCCCCTGGACCTGAAGCGGTCATTCCAAGGCAGCCAGCGCTGACCGAGAAGGCGTCATGACCTTTTCGAATTGAAATGCATCGTTATCGCCGGGCAAATCATCCTGCCCGCCCGGATGATTTGGGTCTGAGTGGTATTTGTTGAAAAATTCAATGATCTTGAAGCCACACTTGTTAACATAAAAATGGATGTTGCGTTTCTCAAAATATGGGGTGTGCGTCTGCCAGCTAATCGTTTCGGGATGCCGTCTCTCGATCGCCTCCCAAGCCTTGATCCCAAGACCACGACCTTCCTCGCCGACGTTGAGGAAAAACAGGTCCAGTGAGTTGCGGTGCGTCTCAGCGTTGATCGTCAGCACGGCACCTCCCACTTTCCGACCGTCGCAGAGGATGTGCAGGACTTCGGCATTGCGAGCATTGAGTGCGCCATCAAGAACTTCATCGGATGGTATCGGACCATCTGGCAGATCCCCGAACTCATCAATGACTGCGACAGCGAAGGCAGCCTGAAGCTCTTCCTTGAACGAGGCGTGGTCGCTAGGCCGAGCTTCGGCGAGGGTGATCTGGTTGGTCTGCATGTGGCGCTTCTACATCCTTTGGCCGTGAAGCAAGATCACCGGACGTCAGATAGGGGTCGGAAGCGGGAGAAGCGGCAACGTCCGCTTCATTACGCGGCTGTCCCGAAGCAGACCGGCCAAAATTCACCTGACCTGGGCGTAAGTCATCCTCCACCAAGCCGCCCCGAAGCGGACCCTCTGAGGGTCTGCAATCGGTCGTAAGCGGTCCCACCGACGGCCGAGCCCGTTGGCTTTCGACTTTAGAACGGGCTTTCCGACGCCACCCGCACCGCCGCGATCTCGGCGGGGGAGGGCGCGCGCAGCACTGTCAGGTCGTCGTCGCGCCATTCCGAAGAAACGTGGCCGAGGCGGGCGAAGGCGTCGAGCCAGCCGTCCATGGGCCAGAGGCCGTGGCGGGCGTGGAAGCGGCGGGCGTTCGAGACGATGCTGTCGAAGTGCTGGAGCGGCGGATCGCAGGCGGCGTGATGCTGGTGATAGGCCTCGCCGTTGGCCGTGAGGAGCACCGGCACCCCGGCGGCGGCGGCGCGGAAGGCGAGATCCGTGTCTTCGGCGCCGTAGCCGTCGAAGGCTTCGTCGAACCCGCCGAGGCGGTCGAAGGTCGTGGCCCGCACGCCGAAGGCGAGGGACCAGAACAGGCCCGGATTGTCGGTCGGCGCGAGGCCGCTGTCCGGGAACACCCGTACCGGGTGCGGCTGGCCGGCCTCGTGCAGGCCGCGTTCCGTCCACCCGTCCGAGACGGCTAAGGCTGGTAGGTAGCGTACCTCGCAGCACACGAGGCCGTCGGCCTGGGCGAGATCGCTGTCGAGGCTCGTCACGAGATCGGCCGACGGGATGCAGTCGACGTCGAGATAGACGAGATGGTCCCCCGACGCGGCGGCGCGGCCGGCGTTGCGGGCCCGCGCTAGGGGGAGGCCCGGCGAATCGAGGATGATGCGACGGAGGCGAAAGCCATAATCCGGCAGGGGAGGGGGCTCAGCCCCCATCTCGACGACGACGCATTCGGCGAAAGCCCCCCCGCGCGCCAAGCCTTCGAGGAGGCGGGCGAGGTGGGCGTCGCGGCCCTTGTTGAGGGTGATGACGCTGGCGCTCATGGGCGGGCCGTCTCCGGAGCGGGCGTCAGGCGGATGAAGATTTCGTAGGGGCCCTCGAAATGCGCGATCATCTCGGGGGCGAGGCGAAAGCCCGTCGGGTCGTCGTGGATGAGGTCCGTGGTCTGCGAACGGTGAGCGGCCACCGCCCGTCCTTTCGCGGCCCCATGCGCGGAGACGTCGAGGCGGTAGCCTTCGGGGGCGGGGCCGACCTCCGCGTCCGGCGGCAGGGTCCAGCCCCAGACCGGGTAGGCGAAGGCGCGCAGGCCCGGCCGCCGGGCCTGCGCCAGCCCGACGATGGCGGCGGAGGCCTGGTGGTCGCAATGGGGGTCGTGGCCCCAGGTGACGAAGACCGCGCCGGCGTCGCAGGCGTCGACCTCTTCGAGGATCGCCGTGGCGGCGGCCTCGGCCTCGGAACCGGTGCTCGGCGCGTGGGCGTCGGGCAGGCGCAGGAAGCGCACGTGCTCGGGCGCGAGGCCGAGTTCGGCCACGGCCGCGCGGGTCTCGTCCTCGCGCAAGGACCGCAGGCGCTCCGGCGGGTAGAGGGCCGAGTGGGTGTGGGAGCCGCAGCCATCCGTCACCACCACGAGGCGAACGGCGCGGCCGAGGCGTCTGGCCTCGGCAATGAGGCCGCCGCAGCCGAGGCTCTCGTCGTCGGGATGGGGGGCGACCACCACGACACCCTTGCCGTTCACGAGGGTGTCGAGGGGAGCGACGGGCAGCTGTCTGGCGGCGGCAAAGAACCCTTCGGTGTTCATGGGAGCCTCGCTTCGGGTCGGGTCGACCGCCGGCATCACCGATGCGGCGGGGGAGATCAAGCGGTTGGGAGCCGTCTACTGCGCCGCCTCGATGGCCTCGCGCCCGGCCTCGAGATCGGCTGCGTCGGCCTGCGGCGCTTCCTGGACCTTCGGCGCGGCCGTGGACCGGCAGAGAGAGATCAGAATCGGGAAATGGTCCGAGCCGATGTGGGACAGACGTTCGAGGCGGCCGAGGAGGAAGTCGTCGCTGAAGAAGACGTGGTCGAGGGGCCAGCGTAGCATCGGCCATTTGGCGTTGAAGGTTGGGAAGAGGCCGCGGCCGATGCGCGGATCGAGCAGGCCGCTGATTTTCTGGAACAGGGTGGTGGTGCGCGACCACGCGACATCGTTGAGGTCGCCGGCCACCACCGCCGGTCCGCCGGCTTCGCGGACCTCGTGGGCGACGATCACCAGCTCGGCGTCGCGCGGCGCGGAACTCTGGCCGGGGTGGGGCGGGCGCGGATGGACACCGTAGAAGGTGAAGCGCTCGCCCGAGGGCAGCACCACGCCCGTGCGGATCGACGGCACGTCGTCTTCGAGGAGGAAGCGGATCCGCGGATTCTCGAGGGGCAAGCGGGCGTAGAACAGTAGCCCATAGGTGTTGGGCTGCGCCTGCTCGACGAGGGTCGGGTAGCGCGCGCGCAGGGGCGCCAGGGCGTCGCGCCAGCGCGCATCGGTTTCGAGCAGGAGGATGAGATCGGGATCGTGCCGGGCCACGAGGCGCAGGAGGGCGTCGTGATCGGTGTTGTCCTGCAGCACGTTGGCGACGAGGATCGAAACGCGGCCGTCGCTCCGGCAGGTCGCCTCCGTCGCCGAGACGGCTTGCGGCGCGTGCAGGCGCGTGAACGGGGCGATGCGGGTGAGTTGATACGCGAGGCAGGCGAGGAGTGCGACGGCGAGCACTATCGCATTCAGGTCGCGGGAGAAGGCGAGGAGCCCGGCCAGCACGGGTACGATGGCCACCGCCACCTGAAGGCGCGGAAAATCGAAGGTGCGGATGAACCCGGCATCGCTGCGGATGAACGGCAGCAGGGTCGAGACCACGAGCAGCCAGCCGATACCCTCCAGTCCCCAAAGCCAAGCCGACATACGCGCCCCCTTCTTGCAGACCTGTCACGGCCAAGTTCGACCAAACGCAGCGGGGCCCGCATTGGTGCCCCGGCGCGATCGGCGAAGCGTCGTCAGCCGGCCGTGTCCTCGGGCTGACCATCGAGGGCGTCGAACAACTGCGCGGCGACGTCCGCCGGCATGGTGATCCGGCGGGCATCGCCGGCCGGCTCGCCGAAGGCGAAGCCCGTGGGCTGGGCCCTGGCATGACCGATGCCGGCCTGCAGGATGCGGATGAAGCCGACGGGGGACAGCATCACGCCGACCCGGGTCCCGGCTGGGCTGAACACCGTATCGTGGAGAGCCGAACCGGCCTCGCCGATCACGTGCGTGGCACCCGCGAACAGCGCGACCTGCTGCCCGAAGGGCAGCGTTTCGGGATGAACCACGGTGTAACCGCGTCGCACGGCCAGGGCCTCGATCTCCATATGATTGACGAGCGACGACCCGCCACCCGTCCGGGCGCGACTGAGATAGAGGCGCGCCGGAAACGTCGCGGGGTCGGCTGGAAACAGCCCCCAGGCCAGGTTGGCCCAGGGCGACACGGCGGCGCGCCAGCGCAGGAAGCTCGGAATGTAGAGGTCGCGCGCGAGGAGCGTCTCCTCGCCTTTCTGTTGCCAGAGAATGCGGTCTGGACCGATCCCCGCCACACGCAGCATCGCCTCCACCCAGGGCGCCACATCGGCATCGAGGACGATGCGCGGCCGCACGGGGGCGCCGAGGGCCATGACGAGGCGGGGCCAGAGGTCGAGGAGCCAGTGGCCCCAGACGGCCTCGCCGCCCTGGGAGAGCAGGATGCAGGGCTCGTCGACGACCCGGACCCGCGCGGGCGGGGCGATCCGGGCCGTCGTCTCCTCCGATTGGAGATAGCTGGCGTTGAAGGGATAATCGAGGCGACCGAGTTCGTGAAACTTGTACCGGTCGAGCTCGATCAGCGTATCATCGCGGACGAGGAGGCCCTTGCCGAAGATCAGGGTCTCACCGCTCAGCCGGTAGAGGCGCAGGGGCGGCACCGAGGCGGTGTTGCGGTCGTAGGTCGAGCGGTCGCCCGCACCGAGCCAGCAGAGGGGCCGCACCACTTGCTCGCAAGGTCCCGCGAACTCGTGGTAGCGGACGGCCGGTGTCGCCGGTCCGGCGCAGAGCGCACCGAGACCGTCCACCGCCGTCGCGATATCATCGATGGGTCGGCGTCGAACGGTTCGCGGGGAGAGCGGCGGCGCGGTCATCGGTGAATCCTCGACGGCTGTGGTTCGCGGCCTCAGCCGACGCGTCGCGGGGCGCGACCGTGCGGGTCGAGACCATCAGCGAGGCCGCCGATGAGGCGCGTGGCCCGTCCCACGGCGCCGGCCCGTCCGAGGGCGGCGATGCAGTCCGGATCGAGCGCGAGGCCGGCACGAACCACGCCGGGCCACGCCTCCGGGGCCGGCCAGGCCGGACAATGGATCGCAGCCCCGTCAGCCGCGAGAGCGCGGGCCGTGGTTGCCTGCTCGTCGAAGGCACGCGGCTCGGGCAGGCAGACGAATCGCTTGGCTCGGGCCACGACACCGGAGACGAGGCCGTCGCCGCCGGCCCCGATCACCAGGGCGGCGCGGTCGAGATAAGGCCCGATGTCGGGCACCCACCCATGAAGATGGAGATTCTCCGGCCTGTCGTCGCCCGTCGCCGCCACGGGGCCGAGGACGTGCCAGGGGCGATCCGGCACCGCGCGGGCCGCGGCCGCAAGGGCGGCGCCGTCTCCGCCCGTGCCGCCGCGTCCGTAGACGACGGCGATGGATCCGTCCTCCACCGTGCGATGGCCCACGGGATCGGCGGTGAGAAAACCCACGTGATCGGTCTTGGCCCGGACCCAATCGGGATTGGCCGCGCTGTCGAGCCGTTCTGGGAAGAACGCAAGCAGCCGCTCGGCACTCCGGAAGGCCTCGAGATGGGGCGGATCCGTTCGGTCCCCGGCGAGCCGCACCGCCAGGGTCGGCACCGACAGGAGGCGCGCGAACAGCGCCACCTCGACGGAGACGTCGACGACGATCAGCACCGGATCGGCCGCCGCGACCCAGGCGGCGATCCGCGCCATGCGGGCACGCAGACCATCGACGCCGAGGGGGGCATAATGCAGGGCGAGGGGCCGGCTCTTCGCATCGTCGCGCCCATCGAATCCCTCGGCAATGCGATCGTCGGGCAGATCGAGGAACGACGGGACGCCGGGTTCGGCGCCCGCGAAGGTGCCGAGCAGGGTGCAGGGCCGGTCGAGGGCCTCCGCCAGGAGGCGTGCGCGCGCCAGGTGCCCGGCGCCTTGATGGTGAACGTAATAGCCGATCGGCCGCCGCATCATGCGGCCGGTGTGGCGAGGGCCGCGTCGCCGCCCCGCTCGGCGAGGAGCCGAAGGCGCAGAGTATCGAGGTCGACCAGCACCCGGTCGAGGGGCTGCGCCTCGGGTTCCGGTCCCGGCTCGCCGACCCGCGCATCGAGACGCTCGACGAAGGCTATGGCGTTCGGGCACGGCTCCTGCGCGATCTCCGCCACCATGGCGTCGACGATCGGCTCCGCCAGCCCCAGGCGACGCAGGGCGGCGGGCCAGCCCTCGCCCGCCTCCCAGGCGAGCCGCCAGTCGCGCCGACGCGCGATGAGGGCGAGCCAATGGTCGGCCGGCGGCAGGCGGTAGCTCTCGGCTCCCTCCGCGACGCGCGAGCGGCGCAGCATCTCGGTCGCCATGCCACCTTCGACCCGGCCGGCGGCGCGGTCCGACACGGCGATGGACACGGCGGGGCAGTGGCGGATCCGACCGCCCGCGCGACGGACCCGGGCCACCAGGGCGTTGTCCTCGCCGCAGGCGAGGAGCGGCAGGCCGCCCACGGCCTCGTAGAGGCTGGCCCGGAGGGCGAGACTCGCCGCCACATGGTCGCCGTGGCGCGGCGCGGGATCGTGCGGCGGCGGGTCGATGACGTCCTCGAGCGCACGGACCCCGGCCCAGTAGCGTTCGATCCGGGCGTGCAGCTCCGCCATGGCCGGATCGGGCCGCCCGGTCTCCGTGTCGATCACCAGCCGCCCGCCGACGAGGTCGGCCGTCTCGAGGGCCCGCAGGTTGGCCGACACCCAATCCGGCGGAGCGACGGCGTCGGCATCGGTGCTCAGGAGCACACCGTCAACGACGCCCTCGTCCCGCAGCCAGGCGGCACCCGTGTCCAGGGCCATGCGGCGGGCGGTGCCGACATGGGCCACGGCCGGAGCGAGACGGGCCTCGACGACCCGCAAATGCAGGTTCGCACCGGTGCCCGCGTCACCCAGGGCGTTCAGGACCTCCACGGTGTCATCGGTGCAGTTGTTGGCCAGGACCACCACGCGCAGTCGTGCCTCGGGCGAGGCGGCGACCTGCCGGTCGAGGGAGCGGATCAATCGGGGGAGAGCCCCGGCCTCGTTGCGGGCCGGGATGCAGACGACGGCCCGCGCGATTGAGGCGGCGCCATGAGTGTCGCTCACGCGCTCAAGCCTCGTCGAGGACGCGGTGGGCCGCCGGCGCGACGAGATGAATCTTCTCGTGGTACAGCGCCTCGTAGCGGTCGGTCATGACCGTCGCGTCGAACAGGTGTTCGGCCCGGCGCCGGCAGGCGTGGCGCTCCAGGCCAATGGCTTGGGAGACGGCCCGTCCGAGATCCGCAACGTCGTCGGCCTTCGCCAGCACGCCGCAGGAGGCATCGAGGATGTCCGGAACGGCGCCGCGCCCGAAGGCCGCGACGGGCGTGCCGCAGGCGAGAGATTCGGCGACGACGAGGCCGAACGGCTCTTCCCAGCGCGGGCTGCACAGGGTGACGTGAGCTTCTCCGACCCGCCGAGCGAGTTCGGCATGCGACAGGTGTCCGAGATAGGTGACATCCGGACCGAGGCGGGGGGCGATCATGCTGTCCCAGTAGGCGGCGTCGGCACGCGGGCCCGCGAACAGCAGGGGCAGGCCGGCGGCGCGGGCCGCGTCGATGGCGAGATGCGGTCCCTTCTCGGGAACGAGGCGCCCGGTCCAGATCGCGTGCGGCGGGTCCTTCGGAGCGGGGTTGAACGCGAAGGCGTCGAGGTCGATGCCGTTGCCGATGAGCAGCGGACGCGGGATCACATCGCACCACTCCTCAGCGAGGGATTCTGACACGGCCGCGAACGTCATGTCATGCGCACGCGCCCGCACACCCTGAACGAACGGCTCGAACGGCGGCGTGTGCAGGGCCGTCACCATCGGCGCCTTGATCTCGTTGGCGCGCAATAGCGGCAGGGGATGGAGGCTGTTGTTGTGGACGATATCGAAGCCGCCCAGGGCCACGGCATCCATGATGGTCTCGTAAGCCTCCGCCTCCAGGCGGTCGATCCGTTCGGAGGAGATCGCATCGAACGCGCTTCCCGTCGGAGGGCAGACGGGCACGAGGCCGAGATCGGCCTGAGACCCCTCCGAGGCATAGAGCGTGACCGCATGCCCGCGGGCCCGCAGGGCACTGGCGAGGAAGTGCGTGTGCATCTCGAGGCCGCCCGGAAAAGGCTGGGCGATGGGAAACTTGAGATGCGCGATGATGGCGATCTTCAAAGGAACCGTAGCTCGGTTGGATGGCGTGTGACGGCTCGGGACGGCCGTGCTCTTGCCAGGAAGAAGGGAGGGGGGAGCGGACCAGCCACGCCGTGTGCCGTCTACCATGGGTCGTGACTGCGGAACACCGCCGAGGGTCCGCAGGCCGGGGTCGAGGGAGCGTTCGAACAGGGTCGACGTGTCGAACGAGTGCTTCGAAGTCGCTGCAGTCACGATGAAAATCCGGGTCGCTCGAATGCGCGTGGCTCTCTCTTTTTCATGAATTGTCTGAACGATCCCTGACTTGACCGTGGCTGTCGTCGAGACGCCCCGAGAACGTGTCCGCGAGATAAGCGACCGCATTTCGAAGATGCTGCTCAAGACGCGGTGAGCAAACGCCTTGACGCCGTCTCTTGCGAGATGTGGCGACACCCGGGCGATCCGGCGCAGCGCCGGTCGATTGGGTTCACCCATGGGGATCGAACGTCGAAGTTCTCAGAAAACACTCAGGAACCAAGCCCCCGACGCGACGTTTCTCGAACACAACAATTATTGGAGGAACACATGCAACGTTCGACCACGCTGACCGGTGCTGCCGCCATTCTTCTTCTGACGGCCTCAACGGCCTTTGCGGCTCCCTGCGCGACCGGTACGGCCGGCAAGTCGGCTTCGATGGAGAAGAGCTCCAAGGTTGACGGCGCGTCGACGGGCAATGTCTCTCCGGGCGCAAAGGCCGAGTCTCCCGGCACCGTCGGCGCCATGAACAACGTTGGTTCGAACACCGCCACCTCACCGAACGACGTTGCAAAGCAGACCGAGGGTAAGCCCACGGCCGCCCAGCAGGGCAACGATTGCTGAAACCATTGCACGCCGATCCGTGAGGATCGGCGCGCGTGTGTACGTTCAGAGCGGGACTGCTTCGGGTGAACCGGAGCGGTCCCGTTGCATGTGCGCCCATGCTTCCGTTGCGCTTCTCGACGAGCGCGGGTGCACGGATACAGGAACGGTAATTCCAGGCTCACGCGGGCGTGCTGCGCGGCGGATGACGTCCCTGTCGCGGAAATTTCGTGTTTCTGTCATTTGGCCGTTGACGGGCCGTGTTGGGGTCCGTATACCCCACTCATCGGCGGCGGCCAGCGGGTCTTACGGGACTTGGCGGGGCGGTTTGCTGGTCATCTTGGAGATTTAGCGGATGGATGATCCGGCTTTGGCTGGATGGTCCACTGTTTTTGTCTCTTGGATGTTGTTCTGTCGGTTGGGTGGTTTGGCGGGTTCGCTGGATTGTCCGGGTTGACA
>Ga0182232_1000198_pt1 | contig 17264 bp, 18 predicted proteins | sample G6R1MG_30_FD_155484 | JGI IMG/M metagenome (GOLD analysis project Ga0182232, IMG submission 155484) | Phyllosphere microbial comminities from miscanthus, Michigan, USA - G6R3_NF_07NOV2016_LD2 MG | ecosystem: Host-associated > Plants > Phyllosphere > Phylloplane/Leaf | place: USA: Michigan... | reverse complement strand
TTTGTATAACCCTGGCTTTTAGGCGAGGCCGGACCTTTGGGCAGTAAAACATTCGGGCTTACCAGCTCCTTAACAATCTACTTATGAGCACCATCAAGCAAGTAGCCCTGGGCAGCCAGGGCCTGCGCGTATCGGCCGAAGGCCTGGGCTGCATGGGCATGACCGGCGGCGTGAACGGCATGAGCGTGTACGGCGCGGCCGACGAAGCCGAGAGCCTCGCCACCCTGCACCGCGCCCTCGAACTGGGCGTGAACCTGCTCGACACCGCCGACCTCTACGGCCCGCTGCTGAACGAGCGCCTGGTGGGCAAAGTGCTGCCCGGCCGCCGCCAGCACGTCATTTTGGCCACCAAATTCGGCTTCGAGGTCGATGACCACGAGCAGTGGACCGGCGGCTACAACGGCCGCCCCGAGTACGTGCGCAAGAGCGTCGAGCGCAGCCTGCGCAACCTCAATACCGACTACATCGACCTCTACTACCTGCACCGCGTCGACCCCAACACGCCCCTCGAAGACACCGTGGGCGCCATGAGCCGCCTCGTGGAAGAAGGCAAAGTGCGCTACCTGGGCCTGAGCGAAGTCTCGCCCGAGCTGCTGCGCCGGGGCCACGCCGTGCACCCCATTTCGGCCCTCCAAACCGAGTATTCGCTCTTCGACCGCCGCCCCGAAGAAGAAGGTATCCTGCAAGCTGCCCAAGAGCTGGGTATCGGCTTCGTGGCGTACTCGCCGCTGGGCCGGGGCTTTTTGTCGGGCGAAATCAAGTCGCCCGACGACTTTGAGGCGTCCGACTCGCGGCGCTTTTTTCCGCGCTACCAGGGCGAGAATTTCTACCGAAACCTGGCGCTGGTCGAAAAGCTGGAAGCGCTGGCCCTGGCCAAAGGCGTAACCGCCGCGCAGCTGGCGCTGGCCTGGGTGCTGGCGCAGGGCGTGGTCGCCATTCCCGGCACCAAGCGCCGCAAGTATCTGGAGCAAAACGTGGCCGCCGCCAGCCTTGCGCTCAGCGCGGCGGAGCTGGCCGAGCTGGCTGCCATTATGCCGGTGGGCAGTGCGGCGGGGGCGGCGTATCCGGCGGGGCTGTAGATTTGTTTTGAGCTGTTAGCTGCTGGCTATTAGCCGTTAGCTCCGCCTAAGACAATCAGGGCCAATAGCCAGCAGCCAACGGCTAACAGCTAAAAAACTATGAAACCCACCGCCAAAGACTTTCTGCTCATCGACTCCGTCAGCGCATTTACCGAGCATTTTGGCTTCCCCAAGCCCACGCACCCGCTGCTCGCCGTGATTGACCTGACGCCGACCACCCACCGGCCGCCGCCCGGCCTCATGCTGCGCCAGCTCTACATTATTTCGCTCAAGAAAAACCTCAAGGGTAAGCTGCGCTACGGGCAGCTTGCCTACGACTACAGCGAGGGCGTACTGGCCTTTTACGCGCCCGGCCAGCTCTGCACGGCCCCGGCCGACGTCGACACGTCGGAGCTGGAGGGCTGGATGCTGGTTTTTCACCCCGACCTGCTGCACCGGCACCCGCTGGGCAAAAAAATCGGCAGCTACAACTTTTTCTCTTACCAGGTGCACGAGGCGCTGCACCTCTCGGCGCACGAAGAAGCGGTGCTCGACGGCCTGCTGCACGGCCTGCGGGCCGAGGTGGCGCAACCCATCGACGGCTTCAGCCACGAGGTAATCGCCTCGCAGCTGGAAGTGTTGCTCAATTATAGCAACCGCTTCTACCACCGGCAGTTCCTGACGCGGCGGCCGGCCGCGCACGACTTGCTGAGCCGCTTTGAGGAGTTGCTGGCGGCCTACTTCGCGCAGCCCGGTGAGCAGCCGCTGCCCACGGTGCAGCACTTTGCCGATGCCTTGCACGTGTCGCCGGCCTACCTGGGCGATATGCTGCGCTCGCTCACGGGGCAGACCACGCAGCAGCACATTCACAACCAGCTCATCGAGCGGGCCAAGCAATTGCTGCTCAGCACCTCGCTCAGCGTCAGCGAAACGGCGTTTCGGCTTGGGTTTGAGTACCCGCCGTATTTCAGCCGGCTCTTTAAAAGCAAAACCGGCCTCACACCGGCCGCCTTCCGGTTTTCGGCGCAGTAGCGGCGCTACCTTTGGGGGCTAAATCTGCCCTTTCTATGATAGTCGTAACCGGTGCCGCCGGCTTTATCGCCAGCTGCTTAGTCTCGCGCCTCAACGCCGCCAATTTCAACGACATCGTGGTGGTCGACAACTTCGCGGTGGAGAAAAAACTGCCCAATATCCGGGGCAAAAAGCTGCGCGAGTACGTCGACCGGCTAGAGTTTTTTGACTGGCTCGACAAGCACCACGCGCAGGTCGAGTTCATCTTCCACCTCGGCGCCCGCACCGACACCACCGAGCAGGACTACGCCGTGCTCGATTTGCTTAACCTCAACTACAGCAAGCAACTATGGCAGGCCTGCGTGCGCTACCAGCTGCCGCTGGTGTACGCCTCATCGGCCGCCACCTACGGCGATGGCACGCTGGGCTACTCTGACAACGACGCCTTGCTGCCCCAGCTGCGCCCACTGAACCCCTACGGCGAGTCAAAAAACGACTTCGACAACTGGGCCGTGCAGCAGGCCGAGAAACCGTATTTCTGGGCTGGTTTGAAATTCTTCAACGTCTACGGCCCCAACGAGTACCACAAGGGCCGCATGGCGTCAGTGATTTTCCACGCCTTTCACCAGATTCGGCAGTACGGCAACATGACGCTCTTCCGCTCGCACAACCCCCACTACATCGACGGTGGCCAGATGCGCGATTTCGTGTACGTGAAGGACGTGGTGGAGGTGTGCTTTTTCCTGCTCAACCACCGCACGCAGTCGGGCATCTACAACCTGGGCAGCGGCCAGGCCCGCACCTTCATGGACCTCACGCTGAATACCTTCGCCGCGCTGGGTGCCACGCCCGACGTGCGCTTCCGCGACACGCCCGAGGACATCCGCGACAAGTACCAGTACTTTACCGAGGCCGATATGAGCAAGCTGCGCAACATCGGCTACGAACTGCCGTTTACCTCGCTCGAAGCCGGCATTCAGGACTACGTGCAGAATTATCTGCTGCCCGACCGGTTTTATTAGGGCGGCGGTATTGAGACGCCTACTTGCGTCTCCCGCCGGCCGAGCCGAATAGCGACGAGACGCAAACGCGCTACCAACACAAAAGCCGCCCGTTGCTAACGGGCGGCTTTTGTGTTGGTAGCGCGTTTACAATCAGCCTACTACGCGACCAGCGGCAGGCCCGCGGGGTACATCGGCAGCACCGGCGTTTCGGGCTGGAGCACGGTGGGCACCGTCGTGGCCGCCACTTCATCGGCGTGGCGGCGCAGGGCGCGCATGAGTAGGTATTTATACTTCTCAGCATCGGCCAGGGCCTGCTCTACGGCGCGCAGCGCGTCGGCGTAGCCAACTACGGGCTGCAACTCGCGGCGCGGGCGGCGGGCTTCAAATACGTGCGGGGCGAGGTATTCGGCGGGGCTTTTCATAGGCGGAATAGATGCTGGAATTTACTTGCCTTGATAACGACCAACGGGCGGCTTTAATTCATTTCAAAGTCATTTATTATTCATTTTAATCAACTGTTGCACAACATTTTACATCAATAAAATCATTGCTTAAAAAGTTACCTCACCCCTCCTTTATTTCGAGCCTGAAAGGCATCTTTTTTCACTGTTCGGGCAAAAAACTGGCACGAGTTTTTCTTATTCAAAGCATCCGTAGCAGGCAGTCGATTTCCCGGCTTTTGGCTATCACCCGCTTTTTGAGCGTGTGCGTTAAACATCGGGAGCCTTTCGGCATCCAAGCACTGTTGTTGCGTTATCCAGCTGACTTTATCAGGCGTTTCGGCGCCTTTAGCTATGCGACTCAAACCTTTGTTTTTCCTGCTTTTTGCCATGAGCTTCGGCTTGCTGCTGAGCAGCTGCACGCCGGGCGTGTATGTGGGGGCCAGCGCGGGCTACCCATACGGCTACGATGGTTACGGCTACGGCCCGCGCTACTACGGCCGGCCGGGTTACTACGCCCCGCCCGTGCGGGTGGTGCGGCCAGCCCCTTACTACCGCCCGGCCCCTCACTTTCACGGTGGCTATCGCGGTGAGGGGGGCTACCACGGTGGGGGCCGGGGTGGCTACGGTGGCGGGGGCCGCCGGGGTGGGCGCTAACAGCGCCTACTCCCCCTTGTTAACCTATGTTTTTGCAGCTAAGCCTTTTCTCACTCTAACCTAGCGCGCTGCGGCGCGGTCTTGCTATGCGTTTTCAACCTGTGTTATTCGCCCTGTTGCTGAGCCTGGGAGTGCTCGGCGCCCGGTCGGCTTCGGCCCAAGTCATTGTCAATGCCCAGATTGGCCGGCCGTACTACGCGCCGCGCCCCTACTACGGGCCGCGCTACTACTACCCGCCCGTGGCGCCAGTGGTAGTGGCCCCGCCGCCGCCCGTGGTGGTGTATCCGCAGCCGTATTACTACGCGCCCCGGCCGCGCGTGTACTACGCGCCGCGCCCCTACTACCGGGGCCGCGCCTACGGCCGGCGGTGGTAGCCTTGCGGGCATTTTACTAACAAAAAAAGCGCCCTGGCAGTGATGCCGGGACGCTTTTTTTGTTAGTCGCCGCGCAGCTCGTGCACGCGCACGCCGCCACCGTCTTCGGCCGCTGCCGCCAGCATGGCGCGGGCCACGGCCACATCGGTAATGGCGCGGTATTTCTGCCAGCTGCCGCGCAGCAGCGGGCCGAGTAGCCTGAGCACCAGCCCACCCAGGCGCTCGCCGAGGCGCGGCCGGGCGCGGGTGCCCAACAGCAGCGAGGGCCGGAAGATGTGGATGGCCCGAAAAGGCGCCTGGCGCACGGCGGCCTCCATTTCGCCTTTTACTTTGCTGTAGTAAAAGGCCGATTCGGTATCGGCCCCGATGGCTGACACCACCAGAAACTGCGCCGCAAAATTGCCCGCCGTGATGGCCGCCAGCTTTACTACATACGTAAAATCCACTTCGTAAAACGCCTCTTTCGAGCCTGCCTGCCGCATGGTGGTGCCCAAGCAGCAGTACACGTCGTCGGCAATGAGGCGCAGGCGCTCGGCTTCGAGCTGGCCGAGGTCCGTGACTACCTGCGTGAGCTTGGGATGCTGAATTGCGACCGGGCGGCGGCCTACCACCAGCACCTTGGCGTAACGCTCGGAGGCGAGCAGCAGCGGCAGCAGCGCGCTACCAACCAAGCCGGTAGCACCGGCGAGTAAAGCAGTTTTTTTCATCGGGAGCGAACAGAGCAGGTGGCGGCAAACGGTTGGCTACTGCGAGCGTAGCAAGGTATTTGGGGGCTTACGCAAAAACGCCGTTTGTCATTGCGGGCGCAGCGCAGCAATCGCATCCGAACGGTACCCGAGCAAGCGCGATTGCTGCGCTGCGCCCGCAATGACAGGCGATTCTAATTCATTCACCACCCCACTCGCTCATCACCTCACCGCTTGCCTAGCTCCTCGGCGCGGTCGCGGGCGGCGGTGGCCCCGGCCATCAGGCCTTCGCGCACCGATGCCTGGCCGAAGGCGCGCATAGCGGCCTCGGTGGTGCCGCCTTTGGAAGCCACGCGGGCTATCCAGTCCTGGCAGCTGAGGCCGGCCTGGCTGTAGAGCTCTACCGCGCCCCGAAAGGTCTGGCTGACGAGCAGCTCGGCCTCGGCGGGGGCGAAGCCCATTTGGGCGGCGGCGGCCATGAGGGCTTCCATGCAGTAGTACACGTAGGCCGGGCCGCTGCCCGAGATGGCGGTGCTGGCGTCGATGGCGCTTTCCTCCTCCACGTACACGGTCTTACCGGTGGTGCTCAGCAGGTTTTGCACCTGCACCAGTTCGGCGCGGGTTACTTCGTCGGTGCTGGTGAAGGCCGTCATGCCCATGCCAATTTGGGCGGGCAAATTGGGCATGGCCCGAATGACTTTGGGCGTACCCAGCGCCTCGCGCAGGGTGCGTATCTGCACGCCCGCCATGATGCTGATGATGACCTGCTGCGGCTGCACCAGCCCCCGCAGCTGCGCAAAGAGCGCGCCCGAATCCTGCGGCTTCACGGCCAGAATAATGATATTCACGCCCGGCACGCAGTCTTCGGGGCGGCCCCAGGCGGTACCGATTTCGTGGGCGGCCAGCGCGGCCACGCGCTCGGGCGAGCGCGCCAGCAGGCGCAAATCGAGGCGCGAGGTAACGTGGGCGCGCACAAAGCTGCGGGCGTAGGTCAGGCCCATGTTGCCGCCGCCGATGATGAGGATTTTCATTGATTGAATTATGACTTATAGACTGTCCTTGCGAGCGTAGCGAAGCAATCGCACCTGTTGGCTACCCACGCGGCCCGCCTTGATGTGGTTGCTTCGCTGCGCTCGCAAGAGACAGACAACTTTGTATTTCGCCTCTGCAAGCACTCAGGCTTTCCACACCCAGTGGCGGCGGTAGAGCAAGCTCAGCACCGCCCACCAGACGAGCAAACATACCACCGCACCCGCTAAAGAGGCGGTGCGCGGGTCGCTGAAGAATGGGACGATTCCCCAGTCGTACAGCCACTCTTTCAGCCCCCCTACCCCACCGCCGGGCAAGGCCAATTTAAAGAGCCCAAAAGTGCGCGAGAGCAACGCCGAGCCCACAAACACCGCGATGGCATTGACGCCGAACGCCACGGCCGGCGTGGCCCAGCGCCGGGAGCCCCGCACGTCGCAGAGCCAATACAAAGCGGCCAGCACCAGCAGCGCCAGCCCACCCGTAAACAGCACGTAGGAACTGGTCCACAGCGCCTTGTTTATAGGAAACCACCTATTCCAGACCAGCCCCAGCCCCACGGCCAACACGCCGGCCGCTACTAACCCGCCCATTTTAGCGGCCGTAGCCAAGTCGGGGCGGCGCAGCCACTGCGCGGCCAGCACGCCCAGCAGGCCGGTGCCCAGCGCGGGCAGCGTGCCGAGCAGACCCTCGGGGTCCCAGGTGCGCGACTGCTTCCAGAGGTGGGCTTCGGTGAAAACAGCGCGGTCGAGCCAGGCGCCGAGGTTGGTAGCGGGCTCTAGGTTGGCGGGGCCGACGCCGGGCACGGGCACCAGCTGGAGCAGCGCGGCGTAGCCCGCCAAAAAGGCGACCAGCAGCCCTACTTGCGTGCGCCAATCGGACTTCAGATAAATGACGCTGCACCCCAAATACACCAGCGCAATGCGCTGCAACACGCCCATTATGCGCACCACCGAGAAATCGAAGCGCGGGTACAGCGACAACAGCAGCCCCAGGCCAAACAGCACGGCGGCCCGCCGCAGCACCTGCGCCAGCACGGAGCCTTGCGGCTCACCGCGCTGCTTCACACCGGCCAGGGCGTAGGCCAGGCTCACGCCTACGATGAACAGGAAAAATGGGAACACCAGGTCGGTGGGCGTGCAGCCGTGCCATTCGGCGTGCTCCAGGGGCGGGTAGATGTGGCCCCAGTCGCCGGGGTTATTCACCACCACCATGCCCATAACGGTGAGACCTCGAAACACGTCGAGACTGATGAGGCGGCCGGGGTTGGCAGATACTACGTTAGACATTAGACAAGTATACGCCTAGTCATGCTGAACGCAGTGAAGCATCGCTACCGCACCGTTGGACGAGGCGACAGCGATGCTTCACTGCGTTCAGCATGCTCCAATTTGCCCCCCCTACTTCAGCCCAAACAACCGGGCGAAGAAGCCGCGGCGCTTTTTCACCGGCGGCTTGGTTTTGACTTTTACTTTGGCGGCTTCGGCGCGGGCTACCTCGGCGGGCACCGGCGACGTGGGCCGGCCGGCCGCCCTGGGCACCAAGGCCACGGGCGGCACCGGGCGGTGGGCCTGGGCGGGCATGTTGATGGGCGCGGCGGCCAGCACCTCCACCGGCAGCTTGCCTTCGGAGAACACGCGCAGCGGCACGCTCTCATTGTGCAGGCGGTCGACGGCGGTGAGGAAGTACGAATAGGCCACGCCCGGCCGGGCCGTGGTATCGGCAAAGGTGGCGGGCTGGGCCAGGCCAGTGGGCCGAATAACGGCCAGAATATGGCGCGGGTCGGTGGGCGACATTACCTGGCCGCGCTCGAAGCGGTAGAGCACGTAGTAGGCGGCGAGGTCGCCGTCGTCGGCCGGCACGGGGTCGGCGGCCCAGGTGAGGGTAGCCACGGCGCGGGTGCGGTTGAGCACCAGCTCGCGCACCGGGCGCGGGGCCAGGCTATCGAGCCAGGGCATGGTGGGCACCAGCGCCGGGGCGCGGTAGAGGTCGAGGCGCAGCGAATCGGTAGTGTGCAGCGGGTTGTTGAGCAGCGAATTGGCCGAGAAATACACGCTGCCCTGCACGTCGTCGGGGTAGCTGCGGTTGAGGCGCACTTGGGTGGGCAGCTCGCGGGGGTTGCGCCAGGCGGTGTCGGAGCGGGTACTTTCGCGCATGCGGTACATGCCGTGGCCGATGTAGAGGTGGCGCTCGAAGCGGTTGCGCGCCCACCACTCCACCATCGTGGCGTAGGGCACGAGCCGGAATTTGGTGCTCCAGTACAGCTGCGGCACGATGTAATCAATCCAGCCCTGCATCAGCCAGAGGCGCGAGTCGGCGTAGAGGTTGGAGTAGCTGGGCTGCCCGGCGCGGGTGTCCGAGCCGTCGGGGTGGGCGCTCTTGTTCATCCACACGCCGAAGGGCGAAATGCCGAATTTCACCCAGCGCTTGGCCGCCTGAATACTGTCGTGCAGGTCGTGGATGAGCGTGTTCACGTTTTGCCGCCGCCAGTCGGCCAGGCCCAAGTTGTCGGGGTTTTGGGCAGCAAAGGCCTGCTCATCGTGAAACACCTGTCCCGCCTCCGGATATGGGTAGAAGTAGTCATCAAAGTGCACGCCGTCAATATCGTAGCGGCGCACCACGTCGAGTATCACGCGCTTGATGTGGGTGCGTACTTCGGGCAGGCCGGGGTTGTAGAGGTACTGCTTGGCGTACTTGATAAACCACTCGGGGTGCTGACGCAGCGGGTGGCTGGGGGCCAGCGAGCGCGTGAGCGTATCCATGGTGGCGCGGTAGGGGTTGAACCAAGCGTGAAACTCCATGCCGTGGCGGTGCGCCTCCGAAATGAGGAACGGCAGCGGGTCGTCGCCCTCAATCGGGGCCTTGCCCTGGCGGCCCGTGAGATAGCGGCTCCAGGGCTCTAAATCAGACTTATAAAAGGCATCCGACGCGGGCCGAATTTGCACAAACACGGCGTTGAGGCCGGCGCGCTGGCCGGCGTCGAGCAGGCGGCGGTACTCGCGGCGGTACACTTCGGGGGCCATGCCGCGCTGGCTGGGCCAGTCGATGTTGGCCACGGTGGCAATCCAGAAGGCGCGCAGCTCGCGCTTGGGCGGCACCGGGGCGTCGGCATTTTGCAAGTCCTCGCGCAGCACCAAGGGGCGCGTAATGCGCAGGCTGGGCAGGTTGTTGGCGGCGGCCTGCGCCCGCAGCACGGCCGGCGAGCTTAGCAGGAAGGCGGTAAATAGAAACCAGTAAAATAGAACGGAAGAACGCATCAACGGCAGGTGGGGCACCAAAAGTCAGGCTGCAAGTTACGCCCGTTGGGGGCGGGCCGCCGGGCGCGCAACGTGTGAAGATGCGGTTTGCGCAGGCTACGACTATCATTGCGAGCGCAGCGAAGTAAGCGCACCTGTTGAGGTTACTCGCTGGGTGCCGTTCGGGTGCGATTGCTTCGCTGCGCTCGCAATGACAATTGGACTCCCGCCTCAAAAGCCGCCTAAATGCCTTCGCCTCCACCCTATTTCGGGGCCGCGCCCGCCTTCGGCGGGCTGGCCGGCGCGGGCGCCGGGGCCGGCCGCGTAGCCGCCGGGGCGCCGCCGCTGCCTTGGCTGCCGCCGCCGTTCTCGTCGGTTTTCAGGTCGTCGTTGCGCACGCTTTTACTCGGGCGGGCGGCGGCGGTGAGCTGGCCGATGCGGTAGCCGAAGTACACCTTGAAGCTCGTGATGTGCTGAATGGTGCTGGTAGTCTGGGCGAGTAGCGCGCTGTCGATGGTGCTGCGCACGGTGTTGCTGGGCGAGAAGAAATTCTCGGCCCCGAAGCCCAGGCTGCCCTTTTTCTGGGCAAACTCGTGCTTGATGCTCATGCTGTACACCGCGAAGCTGCTCTGCGCGCCTTGCAGCTGTACCTGCTGCCCGCGGTAGAAGCCAAAAAGCTGCACATTCCAGCTTTTGGGCAGGGCGTAGCTGCCGTAGAGCCGGCCGCTCACCACGAGGCCCGCGTTGCGGGCGGCGTAGGTGGGGTCGGCCACGTTGTTGCGCAGCACGGCGTAGTAAGTGTCCACGCCGCCGCTCACGCTGAATTTTTCACCAACATCAAGGTTGACAAACGCGCTGCCGCCGTAGGCATCCTCCTGCCCCACGTTTTGGTACGTAGTGCGCACCGCGCCCGGAAAATTGGCCTCGCCGAGCGGCGTGCGCACCGACTGGATGGAGCCGCTGGTATTGCGCGCAAACGCGCTGAAATTCAGGTTAGCCTGCCCAAGCAAGGTACTGTAGCCCAGCTCGTAGTTGTTGGTGTATTCGGGCCGCAGCACGGGGTTGCCCTCGGTCTGCACGAGCGGGTTGGCGGCCTGCCGGTTGGGGTTGAGAAACTGGAGCGAGGGGCGCTGGATGCGGCGGTTGTAAGCCAGTTTCAGCACGTTGCCATTAGGTAATTTGTGCAGCAGATTCATGCTGGGCACCAGCACGCCGTAGCTCGGAATGTCGCCCACCGTGCCCTGGCCAAAATCGGCTGAGATAGCGGTGTATTCGTAACGCACGCCGGGCTTCAGGGTGAAGTTTCGAGGCAGGCCCAGCGTATAGGCCACGTAGCCAGCAGCCACGTTTTGATCGTAGTGAAAGGAGTTGTCGGGCTGCGCGAGCGCGAGCTGGCCGTAGTAGCGGTAGTCGCTTTGCACGGTGCGCCGGATGTCTTTCAGGCCCACTTCGAGCAGCTGGTCTTTGGCGGTGGGCGTTTGAAAATCGACCTGCGCCGTCAGCTCCTGGTTGGCGCTGGGGTTGTCGTTGCCCGAGCGGCCGAGCGTCGCCGCGTCGCTGGCTGCGTAGGTATCGTTGTCAAATTTATACGTGCGGTCGTTGCGGCTGTAGAGCGCCAGCACGCTCAGCTCCTGCTGCGGCTTTTCAAACGAGTGGCTGTACGCCAGGCTCGCGTCCACGGTGCCCGAGTCGTCGGTAGTAACCACGTTGCGCACCGAAGTGGCGGCGCTGCCCGTGGCCAGCTCGGTCGTGCGCGTGGCCAGCGCATCCTGGTAAAACGTGGCATTGCGCGTGCCGTAGGTCAGCGAGGCCGCCAGCGCGTCGTGCTTGCTGAGGTCGTAATCCCAACCCAGGGTATAGCGCCCAAACAGCTGATTTTGGCGCGTGTCGGCCGTTTGGGCGGTGCGCGTCTGCGCGCCGGTGAGCGGGCTGGTCGTCAGCTGGTTGTTGCTGAAGCTGCCGGGCGTGTTGTAGCCCGCCCGCCCAAAGCCGCCGAGCGCAAAGCCCATTTTGCCGGTGCGGTAGCCGCCGTTCAGGTTCAGCGTGCCCGAGCGGGTGCCGCCGCTGCCGTCGAGGCTGAGCTGGCCGCCGCGCAGCGCGTTGCCCTTCGTAATGATGTTGATGATGCCGCCCGTACCCTCCGCGTCGTACTTGGCCGAGGGCGAGGTGATGACTTCGACCGTCTTAATCTGGTCGGCGGGCAGTTGCCGCAGGCCGTCGGCAATGCTGTTGGCCATAATGGTCGAGGGCTTGCCATCAATCAGCACCCGAATATTCTGGTTGCCGCGCAGGCTCACGTTGCCCTCCAGGTCCACGCTCAGCAGCGGCACGCGCTTGAGCACGTCGGTGGCGTCGCCGCCGCGCGTGGTGGCGTCGTTTTCGGCGTGGTACACCGTGCGGTCTACTTTTTCTTCTACCAGCGGCGGCTTGGCCACTACCTCCACTTCGCCGAGCTGCTGGGTGCCGGGCAGCAGCAACAGGGTTCCTAGGCTCACCGTAGCCCCGCTTTCGGGCACCACCACGGCCGGGCGAAGCAGCTCCTGGTAGCCCAAAAAGCTGACCCGCACGGTGTAGGTACCGGGTGCCAGCCCGGTCAGCACAAACTGCCCATCGCCGCCGCACGCCCCGCCGCTCACGGGCGCACCCGCCGCGCTGAGCACGGCCACCGAGGCGTAGGCAACGGGCTGCTGGGTGGCGCCGTCGAGCACGGTGCCGGTGAGGCGGCCCGTTGGCCGGGCGGCTTCGGCGGCCGGGCGGGCGGGTGCCTGCTGGGCGTAGCTGCGCGAGGCAATACCTGCCAGCGCCATAGCCACGAGCAGGGTAAAAGGGGTAGACCGTAGGCGCATAGAAGAGTAGTATCTCTCAAAAGGCAGCGCCCACGCCCACAAGGTTGCCCCGCCCACCCGGTATATAGCAAAAAGCCTCCGCGCCAGTTGGCGCGGAGGCTTTTTGTCAGCAGCTCATCAGCGGTTATTCGCCTTCGTTGGTCGGCTTTTCGTCGGCGCGGTCAGGGCCGGCGTCGGTGGGCGTTTGCTCGCCGCCTTCAAGGCCGGTGGTCTGGCTGGCGTCGCCGTAGTCGCCGCGGATGCCCGCGCCATCGCTGCCGGCGAGGTCCGACTGGGTCACGGTTTCGGGGTTGCCGCTGGCGTTGGGGTCGGGGTCAGCCTCCTGGTTGGTGATGGGGCCCGCGGTGCTGGGCACTTTATTTTCTTCGATTTCGGCCGGGCGGCCGGCGTCGGGGGCGGGATTGGGGGTTACCATGAGAATGGGTAATTTGAGTAATGAGGGTAGATTGAGTAATGAGCCAGCGGGTTAGGAAATCAATTCTATACCCATCACGCTCTTTATCTATAGGTTGACCTGGCCGATGCTGCCGCCGCTGCTAGCCGTGCCGCCGCTCACGCCGCCGCCCTTGATGGCGCCTTCGTTTTGGTCGGCTGATTCGATGGTGCCGTCCTCTTTGTTAGCGGGCACGGCGTCGAGATTGGTAGGGCCGGCGTTGCCGCCGCTGCCCGAGTTGTCGTCGGCGTTGCCGCCGTAGAGGGCGTCGGAGTTGGTAGGCGCCTCCTGGCGGCCGGTAGGCTGGTATTGGTCAGACTGCGTGGGCTGGGTAGCCTGGTCTTGCTCGGAGCGGGTGGTAGCCATGGGAAAAGAAAGACAAGTTGAGTAGTGCGGGTGTGTACGCAGGGCGGCGCGGCTGGTTGAGGCGCGGCCGGTTCGCCGTTTTGTCGCCAATTTGGCGGAGCCGATGAATCGGCCTAGTTCTTGACCTTCTCCTTAGCATGGCATTTTCTACTTCTTTTGTTTTGTCTAAAGCCTCGGCCGCGCTGCGGGCGCTGGCGCTGGCCACGCTGGGCACCCTAGGCACGCAGTGCCAGCCCGGCGCGCCCGCCGAGCAAGCCGCCAAGCAGGCTATTTCGCCCGACTCGCTCAAGCTCGAAACGGCCGTGGCCACGCCCCTGCCCAAATTCGACGTCGAAAGCCACATTATGCGGCAGCTGGCTTTGCTGCCCGCCGCCGAGCGCCAGACTGCCCCCGAGGCCATGCACCGCTACCAGCAGCTCACGCGCCGTTTTTGGCTGGCCGAATACTCGACCGAGCACCTGCTAAAGCAAGCCCAGACGCCGAGCGGCCCACCCGACGCGGCCGTGTTTGAGCAGCAGCTCTCGCTCATCCAAAGCCACTGGCGCGTGCTGCGCGAAGGCCTGAGCCAGCGCCCGCCCATGCCGGCTACCATGACCGACCACCTCGCGCGCATGCAGCAGGTCGAGCGCTACCAGCAAGGTGCCCTGGCCGACCTGCAGGCCGATTGTGCCGCCTCGCGCCCCCCGCAACCCGATGCGACCACCCTGGCCCACCAGCCCGCCGTGCAGAAGCTACTCGCCCCGCTACTGCGCGAGCCCGCGCCGCTCAAAATGCAGCTGCGCTAACCGCCCCGCGCCGGGCAAGCACCCGGCCAGCTGGCTTTTGGGCACCCACCGCCGCCGAAAGCCGGGCCTTTGGCCGTAAACAAATTGTTATCATTCAGTTGCTTACTCGGCCCAAAACCCGGCCATACGCGCTATTCCTAGTATAGCGAAGTCAATTATTGGAATGAAACTTGATATCCCGTAGCTTTACCGCTCACTCGTGGGGAGAAGGCGAAAAAGCTAGCATTTTCCCCGCAGCAGCCCATTATTTCTTTCCAACTACCGCATTCCCTACTTCTTTCTCACAATGAAAAAGTTTCTCATGCTCGCGCTGATGGCCGTAGTAGCCATCGAAGCCAACGCCCAATCGACCACCCCCCAAACCAAGGCCGAGCGCAAAGCCGCCCGCCAGGCGGCCCGCCAGGCCAAGCAGCCGCAGGTATATAAAGGCTCGGTAGCCGAGCGCCGCCGCGTGCTCACCGACGCCCCCGGCTCGGAAGGCGACAGCGACGACGACGCTACCACCACGAAATCAAGCAAGAAGTCGAAAAGCAAAAACTAGTTTTTGCTGCCTGACTACCGCCAAAAAGGCCCGCGATTGCGGGCCTTTTTTATGGGCTGCTGGGCTAGTTGAGGCGGCGGCGCAGCAGGCCATCCACGGTTTCGATGAGGCGGCGCGGCTCCTGGGTGCGCCAGGGCAGGTCGTCGAGGTCGCCACCAAAGTTGATGTAGTGGTCGAGGCCGTACTGGCTCATTTCGCGGCGCACGTGGTCCTGAAAGTTGACGCCCGCAATCCAGCCGTCTTCGACTTCCTCAAACCACTCTTCGTAGTAGCTGTCGTCGGAGCCGTGGAAGTTGAACACGTTTTCGCCGATGAGCACGAAGCGCCGGATGCCCTCGTGCAGCAGCACGTCGAGGATGTTGCGCTTGAGGTTCATCACGTCGTTTTCGATGGCGTCATTCCACTCGCCGATAAACTCCAGCACGGCCGCGCCCTCGTCGTAGTCGGCCCACAGTATTTTGAAGAACAGCGTATCCGATTCCAGGCTATCCCACTGGGGATGAATGTAGTAGCCGTAAATCGTATTACTGAACGTGTCGAGGCTGTATTCGGCCCCAAATAGCGGCGAGCGCTCGTCTTCGGTGGCCGAGTATTGGTCAATCCAGTTGTAATAAGGCTCGATGGTGTGCATGGCAAGCGAGCCAGCTAGGGCTGACCCACTGCCAAAAACGCGGCTCCGGGCAAATCGTTCGGGTGGTAGCGCGAACTTTGTAGTTCGCCTTCGTAAGGCGAGCACCGCAGCTAAACGCGAACTACAAAGTTCGCGCTACGGCTACCCCTGCCGGGCCAGCAGCGCCGCCCGCACCGAGCCGTGGCGGGCCAGCAGCGCGGCGGCTTCGGGCTGGGCGATGCCGAGCTCGTCCATCAGCATGCGCTGGCCGCGGTCCACGAGCTTTTCGTTGCTGAGCTGCATGTCCACCATTTTGTTGCCTTTTACCCGGCCCAGGCGGATGAAGGTGGCGGTAGTCAGCATGTTGAGCACCAGCTTTTGGGCTGTGCCGGCCTTGAGGCGCGTGCTGCCCGTGATGAACTCCGGCCCGGTCACGACCTCCACCGGCAGCTCGCAGGCCGCCGCCACCGCCAAGCCGGCGTTGCACACCACGCAGCCGGTGGCGAGGCCGGCGGCGCGGGCGGCTTGCAGGCCGCCTATCACGTAGGGCGTGCGGCCCGAGGCAGCGATGCCCACCAGCACGTCTTTTGCGGTGACGGCAAACTGCTGTAAATCAAGCCATGCCTGCTGGGCGTCGTCTTCCGCGCCTTCTACCGCCTGGCGGATGGCCCCGTCGCCCCCGGCCATAATGCCCACCACCAGCCCGGCCGGCACCCCAAACGTGGGCGGGCACTCCGAGGCATCGACCACGCCCAGCCGCCCGCTCGTGCCCGCCCCGATGTAAAACAGCCGCCCCCCGGCGCGCAACCGCGCCACGGTGGCTTCAACCAGTTTTTCGAGCTGCGGCAGGGCTTTGCTCACGGCCAGCGGCACGGTTTGGTCTTCGTGGTTCATGCCCGCGAGAATGTCGGTCGTGGGCCAGTTTTCGAGGTTTTGGTAGGTAGAAGGTGCTTCGGTGGTCATTGTAATGTAGGGTAAGCTTTAGCTTGCCGTAAAAGTAAAGAGGCGCCAAAAAGGCAAGCTAAAGCTTACCCTACGCCAGCCGCCCGACGATGGTAAATTTATCAAACACCGTGGCCAGGTGCGGCGCGTCTTCGTCCAGCTCGCGGGTGAGGTCCTGGCCGGCCCAGTGCTCGTAGTGGTTGCCGCGCTGCCACAGGCGCGAGCGGCTCACGTCGTAAATATTGCCTTGGTAGGCCACCCAGATTTCGTCGCGGTCCTGGCCGTTGCGCAGGGCGAGTTGGTTTTTGGTGTACGTTTTTAAATCGTCTGTCATACTGACTTATAGCGTCTGTCATGCTGAGCGCAGCGGAGTCGAGTTGAAGCATCTTTATTGGCGAACTAACTCTTGACGCTTGGCAACGAAGCGGTAGAGATGCTTCGGCTGCGCTGCGCTCAGTATGGCAAACGTATTATCATTATCCGGTTGCGCTATGTTCAGCATGACCAATGCTCCCTACCCCAGCAGGGCCTGCGTGCGAATCCAGCGCTGCGGCAAGTCACCCTGGGCGGCAAAAAGGTAGTCTTGGTGGGTGCAGGGCACGATGCGCTTGACCAGCGGCGGGGTCATGCTCTCGACCTCCATCCACCATTTGGGCACGTCGTTGACGCGGCGCGACTTGTAGAACACCAGCTCGGAGGGCTGGCCCTTGCCAGCATTGGGCAGCACCAGCGTGTAGGTGAGGAAGCGGTAGGTGCCGAAGCCCGTTTCGGGGGTGCGGTGGTAGTAGCCTTCGATAAAGTACCAGAGCATGGTGGCCAGCGTGGCGGCGGCCAGGCCGTGCGGGTCGTGGTCGGGCCGGTAGCCATAGAGGCCGATGGAAGTCAGTTGCTCGTTGTGGCCCGCGTACCAGCACAGCTGCGCGGCATCCTCGTTGGTGAGGCCGAAGGGGCTGGCCGGGGCGTAGCCGGGCGCGTCTTGCCAGCGAATGGCGGCGATGTCGAAGCTCACAAAACTGGCTTGGCGCAGCGCGGGTTCGGCCTGGCTGCGGTCGGCGCGCAGCTTGCCCACGCTCATCATCTCGAAGTACAGCTTCTCAAACGCCGCCGTGATGTCGGGTGGCGTGAGGTACTCCTGGTGGCCGAGGTGCGCGCAGCTAAACACAAAATTGGGCTGGTGCAGCAGCAGGCGGCGCAGGTGGCTGGCCTCGGCGGGCTGGCCGGGCATGGGCAGCGCCATGTCGGGCCGCGA
>Ga0182232_1000197_pt1 | contig 17268 bp, 13 predicted proteins | sample G6R1MG_30_FD_155484 | JGI IMG/M metagenome (GOLD analysis project Ga0182232, IMG submission 155484) | Phyllosphere microbial comminities from miscanthus, Michigan, USA - G6R3_NF_07NOV2016_LD2 MG | ecosystem: Host-associated > Plants > Phyllosphere > Phylloplane/Leaf | place: USA: Michigan... | reverse complement strand
GAGGCAGATCCTCGGGCGGGGGCCGGACCTGGATCGTGCCGACGAGGGAGCCCACCGCCCCGATCCCCCGGAAGTAGGCGTCGCGGGCAAAATCATAGCCGCCCGGCCGCGCCGCTTCGGGCGGGGGCAGCAGGCGCGCCGTCGCGGCGATGCGGTCGCCGGGTTTGAGGAGCGGCGCCTTCCTGAACGAGACGCGGACCCGGCGCGGGCGCTGCTCCGGCGGCAGGGTGCCGAAACTCTCGACCAACACGACGAGGCGCGCCCCCTCCTCCCGCTCATCGAGGGCTTCGATCAAGCCAACGAGGGGCGCGATGGTGGTGCGTGCGAGCACGGGGCTCGCCATCTGCGTGAGGCGGAAGGTGGCGGCGGCGAACCCGAGGAAGGCGGCCACGAGGCCGAGGGTGACGGCCAACGCCAGGGGCCTCGCAGCCATGACAGGCGTCAAGGCAGCGAGGACTGCCGCGACGGCCAGGGGAGCGGCGAGGGACGGGAGTCCGGAGGTTGCGGTCAGGCAGAGGAGGATTCCGAGGCCGAACGCCACGGCAAGCCAGGGGAACAGGTGACGTTGCTCGATCTCGCGGGCCATCCCCGCGGCCAGTCCATCGCGCAGGGCGCCGAGCCAGAGTCGGGGCGCGGGAAGGCGGCGGGCGGCCAGCGCCCTTCCGGCAACCCATGTGCCCCCCTGCCCCATCCCGTCGCGTCTCCGGGCACGCGTCCGTCGCCACCCGCCGGGGACGGGGCAGCGATTTCTTAACGCCCGCCTTCGCGCATGCTACATGCGCAGCGCGGGGCCGGTCGATCCGGCATCGGCCCCCTTCACCACAGAAGTTCAAGCTTTCAATCGATGTCGTCCACCGTCGTCACGCGCTTTGCGCCCTCGCCCACGGGCTATCTTCACATCGGTGGCGCGCGCACCGCCCTGTTCAATTGGCTCTATGCCCGCCGATTCGGCGGCCGGATGCTGCTGCGCATCGAGGACACGGACCGCGAACGCTCGACGCAAGGGGCCATCGACGCGATCCTCGACGGGATGCGCTGGCTCGGCCTCGATTGGGACGGGGACGTGATCTACCAGTACGCCCGGGCCGAGCGGCACCGCGAAGCGGCGATGGGCCTCCTCGCCTCGGGCCATGCCTATCGCTGCTACGCGACGCCGGAAGAGCTCACCGCCATGCGCGAGTCCGCGCGGGCCGAGGGGCGTCCCCTGCGCTACGACGGGCGCTGGCGCGACCGTGATTCGTCCGAGGCGCCGGCCGGCGTGAAGCCGGTGATTCGCCTCCGTGCCCCCCTCGACGGCGAGACCGTCGTGGAAGATGGCGTGCAGGGCCGGGTCGTCTGGCAGAACAAGGATCTCGACGACCTCGTGCTGCTGCGCTCCGACGGCAACCCGACCTACATGCTCGCCGTGGTGGTGGACGACCACGACATGGGCGTCACCCAGGTGATCCGGGGCGACGACCACCTCACCAACGCGGCCCGCCAGCGCCAGATCTTCGATGCCCTGGGTTGGGACGCGCCCGCCATGGCGCATATTCCCCTCATCCATGGGGCCGACGGGGCGAAGCTGTCGAAGCGGCACGGGGCGCTCGGCGTCGATGCCTATCGCGATCTCGGTTACCTGCCGAGCGCCCTGCGCAACTACCTCGTGCGCCTCGGCTGGAGCCACGGCGACCAGGAGGTGTTCTCCACCGACGAGATGGTGGCGGCCTTCGATCTCAAATCCATCGGGCGCTCGCCGGCCCGCTTCGATTTCGCCAAGCTCGAGAACCTGAACGGGCTCTACATCCGGGGCGCGGCCGATGCCGATCTCGTAGATGCCATCGATGGCGTACTCCCCGCCCTCGGCCCGGAGCGCGGCATCGCGCATCCCATGAGCCCAGAGCTGCGGGACAAGCTCACGGCGGCGATGCCGGGCCTGAAGGAGCGCGCCAAGACCCTCGTGGACCTCCTCGACAGCGCCTACTACCTCACGGCCGCCCGGCCGCTGACCCTCGACGAGAAGGCCAAGGGCCTCCTCGGTCCCGAGGCACGCGAACGCCTCGCCACGATTCTGCCGGCCCTGGAAGCGCTGCCCGAATGGACCGCCGCCGCGACGGAGGGGGCCGTGCGGGCCTTCGCCGAATCGACGTCGGTCAAGCTCGGCCAGATTGCCCAACCCCTGCGGGCGGCGCTCACGGGGCGTGCAACCTCGCCACCGGTCTTCGACGTGATGGCCGTGCTCGGGCGGGAGGAATGCCTCGGTCGCCTACGCGATCAGACCGGGGCCTGAAAGAGGTTCCGCTCGTAGCGTGCGGGATCCGGACGAATGACAATTCGGCCCGGATCTCGCTTCGTGACCTCCGTGAGGCGGACGCTCGGTTGAAGGCGACCGACCGATCCGTTAACTCGGTGCTCGTGTGAGCAAGTGCAGCATGCGCTGCCCTTGCGCCCCGGAGCCGGGTTGGCGAACCATCGCCACGCGGGCCGGCGCCGCCCCGCTGCCACGAAAGGGTCCACGTCTCCATGAGCGCCAACAGCACCATCTCCGTGGGCGACGCGCAGGTCGAGCTGCCGATCAAATCCGGCACCATCGGCCCCGACGTCATCGATATCGGCAAGCTCTACGCCAAGACCGGCAAGTTCACCTTCGATCCGGGCTTCACCTCCACCGCCTCGTGCGAGTCGAAGATCACCTACATCGACGGCGACGCCGGTGTGCTGCTCTATCGCGGCTACCCCATCGAGCAGATCGCCGAGAGCGGCGACTTCCTCGAAACCTGCTACCTCATGCTGTTCGGCGAATTGCCGACTCCGGCTCAGAAGGCCGATTTCGATTACCGGGTCACGCGCCACACCATGGTGCATGACCAGATGAACCGCTTCTTTCAGGGCTTCCGCCGCGACGCCCACCCGATGGCGATCATGGTCGCCTGCGTCGGTGCCCTGTCGGCGTTCTACCACGACTCGACGGACATCTCGGACGACAAGCAGCGCATGATCGCGAGCCTGCGCATGATCGCCAAGATGCCGACGCTCGCCGCGATGGCGTACAAGTACTCCATCGGCCAGCCGTTCGTGTATCCGAAGAACGATCTCGACTACACGTCGAACTTTCTGCGGATGTGCTTCGCGGTGCCGTGCGAAGAGTTTAAGGTCAACCCGATCTTCGCCCGCGCCCTCGACCGGATCTTCATCCTTCACGCCGATCACGAGCAGAACGCCTCGACCTCGACCGTGCGCCTCGCCGGTTCGTCGGGGGCCAACCCGTTTGCCTGTATCGCCGCCGGCATCGCCTGCCTGTGGGGCCCGGCGCATGGTGGCGCCAACGAGGCGGCCCTGAAGATGCTCGAGGAGATCGGGCATCCGGAGAACGTGGCGAAGTACGTCGCGAAGGCGAAGGACAAGAACGATCCCTTCCGCCTCATGGGCTTCGGCCACCGCGTGTACAAGAACTACGATCCGCGCGCGCGCATCATGCAGAAGACCACCCACGAGGTCCTCGGCCAGCTCGGGATCAAGGACGATCCCCTGCTCGAGGTCGCCGTGCAACTCGAGAAGATCGCCCTCGAGGACGATTACTTCATCGAGAAGAAACTCTATCCGAACATCGATTTCTATTCGGGCATCACCCTCAAGGCGATGGGCTTCCCGACCTCGATGTTCACGGTGCTGTTCGCCCTGGCCCGCACCACCGGCTGGATCGCCCAGTGGGCGGAGATGATCGAGGATCCCTCGCAGAAGATCGGTCGCCCGCGTCAGCTCTACATCGGGCCCGAGAAGCGCGAATACGTCCCCATCGATCAGCGCGGCTGAGCCGTGCGCGGGCATCGCTCCGAAAGCCGGCTTTCGGGACGATGCGAGAATAGGAACTCCAAAGCTCCGTCCGGGCGACCGGGCGGGGCTTTCGTTGCAACGGCCGCACGCCGGCCCTCGTCGGGCGTCTGGCCCGGGAAGCCGGGGTGATCGCCGTCAAGAGTCCGGCGCCGGGATCGGCAGAGATCGGCACCCATCTCGCCGGCTTGCGCGATTCGGTGCCGGATGAGTTTTCCCTCGGCTACAGCGGCGACTGGAACGCCGTCGAGGCCCTGCTGGCGGGGGGACGCCTGGTACAGCGTCATGGGGGGCTTGTTTCCGGAAACCGCCATGGCAATCGTTCGAGCCGTGCGAGACGAGAACGCCGCCACCGCGCGGGCCCTGGATGCCGGGCTCCCACCGCTCTGGAGCCTGTTCAGTAAATTTTTGAGCCTGCGCGTGATGTATGTCTGCGCCGAGGTGCGCGGTCTCTGCCGAACCCAGCCGCCGCGCCCGATCCTTCCCTTGACGAGCTCCGCGCGGGAACAGGTCGTGGACACACTTCGATCCCTCGATCTGCACTGACCATCGCACCGGCGACAGCGCGGATCGGCCGGCTGGCTATCCCTCTGCGGCACGAACCGGCAGGCGGATGAGGCGCGGCCGCCAGATACCGAGCACCACGTTGGCCGTCGCCACCACGAGGAGCACCCACAGGGTGTTGGCTTCGGCACCGAGGGACTGACCGAGCAAGGCCGGATCGCCCGCGCCGGCGAGCGCAGCGGCGCTGAGATCGCCCTCCTGCCGCATCGGCCCCTGCACGTAGACCAGGCCGCCCTCGAACATGAGCACGCCGGTGGCGAGCTTCACCCAGGCCCAGCCGCTGTTGTGGAACGCGCGTTGTGCAAGGGCGAGCAGGCCCGACAGCAGGGTCAGGGCGAGGGACGGCAGGAAGATCCAGGTCGCCACGGCCCCCATGGCACCGCGCATCAGGGCGTAGCCCGCCAGGGAGGCTGGCGGAGGCGTGAAGCTCAGGAAAACGAGGAGGCACGCCATCGCCCCCGCGAGTCCGATGGCCCCCATCGTGTGAAGAAATTTGATCGCGCGTCGCACGGTGTCCGGATCATGATCCCGGTTGGCCCGCCGAGAGGCTATCTCAAGCCTACGGAGCAGTCGATCACGCTGCGCGCTTGGCCCCGAGGACGATGCGCGCCGCACTTCGGCTCGGCTCGTCGCCGCCGGGAAGCCGCATGAGGTCGTCGATCCGCGAGAGGGCTTCGACCTGCGCGTCCCGGGCCGGTCCGCCGCTCAGGAGGGGGGCGAGGGCCTCGACGAGGCGCGGGGCGGTGCAGTCGGCCTGGATGAATTCCGGCATGGCGTTGCGCGCGAGAATCAGATTCGGCAGGACGATGGTCGGTACCTGGATGAGACGCCGGGCCACGGCCTCCTCGATCCGGGACACCTTGTAGGCGACCACCATCGGCACCCCGGCCAGCGCCAGTTCCAGGGTGACGGTGCCGGAGGCCGCGAGCGCCGCGCGGGCCCGGCGGAAGGCGGCGTGCTTGGCCGCTTCGCCATGGACGAGGCGCACGGGCGCGTCCCAGCCGAGGGCCAGGCGCTCGATGAGGGCGCGGTGCCGGGTGACGGCGGGCAGGACCGCCTCGATGGGACCAAACTGCCGCGTGAGCCGCCCGAGCGTCGCACCGAAGACCGGCATCAGCCGCTCGATCTCGGAGCGGCGCGAGCCCGGCAGGATCACCAGGGTCGGCGGCGAGGCGTCACGCGCTCTCGCTTCGCTCGGATCGGGCCTTAACTCCTGCAGGCGTTCGATGAGCGGGTGTCCGACATAGGTGCAGGCCGGCCCGCCGAGGCGGCGATGGGCCTCGGGCTCGAACGGCAGCAGGGCCAGTACATGGTCGATGAACGGCCGCATCCGGGCCGCGCGCCAGGGACGCCAGGCCCAGACGCTCGGCGACACGTAATCGACGATGGGCAGGTCCGGCATGCGCTTGCGGACACGGGACGCCACCGCATGGGTGAAGCCGGGGCTGTCGATGATCACCAGCACGTCGGGCCGGGCCTCGACCACGTCGCGTACGGTCTGGCGGATGCGGCGCAGCAGGGTGCGCAGGCGGGCCGCCACGGGCAGGTAGCCCATGACGGCGACGTCATCGATGGGAAACAGCGAGGCGAAGCCCTCGGCCGCCATGGCCTCGCCGCCGACGCCGCCGAACCGGATCGGCCGATCGGATAGGGCGACGAGCCCGCGCATGAGCTTCGCTCCGAGCTGGTCTCCGGAATCCTCGCCCGCCACCAGCCAGATCGTCCTCGGGGTGTCACTGCCGATCATGCGTCGGTCACCAAGCCGACGAGGAACAGGCCGGCGCGGTCGGCGGCGGCCACCGTCGCGGGCCGGTCGATGATCAGGGTGAACCCGGCCTGGACCGCGAGACCGGCGCAGCCGGCGGCGGCGGCGGCGGCCACCGTGCGCGGGCCGATGGCCGGCAGATCGACGCGCAGATCCTGTCCGGCCTTGGCGACCTTTACCAGCACCGTCCCGGGCTGCGGCGCGCCGAGGCCGAACGGCTTTCGACCCAGCGCTCGGGCGCGGGCCAGCATCCGGTCGGTCCCCTCAGGGCCCTCGACCGCGACGGCGCGCTGGGCCGCCACCACGGCGGCCTGACCGACATCGTAGGGCGCTAGGGCGCCGAGGAGGGCGCGACCCGTGGCGATGGATTCGCGGGCCGCGGCATCCGGCGCGTGACGCCCCATGACGCCTTCCGGACTGAGAAGATCGGGCGCGACCTCGTGGACACCGACGACGCCGTGGCCGTTCTCCTCGAGGAGCGCGAGGGCTCCGCGCAGGAGCCGGTCGTCCCCGCCTCCGGCGATGGCCTTGAGGGCATCGCGGTTGCGCAGGGCGGCACCCGCATTGAGGATGGCGGCGGGATTCGGCCGCGACACGCCGCCGGCCGGCACCACGCTCACCGGTCCCCAGGCCTTCAGGATCGCCAGCACACCGGCAATGTCGAGGAGATCGACGGATGCCTCTGCGCGGGCGCGCATGGCGCGCTCGGCAAACCCGCGGATCGCCAGGATGCGAAACGGGCGCCCGGCGCGGTCGAGGGAATCTGCCACGAGTTCGGGTAGGCGCCCCGCCCCGGCGACGAGGACGAGGGAGGCCGGCAGCGCCCTCAAGGCGCGCCCGGGCTTTCGCGGGGCGTGCAGATCGAGCGCTTGCCGCCGGCCCGGATGAACGCGACGATCTCGGCCACGCCGCGATGGGAGTCGAACTCCGCCGCCACGTCCTCCACCCGCTCCATCAGGGTGCCTTCAGGGGCGAAGAGCAGCCGATAGGCCCGGCGCAGGGCGTGAATGTCCTCGCGGGCAAAGCCCCGGCGCTGGAGGCCGATGATGTTGAGGCCCGACAGATAGGCACGGTTGCCCAGTGCCATGCCGTAGGGAATGCAGTCGTTCTCGAGGCCCGACAGGCCGCCCACGAAGGCATGGGCCCCGACGCGGGCGAACTGGATCACCGCCGCGCCGCCGCCGAGGATGGCGAAATCGCCGACACTGCAATGGCCGGCGAGCATGACGTTGTTGGAGAACACCACCCCATTGCCTACCCGGCAATCATGCCCGACATGGGAATTGGCGAGGAAGGTGCAGCCGTCCCCGACCGTCGTCTCCAGGCCGCCGCCGGCGGTGCCGGGATTCATCGTAACGCCTTCGCGGATGAGACAATCGGCGCCGATGGTGAGCGTCGAGGCCTCGCCGCGAAACTTCAGGTCCTGCGGCGGGTGGCCGATGGAGGCGAAGGGATAGAGGCGCGTGCGCGGCCCGATGGCGGTCCGGCCCGCCACGACCACATGGCTGACGAGTTCGCAGCCGTCACCGAGACTGACCTCCGCGCCGATATGGCAGAATGGGCCGACACGCACGTCCGCGCCCAGCGTCGCGCCGTCCTCGATCACGGCGCTGGGATGAATCCCCACGGGCGTCGTCACTCCGTCACCAGCATGGCGCCGATCTCGGCCTGGGCCACCAGCGTGTCACCGACGCGGGCTTCGCCCTGAAACCACCACATCGTCCGGCGTTGATTCAGCTTCGTCATGTGATAGCGCACGGTGTCGCCAGGGACGACGGGCTTGCGGAACTTGCACTTGTCGATGGTCATGAAGAACACCTGCTTGGCCCGCATCTCGTCGGTCATGATGTGCTGACAACAGATGGCACCGGCCGTTTGAGCCATGCCCTCGATGAGGAGCACGCCGGGGAAGACCGGCAGGCCCGGGAAGTGCCCGGTGAACTGTGGCTCGTTGATCGTGACGTTCTTGATGCCGATGCAGGACCGGTCACCGTCGATCTCGATGATCCGGTCGATCATCAGGAAGGGGTAGCGGTGCGGCAGGAGCTCCAGGACCTTCTGGATATCGGCCGAGCCGAGTTCGCGCGGCATCTCGTTCATCGATCGAATCGTCTCCCTGGCGCGTGGCGGCGCGCGCGGCGCTCCGCCCGGCACGTTCCCGGCCCGCTATTTCGGTGGAGAAAAGTCTTTCGGCAGAAAGCCCGTCAGATGCAAGCCCCGGCCTGCTGAGCCCATTTCCGAATGGCCGTCGCCCACTGAGGAGCAATGGATCAGCACAAATGTGATGGGATTGCCGGCACGGTGAGAGTTGACTGAGTATCCAACCGTGCGCAACCGTACGCGGTAGGCGTTCCCGATCTCAGAGGACGTCACAACAAACGTTAGAATCTTTCGCAGGTGTTTTGACGACCATCGTGCGTGAGTCAGATTCTTAACGCGCCCACATTTTTTATAGGGCAAATCGACTAGATAAGAGTGATCTCTGCGCCGGTTTCGTCGCCTGCGAAGCCGATTTCTAACAAATGCTAGGAGCGCCTGTGACGGTGCGTCGGAACAAACTGTGCCCGCTTCCAAGGTAAATCGCTTCCGTCGAAGGCTCGAAAGCCTCCTCCCCCTGTCGATGGCCGACGGTGATCTCTTGGACCGGGTGCTCGCCGACCCGGATCTCGTGCCCGCACGGGCGGATCTCGTGTCGCGTCACGACCGGAAGGGTGGCCGCCTCATCCTTGTGGACGGATTTGCCTATCAGTATCGGATGCTGACGAGCGGCCGCCGTCAGATCACGGCCTATCTCGTGCCCGGCGACAGCTACGACCTCGATGCGGCTCGCGAGAACGGGTCTGACCACGCTGTCATGGCGCTCACCTCGGTCCGTAGCGTGCATCTCACAACGGCCGAGGTCGCGGTCCTATCGCTGGATCACCCGTCCATTGACCACGCTGTCATGGCGCTCACCTCGGTCCGTAGCGTGCATCTAACAACGGCCGAGGTCGCGGTCCTATCGCTGGATCACCCGTCCATCGCCGAGGGCTTACGCCTCGTTGGCCGCATCGAGGAGGCAACCCTGCGCGAATGGCTGGTCAACATCGGGGGACGTCCGGCGCTGGAGCGGATCGCCCACCTCTTCTGCGAACTCGACAGGCGTCTGCATGCGGTCGGGCTCGTGGACCAGGACCGGTTCGAGATGCCGATCACCCAGTACGATCTCGCCGACACGGCGGGCCTCTCGAGCGTCCACGTCAATCGGACGATCCAGGAATTGCGCCGCCAGGGCCTCATCGCGCTCACGGGGCGGTCGCTCACGATCCTCGACCGCCCTTCGCTCCAAGCCCTGGCGGATTTTCAGCCACGCTATCTTCGCCTGCGCGCCTCGGCCTGACGCCGCCACACGATCAACGTATCCGCCGCCGGATCACTCCTTCGGTTCGACTCCGGGGGCGCGTTCCGCCAGGCGGGCCAGAGTGGTCAGCTCGCGGAACCAGGCGCGGACGGGCTTTGCCGGCGTTCCGCCCCAGCGGCTACCGGGTGGCACGTCGCGGTTGACGTTCGAGGAGCCGGCGATCTGCGCGCCCATGCCGATCCGCAGGTGGCCGACGACGCCGACCTGACCGCCGAGGACCACGTAATCCTCCAGGGTGGTGGACCCGGAGATGCCGACACCCGAGACGATGATGCAGTGACGTCCGATCACGACGTTGTGGGCGATCTGGACGAGGTTATCGATCTTGGTCCCCTCCCCGATCACCGTGTCCCGGCTGGCGCCCCGGTCGATGGTGGTGTTGGCACCGATCTCGACATCGTCCTGTACGATGACGCGGCCGATCTGCGGTACCTTGAGATGACCGCCCGGTCCCATGGCGAAGCCGAAGCCGTCCTGACCGAGACGCGCGCCGGGATGGACGATCACCCGGTTGCCCACGAGGGTATGGGTGAGAGTGGCACCCGCGCCGATGGCGCAGTCGCGGCCAATCCGGACGTTCGGCCCGAGAACAGCCCCCGGACCGATCACCGTGCCGGAACCGATCTCTGCACCCGGACCGATCACCGCGCCAGGATCGACGCGGACCCCGTCCTCGAGCCGGGCCTCGGGATGGACATGGGCGCCGGAGGCGACACCCGTGGACCCGAACAGGGAGGCCGGCCGCATGGCATCGGGATGAAGCCGGCCGAGGAGGCCGGCATAGGCACGGTAGGGATCGCGCAGGACGAGGGCGACGGTCCCGCTCGGGACACGCGGAGCGAAGCGCGGCGAGACGAGGCAGAGACCGGCCCGCGTCTGCGCCAGGGCATCACCGTAACGGGCGTTGTCCATATAGGCGACGTCGCCCGGGCCGGCGGTCTCGAGGGGCGCAGCCCCCGTGAGAATTGCATCCGGATCGGTGCCCGGAGGGAGTGAAACGCCGAGAGCCTCGGCGATGGCGCCGAGGCTGAGGGTAGTATCGGGCGAGAAGAAAATCGGATCGGCCATGACCGGCAACGCGCCGCCCTCCGAAAAGGGCGACGCTGCTCTCGGATCAGAAGCGCGAGCCGCCGGAGAACCGGAAGGCCTGGAGTTGGTCCTTGCCGACGCGGCCGAACCGTCCGTTGCCGAGGTCCACCTTCACGCCCTCATCCTTCGTCAGGGCGTAGGCGTAATCGAAGCGGATCGGGCCGAGCGGCGAGTTCCACAGGATCGATGCACCGATGGACGAGCGGATCACCGCCTTGTCGTGGACGTTCACGCATTCCGGTTCGACGGCGATGGCGTTGGTGTTGAAGTTACACGCCCCACCGGGTGCAATGCCATTGATGAAGCCATCGCCGTTGACGTCGAACTGCCGACGGCCGTTGTAGCCGAACAGCGTACCGGCATCGGCGAAGACCGCGCCCTTCAGGCCGAGATCCCGCGGGATACCCCAGATCGGGAACTGAACCTCGAGGGTACCGCCGACATAGGTGCTGCCGCCGACGGCGTTGGAGCGGCTGTCGGCGATACCGACGTCGCGCGGGCCGATACCGTTGGGAGCGAAGCCGCGGACGAGCGACGGTCCGAGGAAGAACTGGTCGGTGATCCGCAAGGGCTCGTCGTTGAGCGCCGAGATGTGACCACCCTGCAACCGGACGAAGCCGACGACGTCCTCGTAGAACTCCTTGTAGTACCGGGCATCGCCGGTGACGCGGAAGAACTTCGAGTCGCCGCCCAGACCCGCGATATCGGGCTTCAGCTCGGCATAGAGGCCGTTGCGGGGCAGACCGATGTTGTCGAGGGTCGAGTAGGCGAGCGTCAGGCCGGCCAGCGACGTGAGCGTGTTGCCCTGCGACCCCTTGAGGGCGATGGAGGCCTCGCCGTCATAGGCGCAGTTCGGGTAGGCCGCCTGACCGGCGACGCTCCGCCCACCGACGCTCTGGCTGAACGTACCCTCCGGATAGACCGCCGTGTAGCCCGGGATCGGGTTGGAGCAGTCGTTGTACGGCCGGCGGAGGGTGTTCGGGACCCGCAGTTCGGTGTTGTACAGCGAGTACCGCAGGGTGACGCCGAATTCTTCGGTGATCGGCAGGCCGACGCGAAGCTGGCCGCCGTACACGGTGGTCTCGTAGCGCGAATAACGGGTCTGGTCGGAGTACTTGTAGAAGGCGTCGAAGCCGGCGGCGAGGCGATAGCCGAGGAAGTATGGCTCGGTGAACGAGAAGTCGACACCGCGGGCATACTGGCCGGCGGTTCCGGCGACGCGGACGTACTGGCCGCGGCCGAGGAAGTTCGACTCGGAGACCGAGACCTCGCCGATGATGCCGTCCTGGGTCGAGTAGCCACCGGCCACCGAGAACGACCCCGTGGGCTGATCCTCGACGTCGATGTTGATGATCACCCGGTCGGCGGCCGAACCCGGCTCGTTGGAGAAGCGGACCTTCTTGAAGAAGCCGAGGCCGTTCAGGCGGCGCTCGGCCCGGTCCGTGAGCACGCGGTTGTAGGCGTCGCCCTCGGTGATATCGAGTTCGCGGCGGATGACGTAGTCGCGGGTGCGGGTGTTGCCGCGGATGTTGATGCGCTCGACGTAGACGCGCGGCCCGTCTTCGACGACGAAGCCGAGGGCGACCGTGTGGGTCGCCGGATCGCGCTGTCCCGTGGGGCGCACCTGGGCGAAGGGATAGCCCTGGCGGGCGACCTGATTGGTGACGCCGCTGAGGGTCCGTTCGACATCCTCGGCGTTGTAGACGTCGCCGACCTGGGCGCGGACCTCGCCGTCGAGGCCCCGGGCATCGAGGCCGGGCAGGCGCGAATCGATGGCGACGGCGCCGACCTTATACTGCTGGCCTTCCTCGACGATGACGTCGATCACCCAGCCGGCATCGGTTTCCGCCTCGACGTAGCGGGCATCGGCCTTCACGACGCGGAAGTCGGCGTAGCCGTTCTTGAGGTAGAAGCGCCGCACGAGGTCGAGGTCGTTGGTGATCCGGTCGGGATCGTAGACGTCGGAGGTCTTGATGAACGACAGGAAGTTCATCTCCGACGAGGACATCAGCTCCTTCAGCTTGGAATCGGAGTATGCCTGATTGCCGGTGAAGTTGATCGCCTTGATGCCGGTCTTGTCGCCTTCCTCGATGGTGTAGATCACGTCGAGGCGGCCGTTCGGCAGGTCGACGGTGCGGAAGCTCACCTTGGCGCTGCCGCGGCCCGACCGACGATAGATCTCGCGGATGCGCTGCAGATCGGCGGTGATGATTCCCTGGTTGTAGGGCCCGCGCGCCTTGGCCTCGATCTCGGCTTCGAGGGTGGCCTTCTCGACCTTCTTGTTCCCCTCGAACACCACGCGGTTGATGATGTTGTTCTCGCGGACGCTCACGACTGTGCTGCCGCCGCTGCGCGACACCTTCACGTCGGAGAACATGCCACTCGCCAGCAGGTTGCGGCGGGCTTCCTCGGGAGAACCGGAGGCCGTGCCGGTCACGTAGGACCGGATCGTATCGGAATCGACGCGCTTGTTGCCCTGGACGACGATCTGCTCGGCCTGCGCCGTGCCACCGAGAACCAACCCTGCGGCTGTGGCGGCGACTAGGACGATGGTCTGCTCCGCCGACTTACGTCGGCGCTTCCCCGTCATCGACATCATGTAATCGCCCGTCTCTTTTTTATCAGTACGGGTTCGCACCCGCGGACAGGCGCCGGTTATCCCGGTCATCCCGTCATCTGGTCCCAAGCTCAGCTTCTACCGAGTTTCCCGATCGAAGCAAACGCCGCGGCGTTCTTCCCACTGGGGATTTCGGGGACACGTGGCCTTCCGGTCACGGACGGACGACCAGCATCGCCGAACATGGTTAAGAAAGCGTCTACGCGGGACGGCCGCGCGGCGGATACCGCCACGCGGCGAGGCACTTGCGCTCATTCCGCCCCGTCATGCGACGGCGTTCAGGTGCCGCGGGAACTCCAAGACGCACCGAGATTGAGGACGTCGTTCCAGGCGGCGAACAGCATGAGGAACAGGACGAGGGCCAGCCCGATCCGGAAGCCGATCTCCTGCGTCCGCTCGCTCAAGGGCCTGCCGCGCACGGCCTCGAGGGCATAGAACAACAGGTGTCCCCCATCGAGCAGCGGCACCGGGAACAGGTTCAGCACCGGGAACAGGTTCAGAAGTCCGATGGACACGGAGAGAAGCGCGATCAGGCCGATCAGGCCGCCGGCGCCGCCGACCTTGGCGACTTCCCCCGAGACCCGGGCGATGCCGATGGGCCCGGACAGCTGGTCGGCGGATTCCCGACCGGTCACGAGCTTGCCGATATAGTCCATGGTGCGGTCGACGACGAAGTAGGTTTCGTACAGGCCGTGTCCGACCGACTGCACGAGGCCGTACTGGACGAGCTTGGCCTCGCGCCCCTCGGGGCTCCGGATCCCGAGGCGACCGAAGCGGTGGCGGCCGAACGGCGTCCGCTCCTCCACGCCATCGGGAATCGCGGTGAGAATCTTGGTCTCCCCGGCGCGCTCCACGGTGATGGCGAGGCTGGACCCGGCGCTCGTGGTGACTGCGCGCTGCATATCGTTGAAGTTATTCACCTTCGCGCCGTCGATGGCACGGATGATATCGCCTTGCTGGAAGCCGGCGCGCTCGGCGGCGCTGCCCGGCAGGACCGCCTCGACGCGAGCGGGGATCTCGTAGCGACCGCCGAAATAGATCGCCCCGGAGAACAGCACGATGGCAAGGAGGAAGTTGGCGACGGGGCCGGCGACGACGATGGCCGCACGCTTGGCCAGGGGCTGCGTCGCGAAGCTCGTCGCACGCTCCTGCGGGGTCATCCGGGCGACGGCCTCCGAGTCCGGCACGCTGGCGCCGTTGGCGTCGCCATGAAACTTGACGTAGCCGCCGAGCGGCACCGCCGAGAGTTTCCAGCGGGTGCCGTGACGATCGTTGAATCCGAAGAGTTCCGGGCCGAACCCGAGGGAGAAGGCGTGGACGCCGACCCCGCACCAGCGGCCGACGAGGAAATGCCCCATTTCGTGCACGAACACCACGACGCTGAGGACGATCAGGAACGGGATCGCGTTGCCGAAGAAGCCGGCGGCCGTCCCGCCCATCACAGTCAGAAAGTCCATCGTCGATCCTCGCGGCGGCGCACCGGCCCACCCATTCGCCTTAGCAGATCGGAACCCCGGCCGGCGAAAGCAAATCCGTCAGGGTGGTTGTGCCGCCGCACGGCGGCAAAGACCAGACGGAAACCCGGCTTTCCTGCGATCGCGGTAAAGACCCGACTCGCCTAGTGGCCGCCGCCACCGGCCAAAGCGGCACGCGGTCGGCGGATGAAGGGCACGGCGCACGCCATGAGCAGGAACAGTCCCGTCAACACCAGGAACACGTCGGTGAAGCTCATCACCAGCCCCTGGATGCGGACGGTGTTCATCATCGCCTTGAGGGCCATGGCATCGGGGTCGCCGCCCAGTCCCTCGAAGCCCCGGCGCATCATCTGGAGACGTTCCAGCACCGCGGTGTTGGTCCAGGTGAAGCGCTCGTGCAGCCGGGCAAGGTGGAGGTCCCAGCGGTCGTTCAGCACGGTGTTGATGAGGGCGAGGCCGACGGCCCCGCCTAGGTTGCGCGTTAGATTGTAGAGGCCCGACGCATTCTTCATCCGGGCGGGCGGCAGGGTGCCGAGCGCGATGTTGTTGATGGGGATCATGCACAGCATCAGCGAGCAGCCGCGCAGGATCTGCGGCACGAGCAATTCGCCGAAATCCCAATCCTTGGTCAGGCCGGTGACGAGCCAGGTGCCGGCGGCGAAGCCGACGAAGCCGAGCCCCATGGGGATGCGCGGATCGACCTTGCCGAGGAAGCGGCCGGCGATGGGGGCGGTGGCGAACATGCACAGGCCGGAGATGAACATGGTCTCTCCGATCTGCAGGGCCGAATAGCCGCGCACCCGCCCGAGATAGACCGGGTAAAGGTAGGTCAGGCCGTAGAGCCCGATGCCGAGGACGAAGCTGAACAGGCAGCCGGCGGCGAAGTTGCGGTCGGAGAAGGCGCGCAGGTCGACGATCGGTTCCCGCGCCGTGAACGCGCGCCAGAAGAAGGCCGGACCGGCGACGGCGCAGACCACGGCGCAGGCGAGAACCGCCTCGTCGGCGAGCCAATCGTGGTTCGGCCCCTCCTCCAGCACGTATTCGAGGCAGCCGAGCATGAGCGCCATGAACACGAGGCCGTACCAGTCGAAGCGGCGGAACAGGGCGAGGTTCGGCTCGTCGAAATCGACCAGCCAGTAGGTCGAGGCCGTCACCACGATGCCCGGCACAACGTTGATGAGAAACAGCCAGTGCCAGTCGAACAGATCGGTGAGGTAGCCGCCAACCGTTGGGCCGATGGTGGGGGCGAGGGTCGCGACAAGACCGATCATCGGCGACACGATGGAGCGCTTCGAGGGCGGGAAGATCGTGAAGGCCGAGGCGAACACCGTCGGGATCATGCCGCCGCCGATGAAGCCCTGCAGCGCACGCCAGACGATCATCTGGTTGATGCTGGTGGAGGTGGCGCACATCAGGCTCATCAAGGTGAAGCCCCCGGCCGAGATCACGAACATCCACCGGGTCGAGAGCACCCGCGACAGGAAGCCCGACAGGGGAATCGCGATCACCTCGGCGATGAGGTAGCTCGTCTGCACCCACGGGATCTCGTCGCCCGAGGCCGAGAGGCCGGCCTGGATCTCGGCCAGCGACGCCGACACGATCTGGATATCGAGGATGGCCATGAACATCCCGAACACCATGCAGACGAACGCCACCATACGGCGGCGGTCGAGGGGCGGTTCGGCGGCGGGCGTGGCGGCGCCTGCGACGGTGGCGGCCATGGCGGCGCCTACGGCCGCATCGCGGCGGTTCGCGTCACCGCGTCTCGGGTATCGACCCGGACGGTGACGGAGAGGCCGGGCCGCAGCAACCCTTCACGGGCGACGTCCTCCGGAACGTGCACGCGCACGGGTAGGCGCTGCACGATCTTGGTGAAGTTGCCCGTGGCATTATCGGGCGGCAGGAGGCTGAACACCGATCCGGAGGCGGGCGACAGGGATTCCACCGACCCGACGATATCGCGACCCGGATAAGCGTCGACGGCGATGTGGACGCGTTGGCCCGGCCGCATCTGCTCGACCTGGGTTTCCTTGAAGTTGGCATCGATCCGCACGCTCTGAAGAGGCACCAGGGCGGCGATGCGCGAGCCCGGTGACACGTAGGCGCCCGCCTCGACGGCCTTGTTGCCGATCACGCCGTCGAACGGCGCATGCACGATGGTGAAGGCGAGGTCGCGGGCGGCGCGCCGCTCGGCCGTGCGCAACTCAGCGGCGAGGCCCTCGGCCTCCGTGCGCTGCGCCCGCAGGACTTCGACCTGCGCCTTCATGGCGACGAGGGACGCCTCGGCGCCCTTCTCGGCGGCCTGGGTGCGGTCGCGGTCGGCCCGGGCCTGCTCCATGCGGGCCTTGGCGACGAAATCAACCTTCTCGAGCTGCTGCTGGCGCACGTAGTCGGCGGCGGCCCGCACGGAATCGGCGCGGGCGGCGTCGATCTGCGCCGCACTCTGCAGGAGCTGAGCCTGGGCCGCCTCGATCTGCCGCCCGATGCGGGCGATGGTGGCCTCCTGGGTGACGAGCTTGTCGTGCGCCGCGTCCTGCGCGAGGCGGTA
>Ga0182232_1000196_pt1 | contig 17310 bp, 16 predicted proteins | sample G6R1MG_30_FD_155484 | JGI IMG/M metagenome (GOLD analysis project Ga0182232, IMG submission 155484) | Phyllosphere microbial comminities from miscanthus, Michigan, USA - G6R3_NF_07NOV2016_LD2 MG | ecosystem: Host-associated > Plants > Phyllosphere > Phylloplane/Leaf | place: USA: Michigan... | reverse complement strand
CTTCCGGCAACGCACACGCGCCCGCCTCGATGAGTTGATCGCCAAGATCGCGAACTCGCCGATGGTCAACCTGGACCCGAGCCTGATCCCGCCCAGTCAGGTCGACAATCGACCACCGACGCCGGCCATGGTGTCGTTCGCGGTGAGCTTGGCGGAGCGGAAGGGCGTGAAGCTGCCGCGCGGCTGCAAAAGCAGCATCAGCGTCTGCCGGGCCTTTCTCGACACCCATGCCGGGCGGCGCGTACCTCAGGAGGGTAACGCCGACCAATCGGGCGACCGCCGAACCCCGAGCGCGGCGATGCTCAACTACGCACACAGCTTGGCTGAGCGGCAAGGCATCACCTGCCCGCCGGTGGTTGAGACCGACTTCGACGCCTGCCGGCGCTTTCTCGACGCTCACGCTACTCGGCCACAGCTTCGATCGGGAGCGCCAGATTCCGGTAGAAGCGGAACTGTAGAGACTGCTGCACGCGGGAAGCGGCGCGGTAGAGCGGTGCAGGTGCCAAAGCAGACAACTGCGCGACGGCGGGCGTGAAGCGATCGGCTGAATGTGACGCGATGGAAGGGGCCTCAGGACGCTACGGCCAAACGCGAGAAGCTCACCACGCTGGCGACCCCAGCAAAGGCCGCCCCGAGCCCCATCGCCAGGGCTGGACCGTGCGCTTCCGCGATCGCGAAGCAGGCCGCGACGAGGGCGGCGCCCAGGGCCTGTCCGAGAAGCCGCGCCGTGGCGACGATGCCGCTCGCCCCGCCTGATCGGTTAGCTGGTGCGCTCGTCATGATGGCGCGCAGGTTCGGGGCCTGGAAGAAGCCAAACCCGGCCCCGCAGATCGCCATCCGCCAGATGATGTTCGTGACGCTGGGATCGGCAGGTAGCAGCGCGAGCAGCCCCATGCCGATCGCAAGGCCGGCAAGCCCGATCCCGCCAAGCAGGCCAGGGGCATAGCGGTCCGAGAGGCGCCCAGCCAGCGGCGCCATCAGCGCGACCACCACCGGCCAAGGCGTCATCAGGAAGCCGGTCTCGACCTGCGAGCGGCCCAGCGTGTGCTGGAACAGGAAGGGCAGTGAGACGAAGGCCAGCCCCTGTGCCGCGAAGGAGCACACCGCGGTCAAAGCTGACAAAGCGAAGAGCGGGCGCGCCAGGAGATCGGCGGCCAGCATCGGCGCCGGGTGTCCGGCTTGGCGACGCAGGAGAAGGGTGAAGCAGGCGAGTGCCCCAGCGATCTCCGTGAGGATGCGCCAGAGTGGCCCCTCGTGTGCGGCCTCACCCAGCCCGAGAACCAGGAGCGCGAACGCGGCGGCGTTGAGCAGTGCGCCGGGGAGATCGAAGCTGTGGCCGGAACGTCCGGTTTCCGGCAGCGCAGTCCAGGCCAGGGCGAGGGCGCCGAGGCCAATCGGCACGTTGACGGCGAACAGCCAGGGCCATGGCGCCACCAGTAGGATCAACGATGCCACGGTTGGCCCGATCGCGAAGCCGACGCCGACCACGAAGGCATTGAGTCCGACGCCGCGGCCGAGCTGGTTCGTCGGGTAGATGAAGCGGATCAGCGCAATGTTGACCGCCATCAGCGCGCTTGCGCCGACCCCCTGCAGCACGCGCGCGAAAACGAGCGTCGGTAGGGACCAGGCCAGGGCGCAGACGAGCGACGCCCCAGTGAACAGGAGAAGGCCAACGACATAGATCCTCTTCTGCCCGACGATCTCACCGAGCGCCGCAATCGGCAGTAATGTCGCCACGACCGCGAGCTGGTAGGCGTTCACGATCCAGACCGAGGCACCTGGATCAACTCCTAGATCGCCGGCGATGGTGGGCAGGGCTGTGTTGGCGATGGCGGTGTCGAGTGTCGCGAGCGCGACTCCGGTGAGCACCGCGGCCATCGCCCTTCCGCGCTGGCCCGGCGGGGATCCATCGCGAGCGGGCGCAGTCGGGTCTGAGATCATTTCAGTCATTCAGCGTGGGGATTTCGTGATCAGGGCACATCCTGGACTGCGCCCCTTGTCGCACCTTCGCAACTATGCGCCAGCTACACCCCTGCGCGAGGACGCTATACCCTTGTGCGGCCGAGGACAGGGGCAACGCTTCCGATCCGGCGATCAACCCTGCTGCAACATTGACCAAATGGCATGAGGCACCACGCGTGCACTTGCATCGTGTTGACAAATAGGAATATAATCTGGTAGTTATGCTATGGGCTGCTGCTTGGTGGCCTTAATCGAGGGCCGCCATGAGGCACCTACCACCCACGCTGATGTTGGACCGCCGAGCGCGGCCGCCCGGCCTTCCGCTCCAAGCTCAGCCATCCGCCACCAACCCGAGGGGGTCTCATCCGAGGCCCCCTTTGCATTTCTGGAGCACGCGATGACCGCAGCCACCGCTACGAAAACCAAAGGCGCACTCATCCCCGCGGAAAGTCCGCTCGCCAAGCCGATCCCAGCCCTCGTCGTGTTCGGCGCCGACAAAGGCGGCAAGCCTCACGCCGCTTGGTTTCCTACCCCGGACGTGAGCCTAGCAACGCAGGCTGCCGCGACCATCGGGTTCCGGGCCCTCGTGCTGTGCGACGACGCTCAGCGTTCGGCAGCCGCCGACCTGCCACAGGGCCGGGTCTTCAGCTCAGGCCGCGCCTTCGTGCCGTTTGTCGCTAAGGAGGTCTATGAGCGCTTACAAGCCCTCGCCGGAGGACTGGTCGGATCAGACACCACCACCATCAGGTTGGCTGTGCAAAGCCCCGAGAAGCCTGCTGACGGCGACGGTGGCGGTTTTGGCGGGTCGGGCCCGGCGGATCCCCGCTACCCGCGCATCTGGGCCGGCATCGCGATCGGCAGCTTGGTGCTGATCACCGAGGGCGAGGAGGATGGCTGGTATGAGGCGGTTGTCGTCGCCTCGAAGCCAGGCGGCGAGTTCACGCTACAGTGGCGTGACTGGCCTGACCTACCGCTGCTGATGCGCCGTCGCGATGAGATGGCCTTGCTGCACCCGAACGCCGCTGCAGCGGCCGAAGCCTGATCTTAAGCGAATGTGCTTACTGGTCGGCAAGGCACCAAGCTTTGCCGGCCAGCGGTAACGGTGGCCCAGAGTGGATTGAGGAAGTTGAGGCACAGCTCGTAAGCGGACATTCTGCAAAGCGCCCATCTCGGTCATCCATGGAGCCGCGGACGCTCCTCCATAGCGGACATTCACTGTGACGGCAGCGGCGGCGGCCCATTCGCATAAGGGGCGATATGGGACTTCTCATATCGGGGGCGCCCACCGGCTGGCGAGCTGCGGGGGCATCGGTGCGCGCCTCGATCAGGCCAGACAGCGCCTCGGCCTCAGCTTCCGTAATCTTTCCGTCTCTGTACGCGCGTCAGAGCGCAGCCGTGACGGCCGGCAACGCGGCGCGCGTAGCCACCTCCGCCTTTCGGTGGATCTCATCGGCATAGTTCATCGAACCCGGTCCCTCACGGGCCGCGGCTAGGGTCCAGGCAAAGCTTTCCGGTTGACGAAAACAGGTTCCGTCTTGACACCGCCGGGGGGCTCATGGCTTGTGAGGGGCAGCTCAGCCGGATCTCACAAGGCCTCAGGTTTTTCGACAGCCTCTTCCTTGCCGGGAAGGGGCTGTTGGCTTTTCAGGGTCTATCTCGCGGCGACGGTCTCCTGAATTGCCGGCTCTCGATTCGCCAAGACGGGTCCGGCCGGAACGATCCATGTCGACCGGCGGGCAGGGTTAAGTCACGTTGGGACCCGATTCGGCGGCTGGCGCATTTCCGGTGGCGCACACAGGGCTCCATTGAGCATGATCGCGCCAACCCCATCGGATATCGGTCGCACGGTCGCATACCGTGACCACCCGAACACGAACCCCGAGCTGGGTATCGTGACGTCCTTCGACAGGTTCTTCGTGTTCGTCCGCTATGGCGCCGACCTCCACAGCCGAGCGACCAAGGCCAGTCACCTCGAATGGGCTGCCTCCGTCTCATCAGATCGCTTGCAAGGCTGATTGGAGAACTCGTCGAGACGGTGTGCCTGCCACGACGGGTATCCAAGGGTGCGCGATTAAGACCACGTTCGTTCAAGGCGTTTATTCCGTGGTCAGGCCGTTAACGTGGTCTGGAACGGACAGGCGGTGTCGATGGAACGGTCAGCGCATCCTTTGGATACTTCGTCCTCGGGAGACGATGGGCAGAACGCGGTGGTTGAGGCTGCTGAAGAAGCTGTCCTAGAGCCATTGGCTGACTTCCCACGCATCGACCTACGGACAGGCGTAGAGCCGTGGGACAAGCGTCGTGCCGCGGGGAAGACCCTCCGGCTCGAACTTCCCCATGCCGCTCACGCTGCACTAGAGGTCGGTACCGATCGCCCTGACACGGTAGCGCTAATTGAGCAGGCCCACGAAGGGCGGCAGTCGCACCTAATCCCCCTACGCGTCGCCCGCATGGCATCCTCGTCGTTCGCATTCCTACGGGGCGCGGCTCAGGTCATGGCATGGGATCTCGCTCAGGGCCCGCGTGGTGCGATCCAAGTAGTGATGAACGGCGATGCCCACATCTCGAACTTCGGGCTATTCGGCTCGCCACAGGGTGACGTCGTACTTGATCTCAATGACTTCGATGAGGTCACCGTCGGACCGTGGGAGTGGGACCTAAAGCGCCTCTGCGCCAGCATTGAGGTCGCGGCTCGGGACGCTGGCGCAGCCGTGCGTGAGCGTCGCCAGGCGGTCTTGAGCGCTGTCTCAGGCTATCAGCACACGATGGACGATCTGGCTCCCCGTGGATCCCTCGACGTATGGCAGCGGGCAGCCCGAGCCGACGACCTTGAGTTCACAGGCATCGAAATCGACACGCATTCACAAGCCGTCGTGCGCAAAGCCGTCGAGAAGGCACGCCGCAAGAATAACAAAAGCCTGCTCGATCAAGTGGGCGAGCGACGAACCGATGGCGGTTGGCGCTTCCGCGAGGAGCCGCCGATCCTCGTCCGAGTCGACGAGGCGACTCGTCAGGGCGTCACCTCAGGCTTGGAGCATTACGCCGAAACCCTGCCGCGTGAGCGCCGGTTCATGCTCAGCCGCTACCACGTCGTCGATGTGGCTCACCGCGTAGTTGGTGTTGGCAGCGTCGGGACGCGGGCCTACGTTGCGCTGCTGTGCGGCAACTCGGACCAAGACGTTCTTTTCCTGCAGGTAAAGGAAGCGGTTCGCCCAGCTCACGCACCCTACCTGCGCGGCATGCCGGACCCCTACGCAAGTCATGAGGGCGAGCGGGTAATCTACGGCCAGCGCCTGCTCCAAGCGGTCGGCGACCCGCTACTCGGCTGGACCACCATCGACGGGCGGCCGTTCTACGTCCGCCAGATGAAGAATATGAAGGGTGAGATCCCGGTGGCCCGCATGGTGGGGCAATCGCTCTCCTTCTTCACCCATGCCTACGGAGCGCTGCTAGCCAAGGCGCATGCTCGGACGGGTGACGCCGCGGCGATCGCCGGGTACTGCGGCCATGATGGGCGTGCCGACCTGCGCGAAGCTCTCGCGGACTGGGCACACGCTTACGGTGATCAGAATGAGGCGGATTATCAGGCATTCCGTACTGCCATCGCCTCCGGCCGGCTTCATGCCGCCGCGGATCCGCGCCTATAGTGTGGTGTGTGCGACGCCTGTTAGGTCGACACATACGCCACAGCGAAGCTTCTGTGTATAGGCATGATCCGATCTGAGCTCATCGCCCGCATCGCCGACCAGAACCCGCACCTCTACGCCGAGCAGGTTGAGGCGGTGGTCGACACCATCCTCGATCGCATCACGGCGGCGCTAGCCGACGGCGACCGCGTGGGGCTGCGGGATTTCGGCGCCTTATTTTGTGTTTTCAGCTAAAAATTTGGCAAGGATTTAAAGTACACCGTTGATCTTGTCGCGGACGACGCGAACGTCGAAGCCTCGCACTTGATCGATTGCGGCACGTGCTTCGATTGCGTGATTTGCAGCCCGTTCAAGAGGGGTATCCCCCGTGAGCTGTGGCAGGTAAACGAGCCGATCATCAGCGTGGCCGTCAGCTTTGCTCTCGCTGATGTCGATCGCGATACCACGCTAGTACAGGCCCCCGGTCATCGGATCGATCCCGTAGCGCCCCCGCGCCATCACCCAGCGCATTCGCCCGGCACGTGGGATTGTCCGATACTCCGCGGCGAACAAGCCGCCCGTACGAGCGACCCGCTCGACTGTCTCAGTGAACAGATATCGGTCGTCCGGATGGATCGCATCGGCATCCCGCGATAGTGACCTGACCGGTATTTTGGACCGGGCCAGTTGCGAGATTACTGCATGGTAGCGGCCATGGGTAGGCGGAAGGCCAGATCGGGGTAGCTGACGGGCGCGGGCGGCCGATAGCCTAGCGACGAATGCGGTCGGATGCAGTTGTACGTGGTTTGCCATAGACCGATGACGATCTGCGCCTCCTTCAGCGAGTAGAAGATTTCCTGGCGTAGGCACTCGTCCCGAAGTTTGCCGTTGAAGCTCTCACAGTACCCGTTCTCCCACGGCGATCCTGGCGCGATGTACTGGATCTGTGGCCCTGTCTTGGCGACCCACTTGCGCAGCGCCTTTGAGATCATCTCAGGGCCATTGTCGCAGCGGATGTGCTCGGGGATGCCGTGCAGGCACATGGCATCGGCCAGCGCCTGAATCACGCCGACGCTGTTGATACGCCGTGCCACCTTCAGCGCCAGGCACGCCCGGCTATGCTCGTCGATCAGCGTGAGGATGCGTAGGCTTCGGCCGTCGTGGGTCTGAGCCTGCACGAAGTCGAAGCTCCACACATGGTTGCGGTGGAGCGGTCGTAGCCGCACGCATGAGCCGTCGTTCAGCCATAAGCGGCTGCGGGGTCTCTGTCGGCTAGGGACTTTGAGCCCCTCGCGACGCCAGATGCGCTGAACCCGGTCCTTGCCCACTTGCCAGCCGGCTGCCTGCAGCAGCGCGGTGACGCGGCGGTAGCCGTAGCGCCCGTACTCGGACGCCAGGGCGATGATGGCGCGGGTCAGCTCATCCTCGTCGGCCGGCACGGTGGGCACGTAGCGCTGCGTACCCCGATGCTGGCCGACGATCCGGCAGGCATGACGCTCCGAGAGGCCGTACGTCTCCCGGATGCCGTCGACCGCCTGCCGGCGTCGCTCGGGGGCTACAAGTTTCCCGAGGCGACGTCCGCCAGAACTTGTTTCTCCAAGGACAGGTCGGCTACCAGCCGCCGCAATCGAGCGTTCTCGCGCTCCAGATCCTTCATTTTCTTGGCTTGATCGACCTTCAGGCCGCCGTACTCCTTACGCCAGCGGTAGTAACTCTGCTCTGAGACATCCGCTTCCTTGCATGCAACGGCGATGCTCTTTCCCTGGGCCGTCTGCACCTCGATCTGGCGCAACATCAGCACGACCTGCTCCGCACTTGGCCTGTGTCCTCGCTTCATCCCCAACTCCTCTGGTCCAAGCTGATCCTCTCAATCAGCCCGGTCCAAAGCCAGCCGGTCAGGTCACAGGCCAGCGACGTCACCGCCACGCTCGACCTGGCGCTGGGTGCGGCGGGGCTCGATCAGGCGCGGGTGATGCCGCGGCCACGCCTGCTCTCCGACAACGGGCCGAGCTACGTCGCCAGCGACCTGGCTGACTGGCTCGGCATTCGGGGCATGACCCACATCCGCGGTGCGCCATGCCATCCTCAAACGCAGGGCAAGATCGAGCGTTGGCACCAGACGCTCAAGAACCGCATCCTGCTCGAACACGCCTCCTTGCCCGGCGAGCTGGAGACGCAGGTTGCCGACTTCGTCGAACACTACAACCATGCCCGAGCCCATGAGAGCCTGAGCAACCTCACGCCCGCTGACGTCTACTTCGGACGCGGCGAAGGGATCCTGGCCGAACGGGAACGCATCGAGCGCCAGACCCTGATGGATCGCCGCTTGCGCCACCACGCGCAAGCCGCCTAACCTCTTACCCCAGATGGACCAGAGCCTCCGCTCCTGAACACCGCTGAATGTCCCAAATCATCTGACGACGGACAATTGAGCTTTGAGGCCAAAAGCGGACCTTCGGCTTTGCGCCCGAAGCGGTCATTCATAACCGCCGCACTTATTATCCAAACCAGACGTTTCACTCTCGAATGTTGCAAAGCGAAAATACGCAGTGTGCCTCAGGGGGCTGCTGCTACGGTTCGCTCGCGAGTGGCGGGATATGGCGCCACCAATCGTGCGCTTGCTCGTACTGGTTCGCGAACCGGAGCAGCATATCCTCGGCGAAGGGCCGAGCGGCGATTTGCAGGCTGATCGGTAGGCCGCGCCGGTCGAAGCCGCAGGGCAGCGCGATGGCGGGCAGCCCCGTCAGATTGAATGGGTAGGTGAGGCGCCAGGACGCCGCGAGGACGCTCTCCTGCCGCCCCGCAAGCGCGACGGTCGCCTCGTCGGTCCGCCACGCGGTCAGCGGCGAGGTGGGGGTGACGATCACGTCCGCGTCGTCCAGCGCGGCGGCCATCTCGGCCATGATCAGCCCCCGGGCCTGCTCGGCCCGTAGGTAATCCGGACCGGTCACGAACCGGCCCATCTCGACGAGGTCGCGGACGTCCTCAGCGAAGCCGGCCACGTGGCCCTGCGCGAGGCTGCGATCGTGGTAGGCCGTGGAGGAGGCCAACTCGATGGCGTAGATGGCACCGAGCCCGTAACGCAGGGCGGGCACCGTGACGTCCCGGACCGTACAGCCCTGCCCGGCGAAGAAGCGGATCGCCTCCTCGACCGCCGCGGCAACGTCCGCATCGACCGCCTCGAAGAAGTGGTTGCGGATCACCGCCACCCGCAATCCACGGACCGGCTCGCCGAGCGCGGCGGTGTAGTCCGGCACTGGGGCGGAGGCGGCAGCCGGGTCGGCCGGATCGGGGCCGGCCAGGATCTGGAGCAGGAGCGCCGCGTCGGCCACCGTCAGGGTCAGCGGCCCTGCATGGTCGAGGGACCAGGAATGTGGGACGATCCCCGAGCGGCCGATCCGCCCATAGGTCGGCTTGAGGCCCACGACGCCGCAGAGGGCCGCCGGGATCCGGATGGAGCCGCCCGTATCCGAGCCGAGCGCGGCCGGACACAGCCGGGCTGCCACCGCCGCCCCCGAGCCGCCGCTGGATCCGCCGGGCACCCGCGCGAGGTCCCAGGGGTTGCGCGTCGGCGGCGTGACCATGCCCCAGGCGAATTCGTGCATGCGCAGCTTGCCGAGGATCACGGCGCCGGCCGCCCGCAGCTTCGCGACGCAATGGCTGTCCTGCCGCGGGAAGGTCAGGGCCTCGACCGAGGTGCCCGCCCGGGTCGGCAGGTCGGCGGTCGTGTAATTGTCCTTGATGCCGATCGGGATGCCGTGGAGCGGCCCCCGCGGCCCCGTCCGGGCGATCTCCCCGTCCGCCGCGCGGGCCGCGTCGAGGGCGGCCGGCGACAGGCACACGAAGCTCTGGAGGTCGCCGTCGAGGCGCCCGATCCGGTCGAGGTAAGCGCCGACGAGCGCGACGCTCGACAGCTCCCGCGCCGCGATCCGCCGGGCGAGCTCCGTGATCGGCAGGGACCAGATGGCGTCAGTCATGGGGCACCCGGCGATAGGGCAGGCTCGGGTCGAAGACGACCGGGGGATGGACCGCCGCGAGGTCGAGGTCGCGCAGGGTGCGGATCTCGGCCAGGACCGGCGCGAACTGCGCATGCAGGTGCGCGACCCGTGCGAACGCCTCCGGGGGCAGGCCGACGATGTCGTGCAGCGGGTCGGGGCCGCCTGCGGCCGCCGCGCCGGGCCGCTCGCCGGGAGACCGAAGCAGCATCGCGGCGACATCCTCCGGCAACGCGCCGGCCGGCCCCTCCCGCCGCGGCATCCCGGCCACGAAGGGCACGAGCTGCCGCCGGGCCACGGCGAGGACGCGGCGCAGCTCGGCGACGGGGGCGGCATGCTCGTCGACGCGCAGGTCGAGGCACGGATAATCCTCGCGGGCGACGATCTTCAGCGCCGCCGATTGCTTGCCGCGCTGATCGCCGCCCGCGTCGTCGCCGGCCTCAAGGGCGCGCATCAGCCGTTCGTCGAGGTCGCAGCCGGCGCCGTTCTCGAAGGCCCGGACCATGGCGTCGATCACGCCGGAGGCGGCCAGCATGTTGCCCTGCACGGCGTAGCACGGTCCGGTGCGGTGCCCAGCCTGTGCCGTGCAGCCGGCACCGGTCCAGGCGGCGGCCGCGCCGCCTGCATCCACCAGCCCGATCTGGCGCAGGTCCGGCCGGTCGTCGGTCTCGAGCGCGGCCGCGAGGGCCGCGTCCGATCGCTGCCCCCCGGCGAGCCCGTCGAGGATGCGCAGGGCGAGGTAGGGGTTCACCCAGGATTGGGTAGTGACGGCCCCGATCCCCGCCCGGATGTACGGGCAGAGGCCGCCCACGGCCGGCACGGCGCTCGCCACTGCGACGCCGAGCTGCCCGGTCCGGGGACACCGGGCGGCGATGGAGAAGGTGTTGAGTTCCATCATGCCTCACACCGCGAGGTGGTCGATGACGCGGGCCTGCGCATCCGGGGCCTTGGCCGAGCCGCTGTCGACGATCTCGCCGAGCTTGAGCACCGCGTAGCGGTCGGCGAGGCCCAGCGCGAAGGCGACGTGCTGCTCCACCACCAGCATGGACAGGCCCGAGGCCCGCTCCGCCAGGAGCACGGCGCGCAGGCGCTCGACCATCGAGGGCTGCACACCCTCGGAGATCTCGTCGATCAGGAGGAGGCGCGGGCGCAGCATCAGGGCGCGGCCGAGGATCAGCATCTTCTGCTCGCCCCCGGAGAGCGTGCCGGCGCGCTGGGCGAGCCGGTCCTTCAGGAACGAGAAATGGCCGAACAGGCGCTCCAGCGCCTCCGGCAGGTGCCGGTCGGACGGCACCGCGAGGCGCAGGTTGTCGCGGATCGACAGGTCCTGGAACAGCGGCTGCTCCTGGGGGGCGTAGCCGACGCCGAGCGCCACTAGCTTGGCGGGGGACAGCCCGGAGAGCCCCTGTCCGGCGATGGTGATCCTGCCGCCGCGCAGGGCCACCATCCCCAGGATGGTCTTGAGCAGCGTGGTCTTGCCCATGCCGTTCTTGCCGAGGAGGGCGACGATCTCGCCCGCTCCCACCGCCAGGGACACGCCCTTCACGATCGAGACGGCGCCGTAGCCGCTCGAGACGGCATCGAGGTCGAGGGCGGCCCCCGACGGCGCGGTGCGTTGCGCGGCCTCAACCATGGGCGCCTCCCGAATAGATGGTGCGGACCAGCTCGGAGCCGACGACCGCGTCCACGGTGCCGTCGAGAACCAGGCGGCCCTGGTGCAGCACCACGATCCGGGACGAGATCTCGCGCACGAAGTCGAGGTCGTGCTCGACCAGGACGGCGGCGATCCGGCGCCCGGCGGTCAGCGCCTTGAGGACGGTCCCGATGGTGGTGCGCTCCGCCTTGGTCAGGCCTGCGGTGGGCTCGTCGAGCAGGATCAGCCGCGGCTCCAGCGCCACCACCATGGCGAGTTCGAGCGCCTGCTTCTGGCCATGGGACAGGAGGCGCGCCGGCTGCGTCAGCAGGCGGTCGAGGCCGGTCATCCGCAGGACATCGAGGGCGGCCTGGGGCAGGCCGAGCACCGGGTCTTGGCCGACCGGGTTCAGCCCGTCATGGGGCGCCCGGGCGAGCCGCAGGCAATCGGCCACCGACAGGCTCTCGAACACGCTCGCCACCTGGAACTTGCGCCCCACCCCGAGCCCGACGATCCGGTTCGGCGTCAGCCCGGTCGTGGCGGTGCCGCCGATGGCGATCGCACCGGTGAAGGACTCGGTGCCGTCGCTGAGGCAACGCATCAGCGTGGTCTTGCCGGCGCCGTTGGGCCCGACAAGGCTGACGAGTTCGCCCGCCCGGATCTCCAGGTCGATGTTCTCGAGTACGGTGAGGCTGCCATAGGCCTTGGCGAGGCCCTGGATCTTGAGGATCAGGGCCTCCGTCGGCGCAGCCTGCGCCTCGGCCTCGCGCGCCACCAGGGCGGGGGCGGCGCGCTCTGCCCTGCCGAGTGGCAGCGCCCGCCACAGCCGGCCGACGAGGTCGGCGAGGCCGCCCGGCAGCAGGATGATGATCGCCACGAAGGCTGTCCCCAGCAGGAGCTGCCAGAGAAAGGGCAGATCGCCCGAGAGATTGGCCGCGAGATAGTCGATGGCGATCGTGCCGAGCACGGGGCCGAGCAACGTGCCGCGGCCGCCGAGCGCCACCCAGATCACCAGTTCGGTACCGAACAGGAAGCCGGCATTCTCCGGGGCGACCACGCCGGAGGCGTTGGCGAACAGGAAGCCCGCGAGCCCGGCTACGGCTGCGAGCGCCGCGGTCAGGCGGATCTGCAGGCGCCGGGGGTTAAGGCCGAGATAGGCGCAGCGCGCCTCGTTGTCGCGCAAGGCCACGAGGGCGCGCCCGGCATCCGACCGCACTAGGATCCAGGCCGCCAGCGTGACGGCGATCAGGGCCAGCGCCGCGAGGCGGAAATAGCCTTCGATCTCGAAGGGCAGCACATCGAAGCCGACGAGGCCGCTGCTGGAGCCGGTCCATTCGCCGCCCGAATAGATCAGCTGCGTCACGACGATCGGGACGACTAGCGAGATCACCGAGGCGTAGAGCGGTGTTGAGCGGTGATAGAAGGACAGCCACCCCACCGCGAGGCCGAGCAGGGCCGGTGCCGCGACCGCAGTGGCGATGCCGGCCGCGATCCCGAGCGGGGTCGCCCCGTAGGTGCCCAGGATCATCGCGGTGGCGTAGGCGCCGACGCCGAAGAAGGCCGCCTGGCCGAAAGTTAGGATGCCGGCGAAACCCCAGAGCAGGTCCACCGTCACGGCGAGCATTGCGTAGATCATCGAGCGGGTCAGCACGTTGACCGCGAAGGTGTCGAGGAAGGTCGGCGCGACCCAGAGCGCCGCGGCTGCCAGCGCCGCGACCACGATGGGGGCCGCCCGGGAAAGGCGCCGACCGGGCGGGACGGTGCGCGCCGTGGCGGGGATCGTGTCAAGCACGGGAGAAACCTTTCGGGCTGACGCGCAGGACGAGGGCTGCAAGCACCGCGACGGCGATGCTGCCCAGGATCGGGCTCACGAAGGTGCTGATCAGGACTTGGGCGGCCCCGAAGACGAGGCACGCCGCCGCGAGCGCCAGGAAGGACGCGTCGGCGACCATCACCAGCATGAAGGCGCCGATCAGCCAGCTCACCCCCATGTTGGGATCGACGCTGGTCAGCGGCGTCAGGAGGACGCCCGCCAGCGCCGCCAGGCCCGCGCCGATCATGAACACGACGAGGCGCACCCGCCCGGTATCGATGCCGAGGCTCCGCGCCAGGGTCTCGTTCATGATCACCGCCCGGGCCGACAGGCCGAGCCGCGTCCGCTCTATGGTGAGCGCGAACAGGATCCCGATGACGAGGGCGATGCCGAGGGCCACGAGTCGGTAGGCGGAGTACTCGACCCCGAGGACAGCGACGGTGCCCGCGTAGAGGTTCGGGGTGAGCTGGACGTCCCGGCCGAAGGCCAGGGTGATGAGCTGGCCGAGCACGATCCCGAGCCCCCAGGTGGCGAGGATTGCGTCCAGCGGCCGACGGTAGAGGGGGCGGATGATGAAGTGTTCCGCCAGGCCGCCGAGGGCAGCGCCGACTACGAAAGCCAGCGGCAGCGCCGCCCAGGGATTGAGCCCGAGCCGGGCCGTGACCACCGCGCAGTAGGCGCCGACCGTCAGCCACGCCCCGTGGGCGAAGTTGATGATCTTCAGGACCCCGAAGATCGCGAGCAGGCCGATCGACACCACGAACAGGATCGCGGCGGTGGTCAGGATGTCGAGGGTGAGCAGCATCGGGGCTTCCGGATGAGCGGCGTCTTCACGCGGCGTGGACGGACCGGCCCGACGGCCGGTCACGGACGCTCCCTCCCGGGCGCAGGGGGAGGGAGAGGCGCATCACGTCAGGGCAGCTTGGGGCACTGCTCGCCGGGATCGACATCCTTGAAGGTGCCCGCGACCTTCACCGAGCCGTCCGCCTGGATCTGGCCGAGATACATGGTCAGCGGCGCATGGTGCTGCTTGTTCATCTGGATGGTGCCGCGCGGCCCGGTCACGCTCACGGTGGGCAGCGCCTCGATCACCTTGGCGGTTTCGGTTCCCCCCGCCTTCTCGACGGCGGCCTTGTAGAGGTAGATCGCCTCGTATTGCGGCACCGAGAGATCGTTGGGCGTCCGCAGCTCGGCGCCGAACTTCTTCTTCATGGCGGCCAGGAAGGTCTTGTTCTCCGGGCTATCGATCCCGGTCACGTAGGAGGCCGAGAGGTAGACGCCCTCGGCGTCGGCGCCCATGCTCTTGGCGGTACCCTCGTCCAGGGCGAGGTTGGCGAAGGGCAGCGACACGCCGGCGCCGCGCAGCTGCTTGGTGAGTGTCACGTTCGGCGCGCCGCCGGCCGTGGAGGTGATCAGCGCGTCGGGCTTGGCCTCCCTCAGCTTGGAGATGATCGCGGTCCAGTCGCTGCCGTCCATCGGCAGGTATTCCTCGCCCACCACCTTGCCGCCGGTCTTCTCAGCGTAGCTCTTGGCGAAGCCGAGCATGCCGCGACCGAAGGCGTAGTCGCTGCCGATCAGGAAGTAGGTCTTGGCGCCCTTGGCCTTGAAAGCGTCCACCACGGGCGGAACCTGCTGCTCCGGCACCCAGGCATCCACGAACATGTTCTTGTTGCAGGAATGCCCCTCGTAGAACGAGGTGTAGATGTACGGCACGCGGCCCTTGGTGACGGCGGGCAGGCCGGCGTTGCGGGCCGCGCTGGTCTCCATGGAGATCAGGACGTCGACCTTCTTCTGGTAGATCAGCCCGTCGAAGGCCTTCTGGGCGCCGGCCGCGCCGGAGGCGTCGTCGGCTACCTCCAGGGCGAGCTTGCGGCCGAGGACGCCGCCCTTGGCGTTGATCTCCTCGACGGCGAGCTCGGCCGACTGCACCACCGAGGGGGCGACGACGCTGTTGGCCCCCGACAGGCCGATTGGGATGCCGATGACGATCGGCTTGCCGTCTGCGGACTGCGCAGCCGAGGCCGCGAAGACGAGCGCGGCGGCGGTGCCGATGAGAGAACGTGTCACCATGAACGGGCTCCTTGGGAAGACGACGATGATGCGGGGAGGGATCAGCCGTAGATGTCGGTCCGGCGGTCGCGCAGGAGGGAGTTGAAGGTATTCAGGTCCTTGCGGCCGGCCTCGTCGAGATCGACCACGGTCGAGAGGGTCTCGGTTTGGTCGCGGCTCGCCGGGCCGGCCAGCGGCCAGCCCTTGGGCCCGATGATCAGGCTCTGCCCCTCGAAGGGCTGGCCGCGCTCGACGCCGACCCGGTCGGCGCAGGCGATGAAGATGCCGTTCGTGTGGGCCGCGGCCCGGTGCAAGGTGTTGGCCATGGCGGCCTCGCCCGCGGGCTGGTCCGGCATCGGTACCCAGTTGGTGGGAATGCAGACGATCTCGGCGCCCCCGAGGGCGAGTTGCCGGAAGGTCTCTGGGAACCAGCCGTCGTAGCAGATCGCGACCCCGATCTTGCCTAGCGCCGTCCCGAAGACCGGGAAGCCGAGATCGCCCTTGGCGAAGAAAACGTTCTCCTGGTCCCAGAGATGCGCCTTCCGGTAGGTGCCGATGTAGCCCTGCGGACCGAGGATCACGGCGGCGTTGTAGAGGGCCCCGTCCGCGCGTTCGGCGATGCCGGCCACGATGTGCACCCCGAGCTCCACCGCGAGCGCCGCCCAGGCTCGGGTCGTCGGCCCGTCCGGCACCGGCTCGGCCAGGGAGGCCGCCTCGGCCTCGGATTCGAACACGTAGCCGGTGCTGGCGAGTTCCGGCAGGACGATCAGCCCACTGCCCTCCGCCGCGGCGGCGCGGATGAGGTCGGACGCGCGGGCGATATTGACGGCCACGGCACCGAATTGCGGCTCGAACTGGATGCAGGACACCCGGAGCGGCGGGCGCGCGGGATCACTCGCTTGGATCATGCTGGCTCCAAAACGCAAAAAGCCCCTGGGCGCGGACGTCATCCGCGGACCAGAGGCTCCAAAGCCGAGATGTGATGCAGCACTGCTGCTGCGGGGCAACCTTGCCCGATAAGACTACGATACGCGCCTGAAGATGGTCTGCAAGGCGATATTTGCAGCACGTTGCTGCAGTCAGGTCTTTTCCGCCAACGCGATGCGCAAGCCGAGGCCGCTCATCGCCTCGTAGGCCGAGACGACGCTCTCGGCCACGCTCGCCATCGGCACGCGGGACGCGGTGGCGCGGTCCCGGAGCATCTTGTAGGCAGCATCCTCGTCGATCCGGTTGAGTTCCACGAGAAGCCGGACCGCCTTCTCGACGGTGCGCCGGCCCTTCATGGTCTCTTCCAGCCGGTTAATCTTGCTGATCAGACGGCCCTCGTAGCCGCGCCGGTAGCGGGCTAGGGCGAACTGAGTGAGGACGCCGCGCGGATGCAGCGGCTTGTTGAGCACGCCGTGGGCGTTGACGTCGGCGATCGCCTTCAGCGACGTTGGGCTCTCGTAGGCGACGATGGCGATGACGGCGGGCTCAATCTCCTCGATCGACGGCACGAGGTGCATCACCTGCGCGTCGTCGAGCTGGATGAACAGCGTGTCGATGTCCTGCGGCAGGGCGGCCGGCGGCGGCCAGACGAGCGAGACCGCGCAGCCGAGGCGCCGGAGTTGCTCCAAGAGCGCGGCACCCTCCTCGTCGCTCGGGTGGATGACCAGGGCGCGGGCCCGTCTCAGGTCGTCCAGGATCTTGCGGGCGGGCGCCGTCACGCGGCCATCCCCTCGTCCAGCCAGTTCGTCTCGAACCGGGACCAGGCGAGATACGGATCGGGCCGCACCGGCCGGCGCGCCCGCCAGACCACGTCGAACTGCCCGTCGGCGCGGGCGACCCCGATGCCGGGGGTGAGCCAGACGTGCCGCGTCTCGCCATCGAAGGCGAGCTCGCCCTCCGGTGCAGCGAGGCGCTGCCGCAGGGCCGCCGCCCCGAGCCGCCCGGCGTCGAGAGTGCCGGATTCCGCCAGCGCACGGGCGAAGAGATGCACCTGCGCGTAGGCGGTCTCAGACCACATGCTGGTCGGGCGCTCGGATCCGAACCGGGCCCGGAAAGCCGCCACGAAGCGCCGGTTCTCCTCGCCCGCGAGGGCCGCGAAATACGAGGCCGCCAGGACGTGGCTGCTGCACAGGTCCGGGCCGATCGCCCGGATCTGCCCCTCCGCCAGGGTCAGGCTCGCGATCGGGCAGCGCCTGCGGTCGATCCCGGACTCGGCGTAGGCCCGGTAGAGCCGCTCGGCGCCGC
>Ga0182232_1000195_pt1 | contig 17414 bp, 15 predicted proteins | sample G6R1MG_30_FD_155484 | JGI IMG/M metagenome (GOLD analysis project Ga0182232, IMG submission 155484) | Phyllosphere microbial comminities from miscanthus, Michigan, USA - G6R3_NF_07NOV2016_LD2 MG | ecosystem: Host-associated > Plants > Phyllosphere > Phylloplane/Leaf | place: USA: Michigan... | reverse complement strand
GCCGTTCACGGCCGGACGGGCGATGGGGCCTTTCAAGCTGCCGTCGAACACGAGGCTATCGAGTTCGGCGTCGGCCGCCTTGGTGATCCCACCTTCCGTCGGCACGGCGCGGGCCGCGACGGTGAAATCCGCCACCCGATCGGCCGTGAGGGTGCCGCGCGTCTCCAGCCGGGCCGTGCGCGAAGTAAGATCGAGGCGGTCGATGCCGAAGGCGCCGCTGTCTGAAAAGCGCAACGCCCCTTCGAGCTTCGTGGTGCCCGAGAACACGGCCGCGGCCGGGCCGGGCAGCAAGCCCTCGATGCGTGAGGCGAGATCGAGGATGAGGCGGCGGTCGGTGCCGATCCGCGAAATCCGGGCCGAGCCCTTGGCACCGAGATCGGGGCCGGCATCGAAATTCAGGCGGGCATTCCAGGCGTCGAGGGTGCCGCGTCCGTCGAGGTCGAGATCGATGGCGGGCGTCCCGGGCAGATTCGCCGCCTTCGAGAGCAGGCCGCCGACGGGCTCGACCAGGGTGGTCTTCAATTCCAGGGTCTCGCCCTTCGGCACGAACAGCAGGCGGGCGGTGAAATCGCCCGCCGCGTCGAGGCGGTGGACCTTGAGATCGAGGTCGAGCCCTTCGGACGGCGCGCCGAGCCGCGCCTTCCCGTCGGCGGTAAGGTGCGCAGGCTGCCCAGCGAGAGGCTCACCGAGGACGAGTTCGGCAAGGCGGAACGCCTTCACCTCGACCTTCACGGGCAGGTCGGGCAGAAGCGAGCCGTCCGGCTCCGCCTTGGCCGAAACGGGAGCGGGCAGGGGACGGCGCAAGACCTCGAGGCGTCCGACCTCCAGGCTGTCGATCTCGAGGCGGCCGGAGAGCAGGGCGAGGCGGCGCCAGACGAGTCGCGCCTTGTCGAGCTTCAGCCAGACACCGTCGGCATCGCTGATGGCGACATCGCGGATCGTCGCGTCGGAGGAGAGAGCACCGTCCACGGCGCCGATGGCGACCTGCGAGCCGGGCGTGGAGAGGGCCTTTGAGAGCAGGCCACCGAGGACGGATTTTTCGGACTCGTCGGCGTGAGTGGGGATCGCGGGGCCGAGAACCGAGGCCACCAAGACGAGCGCCACGACGGTTCGGGCCTTTCCACCTCCTGCGGCACGGGACGCGGTCAAAGCGCGACCGATCTTTCCAAGAAACCCCATCAGAACGACTGCCCCAGGCTAATGTACAGGGCCACGGGGCGCTCGCGGTTGCCCTTGATGCGGTCCAACGGGAAGGCGACGTCGACACGGATCGGGCCGATGCCGGTGTAGTAGCGAAGTCCCAAGCCCGCCGCGTAGCGGATGCGTTCCTCGAAGTCGGGAAGGCTCGACGCGAAGGCTGTGCCGGCATCAAAGAACGGCACCACCCCGATGGTGTCCGTCACCTTGATGCGGGCCTCGAAGGAGGCTTCCAGTAGGCTGCGCCCGCCGATGGGCAGGTTGAACGGTCCGCGTGGGCCCAGCGTTCGGTAGGGGAAACCGCGCACGGAGCCGCCGCCGCCGGCGAAGAACCGGATATTGGCCGGAATCTCGTCGAGGTTCGCCCCCGAGATCGAGCCGAAGCCGATCCGGCCGGCGAGGATGTACCGGGCCTCGTCGTCGAGGGCGTAGTAGGTCGAGCCCTGCGCCTTAGCGACGAAGATCGACGGGTCCGAACCGAGGAAGCCGGCGTAGGGCGTCGCCGAGGCGATGACGCGGAATCCCTTGGTCGGATCGAGGAGGTTGTCGGTGGAATCGTAGGACATCGAGACCGGTACGCCGACCAGCCGGTAATCGACCTTGCCCAGGGCGTCCTGCGAGCGGCCGGCCTGGCCGTCGACGCCGATCTGCGCGAAGAACGAATCGGAGAAGCGGTGGCGCAGGCCGATGGTGCCGCCCGCCGCGTCGCTGACGTAGGATTGCTGTGCCTCGCGTCCCGCGAAGAGGTTGGCAACGAGGTCGTTGCGGGTGCCCCACAGGGCAGGCTTCACGAAGGTCGCCGAGAGGCGACCGCCGAGGCCATTGGAGTCGATGCCCGCGAGCTTGCGCTGCGTCGCGTAGAGGTCGTTGCCGAGGTAGTAGATGTCGGCGTCCAGCCTCAAGGTCTCGCCGCCTCCGAACAGGTTGCGGTTGGCGTAATACGCGCGGATGCCGGGGCCATCGACGGTGGAGTAGCGCGCCGCGACGCCGATGAGGTTGTGGTCGCGCTCGGTCACATCGACGAAGATCGGCAGGTTGCCGGCTGGATCGAGGGCCTCGCCCTCGCGGACGCGGATCGACCCCAGCGCCTCGACCTTGGCCACGGAACGACGAATGTCGGCCACGGCCTGAGGCGAATACGGGTCGCCCGGTTCGGCATAGATGAATGAGCGCACCACCGCCGGATCGAGGCCGGTGGTGCCGCGGACCGTGACGTCGCCGAGGCCGGCGATGGGGCCGGGCTCGATGGTGAAGCCAACCGTCATCGTATGGGCGGTGTCGTCCACCACGGGGTCGCGCGCGACCGCCTTTGCGAAGGGGTGGCCGAGGGCGCGGAAGCGATCGACGATCCGCGCCTCGCGGGCCAGCACCGTGGCCGAGCGCGCCGGAACGTCCTCGTCCACACGGGTGAAACGCGGCGGCAGCACATCGCTGGAAAACGCGTTCCCGGCCGCATCCCGCGCGGTGACCGTCTGCAGGATGTAGAGCGGGCCGGGCTCGACGACGATCCGCACCGGCACGAGGGCACGAGCACGGGACCCTTCCGCCGCTCCGGCGGCGGCGGCAACATTGGCTTCGCCCGCCAGCGTCACGCCGTCGATGCGGATGCGCACGGTCCCCTGATAATAGCCGTACCCCGACAGCACGTCGGCGAGGCGCCGCTGATCGGCCTCGGCGCGGCGGACCAAACCCTCACCGTCCGGCGGCGCGTCCTGGCGTAGGCGGTAGAGGGTCGAGGTGTCCTGGAGCGCGCGCAGGACATCGTCATCGTCGATGCCGCTGAACTTCACGGTGTAGGGCAGGGCGCCGGCACTGGGTGCCGGCGGCTCCTCCTCCGACCCGAACAGGCCGAAGAGATCGAAGGCACGGGCCGGATGGGCCGCGAGGGCGGAGCCGGCGAGACCGAGGGCAAGCGACAGGGCGACGGGTGCGCACGCGCGCGCACGCAATCGAAAGAAGGCCAATTTCACGAACGCCGCATCCGACCCAACGTCTCGGCAACACCATGCCAGCGCCGCAGCGGTGCATCTCCCGGTCGCTTCGACCCCCATCCGTTCGCCGTCATCCCGCCCCCGCTTCGATGCCGGATCATTGTCATCGTCATCGCGCCGATCCGTCTTCGCACGGTCGGGCAAACCTTTACCGTTCGACCGTGCGCCTTACCGACCGAGTGCCTTGCGCCGTTGCAGACGTTCCGCGTTCGCGCGGGTTCCGAGAGGAAAGCCCGAAGCCGTCTATTGCCCGACAACGTAGCCGCCGTGCCACAGGGCGGCAACCGCCGGCGCGATCCGGGGACCTCAAGAAGCCGTGGGATGCACCACTTCCGGGCGATATCCACCGTCGCGGCACACGCGCGTCCGGTGGGGAGCCGGCATCAAAACGGGTGCCTCCGCGGGAACCTGAAAGGTGCTTCCGCCTTGTCTGGAGGTCATCGGCTTCCCACATCGATCGACTTCATTGCCGCGTCGATGGGGGTGCCCATCCTCTCGTTCGCTCAGGATTTCCGGGGATACGACTTCGATCACCATCGGCCGCCGATGGAAGCGGGTTCGGACGAGCGACTGGACCGGCGCATACGACTTCTTCTATGGACGAAAGGATCGACCATGAGCACGGGCACCGTGAAATGGTTCAACGAAACCAAGGGTTACGGCTTCATCCAACCGGATGACGGCAGCAAGGACGTGTTCGTCCACATCTCCGCCGTCGAGCGAGCCGGCATGCGCAACCTCATTGAGGGCCAGAAGGTCTCGTACGAGATCGAAAGCGACCGCCGGACGGGTAAGCAATCCGCTGGAAATATCCAGGCCGCCTGAACGTCTGCCTCCGGCTGCCCCCGCGTGAGGCATGGATTCAACATATCGACGGGAAGCCGCTCGTCACAGGGCGGCTTCTGTTGCGTCCGGACGGTCGTTGGGGCATTGGCAGCCGCATCGACACTGCCATAACGATTCAACCGGCTCGGTTCACCCTACGGCCGCCCGCCTCGCGAGGCGCTTTCGGCCACGATACCCCACGAGAAAGGTCAGATGAGCGCCTTCGACTACCGGAATTTCGACGACCGCCGCAAGAACTCCGCCAGTGCCAAGCAGATGCTGTTGGAAAAATTCAAGGCCCGCCCACCAGCGGATGATCCGGAGATGATCGCCAAAGCGGAAGCGCGCGCCGCCGTCGCACGCGCCCGCGAGGAGCGGGCCCGCGAGCGCGAAGCCGCCCGGATCGCAGCCGAACGTCAGGCTGCGGAAGAGAAGCGTGCCCGCGAGGAGGCCGAACTCGCAGCCCAGATCGCCCGTGAGGAAGCGGAAGCCCTCGCGGCTGCCGAGCGAAAGGCTGCCGAACTGGCCGAGAAGAAGGCCGCGCGTGACGCGCGCTACGCCGCCCGTAAGGCCAAGGCGCGTCGCTGAGCAAGCGTCCCGGTCAATGAAGAAGAGGGGCCGGCGAATACGTCGGCCCCTTTTTCATGCCTGGATCGTTTCAGGCGTCGGACTCGTTCTCGGCCTCGGGGGACTCGGCATCGCTCTGCGCTTCAACCACTTCGCCCTTCGGCTCGCTCCCGGGCTCGGCCTGAGGACCCGACTTGAACGAGCGACGCGGGGCGTTCGCCCGCTTCATCTGGACTGGCTTCTCGATGGCACCGAGCCGTTCGGACAGCTGTTTGGCGCGCTCGTTGAAATCGTTGGTCGTGCGCGACTGGGATGCACCGCTCTTGAACGCGTTCGCCACTGGGGCCTCTCCGAGTTGCCCAGGGCACGGGGTCGTGCGGGGTTGTCCGATCCCTAGCACGCTTCGCCGTCGTGGTGGGGACTATCTTCATTCCCGCGTGGGATGCAGGGCTTGCGGACGGGCGCACGTTGGGGAAACTGCGTTCGGTTCTCCACTGATCGAAGGATGATTCATCATGGCCGATGCAACCACCGAGATGGTTCCCTGCGCCTGCAGCGACTGCGTCTGCAAGGTGAAGGCCGGCACCGGGATCGAGCGGGACGGCAAGACCTTCTGCTGCGAGGCCTGCGCCGATGGCCACGCCTCGCATGACGGTTGCGGTCACTCGGGCTGCGCCTGCCACGGCTGAAACCGAACCGATGGAATGGGGCTTCAGCCGCCCCATTCCATCCTTCCCTATGCGCTCTGGACCACGGGCTTCGGCTCGTCCTTGCTCGGACCTGCCTCCGCCGTGCCCTTGCCCACCACGCCCTTGCCCACGGTGCGACGGGCCCGGAAGGCGGCGGGGCGCACCTCCGTTTCCCTCCGCTTGAGCATGGCCCGGTACTCGTCGCGGCGCTCGTGGATCGATGCGATCACCAGTCCCATGGGGACACCGACATCGACGAGAACGGCCTCCGACAGCTGAAGGGAGGCCTCGATGGTCTCCGGCACGGCGTCGTCGACGCCCATCTCGTACAGAGCCGTGGCGTGGCGCGCGTCGCGGGCGCGCGCCACGATGGTGATGTCCGCCCGCTCCGCCCGCGCGGCCTCCACGACCGCTTCCACGGCGCGGGGATTGTCGAGGGTAACGACGAGGGCCCGCGCATGGGCGATGTCGCAGCGGCGCAGAAGCTCAGCGTTCGCCGAATCGCCGAAATAGACGGGACTGCCGAGGCGGCGGTGCTCGGAGACCCGGGCCGCGTCGGCGTCGAGGGCAAGATACGGGATCTTGTGCCGGGCCAGCATCTCACCGACGAGACGCCCGACCCGACCGTAGCCGGCGATGATCACCCGGTTCTGCTGCTTGTCCGGAACCGGCTCGGCCCGGGCGCGGCCGAGCTGCCCCCGCCCCATCCGCTTGCCGAGGCGGCGGGCGAGACCGGCGAGCGCCGGAATCGCGATCATCGTGACGGTGGTGACGATGAGCGCGGCTTGGCCGACCTCCTCCGGCACGAGGTTGCCGGCGAGCGCCCCGCCGATGAGCACGAAGGCGAACTCGCCGCCCGGCCCCAGCAGCAGGGCCGCCTCGAGGCCGACGACACGCGAGAGCCGCAGGAACCGGGCCGCCGCCACGATGATCGCACCCTTGATCAGGATCAGCCCGAGGGCGAGGCCGAGGATGGCGCCCGGCGCCGACATGAGCTGAGCCGGATCGAGATTCATACCGACGGAGACGAAGAACACGCCGAGGAGCAGGCCCTTGAATGGATCGATGGTGGCCTCGATGGCCCGGCGATACTCCGTCTCGGCGAGCAGCAGGCCGGCCACGAAGGCACCGAGGGTCATGGACAGGCCGGCGGCGGCGGCGGTCAGCGCCGTGCCGATGATGACGAGGAGGCAGGCGGCCATGAACAGCTCCGGCGAGCGCGTACGCGCCACGAGCTGGAACAGGGGTCGTAGGGCGAGTCGGCCCGCCACCACGATGACCACGATGGCCACCGCCGCCTGACCGAGGGCGAAGGCGAGGGCGCCACCGACATTGGCGCCGTCGCTGCGCCCGAGCACCGCGATGGCGAAAAGGACGGGGGCGACGGCGAGATCCTGGAACAGCAGCACGGCGAAGCTCGCCCGGCCGGACGGCGTGTTGAGGCGCTTCTGCTCGGCGAGTACCGGCAGCACCACGGCCGTGGAGGACAGGGCCAGGGCGAGACCGACGATAATCGCGGCGGCAAGCGGCACGGCGAGGGCGTACAGAATGCCGCCGATCACCAGGGCGGAGGCCACGACCTGGATTGAGCCGAGGCCGAACACGAGGCGGCGCAGGATGCGCAGGCGCTCCCAGGACAGCTCGACGCCGATCATGAACATGAGGAAGATCACGCCGAATTCGGCGAGGTGCGCGATCTCGGCGCGGTTGGCGATGGTGACGGCGGACAGCCACGGATAGCTCTCAGCGAAGCGGCCGAGGCCGAACGGGCCGAGGAGGGCTCCCGCGCCGATGAACCCGAGCACCGGCGAGATGCGCAGCCGATGGAACAGCGGCACCACCACGCCCGCGGTGACGAGAAACAGGATCGCTTCCTTGTAGGAGCTGGCGTGCATGTCCGTCATGGAGGTTTGGAATTTCCTTCTCACTCGGCATGGTGAACGGCGGGTCGGCCGCCGCGATCATGCGGGGGGAGGGCCCGACGGCGCAATCGGATTGTCTCTCGGATTCGTGAATTCGCGGCCCGTCAGCGTGGCCGGGAAGACGCACCCCGCTCCGCGGCGCAAAAACGGCACAATAGCCGCTTAGGCTCGAGCTTAACGGAATGTTAAGCTCCCCATTCGTCGCGTTTCGAGACACGAGTGCCCCATGCGAAAGACGCCGCCCAGCCGGGATGTCCAGCGCGAGCGCCGGGAATGGCAACGGGAATCCGACCGTTGGGCACATGAGCGCAACGTCGAGCGGGGCTATCGCATCAAGTGGGGCTATGTCGGCATCGCTTACTTGGTGGAGGCGATGGTCATCGGCGCCTCCCTCTGGGGGGCATGGCTCTTTGCCGGCGTCTACAGCGACGGTGATTCCAAGGCGTTCTACTTCATGCTCCTGGCGCCGCTCGTCTATGCGGCAGTGGAGCTATGCCGGGTGCCGCTGGGCATCCTGGCGCGGACGCAGCGCTCCTACGTCATCCGAGCCCTCGCCATCATCGGCATCGTGTTCGCCGCTGGCGTCACCACGAAATCCGTCTCGCAGCTCGGCGAGATGATGTTCCACCCCCGCCTCATGGATGCGGCCAAGGCCAAGACCGCCCTCAAGGATGCGCAGGCGGACCGGAGTACCATCGACGGTCGGATCGCGGCCGCGGATGCCCGCGTCGCGCAATACACCACGGAACTCGACCAGATCGAGAAGCGCGCCGCCGAAAACGCGAGCCAGCTCGCTGCCCTACCGGCCCAGCGTTGCGAGCGGATCTCAGGCACCAACAGCCGAGGCCAGCGCTACTCGAACCTCAAATGCGTCACCGACCCGCGCACGGCGACCCTCAACGCCAGCGTCGCCAAGGCCGGTAGCGATCGCGCCGGCGTGACGAAGGCCCTGGAGGAGGCCCGGCATGCCCGCAGCGACCTCGACCGGGGCGCGGCCGACCGCAAGGTGGCGGATGCCGAGCAGGTCTACCGAAATTCCGTCAACCGCTCGCAGCTGCACTCCTTCACCGCCATGGTGTACGGTGTCGACCCCATCGACGTAACGGAAGCACAGGTCCACGCCTTCCTGCGCATCTTCGTGTTCGTGCCGGCCCTGTGCGCCGCCTTCGCCTCCACCATCCTGGCCCTCTGCGCCGTCTCCGTGCGCAAGACCTTCATGGACGAGGACGATCTCGGCGCCACCGTCGATCCGGCGGCGACGCCCTACATGCTCGAATCGATCACCGACGCCCTGCGTCAGGAGATGGGCTTCGGCCAAGCGAAACCCACGCGTGAGGCGCCCGAACCTCAGCGCGAGGCGCCCGCAGCCAGCGGCGCGGTGATTCCCATCGATCGGCGGCCGACCCAGGCCGTGCTGCCCGCCAGCGCAGGAGCCGGCGCATGAGCATCCACACCACGGGCACGCCGGAGAACGTCGTCCTCGCCCAGAACGTCAACGGGCGTTTGCGCGCGGAGACGAAGATCATTGCCGCCCGCGCCTTCCTGTTCCGCGCGCTTGGGTTCGGGGCGTTCTGTGCTCTGGGCGGGATCGGGCTCGGAGCGGCTTCCTACGGCTACGCGTATATGAACCAGTTCGACACGGCGGCGGAAAAGATCGCCGCCGCCATGCAGGCGGCCCTCTCCGACGTCACCCTGAAGACCAAGGGCGAGGTGACCCTCACGGACAACGTGCTGAAGCTCGAAGGTGGCCTGCCGAAGGCCGGCGGCGCGCCGACCCCAACGAAAGCACAGCTCGGCAACGACGCGGCGCCCGCCTCGAAGGCCATCGTGAACACCACCTTCACGGTGTTCAAGCAGGTGCCCTACATGGACGGCCAGATCGTCACCGGCTGGAACTTCAAGGCCAACGAGGACCAGCCGTTCCAGCAATATTGCTACTTCTCCCGCCGCACCAACGAGGCCAAGGGTCAGGTCGAGATCAAGATCGATCTCGCCATGGACGGCAAGACCCTGCCGCAGCCGCAGAAATCCGACGTGAACCTCGCGATCCTGGCGTCGAACTGCGTGTGGCACGACGGGAAGACGCTCTGAACGGGCGCTCGACGGTTTTCGCGACGCATGGGGCGCGATGCCCTCGCCGTCCCGCCGTTCTCGCCCTCCGTAAGTCCTGGCGCTCAGCCGGACCCGACTTGTGGTGTCCCCTGGCACGCACTTTCCGAAGAAAGCCGTCTCCATGCGCTTTTCCGGCACCGCCGACTACGTCGCGACCTCCGATCTCACCACCGCCGTCAACGCCGCCATCGTGCTCGAGCGACCGCTGTTGGTGAAGGGGGAGCCCGGCACCGGGAAGACCGTGCTGGCGGAGGAGATCGCCAAGGGCCTCGGGGCGCCGCTCCTAACCTGGCACGTGAAATCGACCACCAAGGCCCAGCAGGGGCTCTACGAGTACGACGCCGTCTCGCGCCTGCGCGACAGCCAGCTCGGCGACCCGCGCGTCTCCGACATCGGCAACTACATCCGCCGGGGCAAGCTGTGGGAGGCATTCACGGCGCCAGAGCGGCCGGTGCTGCTCATCGACGAGATCGACAAGGCCGACATCGAGTTCCCCAACGACCTCCTGACCGAACTCGACCGCATGGAGTTCCACGTCTACGAGACGGGGGAGACGGTGCGGGCGGCGCGCCGGCCCATCGTCATCATCACATCGAACAACGAGAAGGAGCTGCCCGACGCGTTCCTGCGCCGGTGCTTCTTCCACTACATCCAGTTCCCCGACGCCGAGACGTTGAGGGCCATCGTCGAGGTCCACTATCCCGGCATCAAGCACCGCCTCGTCGAGGAGGCCCTGCGCGTCTTCCTCGAGACCCGCGCGGTGCCGGGCCTGAAGAAGAAGCCCTCCACCTCCGAATTGCTCGACTGGCTGAAGCTCCTCGTGTCGGAGGATGTCAGCCCGGAGACCCTGCGCGAGCGCGACGGCCGCAAGCTGATCCCGCCGCTCCACGGCGCTCTCCTGAAGAACGAACAGGATGTGGGCCTCTTCGAAAAGCTCGCCTTCCTGATGCGGCGGGAAGGGCGCGGCGGCTGACGCCCCCTGGCCGAATCCGGCCGGCCGGACCAGATAGCGCCCATCGCCGCCCATCCCCAGCAGCGGACCGCCCCCATGAAGATGAAAAAGCTCGGCCGTACCGGCCTCGACGTCTCGCCGCTCTGCCTCGGCTGCATGACCTACGGCATCCCCGAGCGCGGTCCCCACCCCTGGACCCTAAACGAAGAGGCGAGCCGCCCGCTCCTGCGCAAGGCGGTGGAAATGGGCATCAACTTCTTCGATACGGCGAACTACTATTCCGACGGCACCAGCGAGGAGATCGTCGGCCGGGCGCTGAAGGAGTTCACCCGCCGCGACGAGGTGGTGATCGCCACGAAGTGCTATTACGGGCTCACCGACCGCCCCAATGCTGGCGGCCTGTCGCGCAAGGCGATCTTCGCGGCCGTCGATGCCAGTCTCGCGCGGCTCGGAACCGACTATGTCGACCTGCTGCAGATCCACCGCTGGGATTACGGCACGCCCATCGAGGTGACCCTGGAGGCGCTCCACGACGTCGTGAAGGCCGGCAAGGCGCGCTACATCGGCGCCTCGTCGATGTACGCGTGGCAGTTCGCCAAGGCCCTGTTCCTCGCCGACCGCTACGGCTGGACCCGCTTCGCGACGATGCAGAACCATTATAATCTCCTCCACCGCGAGGAGGAGCGCGAGATGCTGCCGCTCTGCGCCGATCAGGACATCGCCGTGCTGCCCTGGAGTCCCCTGGCGCGCGGACGCCTGACCCGTGACTGGGACGCGTCGAGTGCGCGCCAGGACAGCGACCTCGTGGGCAAGCGCCTTTACGACGCCACGGAGGCCGCCGATCGCGCCGTGGTCGAGGCGGTCGCCGCCATCGCCGCCGCGCGCGGCGTGCCCCGCGCCCAGGTGGCCCTCGCCTGGGTCGCCCAGAAATCCCCCGTCACGGTGCCCATCGTCGGCGCCTCGAAGCCCGGCCATCTCGACGACGCCGCAGCGGCCCTGGACCTCGCCCTCACGCCCGAGGAGATGGCGACCCTGGAACGGCCCTACGTCCCGCACGCCGTCGTAGGCTTTAACTGAGGATTCGCGGATGCTTCGCCTCCTGCTCCTGCGCCACGCGAAATCCGACCGTCCGCCCGGTGTCGCCGACCTCGACCGACCCCTCAATCCGCGCGGTCGGCGCACGGCCCCGCTCATGGCGCGCTATCTCGTCGGCGAGAACCTGCGGCCGGACCATGTCGCCGTCTCGCCCGCCCGGCGAACGCGGGAAACCTGGGAGCCCGTCCACGCCGCCCTCGGTGGGCCGGACGCCGTTCTCGTTCCCGAGATCTACGAGGCGCCCGAATCTGCCCTCCTGTCGGTGATCCGCGCGGTGCCGGCCACGGCGCGCTGCCTCCTCATGGTCGGCCACAATCCGGGATTCCAGGACGTGGCCCTCGATCTCGTCGGGTCCGGGCCGCGCGCGGCGCGCGGTCGCCTCGCCACTGGTTTTCCCACGGGCGCCCTCGCGGTGATCGATTTTGAAGTCGCGGCCTGGAGCGAGGTCGGTCCCGGTCTCGGACGCCTGGAGCGTTTCGTCGCCCCCCGTGACCTCGACGCCGAGGAAGCCGCCTGAGGCGCGCCGCCAGCGGAATTGAACCGTTGTCGGGCCAAGTCGTTTCCCCCGTCCCTGGTCAAGCTTTACGGGCGTCGTGCTGCTGGCATCCCTTCTGGTCCTGACGACCCTGGTGCCGTCCCTTGCGGGCGGTGTCGAGGCGGTGCGGCGCGGCCTCGACGCGGGCGTCCGAGGTTGGCCCATGGCGTCGATGGTTCCGGAGACCCCGCGCTTCGTCGCCGAGGCGCGGGCCGTGTCGAACTGGCGAGGACAGGCCGGGGACGCCCTGCATCCAGCGTCCCTGGCGCTCGCCGCCCGCTTCTCCGCGACGGAGCCAGCCTTCGTCGCCCGCTGCGTCAAGCTCAACAACTACTGGTGCATCAAGTCGGCGCGGTGGTCGGGCGAGATCGGGGCCGATGCCGAGGGCCATACGGGCTTCGCCACGGCCGCCGACGGCGCCGATGCCGCCGCGAGCCTGCTCCGGCGCTACTATCGTGACTTGAACCGACGCACCGCCCTCGCCATCGTCCGCCGCTGGGCCCCGGCCGAGTGCCGGGCGGCGGCACCGTCCCCGACGGCGCGGGTCTCAACCGCCGCGCGGGTGTCGCCGGCGCTGGCGCCGCGCGGTCTCGGCGGGACGCTGCGGGCCCGCTTCCTCGCCCGCAACACCCGGGGCGGACTACCGCGCCGGGCGGTGGCGTCGAGGGGCGGCCCCCTCAGGGTCCAGCCCTGGTCGCCCCTGGCACGGATGGGCAGGCGGGCGCTCCCCTCGACGCCCGTGGCCACCGCCTCGGCCAAAGCGCAGGACAAAGCAGCGACGGTATCAACGGTCACGTCGCGCCACGCCCTTCTGGTGCGCCCCTCCGAACTCCTCGTGAAGCCCTCCGTCGTCACGGCCAAGCCATCCGTCCTCCTCGTCGATCCCGGTACCGTGCTGGGCAACGCCACCCGGGCGGTGGAGAGTGCCACCGCGCAGTTGCAGAAGCGGCTGGTCGCGGAATCCGCAGCCCTGCCGCCCCTCGTCGCCAGGCTGCGCCCCCTCGATCTCAGCGTGCCACCGCCCCTCTGCGGCAACGACGAGGTACGCATCCGCAACTACGCGGCGCGCATCGCCAGCAGCGTCGGCCTGAAGATCGAGGACGACCTGAAACTGTTCGGGCCCGACGGGCGTCCTCAGCCCGCCCTGCGCGCCGTGATGCTCGCCATGTCGAGCGTCGAACTCGGTGCCCTGCGAGCCGCCCCCGCCCTCGTGGACGCGGCCATCGCCCGCCTCGATGCCGGTACCCTCGCGGCGCTGGCAACACCGTCGTCCTCCGAGACGCGGACTCCGTGACCGGCGGCCTTGCGGGCCGGCCGCCCCGGCGCCAAGTCAGGCTTGCGCCAGCCTGGCTCATGCAAGCCCGGCTCACGGACGTCCCGTCCGCTTTTCCCTATCGTCGATCGAGTCGCCCATGAATAGCTTTGCCGCGCGTGCGGGTTCCGCGGTCAAGGCATTCGCCGAGGCGTCGAGCGACCTCCTGATCCAGCCGACCCTGCGTCTCGGCGTCACCGGTCTCGCCCGCTCGGGCAAGACCGTGTTCACAACAGCCCTCATCCATCACCTCGTCGAGGCCCACGCGCTTCCGGCCTTCGCGCCGGCCCATGAGGGCCGCCTGCGCCGCGCCCGCCTCGTGCCGCAGCCCGACGACGACCTGCCGCGCTTCCCCTTCGAGGAGCACGTCGCGGCCCTGACGGAGGACCGTCTGTGGCCGCGCTCCACCGACCGGATCAGCCAGTTCCGGCTGGCCATCGAGTACGAGCGCAAGGGCGGCTGGCGCTCGGGGCCGGGCACCCTGATGCTCGATGTCGTCGATTACCCCGGCGAATGGCTCCTCGACCTCGCGCTGATCGATCAGAGCTATACGGCGTGGTCGCGGGCCACCCTCTCGGGCACGCGCCGCAGCGGCCGGGCCGCCATGGCCGCCCCATGGCTCGACACCCTGAAGGGCCTCGACCCCAAGGCGCCGCTCGACGAGATGGTGGCCGAGCGCGCCAGCACCGCGTTCAAGACCTACCTGGCGGCTCTGAGGGCCGGCCCCGAAGCCGTGGCGACCACGCCGCCCGGTCGCTTCCTCATGCCGGGCGATCTCGCCGGATCGCCGGCCCTGACCTTCGCGCCCCTCGATAACCTCACGGATCCCCTCGATCCCGGCAGCCTCGCCGGGCTGATGGAGCGGCGGTTCGAGGCCTACAAGGCCAAGGTGGTCGAGCCGTTCTTTCGCAACCACTTCCAGCGCGTGGACAGGCAGATCGTCCTCGTGGACGTGCTCGCCGCCGTCGATGCTGGTCCGGCGGCCCTGGCCGAGCTGGAGGAGGCGCTGGATTCCGTGCTCCTCAGCTTCCGCATCGGCCGTAACACCCTGCTGTCGCGCCTGTTCGCGCCCCGGGCCGAGCGCATCCTGTTCGCCGCCACCAAGGCGGATCATCTTCACCAGACGAGTCACGACCGCCTCGACGCGCTCCTGCGCCTCCTCGTGTCGCGCGCCATGCGCCGCACGGAGGCCGCCGGCGCGCGGGTCGGCACCGTGGCACTGGCCTCCGTGCGCGCCACCCGCGAGACCACGATCCACGATGGCGCCGAGATTCTTCGTGCCGTCTCGGGTACGCCGGAGGCCGGCGAGTCCGTGGGCGACGAGACCTTCGACGGCCTCAGCGAGGCCGCGATCTTTCCAGGCGAACTCCCCGACCGCCCCGAAGCGGTGCTGGAGGGCGCGGTTCCGCCGGGGTCGCTCCGTTTCCCGCGCTTCCGGCCGCCGCTGATCCGGCCCGACGCCCTCGGGCGGCCCGGACACATGCCGCAGATCCGCCTCGACCGGGCGATGCAATTCCTCCTCGGCGACAAGCTCGGTTAAGCCCCATGACCTCCTCCCCACCGCCGAACCGCCCCCGCGCCTTCCGCATCCCCGCCGCCGAACCAGCCGGGTCCCCCGAAGGCAACGCGGCGCCGCCGATCCCTCCGAGCCAAGTCCGCATCGTCGAGGAACCATTCGAGATCGTGGAAGCCGCCGACGGGACGCCGGTGCCGGTGGCGCCGAAGGCGCGCGCGCCCTGGGCCTCGATGTTCCTCATCGCGCTTGGCGGCCTCGTCTCCCTCGGCGTCGGCCTTTCCATCGAGCGCCTCATCGCCGATCTGTTCTCCGCCGCCCCGTGGCTCGGCACCGTCGCGTTGGTGCTCCTCGGCATCGCCGCCTTCGGGCTCCTTGGCCTCGTGGCGCGCGAACTCTCGGGGGTCTGGCGCGAGCGCCGGATCGAGAGGCTGCGCGCGAGCGCCGTCGAGGCCCTGGCGAGCCGCGACCACAGCGCAGCGCAGGCGGTGGTGCGGGATCTCAGCGCCCTCTATGCCGGACGGGCCTCGCTCGCGGCCGGTCGGGCGCGCCTCGACACCCTGGGTGACGCCATCCTCGATGTCGACGACCGCCTCGGCCTCGCCGAACGCGAGCTCCTCGCCCCCCTCGACCGACAGGCGCGGCAGGCCATCGCGACGGCGGCGAAGCAGGTGTCAGGCGTTACGGCGCTCAGCCCCCGCGCCATCGTCGATGTCGCCTTCGTGGTGTTCTCCGCCGTACGGCTGCTGCGCCGCATCGCCACCATCTACGGTGGACGCCCCGGCTTCCTCGGCTTCCTCCGGCTCGCCCGTTCGGCGCTGGCCCACCTCACGGTGACGGGCGGCATGGCGGTGGGCGAGAGCATGATCCAGCAGGCACTGGGCCTGGGGCTCGCCGCGAAGGTTTCGGCGAAGCTCGGGGAGGGCGTCCTCAACGGCCTGATGACGGCCCGGTTCGGCCTCGCGGCCCTGGCCGTATGCCGGCCGCTCCCGTTCGTGCGCGAGGAGGCGCCGCGTCTTTCCGACGTGGCCGGTGCCCTGTTCCGCTCATCCGAGGCGGACGGACGCGACGTCAGAGATCCTTCATGAACCCGGCGAGCCGCATCAGGCCCTCGGGCCAGGGCCCATGGCCGGACGCGACGTTGATGTGGCCGGATTCACCGGCATCGACCACGACGCTCCCCCAAGCGGCCGCGAAATCCTCCGCCCGGTCATAGGCGCAGTACGGATCGTTGCGACTCGCCACCACGAGGGACGGGAAGGGAAGGGGCTCGCGCGGCACCGGGGCGAAGGCCGTGACGCTCGCCGGCAGGTTCGGCGTGGTCTCGACATCGGGAAACGCCACGAGGATCGCGCCGCGCACGACGCCGGGGGGGAAGTCGGAGGCGGCCTGCACCGTCGCGACGACGCCGAGGCTGTGGGCGATGAGGAGCACCGGGCGGGTGGCCTCAGTCACCGCCGAGACGATGCGGGCGCGCCACGCCGGAGCGTCGGGATGGTGCCAGTCATCCTGCTCGACGATGCGCCCCGTGGACAGGCGCTCGGCCCAGCGAGCCTGCCAGTGGCCGTCTTCGGAGCCGGCATAACCCGGCAGGATGAGGATGTCGCAATTGCCGATCTTCATGGTCGCCTGCGATAACGCCTTCGCCCGGACCCGTCGAGACGTCACATTCCGTCGCCGAGAGGATCGGCGAAGGCGTCGAAGGCGACCCCCGCGAGATTGGCGCTCGCGAGGCTTTCCGCCATCCGAGTCCCGTGGGCACGGACCGCGCGCGGCAGGTCCGCGATAACCGCCATTCGCTCCCGTGCCAGAGCGAAGGCGTCAGCGAGGGCGATCGGCCGGAAACGGATCGCCTCACCCGGCCGGCGCTGGGCAACCCGTCGCAGATCGGCGGAGATCACGGTGGCGATCTTCGGATAACCGCCCGTGGTCTGGCGGTCGGCCATGAGGACGATGGGCCGACCGCTGCCCGGCACCTGCACCGACCCCATGACGGTGGCGTCCGAGACGATGTTGTAGCCGTGCGGCCCATGGGCGAGGGCAGGGCCGTCGAGCTGAATGCCCATCCGGTCGGCGCGGTGGGACACGCTGAAGGCCGCCTCCGAGAAGGTCGCGAGGGCCTCGGGCGGGAAGTGGTCGTCCTGCGGCCCCAGGACCACGCGCACGGGGGCCTCGCCGTCGAGGGGCAAAGGATCCAAGGATGCATGGACGCCGGGCGGTCTCTCGCCGCCCGGAGCGCCGATCCCGTCGAGACGATCCCCGACGCGCAGGACGCGCCCGTCGAGACCGCCGAGACCGGCCCGCTGATGCAGGCTACGGCTGCCGAGGATTTCCGGCACCGCGAACCCGCCCGCGACGGCGAGATAGGCGTAGACGCCCCGGCGCGGCGGCTCGACAACGAGGCTCGACCCGTCCGTTAGAAGGAACGCCCGGTGATCCGGCACCGGCACGCCGTCGACCCGAAGCGCGCAGGGCGCACCGGCGAGTGCCAGCCACGCCTCACCGCCCTCCTGTCGGAAGCGCCCACCGCCGAGGCCGAACTCGATGGCCACGGTTCCGGTCGGGTTGCCCACGAGTACATTGGCCGCCGCGAGCGCCAGGGCGTCCATGGGGCCGGAGGCGGACAGGCCCTGGCGCTGGTAGCCGCGCCGGCCGGCATCCTGCAGGCTCGCCGCGCCCGTGCAGGCGAGGACCGCGAGGCGCC
>Ga0182232_1000194_pt1 | contig 17491 bp, 12 predicted proteins | sample G6R1MG_30_FD_155484 | JGI IMG/M metagenome (GOLD analysis project Ga0182232, IMG submission 155484) | Phyllosphere microbial comminities from miscanthus, Michigan, USA - G6R3_NF_07NOV2016_LD2 MG | ecosystem: Host-associated > Plants > Phyllosphere > Phylloplane/Leaf | place: USA: Michigan... | reverse complement strand
CTCCGAAGTGGGGTTCCAGTTGAGGCGGGCGGCCCAGGAGTCGGCCCTGGGCTTGTCGAAATCGTAGCGGTACTGGTCGGGCTCGCGGCCCGTGAAGTTGCTGCCTTCCAGCTTAAACTGCTTGTAGCGCACGCCCAGCGTGGCTACGCCATAGGTGATGTGCGTGGCATCGGTCCAGTGGTGCGAGAGCGGCGCGTCGGGGTTGGGCATGGCCGAAATGCGGTGCATAAAGGCCGTGGGCCCCACGGCCGGCTCGCCGGGGTAGCCGAGGTAGGCAGTCAGGTCGAGGTCCTTCGACACGGCGTAGGTATACGCCACGCTCAAGCCCGAAAACAGGTCGTGCGGGTGCTGCTTGTCGATGAGCGGCTGGCCCTGGTAGCTCTCGCCAGTTTGAAATAAAAGCGGGTAGCCGCCCCGCGTTTCGGTGAGCGGGTCGAGGCTCATCATCAGGCTCAGGTTTAGCAGGCCCCGCTGGCCTACGTTGCGCTGGGCCATGGCCATGGCCCAGTTGGGGCCGTCCACGGCGCGGCGCTGGCCGCGGCCGCCTGGGTGGTTGAAATTCTGGCTGGTGTAGCGCCCAAAAGCCGCGCCGTGGTACATCAGCATCCAGGGGCCCTGGTGCTGCATCCACATGTACATGGGTGTCTGGTCGGGCTGCCAAGCGGTGCCCGAGCCGTTGCGGTTCATGGGCAGGTGGCGCGAGTAGGCGTGGCTCATGGGCTGGTCGCCCATGTTCATGCCGGGCATGTGGTGGCCGGCGTGGCTGCTGTCGGCGGGCGCGGCCATGCCAGGCATTTGGTGGCCTTTGGGGGCCGCGTGGCGGGCGGTGTCGGCGGGCATTTTCATGCCGGGCATAGCGTGGTGGTCGTGTTGAGCCAGGGCGGGCAGGGCAGCGAAGCTGAGCAGGCCAGCCAGCGAACGTGCGTAGGGAGAAGCCATAGAATGCGTAGTATGTAGCTGTACCTCTAACGACGCCCGGCCACCGAGGGTAGCCGCCGGGGCCGATAATCGGGCGCTCTCAGCGTACAGAATTTCGGCTTCTACCGGGCCGCGCGGGCAAAAAGCGGAGGTTTTACCCTGCTAAACCCCAAACCTGCACCGCCACGCGGGCCACTGCGCCGTAGAAAGAGCCCGGCGCGGCCGCTATCGGCTGCGCGCTACCACCTTACCTGCTTTATTTCTTATGAAAAACGCGCCCCAAGACTACCGCACGCTCCTCGATGCCCTGGCCCGCTGCGTGGCCGCCTGCGAGTATTGCGCCGATGCCTGCCTCCACGAAGAGCACGTGCAGATGATGGTGCCCTGCATCCGCACCGACCGCGACTGCGCCGACATCTGCCGCCTCACGGCCGCCTTTATCGCCCGCAATTCGCCCCATGCCCAACACGTTATCAAAGAGTGCATTGAAATCTGCCAGAAGTGCGCCGATGAGTGCGGCAAGCACCAGCACGACCACTGCCAGCAGTGCGCCCAGGCCTGCCGCGAGTGCGTAGAGGCATGTCAAGGCTACGCTGCCTAGGCACGCGAAACCACCACGTAAAAGGCCCGCGCTGCTACCAGCGCGGGCCTTTTACGTAGTCACAAGCTAAGGTTTCTAGCCCAGCGCATCGAGCGAGAGGCGGTCGGGCTGGAGCATGCGGCGAAACTCGCTCACCGAGCGGCCCGTGACCTGGCGGAACTGATTGCTCAGGTGTTGGCCCGAGCTGTAGCGCAGGTTGTCGGCAATCTGAACCAAGGTCATTTCGCCGTAGCTCAGCATTTCTTTAACGCGCTCTATCTTCATGCGAATGAGGTACTTCTCAATCGTGAGGTTGGCGGTGCGCGAAAAAACCTTGCTCAGGTGCGAGTAGGTAGTGGCGAAGCGGTCGGCCAAAAAAGCCGACGTGGTGAGCGGGGCCGGCGCGGTGCGCAGGTGCTCCAGGTATTCCTGCAACACGGTTTTAATCTGCTCGGTGAGCTGCTCGGCGCGGTCGAGCAGCACGTCGAAGCCGGCTTCTTGCAGCAGCGGGGCGACTACCTTGAGGTCAACGGGCGTGCTGGGCGGCAGCTGCGCCTGGCCCAGCGTCACGGCCGTGGGCTCGTAGCCGGCTTTTACCAGCAAGTTCTGAACCGCCTCGACGCAGCGCGGGCAAACCATGTTCTTGATATGCAGCAGATTGGTTTTCACGGAGAGAAATTAAGCTAAAGATGAAGGTGGGCGGCGCGCACTGGTAGCCGAAACCGGCCGGGGAGGCGTTGGTTTGGCCGGGCGCTTGGCTGGCCGGGTTTCGGCCTCCCAGCCCCGCCCAAACCAGTGGGTACTCGCCCAGCCGATAAACGGGAGAATGCCCAGAAACGTCGCCGCTGCCAGGCAGAAACTTACGAAAAAGGCGGTAAAAAGTCGACCAAAAAAGTGGTCGCCCGTGCCAAAAAGGTACAGCACCAGCACCAGGCCAAGCGCTAAGCTGCTGCCAGCCAGCACGCCCACGCGCCGCCAGCGGTAGGCCAGCAGGCGCTGCCGAAGCCGAAATACAGGGGAGGAGGAGCGGGCCATGGGGTGCAAAATTAGGGCGTCGGCCGCAACCGCGCCGGCCGCGCCTTTCGGCGGCGGGTAGCCGCACAACCCCAGGCAGCTTTTTTCGGTACTGACGGGTGGGCCACCCGGCGCGGGCGGCCCGAGCAGCTCACCTTCTTTCTTTCTCCTCATGAACCGTACTTTCCGCCTACTGGCCCTGGTGGCCGCCCTACCCCTGCTGCTGAGTGCTTGCAGCACCGGCACCAAGGAAGGCGACACCAACGTTGAAACCGGCCACGCCAAAAAAATGGAGGAAAATGCCCCCCAGCAGCCCCTCAACGGCGACTCGCTGGCTGCCGGCATCCGGCGCGACACCACCAACCGCCCCACTGGCAAAGAGCAGTTTAACAACGCAGCCAAATCGAAAGACAAAAACCACGACGGGCTGGCCGACTAACCGCTCTGGCCTCAGCCAAAAAAGCGGCCTGCCCCTGTAATAGAGGCAGGCCGCTTTGGCATTCAGGAAAGGAGAGTTGGATTGGCAGCTTGTTTTGGGTAGCCTGAAAGCCGGCGAGCGGCTCATTGTATTTGCGTATTAGTAGAAAACAAAGCCGTTGGGGCCCACCTTCACCGTAAAGGAGTCGATGGCGGCGCCCCCGGCGGCCGGGTAGCGCACAAAGCGCCCGTTGGTGGTGTAGCCCGTCGAGACGGCGGCGTAGATAACGCCGTCGCGCGGGTCGATGCCGAAGCCGTTGAAGCTGCGGCGGATGAAGGGTGTGGTGGGTAGCGCCGTGGCCGAGGTGCTGAGCCGGTACTCGGCCCCGCCGTAGCTGTAGTAAAGCTGGGTTTTGTCGGGGCTGATGCGCAGCTGGCTGGCGCCGCTGCTGGCAAATGGCAGCGTGAGTGAGGCCGTGGTGCTGCCCGCCGCGAAGCGCACGAGCGAAGCCGGCGGCGTGCTGGTGGCACCGTAGGGCTGCGAGCACAGCGCCCACAGGTTGCCGGTTTGGTCGGCTACCACCGTTTTGGGGCCGGCCGTCACGGTCACCGTGGCGGTTACTTTGTTGGTGGCCGCGTCGATTACCGAGATGGTATTGTCGTAGCTGTTGGGCACGTAGAGCAGGCCGCCCACGGCCAGCAGCTGCTCGGGGTTGCGGCCCACCGTGATGCTGTCAATCACGGTGTTGCTATTGAGGTCCAGCACCATCACCTTGCCCGGCTGGTAGCTGGTGTAGGGCCCGCGCCACGACGTGACGTAGCCCCGCGCCGACGAGGTAGACGCGAAATAACGCGGCTGCCGGATGTTGCGAATCGTGGCCACCGACTTAAACGTGCCGGCGTCCACGACTTCCACTTTGTTTGAGGCATTCACGCAGATGTAGCCGCGGCCGTTGGCCAGGCCCATGTCCTGCACCACGTCGCCGAGCATCGCGTTGCCGTTAATCGTGCCAAATGCATCGACCAGCAGCGATTTGGTGCCGGTGCCAAAAGCGCTGACCGTGCCATCGCCCTTGCCAAACTGCCCTTCGCTGAGCACAAATACGCCCGGCGAGCCCGGAATAGCGGGGCCGATTTCCTTGTCGGGGTTACAGCCCACCAGCACGGCGGCACTGAGGAGGGCAAGCAGAGTTTTTTTCATAAAGCGGGTAAAAGCTAAAAATTAGCGGGTTGAAAAACAAGTGATTTAGGGGTAGTTGAAGCGCAGGCTCACCGAGTAGGCGCGGGGCGGGGCCGGCCGGGCGGGGTAGCTTTGGTAGCGGCGGTCGAGCAGGTTGGTGCTTTGCAGCAGCAGCGTGAGGCTGGTGCGGCCGGGCAGCGCCACCGTGCGGCCCAGCGTGGCCCCGAGCAGCGCCACCGCCGGCAAAAAGCTATCGGCCGAGGCATCGGTATAGACGTAGCTGCTGAAGGTGGCCGTGGCGCTGGCCAGCCAGCCGCGCCAGGCGTGGTCGGTGCCCAGGCTGGCCCGGTGCAGCGGCACGTAGGCTAGCTGCAAGCCCACCGGGTCGGTATCGGCGGCCACGCCCCGCGTTTTTTGGGTTTGGGTGTAGCCGTAGCTCAGCCGCGCCGAGGCGCGGTACTGGCCGCGCCGCAGCCGCAGCGCGGTGCTGGCCTCCAGGCCCTGGCTGCGCACCTGGCGCAGGTTGCGCGGCGAGTAGGCGCCGCCCGGCCCCAGCGGCAGCCACTGCACCCAGTTATCGACCAGCTGATTAAAAAAAGTAAGCTCGGTTTCGAGCAGCAGGCGCGCAGGGCGGCCCACGCGGTGGCGCAGGCCCACTTCGTAGCCCTGGCCCGATTCGGCCCGCAGGTCGGGGTTGCCGCCCGGCCGCCAGTAGCGCTCGTTTAGGGTGGGGGCGCGGTAGGTGCGGGCCGCGCTGGCCTTGAAGGTGAGGCCCGGCCGGTCGGTTTGGATTAAGGAATCGACCCCAAAAGGCTGAAAAACATCCCATTCCACGCCCAGCGTGGGCGTGAGCGGGGCCAGCCCGGCGGGCAGCGCCGCCTGCCGCACATTGGCCGACAGGCGCAGCGTGGGGCGCACATCGTAGCGCAGCAGGGCAAAGGCGGCGGCCCGGTTTTCGGTGATGGGCTCGGCGCCGTAGCCATCGACCACCGCTGCAAAGTGCTGGGCCTCTAGCCCCAGGCGCAGGCTGGCGCGGCGGCCCAGCGCGGCCGTGTGCTCGGCCTGCGCCTGGGTGGTGCGCACCCGCGAGTTGCTGACGGCGCCCTGGTCGGAGTAGTTAATAATGTCCTCAAACCACGCGCCGCGCACCTGCCACTGCCCACCGCGCCGGGTGGCACGCCGGTAGCCCAGCACCAGCCGGCGGCTCTGGTCGATTTCGCGGGCATTGGAGCCGGCCACGCCCGTGCCCGACTGGATTTCGCGGTCGGCGTCGGTGAGCCATACGGTGGCCGTAAGCTCGCCGGCCTTGCCCACCCGCCAGGCTAAGTCGGGGCTGAAGCTCCACTGGTGGCGCAGGGCGGCATTTTGGAGCGTGTAGCGCACCCGGCCGGCGGGCTCTTGCAAGTAGTAGGGATAGTTGTTTTGGGCCTCGCGGTAGCTGGCGGCCACGCGCACGGCCAGCGCGGGCGTGGCGGCGCGGGCCTCCAGGCTGGTGCCGCGCAGGCCAAAGCTGCCCGCATCGGCCTGCACGGTGCCGCGCAGGCCGGGCCGCCAGTCGGGCTCGGTGCGCAGCACGATGGCCCCGCCCACGGCCCCGCTGCCGTAGAGCGCGGCGGCCGGGCCGGGCTGCACCGCCAGCTGCGTATTGCCGCTGATGGGCAGCAGGGCCAGGTCATTCTGCCCCAGCGTGGGCAGCGCGATATTCAGCCCGTTCCAGAGCACGGCCGTGTGCTGGGCGGCCGTGCCGCGCAGCGAAATAGTGGCCAGCTGCCCCGGCCCGTAATTCTTGATATACAGGTCGGAGCGCGCGCCCAGCGCGTCGGCCACCGTGCTGCCCCGGTACTGCGCCAGCACCGCCGAATCAAGCTCCAGCCGGCGGCTGCCCACCGCGAAGCGCTCGGGCCGCACGGCGCGCACCCGTGCCTCGGGCAGCCGGTTTTGGCGCCGGCTCAGCAGCGTATCGGGCCGGGCCGGGCGCGGCGCCTGGGCCTGCGCGGCGGGGCCGGTGGCCAGCAGCGCGGCGGCCAGGGCACAGCCAAGCCAGTAGCGGCCGGGGCTGAAAACGCGAGTTTTGGGCAGGTAAAAAAATGACACGAACTAAATTTTCAAGCGAAAATTCAGTCCAAAACCCCGGCGTGTTTTGCTGGCCAAAGCCAAAAAGCGCGCTGAAGCTGAGGCCGAAAACAGCGGCTTGGCCTTGCCCAAACGGGCGCGGCCGGGCCGGCGTTCTCGTTCTCCGCCCGTCCTCCGCGAGCGCTGAACCTGGTGGTGCCCTGGCAGGTCTCCTGGCTTGCGCTGCCGAGTGGGCGGCCTTCCCGCTGCGCTGACTATCAAGCTGATAGCCGCCGCTGGCAGTGGCGTGGGGTGCCCACCCCGATGTAGCGCGTACAGTTGCGGGGACAGCTCCGGCCTTGAACCGGATTCCCTTTTCAACCTCGCTCCGTGGGTAGGAGTCTGGTCACCGTGGCGAGTGCAAATGTACGTCCATCCGTCCGTCCTGTCATTGCGAGCGTAACGAAGCGGAGCGCGGCAATCTTTCCCGCACGCCAGGATGACTATTCCAACCGAAAAGAAAAGATTGCCGCGCTCCACTTCGTTACGCTCGCAAATGACAGACGACCTTAAACCTAAAGCCTTACCGCTCGCCTTCTTCCAAAACCCCGAGGTGCTCGCCATTGCCCGCAACCTATTGGGCAAGCACGTTTTTACCCGCATCGACGGCGAAGTGACGGGCGGGCGCATCGTCGAAACCGAGGCCTACCGCCACGAGGGCGACGCCAGTATGACGCTGCACTTGCAGCGCAAGGCCCAGCAGGCGCGGGGGCTGTACCAGCCGGGCGGCACGGCCTACCTCTACACCGTGTACCGGGTGCACACGCTCTTCAACATCACCACCTACGACGCTGAGCACCCTGATACGGTGCTCATCCGGGCCATCGAGCCGCTGGTGGGCCTCGACGTGATGCTGCGCCGCCGGGGCCTGGCCGCCGTGGCCCGCAACCTCACCGCCGGCCCCGGCGTGCTGAGCCAGGCGCTGGCCCTCACGCCCGCCCTTAGCGGCGAATTGGTGACTGGCCCGCACATCTGGTTCGAAGACCACGGCGAAGCAATTGCTAACGAAAACATCACCGCCAGCTCGCGCGTGGGCCTGGAATACGCGGGCGACGAGGCCGTGGCGCTGCCCTGGCGCTTCCGCCTCAAAGACAGCAAGTGGACCAGCCCGGCGAAGTAGTCAATGAGTGAATGAGTGAGTTTATGAATGAGTGAATTAACCTTTTGCGATTCACTCATTCATAAACTCACTCACTCATTGCCGCCAAGTGGTGCCGCTCGTCTTTCACGGCGTTGTGGATGTCCCACTCAATTTCGCGCTCGAAGGGGTGGTGGCGCACCGGGCAGTCGGGCATGTGGCACAAGGAGCAGGCGGCGTAGGAGCAGGGGTCGGCGTGCACGAACATCTCGACCTCCACGGCCTCGAAGCGGGCGCGAATGAGAGCTTCTACTTCGTGGATTTCGGTGTGAATTTTTTCCAGCGAGTAGTAATACGGCATCTGCATGTGGCAGTCGATGTGCAGGTTGGCGCCGTAGCGCTGCACGCGCAGGTTGTGCACGTCTATCCAGCAAGGGCGGCGCAGGCGCTGCAATTCGGCGATAACCTCGGCCACGGTAGCTAGGTCGCTCTCGTCCATGAGGCCACCCACGGCGCTGCGCAGTAGCTGGTAGCCGTTGTACAAGATGAACGCGCCCAGGCCCAGCGCCGCGCCGCCATCAAAGCGCAGCACGCCCGTGAAGTGCACCAGCACCAGCGCCGCCGACGACACAATGCTCGTGAGCGCGTCGATGTAGAGGTGCTTGCCATCGCCCACCAGCGCCACCGACTGCACCCGCCGCCCGGCCCGCACCAGCCACAGCCCCAGCCCAAAATTGACGACCGCCGTGCTCGCCAGTAGCAGCACGCCAAAATCGGGCTTCATCACGGGGTGCGGGTGCAAGAGGCTGAGGCCGGCGCTGTAGAGGATGTAGGCCCCCGCCACCACGATGAGCGCGCCCTCGAAGCCCACCGACAGGTACTCGACCTTGCCGTGGCCGTAGGGGTGGTTTTCGTCTTTGGGCAGGTCGGCCAGGTAGAGGCTATACAACGCGAAGCCACTGGTAAACACGTTGATAATGCTTTCCAGCGCGTCCGTCAGCACCACCTGCGAGTGGGTGAGGCGGTAGGCGTAGAATTTGGTGAGCACCAGCACCACGCTCACGACCAGCGAGAGCAGGCCCAGGCGGCGCTTGAGGCCAGGAGAAGCGGACATGAGCAGAGAGTTGTCGAGCCGCAAAGGTCGGCACGGCCGGGCAGAGTAGCCTGGCCTACTCCCGCACCAGTTGCTGGTGCGCCACGCCGTGGCCGGTGCGCACCAGCAGGGTGTAGAGGCCGGGTGCCTGGGCGGCGAGGTCTAGCGTGGTGTGGCCGGCCGGGGCCAGCGCCTGGGTCAGCACCGCGCGGCCCAGCCCGTCGAGCACCGTGAGGCTTTCGGCCACCGTGCCGGCGGGCAGCGCCACGCTAAAGCGGCCATCGGCGCTGGGGTTCGGAAATACCTGGAGCAGCGCCGCCGTCGGGGCGGGCGCGGCCGTGCCTAATACGGTGGTCGTGAGCTTATAAGCCCCCAGGCCGAAGATGCCGGAAGTTCTGTAGCTCACGGCTGCCGACCAAGCTACGGTGGGGCTAAAAGCGGCCACGTCGAAGTGGCTCAGGGTGGTTTCGATGGCCGTCCAGGTAGTGCCGTTGTCGCGGCTGGAAGACGAGCCCGCGTCCGTGCCCTGGCCCGCCGAGAGGTAGTTGCCAGTGCCCGGCACGGCCGTGATGCTGGCGTGGGCAGGGCCCGCATAGGCTACCGGGGCCCAGGTGGCGCCGCCGTCGGTGGTGCGCACCAGGCCGCCCGGCACGGCATACAGCCCATTGAGCGCGTCGCGGAAGGCCACGCTGCCCACGTTCGTCAGGCTGGTTTGGCTCACGGTCCAGGTCACGCCTTTGTCGGCCGAGTGAAAAACCCGCCCTTTATTGGTCGTAAACCAGACGTGGTTGCCCACGCGGGCCTTGTGGTAGGGGGTGGCGGTTTCGCCGCTCAGGGCTACGGGCATGGTGCTGGAGGCCACGGCCGCCCAGGTGAGGCCCGCGTCCAGGCTGCGGTACATCTCAAAGTGGTTGCTCAGGCTGGCGATGGGGTCGCCCACGCACAGCATTTCGGTGGGGCTGAAAGCCAGCACGAAATCGGCGTAGCTATCGGGGCTGCCGTACTGGGTGGGCGTGGTCTGGGTGGTCCAGGTCACGCCGCCATCGGTGGTTTTCATAATGCGCCCCGGCCCCGCAAAATTCACGGTGCAAATAAGGGCGGTGGAGGCGCTCAGGCCCGCCACGTTGCTGATGATTTCATCCAGAAAATCCATGCCCGGCACCGTGCTCACGGTCCAGGTGGTGCCGCCGTTGGAGGTGCGCGCCACCTCGTTATCGCCATAATTGGTGCCCATGTACTGAGAAACCGCGACGGTCCAGACCGTTTGGGCATCCACGATGTGAATGGCCTGAATACCAAAGGGCGGGAGCGGCGAGAAGCTGCTGGTAAACGAGAACGGCTGAAGCGTCCACTGGGCGCGGGCCGGACTACCAAGCAGCAAAGCCAGGACGAGCAGGAGTAAGAAGTTTTTCATAGGAGGAGGAGGAGGTTGAGGAATGAGTAGGAGTTGGATAGTGCCCAAAAGCCGGCTATTCGGGCGCCCAGCCAGTGGCCGGCCGCCCGGATAGCCGGCCGAAAACGAAGCGGCCGGCTACACTTGCAGGTGCCGGAGCTGGTCTTTCAGGTCTTGTAGCTCGACGTGGTCGAGCAGCCGCCCGCTGTTGAGTTGGCGGGTGGTGGCCAGTTGCTCGGCCAGCTCCTGAGCCGCACCCAGGGCCAGCGCCTCCTAGCCAATGGTGGGCACCGCCGCGTGCTCCAGGCCCACCACAAGCACGGGCTGGCCCGCCAGCCCCGGTGCGCCCCGCACCACGCGGCGGTGGCTGCCCGCCGTTGGCGCGCCCCGCACCATTATCACCTCGCCGGCCGGGCCGCGCAATTGCAAGCGCTGGCCCGTGGCTGCCCCGCCACTGGGCACGCCCGCCGCGCCGGGGGCCAGCGCTAGGGCCAGCAGCGAGCGGCTTCCCCCCACGGCCGTAGCGGTGGCCGGGGCCGCCACATCGGGCAAAAAACCCGACCGCTGGCGCACGGCCTGCAGAAATACCCGCGCCAGCTCCTCTACTGGAAGGGTGCCGCCGGCAGCCCAGCCCAGCCGGGCTAGGTAGGTAGGCGAGGCATCCAGCCCGGCCGTATCGGCCGCCTGGGGGCGCGGGGCCAAGTACCATCCTCTGGCCCAACCCCTGGCTATGGCCGGGCACCGGCAAGACTGAGCTGGCTGCCGCGAACGCGCTAGGCTGGGCGCGGCTGGTGCCAGGCAGAGCCAGCAAACCGGCAAGTATTCCGGCTAGGCAAGTTTGTTTTCATAGAAAAAAAGAGTAGAGTGAGGTTAGGCTACTGGCAGACAGCTTATTGTAAATATAGCCGGGTGCGTGGTAAGTAGTGGGCGGGGGCGCTTACTCCCGCACCAGCTTCAGCGTGTACTGCTGGCCGCCCTGCTGCACGCGCAGCAGATACACGCCAGTGGCCAGCTGGCCGGCCTCCGGCAGCGGTAGGGTAGTAGCCCCGGTGGGTAAATCAGCCTGCTGCTGGCTCAGCTCGCGGCCCAGCACATCGGTGAGGCGCAGCGTGGCTGGCCCCGCCTGGCTGGTGCGAATGCTGAGGGCCACGCCGGTGCCCGGCGCGCTGGGGTTGGGGTAGGCCTGCACCAAAAAGCCGCCTTCGAGGGGCACGGCCACGGTGCGCACCGGCGAGTAGGTGCCGGTGCCATCGGCATCGACCTGGCGCAGGCGGTAGTACACGAGCGGCGCGGCGTAGCGGGCCAGGTCTTTATCAACAAACTGATAGCTGTGGGCCTGGCTGCTGGTGCCCGCGCCCGCCACCCGGCCTAGGTGCCGGAAGCTGATGCCATCCACTGAGCTTTCGACCTCAAAATGGTCGTTGCGCAGCTCCGAGGCAGTAGCCCAGCGCAGCAGGCCATCCTCGCCCAGGCGCTCGGCCGTGAAGCTCACCAGCGCCACGGGCAGCGGGGCGCTGGCGTTGCTGACCGTGAAGGTACCCAGCTGCGTGGCGCTGGCTGAGAAAGTGCGAGCGTTGGCCACGCCCGGCGCGCCTTGCGCGGCCCAGGGGCCGGTGACTTGGTCGGCGCGCCAGAGCTGCACGGGCGCGTTCAGTTTGATGCCGTTATCATCATCGGCCACCCAGCTTACAGTAATGGTAGCGGGCTGGGCGGCGTTGAGCGGCTGGGCGGCCACGACCTCCCATACCCGGTCGATGCCCTTGGTGGTGCCGCCCGGGTTCTGGCCGTAGCTGAGGCCGCCTGTTTGCAGGCCCGATGTGCGCGTAACCGTAACTGCCCCCAGGCTTTGACTGGGGAGGCTGATGCTGAAGCCGTTGGTGAAATCGGTAAGGCCGCTGCCCACGTTGGCGCGCTCCACGGCCAGGCGGCCATGCACGTAGCGGCCCGCCGCCTCGCCCTGCACGCTGGCCCCGTCGAGCAGGCGCAGGGTGCAGAGCGGGCTGCCCGCCGCTGGGCTTTGGGTCCACACAAAGCCACTTTGCATATTCAGCAGCGCGCCAATACTTAGGTTGCCAGTTATAAACAGCCAGTTGTTACCCACCGCGCCGGTGTTATTCACTAGCAGCGTGGCCACGGTAGCCGCGCCAGGCGTGAAGGTCTGGTCGGCAGTGCCGCCGAATAGTAGCGTGCCCGCCGAGGCCAGCGTGCCGGCGTTGCGCAGGTCGCCGCCGAGCTGCACGGTGCCGCCGTTGGTGAGGATGCTGCCGGCCTGGTTTTGCACGTTGCCGCTCACCGTGAGGGTGGTGCCCGCCTGCACCGTGACGGTAGCGCCGCTGTTGGTGAGCACCTGGGCCGCGCCCCGCAGGGGCCAGCCCGCTAGGGCCAGCCCGAGGAGTACAAGTTGTTTCATAGCTGGGCAGAAAGAGAAAAAGGTAGGACATTGGCCAGCCGCCGTGCCGCTAGGTCCGATGGCTGGGGTAGCCCGTGCTACTGCACTTTGGCGCAGGTACACCAGAGGCGGACGCTGCGCGAACTGCTCGACGTATTAGTAACGATGAGCATCCAGGTGTGAGTCGGGTCACTATCGCTAGGGCCGCTGTAATTCACTTTGATATCTGGGGCCGCTGAGTTAAAATCCCGGTGGCCCCCGCCGCCACTTAGCAGGCGGTAGCCAGTTGGGCAGGTAGAGGTGGCCTGATTGTAGGAATTCCCAGATACTGTATAGTCATACAGGTTTTGGTAGTAGTTTAGGCCCACGTTGCCGCTCACGTTCAGGTCGTTGGCTACGCTCACATTACCCGAGCCCTGGTCCCAGGACATGACCGTGGTGGCGGGGCCGTTGTTGGTGCTTTCGAGCACCAGCCGGTCGTTGGTGCTGCCGCCTTCGCTGCCGCCGCTGTTGTGGCGCAGGTTCCAGCCGTAGCCCAGGTCGTTTTCGCGAAATTGCAGCATAGCCCCATTCACCAGGTTATTGCTATTGGAGTGCAGCAATAAGGTGGGCGCATTCTGCCCACCCAGTTCCAGCAACTGGCCGGGGGCGCTGGTGCCGATGCCCACGTTGCCGCCGCCGGTAATGCTGAGCCGATTAATGGCGCTGGTGTAAAAATCCAGTCCAAACTGGTTGCCACCCGCGTTGCGCTTGCTGGCCAGGCCCTCGCCGCTGATGCTGCCGCCCAGGCGCAGGCCGCCGCTGAGCGTGCCCGTGTTGCTCTGGCTGTTGTCCGCTATCAGGTCTTGGCTCGCCGTGATGGTACTGCTCCCCAGCAGCCCGCCGGTGTTCGTAATGCTCAAGCCCTGGCTGCCGCCGTTGCCCACCAGCTGGTTGGTGCCCAGGTTCAGGTTTTGGGTGGCGGTGTGGCTGCCCAGGTTGTCGCCTTGCAAGGTCCAGATGCTGCCGTTGTACAGGTAGAGGCCGGGCACGTTGTCGGTTTGGTACACCACCAGGCCGGTGGCTGGGCTGCCGATGTTGTTGCGCTGCGCCAGCGTGACGCGCGGCGGTAGCAGGCCCTTGGGAGCGGTAGCAGCGTTGGGGCTGAGGTCGAGTACGGCCGAGGCATCGGGCGTGCCGGCCGTGCCGATGCGCACGCCGCCGGTAGTAGTTTGGGCCTGGCTGGTAAGCCAAAAAGCCGATAAGCTGAGGGTAGTGCAGGCAACGTAAAAAAGCTTCATAGCCAGTAGCCCCGCGGGGCCAGACGAGAGATAAAAAGCGCGTTTGCCGCCAGTGGCAAGGCGTTCACAAAACTCCGCTAGCCTTTTTTATTTATGGGCATAATACCTGCCAATCTTAGTTAAGCACCATTTGGGGCTGATTTTGGCAAGGATTGTGACCTGGGGCGCGTTTTCTGCCAAGGTATTTTTACGCAGCGCATTTTCTGCCAGGCCGCGCACGCGCCAGCTTTGCCTACACCCGGCAAAGCCCGCCCGCCGCGCAGGTTTTGAGCCCGCGAGGCCCCGCACCCCACCGCCAAAGCCGCGTAAAAAAGCCGCGCCGCGCCTAGGCGCCGCCCGGCCACTCTGGGTGTTGCAGAGCACAGGCCGTAAGCCCGCGCTAGCTAGCGGCGGTAGTCGGACGGCCGCCGCCCAAACCGCTCGGCGTAGCGCGCCGCAAAGGCTTTGGCATTGCCGAAGCCTGCCGCGTCGGCCACCTCGGCCACCGAGCCAAACTGGCCGGCTTCGAGCAGGCGGCGGGCGTGGTCGAGGCGCAGCTCGCGCAGCCAGGCAGCGGGCGTGAGGCCGGCCAGCTCGCCCAGGCGGCGGTAGAGCGTGCGCTCGCTCAGGCAGAGCAGGCGGGCTAGCTCGGCAGGGCCAAAAGCGGGGTCGGGCAGGTGGGGCGCCAGCTGCGCCTGCCACTGCGCCAGCTGCGCGGCGGCCGTGGGGCCGGCCAACTCGTCCGCCACGGCCAGTTTGGGGAGGGCCTCGGCGGTACCGTTGGCGGGTTGCACTGGCTCGGCAATGGGGGGCGGGGGGGCGGCCTCAGTCTCGACAGCGGCGGGCCGGGCGGCAAACTGGCGGCGCACGGCGTGGCGGGCCAGCAGCGCCTGCACCCGGGCCAGCAGCTCGGCCGGGGCAAAGGGCTTGGTCAGGTAGTCATCAACCCCCACCGTGAGGGCAGCCAGGCGGTGGGCCTCATCGGCGCGGGCCGTGAGCATGAGCACGGGCAGGCCGGCGCGGGCGGGGTCGGCCTTGAGGCGGGCCAGCAGCTCGGTGCCGCCCAGGCGCGGCATCATGGCATCGGTAGTGAGCAGGTCCACGGGGCCCTCGCGGGCCAGCACGTCCAGCGCGTCCTGGCCATCGGTGGCGGTGAGCACCTCGTAGGTCGGGGCCAGCAGCGTCTGTAAATAAGCGCGCAGGTCGGGCTGGTCCTCCACCACCAGCACCCGCGGCCGGGCGCCGCCCAATACCTGGGCAGGCAGCCGGTCGGCAACTGGTTGGGTATCTGCCTCGTTCAGCGGTGGTTCTGGGTTGGCTTCCGGGTTGTCGGTATCGTCGTCTTCAACTTCCGCTGCCGGCCCGCCGGGCAGTAGCGGCGCCGGAAAGCGCAGCGTGAAGGCCGCGCCCTGGCCGGGCGCACTCACCAGCGTGAGCGTGCCGCCCAGCAGCGTGGCTAGCTCGCGGCTCAGGGCCAAGCCCAGGCCGGTGCCGCCCTGCGCCTGCCGCTGCGGGCTCTGGTAAAAGCGCTCGAACACGCGTGCCTGCTCGCCGGCCGCGATGCCCGGGCCGGTGTCGCGCACGGTCACGGCGTAGTGGTCTTCACCGGGGGCAGCCAGCGCTACCTGCACCAGCACGGCTCCGCCGGCGGGCGTGTGGTTGAGGGCATTGATGAGCAGGTTGGTCAGAATCTGCTCTACCTTATCGGCGTCGAGCAGCAGGCGTAGGCCCTCGGGCAAGACGGCCGGGGCTACCAGCGCCACCCGCCGCTCGGCGGCCAGCGAGTCGAACTGTGCTACCACCCGGCGCAGCAGCGGCGCCAGGGCCGTGGGCACGGGCTTTAGCTCAAGCCGGCCAGCCTCCAGCTTAGTGAGGTCCAGAATGCGGTTAACCAGCTCCAGCAGGCGCTGCGCGCTGCGGTGGGCCAGCGCCACGGGGCCGCGCACGGCGGTGGGCAGCGAGGCGGCCGGGTCGGCCAGCAGCCCATCGAGCGGCCCCAGTACCAGGGTTAGCGGCGTGCGTAGCTCGTGGCTGACATTGGCAAAAAACTGGTTTTTGGCCGCGTCGAGCGCGCCCAGGCGCTCGGCCTGCCGCTGCAAGCGGTTGCTTTGGGCTGCCAGCTTCTGGTTGAGGCGGCGGGTAGTGCGCCACGCCGCGCCGGCCCCCAGCAGCAGCAGGGTTAGCAGCACTACGCCGGCTGCCGCCAGCCGCACCTGCACCGCCTGCTGCTGGTCGCGCTCGGTGAGCAGCCGTATCTGGCCAGCCTGCTCGCGGGTACGAAAACGCGCCTCGGTAGCCGCCACCGCCGCAAACTGCTGGGCGGCCCGCAGGGTATCGGCCAGGGCCTGGGCGCGCTGGGCATAGGCATAGGCGCTGTCGTAGCGCCCCGTGCCGGCGTAGGCCTGGGCCAGCAGCGCGGTGGCCCGGCTGCGGCCGGCCGGGCTCAGCTGCCGCGCCTTCTCGTACAGCAGAGGCCGTAGCACCTGCTGCGCCAGGGCGGGCTCGCCCATGGCCAGGCAGTAGCCGGCCAACTGCGACCCCAGGCGCGCCAGGGCATTGTCGGCGGGCACGGCCGTGAGCAGGGCCGTGGCCTGGGCCAGCAGGCGGCGGCTAGCGGCCGGGGCGGCGGCGTGCTGCTGCCAGGCGCGCAGCCCCAGCAGTAGGGTAGTGGCCCGCCGATAGTAGGGCTGGTCGCGGCCGGGGCGGGCGTAGGTTAGCGACTGCGCGGCTTCGCGCAGGGAGGGCGCGGCTGCGGCGGGCAGCCCGGCCCGCAGGGCTTCCTCGGCGAGCACCAGGTGCAGGCGGGTTAGCTGCGCGCCAGCTACGGGCCTAGCGAGCAGCGCTGCGTCGGGATAAGCGGCGCGCAACGTCCGAATAGTTTCCGCGGCTACGCGGCTGGCCTGGCCCCGGCGACCGGGGGCGGCTAGCAGCAGCGGCACGTAGTAGTCCAGCACTAGGTCGACCTCTATGAGGCTGCCAGCCTGGAGGTCTTGACGCTGGTAGCGGTGGGCCGTGCGCAGGGCTTGCTCGTAGGCGGGCAGCGCCTGGGCCGGGTCGCCCTGCTCGGCGTAGGCCTCGCCTACCAGGCTCTGGGTCCAGATTACGCCGGGCAGGCTATGCTGCAGCTCGTAGAGGGTGCGGGCTCGCTCGTAGTAGCGCAGGGCGCGCCGCAGGTCGCCGCTCTGCCGCAGGGCCGAGCCGGCATTGGCCGCGCTGCTGGCCAGTGCCCAGCCGCCCTCGCCCCACGACTCGTGCGTCGAGGGCATGAAGTTGCCAATGCGCGCGCCCCGGCTGCTATCCAGGCCCGCCTGCCTGAAGACCGTGATGGCGTGCCGGTAATACATGGCGGCGCTGTCGTAGCTACCCCGCGTGTGGTAGAGGTGCCCCAGCCCGTCGGCTATCTCCACGGCATCGGCGGGCTGCTGCCGCCGCTGCGCGGGGCTGGCCAGCCGCCAGGCCCGGCGCATGTAGTAAAGCGCCGAGTCAGCCTGCTGAAGATGTTGGAAGTCGGCCCCCAGGCGGTGGTACACCAGCAGCCGGCCCAGCGAGTCGCCCGCCCACTGGGCACGGGCCAGCCGCAGCCGCTCGATGTCCTGGTGCGGGTTGCCGAGCGAAGGGGCGAGCAGGCGGGCTAGGCCAACGGGCAGTGCGGCCCCGGCAGCGCTCGGTCGGCCTGGCTGAGCCGCCAGGGGGCCGCCCAGCAGCCATAGTAATAAAATGCCTCGGGCGGCTCGCATAGTGGTTTTGCACAAAGCGTACGCAAGTTAGTGCAACATAGCCAGTAGCCTGATGCCGGCACGTGCCGAAACGGCGGCTTGGCTTCTGGGTGCGGCGTACCCTGCCGCGCAAGCCCAAAACCCGTGCTGCGAGCCGGCGCTGGCCGCGCCTGGCTGGGCCAGCGCCCGGCCTACGCCGCAGCCGGAAACTTTTCTCGGGGGAAGGCAGTATTTAGGGCAGCTTAAAAAATAATTTAGGCTCGTCTAAAAATAGTTTCTACATTCGTTCTAATTACTTAGTACAGAAGCGTTGCTACCCACCACTACCTCCCCCGATACACC
>Ga0182232_1000193_pt1 | contig 17517 bp, 18 predicted proteins | sample G6R1MG_30_FD_155484 | JGI IMG/M metagenome (GOLD analysis project Ga0182232, IMG submission 155484) | Phyllosphere microbial comminities from miscanthus, Michigan, USA - G6R3_NF_07NOV2016_LD2 MG | ecosystem: Host-associated > Plants > Phyllosphere > Phylloplane/Leaf | place: USA: Michigan... | reverse complement strand
GGCCGGATCCAGCCGACCGCTTTGCGCCCATTTCAGTCATTTAAACGCCTTCCTCCTTTTCCTCGAAGCGGACATTCAACGGCAATCCGCCTCAGTGCTCCGCCCCCCGTCGGCTCGACTGCGTAGCGAAATGTACGAGCCGGTATTCAGGCGCGTAAGAGCTAACTGCAAATGCAATTCAGTGTTCGAAGACGCTATTGAGATCCCTGAAACCCTTGATTTCAATGGGGTTTCCGCTTGGGTCGAAGAAGAACATCGTGCGCTGCTCGCCGGGCTCCCCCGCGAAACGGATTACCGGTGGGATGTCAAAAGCAACCCCCTCCGCCTCAATGCGGGCGGCCAGTGCCTCCCAGGTATCGAGCGGCAGCACCACGCCGAGATGGGGCATCATCACCATGTGGTTGCCAACCTTTCCGGTTCGGGTCGTCGCGAAGGGCTCACCCAGATGCAGCGAGATTTGATGGCCGAAGAATTCGAAATCCACCCAGGTTTCCGTGCTGCGCCCCTCCCGGCAGCCGAGCACACCGCCGTAGAAGCGGCGCGCCGCGTCGAGGTCGGTGACGTGGTAAGCAAGGTGGAATGGCGTCAGCATCGATAAGCCTTTTCGTTGTGTATGGATGGGACCGTCGCGCCCTCAGGCGGCCGGTTCGAGGGCGCCCGCCGAGATGACGCCACCGATGAGGTTGCAGGACAGCAGGAATGCGCTGTCGAGCTCTGCGCCGCCGGCCGGTACGAGGGCCGCCCGTCGCGCTGCCAGGGTACGTCTCGCCCCGCGGGCGAGGGACTGGGCCTCCTCGACGGTGACGGCTTCGAACACAATCGTTTCGCCCGGCCGCACCTGCGCCAGGCGACCGAGATCGGCCGTGATCACCGTCGCGATCTTTGGATACCCTCCGGTGGTGTGGCGGTCGGCGAGCAGGATGAGGGGGCGTCCGTGTCCGGGCACCTGGATCGAGCCGTTCACGATCCCGTCTGAGACTATGTTGAAGCCGTCTGCATGGGCGATCGGCGGCCCGTCGAGGTGGCAGCCCATCCGGTCCGCCCGCGCGGTGAGCGTGTAGGGCACGGAGAGGAAGGTTCGCAGACCCTCTTCGGTGAAGCTGTCAGCCTGCGGCCCGAGAACAACCCGGATCGGACCGCCTAAACGTGGCCGGTGGAGCGGCGGCAGGGTCAGCGGTCGGTCGCTGAACTTGGGCGCGCCGAGAGGTAGCAGGTCGCCCGCGGCGAGAGGATTGCCATCCAGGCCGCCTAGGCGAGTGCGGGTATGCGTCGAGACGCTGGCGAGCATCGGCGCCACGGCGAAGCCCCCGGTGACCGCGAGGCAGGCCCGTAAGCCCTGCCGTGGGGCGCCCAGGATGAGCCGATCCCCCCGCCGTAGGTCGTGGGCGGTGAAGGAGTCAAGTATGCGCCCATTCAGACTCATCGCGAAGGGCGCCCCTGCGAGGGCGATGCGACAGGATTCCACCTCGCAGACGAGGGTAGGGCCAACCATCGCCATCTCGATCACCGCCGTGTCGAGCAGATTGCCGACAAGGGCGTTGGCCAGGGCCAGCAGATCGGGATCCATCGCCCCGGACCCGGAGATGCCGTAGCGCAGGTAGCCCTGCCGACCGGCATCCTGCAGGGTCGAGGTGATACCAGGGGCGACGACGCGCAGGCCTTCAGCCATCGATTCGCTCCAGAGTGGCGACGGTCTCGCCGGCACGGGCGGCCTCGCTGAGAGCATCGAACTCGGCGCGGCCGATGGGGTCGAACCGGATCAAATCTCCGGCCGTGAACAGGAACGGCTCAGCCCGCGCCGGATCGTAGGAGCGTGCGGGCGTGCGGCCGATGAGTTGCCAGCCGCTCGGCAACTCCAGGGGCGGCGAGACGCCGGTCTGGTTCCCGCCGATGGATACACTGCCCGCGGGGGTCTTGGGTCGGGGATCGGTGCGTCGGCTCGCATGGATGCGGGGATCGAGGCCGCCGAGATAGGCGAAGCCGGGGGCGAAACCGATCATGTAGACTCGGTAATCGCGACCGGAATGAAGGGCGATTACTTCCTCAGGGCTGAGACCGGCCCCGACGGCGAGGTCGGCGAGGTCGGCACCGTGCTCGCCGCCGTAATGGACCGGCACCCGCCAGCGGCGCAGCGCCTGCGCCGATCCATCCGGGGGCGGCCAGTGCGCGGAAATCAGCGCGACGAGGTCGGCCCGAGTGAGCAGGTCCGGGTCATAGAGGACGAGAAGCGAGCGGTAGGTCGGCACGGTCTCTAGGAGGCCCGAGCGCCCTGCGCCGCGGAGCGCCGCGTCCAGGGCGATGACCTGCGCATTGACGGTGGGGTCGACCGTCTTGCCCAGTTCCACCGTCATGGCCCGGTCACCGCAATCGAGCAGCCGGTAGCCGGGGTCAGACACCGAGCACCTCGGCCATCGGGCGCACGGCGATCCCCTTGGTCGCGCAATCCTCGCGCAAGCGGCGGCCCATAACGACGGCGCCGGGCGTGTCCCCGTGTACGCAGACGGTGTCGATTCGCGTCGGGATGCGCCGGCCAGACAAGCAGGTGATCGCGCTATCCTCTAGCATCCGCGCCACACGCTCCGTGACGGTATCGGGATCGTGCAGCACGGCGCCGGGGAGCTTACGCGATACTAGGGTGCCGTCATCCGCGTAGGCGCGGTCGGCGTAGATCTCGCGCGCAATCGGTAGGCCTAGCTTCTCGCCGGCCTTCTCGGTCTCCAAGCCCGGCATCACCACGAAAATCAGGTCGCGGTCGAGAGTGCGGATTGCCCGCGCCACCGCCAGGGCGAGGTCGGCATCCTCGTTGGCCATGTTGCCCATCGCCCCGTGCGTCTTCACGTGGCGCACCGGGCAGCCGGCATCCTGGGCGAGCGCCAGGAGGGCACCGACTTGGTAGAGAACCGCTTTCTCGATGTCGGCCGGTCGCTCACCGTGGATCGGCCGCCGGCCGAATCCCCAGAGGTCGAGGAAGCTTGGATGCGCGCCAGCTTGCACACCGTTCGCGGACGCGCCGCGCAGGGTCTCGTGCATGACCAGCGGGTCGCCGGCGTGGAAACCGCAGGCGATGTTGGCCGAGGTTGCCACTGTCAGCATCTCGGCGTCGTCGCCGAGGCGATAGATGCCGAAGCCCTCGCCCATGTCGCAGTTCAAATCGACGATCATCGGTGCATCCTTTGGCGCAGGTTTTCTCTACAGGATCAGGCTTCGGCGATGAGGTGGGCCACCAACGTCGCGGCCGCGCATAGATCCTCGATCCGCATCGCCTCGTCCGGGTTGTGGCTGCCGTTCTGGTTGCGGATGAAGATCATCGTGCTCGGCACGCCCTGGCCGGCGAGGGTCGCGGTGTCGTGTCCCGCCCCGCTCGGCATGGTCCGGAACGGCATCCCGAGCCGGCGTGCATGGCCCGACAGGGCCTCGATCAGCGCCGAGCTCATCCGGGCCGGCGTGCTGCCCGTGCGCTCGCCCAAGACGAAGCGCACACTGCGGGCGGCCTCGATGGCGGCAACCAATTTGGCCAAGGCCGCCTCGATCCGGTCGAGAACGGCTGGCTCGGTGCTGCGCACGTCGAGGCAAAAGCGGACCTCGCCGGGGATCTTGGCGAAGGCGTGCTGGACCGGGTCGGTGGCGACCTCGCCCAGCGTGATCGTGGCGGGCAGCCCCTCACCCTCCAGCGTGCCCCACAGGGCATCGAGACCGGTGATCAAGTCGGCGAGGGCGAAGACGGCGTCGCTACGCTCGGACCGCGCGACCGCGCCGGAATGTCCGTAGCAACCGAAGCAGGCGGCCTTGCGGTAGCGGAAGCTGCCGCTGATCGCCGTGACGAAGCCTACCGGGACCCCAGTCGCCTCCAGCGCCGGACCCTGCTCGATATGCAGTTCCACAAAACCGTGGATCCGCGTCGGGTCGAGCAGCCGCTCGCCCCGCGCCACAGCCTCCGGCCGCAGGCCGAGCTCAGCCATGTAGTCGCGCAGGCTCCGGCCGGAATCGGCGCGGGGCAGGTCGAGCACGTCGGGCGGCAATAAGCCGAAGGCCGCGCGGCTGCCTACATAGGAGGCGGGGAACCACACGCTTTCTTCGGCCCGGAACACCGCCACCGTCACCGGGCGCGCCGGCACGAGGCCCGCCCGGCGCAGGGCTTCAAGGGCTGCGAGGCCACCAATCACCCCCGCCGCACCATCGAAGTTACCACCGTGCGGTACCGTATCCACATGCGAGCCGACCATCCAGGGTGACAGTGCCGGGTCGCGTCCCACCATTGTTAGGAAGAGATTGCCGGCGGCATCGCATTCGGGCTTCAGACCCAGTGCGAGCCCGGTCGCTCGCATAAGGGCGTGGGCCTGCTCCTCCCCCTCGCCGTAGGCAACCCGCGTGACCCCGGGCTCGTCGCGACTGAAGGACAGGAGCTGCGCGAACAGTCCGGCGCAGAAGTCCGGGTCGATGGCGATCAAATCTGCGCCCGTTGCAGCCTCTAACCCGTTCATGCCGGAAACTCCGCGGACGGTTCACCCTGCCGCCGCCGGTTCCAGACCTCCGCGTTGACGAGGTTCGGTGGGCGGCGGCCGGCGAGCACGTCGACCACCTGCCCGGCGACCCGCTCGGCTGCACGGATCAGGGCCGCCTCGGTGGATGCCGCGACATGGGGGGTAAGGATCGCCCGCCGCTCCCCATGGAGCGGATGGTCGTGCGCGAGCGCGTCCCCCGACACCACGTCGAGCCCCGCGCCAGCAATGGTCCCAGCAGCGAGAGCCTTGGCCAGGGCACCCTCGTCCACTAGGGCGCCACGGGCGGTGTTGATCAAAAAAGCGCCAGCCTTCATGCGGGTCAGCTCCCCCGAACCGATCAGCCCACGGGTCAGGGGCGTGAGCGGCAGGTGCAGGGAGACCACGTCGGCCCGGGCGAGGAGGTCCGGCAGGGAGGTGGCGCGCTCGGCTCCTATGGCCTCGAAATGGGAGGCGGGCCGTGTCGGGCCGTAGGCGAGCACTTCCATGCCGAGGGCCGCCGCCAGTCGGCCGGTCGCTTGCCCGATGGCACCGAACCCCACGAGACCGAGCGTCAGCCCGGCGAGTTCCACGAGGCGCGCCCCGTAGCGGAAATCGTGGTCGCCTTCCCTCATGGCCCGGTCGGCCTGCGGGATCGCCTTCGCCAGGGCGAAGATCAGGCCGATCGCGTGCTCGGCGACGGACTGGGCATTGGCCCCCGGCGTGTTGACGACCGGAATTCCTACCCTCGTCGCCTCGAGGACGGCCACCGGGTCAGTCCCGGTGCCATGAACCCCGATCACCCTCAGCCGGGGCGCGGCCAGCACCGCCTCTGCGGGGAAGCCGCCGTTGCGCGTGATCACCGCGACACAGTCGGCCGCCTCGCGGGCGAGAGTCGCGGGGGCGAGGTCGGTGGCGATCCGGTGCTCAAGCCCCGCCGCCCGGAGACGGGCCAGCCCGGCTGCGTGGATCGGCTGAACGATGAGGCAGACGCCCGACGGTTCCGCGGAGGGGGAACGGGGGAAGGAAGGCTCACTGGACACGTACGAGGCAACCCTGCTCATAAATACCGCTTGAATGCCGGTGGTATACCGAAGAGAGTATCGCATCGCCCCGAAATTGGCAACATAAAAATCCAATACAGATCAGCAGATCACGGTAATATTCTTGAACGTTGGAGCCAATATGTCTATACGCTCAAGTAATAGTACAGTATTCAAATCAAAGTTGAAGCCATGATAGCGATTTAGGGTGAACGATGACGGAGACCGAAGTCGCCAAGACACCACTTTTGAAAGTCAGGAAGCTGCACAAGAGCTACGGCGCCAACGAGGTCCTGAAGGGTATCTCCCTCGATATCCACGAGGGCGAAGTGGTGTCGATCATCGGCGCAAGCGGCTCGGGCAAGAGCACGTTCCTGCGGTGCCTGAACCTCATGGAGACGCCGACCTCTGGCTTCATGGATTTCGAGCGATTCGCCTTTGACTACGAGCTGGGCGCCCGTCGTCAGCCGACCCCGCAGCAGCTCTGCGAATTGCGGGCGCGGATCGGCATGGTCTTCCAGAGCTACAATCTCTGGCCGCACATGACCGTGCTGGAGAACGTCGTCGAGGCGCCGATCCGAGTGCGACGAATGCCGCGCCGGCAGGCGGTGGAGGAAGCTGAGGCGCTGCTCCAGCGCATCGGCCTCTACGAGAAGAGGCAAGCCTACCCGTCGAAGCTCTCGGGTGGGCAGCAGCAGCGCGTGGCGATCGTGCGCGCGCTGGCGATGGCACCCAAGGTGATGCTGTTCGACGAGGTGACCTCGGCCCTCGATCCTGAGCTGGTGGGCGAGGTGCTGGCGCTGATGGCCTCCCTCGCGGCGGATGGGATGACGATGCTGCTCGTCACCCACGAGATGGCCTTCGCCCGGGATGTCGGCACCCGCACTCTGTTCTTCGACGGTGGCGTGATCGCCGAGGACGGCCCGCCGAAGGAAGTCATCGGTGCCCCTCGGAGCGAGCGGTTGCGCCACTTTCTCCGGCGTGTGCTGCACGAGCCGACCGGCCTCGAGCACTCGGCGTGAGCAGCCGCATATCCCGCGGGGAGTTCGGACGGTGATGAGCGTGACGGCAATTCAGGACTGGGGGCTCAGCCTCTCGGAAGAGGTCGTCACCTACGGCCCCGGCTTTCTCTCGGCGACCATCGTCGTTCTCGGCGTCACGGTGGCGAGTATTCTCGTGAGCTGGGTCTGCGGCCTGCTCGGGGCGCTGGGCAAGCGCTCGTCCTTCGCTCCCTTCCGGGCCCTGGCGAGCTTCTACGTCTGGTTTATTCGGGGTACGCCGACCCTTGTCCAGGTGTTCATCGTCTATTTCGGCATGCCGCAGATCGGCGTGAAGCTGTCGCCGATCACCGCCGGGATCATCGCGCTGGGCGTCAGCAGCGGCGCCTACGTAGCCGAGACCATCCGTGCCGGCCTCGCGGCGATCCCCCGGGGTCAGATGGAATCGGCCTTGGCCTTGGGCATGAACCCGCGGATCATGATGGCGCGGATCGTAATGCCGCAGGTCTTCCGCATGATCCTGCCTTCGCTCACCAACGAGGCGATCTCGTCGGTCAAGAACACGTCGTTGCTCTCGACGATCACGGTGGTCGAGCTGACCCTCTACGCCCAGCTTATGATCGCCACCACGTTTCGCCCGTTCGATTTCTACATCGCGGCGGCGCTGATCTACCTCGGCCTCACGTCGATCCTGTCGCAGCTCTCCGCCTACTTCGAGCGGCGCTACGCCCGTCTGTCCTGAGCAGCGCCTGCCGCGGGTCGGGCCGCGGCTCACACCTCTCGCCCCGTCCCAACATCGGAGATTGCCATGAACCGCCGACACCTCCTCGCACTCGCTGCCCTCTACACCAGCCTGCTGGCTGCTCCCGCGGTCCGCGCGGCCGAGGGCAAGCTGGAACTGATCGAGCCCGGCAAGCTGATCGTGGCGACCGACAGCACCTTCGCGCCCTTCAGCATGCGTACGCCGAGCGGCGAGCTCGACGGGCTGGAGGTCCGGGTGATGCGCGAGGTCTGCCGCAGGCTCGGGCTCGAATACAGCCCCGTCAACGTCAAGTTCGATGCCCTCCTGATCGGCCTGATGGCCGATCAGTACGACATCACCAGCGAGTCAATGGACATCACGCCCGCCCGGCAGAAGCAGGTCGCCTTCGCGGACGGGTGGCTCGAATCCGGGGCGCGGATCGTCACCCGCAAGGATACGGGCATCAAGGGTCCGGACGATCTAAAGGGCCGGAATGTGGGCGCCCTCTCTGCCTCGACGTTCGGAAAGCTCGCCGAAGACCACGGCGCCACCTTGAAGAGCTACAAGACCGCTGCGGACGCCATGCAGGACCTCGTCGGTGGCAACATCGACGCGGTGATCAACGACGCGGTGGCCGGCAACTACGCGATCAAGGCCCGCAAGCTGCCGTTGGTGATGATCGAGACCCCGCTCAGCACCATCCAGAAGGGATTTGCCATCAAGAAGGGGAAGCCGAACCTGCATGCTGCCGTCAACAAAGCTCTGGCCGAGATAGTCGCCGACGGCACCTATGCCAAGCTCGTCACCCCGCTGATCGGCTATGACCCGGCGCCGAAGGAGCCGATCCGCACGAACGCCATGTGAAAGGCCGCGGCGACACGGCATACCGACAAGAAGACGGGGGCGGCCCGGCCGGCCGCTCCGGGAGGAACCGATGAAGACCCTTGACGCATCGTCGTACACGACGGCGCTCAACGCCCGGCGCGAACAGAGCCTGGGTCAGATGGCCTATGACAAGCTGCTCGACATGTTGGTGCGGCGCGACCTTCCGGCCGGGACCGTGCTGCACGAGCGTCGCCTCGCCGAGATGCTCGACATCTCGCGCACGCCGACCCGCGAGGCGATGTCGCGGCTGGAGACCGAGGGCCTGATCGAGCGGCAGCCCGGCGGGATGCTCGTCGTGAAGGAGTTCTCCCTGCGCGAGCTGATCGAGATCCTGCACGTCCGCCGCCTGCTGGAACGGGAGAGCGTCGTGCTCGCCGCGGGCCGGATCGCCGACGCCGTGCTGGAGGATTTGCAGAGCCAGATCGAGGCGCTGCTGGCGGCGGGGGATCCGGATGCCCCTGGCAACTGGGAGGTCGACCGCCGTTTCCACGAACTGTTCGCCGATCACAGTCACAATGCGATCCTGGCCAAGACGATTAAGGATCTGCGGCTCAAGACGCAGATGTTCAACCTGAGCCGGATGCCCGAACGGTTCGAGGCAGTGCATCGCGAGCACTTGGCGGTGGTCGCCGCCCTGCGAGCCGGGGACGCGGCGGCGGCGGCCGATGCCATCGCGGCTCATCTCGAAAACTTCAAGCTGGGCATCATTCGCCGCCTGAGCGAATTCTGAGGCGTGGCGGCGCGATGGATAAATTTGCGAACCTGCGCGGCTGTGAGGCGGCCTTCCCGGAGGCGGAGTTCGCCGCGCGGCAGATGGCGGCACGGGCTGCAATCGCCGCCGCCGGCCACGATGCCTTGGTGGTGACCGGTCCGGAGGCGATCTACTGGCTGACCGGCCGCCAGACGGCGGGCTACTTCGCCTTTCAGGCCCTCGTGCTGCCGGTGGAGGGAGAGCCGGCCTTGCTGGTGCGCCAGCTCGAATTGTCGGGGGCGGCGGCCAATACCTGGCTCGACGACATCCAGGCCTATCCGGACGGGACCGACCCGGCCGACGCCCTGGCCGCTCTCGTGCGTCGCCGAGGCTTCGCCCGGCTGGCGCTGGAGCGGGACGGCTGGTTCGTCTCGCCCGCCCTGGCGGCGCGGATCGGCATGGCGCTCGGCATCGACCCGGTTCCGGACGGGTCGGGCCTCCTTGGCCCGCTGCGGACAGTGAAATCAGCGGTCGAGCTGAAGGCGATCCGGGCCGCCGCCCGTTACGCGCAGGCCGGGCTCGCGGCCGGCATCGCCGCCTGCACAGTGGGCAACGACGAGAATGCGGTCGCTGCCGCCATGCTTGCTGCCGCCACGACGGCCGGGTCCGAGGCGATGGCGATGGAGCCCCTGATCTCGTCCGGCCCCCGCAGCGGGCTGCCACACATGACGTGGCGCCGGCGCCGGTTGGAAGCGGGCGACGCGGTGTTCCTTGAACTTGCAGGCAGCCATGCCCGCTATCATGCGGCAATGATGCGCAGCGTCTGGATCGGCGAGCCGCCGTCCGAGGCGCGGCGGATGATGGATTGCGCGCTGCGAGCCCTCGACGCGGCCCTCGACGCAATACGACCGGGCCGGCCCTGCTCCGTCCCTCACGAGGCCGCCCAAGCCATCATCGACGCGGCGGGCTACGGCCCAGCCTTCCGCAAGCGCATCGGCTACTCGATGGGTATCGCCTTCGCGCCTGACTGGGGCGAGGGTGGTCTGCTCAGCCTCTTCACCGGCGTCGACCGGCCGATCGAGCCAGGCATGGTCTTTCACCTGCCAGCGACCTTGCGCAGCTATGGCGCCTGGACCGTCGGCGCATCCGAGACCGTCATTGTCACCGAGCATGGGGCCGAACCACTCTCGGACCTGCCCCGCGCCCTGACGCTGCGGTGAGGTCGCCAGAGACCTGTTAGGTCGGAAGGGGCTCGTCCGTTTTTCCGGCGCCTCTAGTCTAGATGTTTGGTCCCGGCATTTGGTGGAGCGGGTTTGACCTGAAGCGACCGGGCTCTGCGGACCATGCTTTGCAGATGGCCTCGTAGGGCGTGAGACCCCAGAGGGTCTTCAGGCGGCGTGCGAAGTTGTAGGCGCTGACGAAGTCGGCCAGGTGAGCGCGGAGCTGCTCGTGGCTGTCGTAGTTGCAGCGCTTGACCGTCGCGTCCTTGATCATGCGGTTCATTCGCTCGACTTGCCCATTCGTCCAGGGGTGCCGCGGCTTGGTCAGGCGATGGTCGATATCGTTGCGGGCACAGGCGGACTCGAAGTTGTGGGCTCGGAAGGTGTCGCCGGCTGCGATCGCCTCCTTGATGATGGAGGCGGCCGCGGCAACGTTGCCGGGTGTCGTGAAGTGGGTGCCATTGTCGGTGAGCACCGTGTACACCTTGTAGGGCACCGCCTCGATGAGATGGCGGAGGAAGTCACCCGCAACCCACCGGGTCGCCTTCTCGTGCAGCTCGACGAAGGTGAACTTGGTCGTGCGGTCGATGGCGACGAGTAGGTAGAGCCGCCCTTCCGCCGTGTGGACCTCAGCCAAATCGATGTGGAAATAGCCGAGCGGATAGGCCTTGAAGCGCGACCGCTTGGGCTTGTCGCCGTCGACCTCCGGCAGTCGGCTGATGCCGTAGCGCTGCAGGCAGCGATGCAGCGACGAACGGGTCAGGTGCGGGATCGTGGCCTGGAGGGCGTAGAGGCAGTCGTCGAGCGATAGGAGCGTATGTCGGCGAAAGGCGACGATGACCGCCTCGTCCTTCAATGACAGCACCGTCGAGCGGGGATCCTTCGGCCCCGTGCGCTGGTCGGCGACCGAAGTCCGCTTCTCCCACTTGGCAACTGTCTTCGGGTTGATCCCGTAGCGCTTCGAGAGCACCCTTAGACTCGCTTGACTATGCTGGATTGCTCGACGGATCGCCTCCGTCGTTGTGGCGCTGCCGTGAAGAACCTGGCCCATAGCGCGTCCCTCCACTCCAACGTGAAGAGTGCACCATCAAACCCTGGGATCAAACATCTAAAACTGTGATTCTGCTTACGGCAAGACCCGGTAGACCGCTCCCGACTCACTGCAGTCAAATGCGTTCTTGCTGCACAAGCCGTGATGGCGGCGCGATCGAACTTCGGAGTAATCAGACTGCGCCTTGACCACGAACGGCTTAAGAGGTGTCTCGGTCGACCTGCACACGTGGCCAATCGGTGAGCGCCAACGCGGTCGCTGCGAGCATGATCCCCATACCCGATGCCTCCGCCCATCCGAAGGGCTCGTGCGCGTAGATGACGCCGATCGCAGCTGCGATCACCGGGCTGACGAAGGCATACAGGCCGGCGCGGAAGGCGCCCCAGTCCCGCACAAGCCAGAGAAAGATAGAGAAGCCGGTTAGCGAGCCGCCGATGACCATCACGCCGAGGCAGAATAGCACCCGTCCATCCAACAGGGCGGCGAAGCGGCCTGAGTCGTAGCCCTCTATAAGCAACGACACAGGAACGAGCCCGATCGCGCCGATGATCGTCTCCCAGAAAGCGAGAACCAGCGGCGGCATCGACTGCGTCAAGGGCCGGCTGATCACGGAGCCCCAGGCGTAGCAGACCGTGCCGAATGCCACCGAAGCGAGAGCGAGCACCACCGTAACGCCATCTTGCGCGGCTTCAGCCCGGCCGGAGAACAGGAGCACGAGCCCGCTGATACCGAGTCCGATCGCGCCGACTCGACGCGCGCTGAGGCGCTCTTGGTCGTAGAGGAAACCGATGAACGCGAGGAATATCGGCATCAGCGACAGATTGACGATCGCCGATAGGCCGCTGGGAGCATGAGCGACACCCCAGAACACGAAGCTATAGCAGCCAGTCGTGATGAGGAGCGAGGCGCCGACGATCCGGCCGAACCCATGTATGCGCAGTGGCAAGCGCCGTACGCTTACGATGACGAGGAACAGGACGCCGGAAAGGAGGAAGCGCGCCGTGGCGAGGAAGATCGGCGGGACGGCCTGCGTGGCGATCTTCGTCGGCAACCACGTCACTCCCCAGATCAGCGCCATGATGCCGAAGGCTACGAGGCGGCTCACGCCGGATCGCTCCCGACACTCATGCTGCACTCATCGCCAGCCGCTCATGACAAGCACCGGTCCAAGCCTTGGGAAACGTGGAGCGACGACGGATTGTGCTGTGAAGCGCGATCAGAAGCCGTCGCGCGATGTAGGTGCCCATGGCGCTCGCCTCCCGCTCAGACCTCCCTGTACCAATCGGGCAGGAACGACAGGTCGTTGTCCCAACCGCTTTGCAAGGCAGTGAGTCGTGCGCCCACCGCCGATACCTTCGCTCGGTGGATCAGTGGCAGCACGTTCTCCGAGACCGCGAGGTCGTTGCACCTGATCAGAAGCGCCGCCCGCTTGACCGGGTCGAGCTCCCGCTGAGCGGCGTTGTAGGCCGCATCGTAGGTATCGTTGCGCCAGCGCACGACGTTGCGTCCCTGCCACTTGTTCTCCTTGGTGGCGACCTCCCACGAGACGTACTGAAGGAGCCAGATCGAGGGATCGGCCTGGGTCATGTTGTTCGTGTACATCTCCATGTCTGCGTAGAAATGCGGGTATGTGTCGGGGTTGGCCGGGTCGGAAGAGAAGAACACCGAGCCGGTGACTGATTTTAGCTCGATCTCGATGCCGGCCTTGGCTGCCGCCTGCTTGATGATCGCCTGGGTCTTCTGGCGCGGAGCGTTGATCGAGGTCTGGAACAGCAGCTTCAGGCGCTTGCCGTCCTTGACCCGCACGCCGTCCGAGCCCTTCGCCCAGCCGGCCTCGTCGAGGAGCGCGTTGGCCTTGGCCGGATCGAAGGCGAAGCTCGTATTCTTGGAAACGAAGCGCTCCGGGCCGTTGACTGTGTTGGCGGTGGGTTTGCCGGTGCGGCCGTAGATGTACGTCTCGATCGACTTACGGTCGACCAAGAGGTTCATCGCCTGGCAGACCTTCGGGTCCGAGAAGGCGGGATGCTTGGTCTTCAGCGAGGAGCGCTCGCCGTCGACCTCGACGTTTGGGTCAGTGGTGTTGAGCAGCAGAAACTCGAGATTGCCCCCGTAGACGACGTCGACCCGGCCCTTGCCGCCGGTCTCCAGGCGCTTGAGCACCTCGTCCTCGACTTGAAGGTTCCAGGCGTAATCGTACTCGCCGGTCTGGAGCACCGCGCGCGCCGCCGAGACCGCGTCGCCGCCGCCCTTCATCTCGATCGTGTCGAAATACGGCCGGTTGGGCAGGTGGTAGCTCGGGTTGCGCTCGCCCCGGACGATGTCGCCGGGCCGGAATTCGAGGAACCGGTACGGGCCAGTGCCCACGGGGGCCAGGTTCTGCGGCGCCTCCCGGGACTTGGCGCCGGTATAGGCGGAAAACAGGTGTTTGGGGATCACCATGCCGACGGTGCCCACGAAGGCATCGCTCCAGTACGGCGTCGGCTTGTCGAACAGGACCCGGATGCTGAGGTCGTCGATCTTCTCGACGGTGCAATCCTTGTAGGAGCCGACCGTGACCGCCGCGGTGGCGGGGTCTCGGGCGTAGGCCCACGTGAAGACGAGATCGTCGGCGGTGAGCGGCTTGCCGTCGTGCCAGGTGACGCCCGGCTTGATTTTCCAGACCACCGATCGGCCGTCCGCGGCCAGCCCGCCATTGTCCTTGGACGGGATCTCGGCGGCGAGCACCGGCACGAGGTTGCCGTCCGGGTCCCAGGCGGCCAGCGGCTCGTAGAAGATCCGCGACGCCTCCTGGTCCTTGGTGCCGATGGCGAAATGCGGGTTGATCAGGGTCGGCGCCTGCCACCAGAGCAGGCGCAGCGCCCCGCCGCCCCCGGCCTTGGCCGGCTTGTAGCCGGCGCGGATGTCGGCGGCCATCGCCACCCCGTTCCCGGCCAGCATCAGCCCGGCCATCGGCGCGGAGAGGCCGAGCGCCAGCATCCGCTGCACGAAGCCGCGCCGCGACAAGCGGCCGTCCTTCACCTGCTCGATGAAGCCACGCAGATACCGCTCATCCATGAGTTTGCCCTCGATCTCCGCCGCGCTGTGCGCAGTGTGATCATTGAGTCAATTCGTGCCCTGTGTAGTCGATCTTGCCGTCGGCGCCTTTCGCCCACTCGTACATGATGTAGTCGGGTCGGGTGATGTCGCCCTTCTTGTCGTAGGCGATCTCGCCGATCACCGTCTGCGTCGGCCTGCCTTGGTGCAGCCAGTCCGCGAGCGTCTTGCCGTCGCTGGAGCCGGTCTCGGCCATCGCCTTCGCCAGAACCTGCACGGCCGCGTACGAGTAGAGCGTGTAGGCCTCGGGATCGATGCCCCTAGCCTTGAAGGCCGTCACCACATCCTTGGCGTTCAGGTTCTTGCGCGCGTCCGGCGAGAAGGTCATCAGCGTCCCCGCTGCGCCTGGGCCGGCGATCTGGACGAACTCCTTGTCGGTGATGCCATCACCGCTCATCATCGGCGCTTTCAGGCCCTGGTCGCGCATCTGCCGGATGATCAGCCCAGCTTCGGTGTGCAGGCCGCCAAAGTAGATAATGTCGATGTCGGCTGACTTTAGCTTGGAGGCGAGCGCCGAGTAGTCCTTCTCACCAGGATTGATGCCCTCGAACATCACCTCCTTGCCGCCCTTGGCCTTGAGAAACTTCAGGGTCTCGTCGGCGAGTCCCTTGCCGTAGGGCGTCTTATCGTGGACGAAGGCGATCTTCTTGCCCTTGAAGTGCTCGGCCAGGTAGGTGCCCGCCACCGCGCCCTGCTGGTCGTCGCGGCCGCAGGTGCGGAACGTGTTCCACATGCCGCGCTCGGTGAACTTCACATTCGTGGAGGCGGGCGTGACTTGGACGATGCCACCGTCGAGGTAGACGTCGGAGGCCGGGATTGACACACCGGAGTTGAAGTGACCGACGACCATCTTGACGCCCTCGCTGGCGAACTTGTTGGCCACTGAGACGCCTTGCTTGGGATCGCTTGCATCGTCGCCGATGACGGCCACGAGCTTCTGGCCGTTGATCCCGCCAGCTTTGTTGATGTCGTCAACTGCTTGGCTGGCGCCGTTCTTGATCTGAGCGCCGAACGCCGCGTTAGGCCCAGTAATCGCACCGACGATGCCGATCTTGACCTGAGCCTGCGCTGAGCCGGCCATCAGGAAGCCGAGAATGCCGGCCAACACAGAAGCGCGCATGTTGATCTCTCAGGCTACCGCTCTCAGGCGTTACCCGTGCCTGCCTGCAAGATCGTGGCCGTCCAGAGCGGAGCTCACACCGGTCAAACGGTCGAACCGTTCTACTCATGTGCCCTTTACCGGCGTCCAGCGACCTTATGAGATTCTGCCTGCGCCGTAGATCCTGCCAGTGCAGGCATTCAGCCGCGCCCCCTGTGCGGCCACGGTACGCCAAAACGGGTAAGCTCTCGATTGATCCTCCCCCGACCTCACGGACAGGGGGGTTAGCTCGCGTTCCGTTCGGCCTGCTCGGGCGTGATGTAGCCGAGTGTCGAGTGGATGCGCTGCCGATTGTAGTAGCCTTCGATGTAGGCGAACAAGTCGCGTCGGGCCTCGTCCCGGGTCGCCCATCGTCGCTGGTGAACGAGTTTGACCTTGAGAGTATGGAAGAGGCTTTCCATGGGAGCGTTGTCGTAACACCAGCCCGTCCGGCTCATGGTGGGCGTCGCCTTCATGTCGGCGAGCTGTTTGCAATAGGCCTCGGCCGCGTATTGGCTGCCGCGATCCGAGTGGCAGATGAGGCCAGTCCCCGGTCGTTGCCGTTGGGTGGCCATCATCAGAGCCGCCGACGTCAACTCGGTCCGCATGTGCTTGCGCATGGACCAGCCGACGATCTTGCGAGTGGCGAGATTGAGGACGGCGGCTAAGTAGAGCCAGCCCTCTCCGGTGGGCAGATAGGTGATATCTGCCAGCCAAACCGTGTTGGGCAACGCCGCCGAGAACTGCTGCTTCAAAAGGTTGGGCGCGATCGGCAGATCGTGGCGGCTATCGGTCGTGCAGGGTCGGAATCGACGTCCTGCCAGAGCCCGGATGCTATGACGGCGCATCAGACGCTCCACCCGCCCGCGACTGGCCGTTCGGCCCTCTGCGCGCAGGGCAGCATGGATCCGAGGCGAGCCGTAGCGCCTGTGATGCCCGGTGTGGATACGCCGGACGTCGTGGAGAAGTCGACGGTTGGACGTCGCCTGGGCGCTCTCGGAGCGTGATCGCCACTCGTAGTAGCCGCTGTGAGAGACTTCGAGCACGCGGCACATGAGACGCACCGGCCAGGTGTTCGCATGCTGCTCGATGAAGGCAAACGTCACTTGGGCATCTCCGCGAAGATGCCGATCGCTTTTTTTAGGACGTCGCGCTCCATGCGCGTCCGGTCAAGTTCACGCCGCAGACGGGCGATCTCGGCCGCTTGGTCGGAGGGGGAAGCCACCGGGCTCGCGGATGCGGCTTCCGGTGAACCTGCTGCCCGCGGCGGTGGGGAGCCACCCATCAGCCCAGTGCGCCACTGCCTCAGCATGGAGGGTGGATCCCGAGTTCGGCCGCGATCTGCATCTGTGTTCGGCCGCTGCTCTCCAAATGCGCTACCGCCTCGCGTTTGAACTCGGGCGTGAACTCGCGTCTTGTCATGGCCATCAAACACCTTCCCCGCCCACAAGGAGCGTATCAGAGGTGTCCGTGGAACCGGGGGAGGATCACCAGACTACGCCACGCCGGATCGTTAAATCCTGCAAAACCGGCTGTTCGGCTTTACGCTCATCCCAGCCATTTCCCTCGCGGCCTGCTCGGTCCCGCCGCCCGATATGATTACAGGCTGGCGGGTGTGCGTGTAACCGAGCTACACAGATTTCCGCTCAAGATAGGCATGAACGATGTTGGGCAGATTGCTCCCGAGCCAATCGCCCATCTCCTGCTCATCCTTCATTGACTGTTCGAGCGTCGACCTGTCGTCGTCCGCGCCAGCCGCTTCGGCGAGCACGATCAAAACCTTGTAAGAACTGATCTCATAGGCCTTGAAGCCAATAGCCGCGAGGACGTTCTTCAATACCTCGTCGCCTGCGCCGGCATGAGTGAACCCCGCTACCGTAGCGACCGCGCCCGTAACTGCCTCCTTGAGCAACGACTTCTTCGATCCGGGCTTTTCAAGGAGGTCGTCGAGCCGCGCAGCCTGCGTGACCGATCGTTCATGGTCGATCTTCATCTTCGTGTGCAGATCGGGGTACGCCTCCATTCGAGGCAGCTCGTTCTGAATCGTGCCGATCGCTTGGGTCTCAACCGCGTGCTGATTGCGCAGCCCATTCAGGTAGGTATCCATCGCCCGCTTTGCGTTGCTCATACCTTCATCCTTATCTGAACGATCAAAAGGATTGGTGCAGGCTCAACAAT
>Ga0182232_1000192_pt1 | contig 17585 bp, 18 predicted proteins | sample G6R1MG_30_FD_155484 | JGI IMG/M metagenome (GOLD analysis project Ga0182232, IMG submission 155484) | Phyllosphere microbial comminities from miscanthus, Michigan, USA - G6R3_NF_07NOV2016_LD2 MG | ecosystem: Host-associated > Plants > Phyllosphere > Phylloplane/Leaf | place: USA: Michigan... | reverse complement strand
GCTCGTCCCGGTGGTGCCGCCCGTCATATCGGCCGCCGCCATGGCAGGGCCCTGGCCGTCCCTGATCACCGAGACCTTGGGTTGGCCGTCCTGCTGGTTGACGACCACCTTCGCCTTCTCGCTCTGAAATTTGATATTGGGCTGGCTGGACGCGTTCTGATAATCAATCGCGGCCTTCTGGTCCTGACCGGTCAGGCTGACCTTGGCGTTGTCCTGCGGTTGCACGACGCTGACCTTGGGCTGGGCCTGGTTGACCTCGACCTGCGGCTTGGCCATCGCCACGTCGACGTCGGGCCGCGGCATGCGCACCGTGATCTCCGGCCGGGGGATGTCGACCGTCACCGTCGGGGCGGGCTGGTGGACCGTGATCTCGGGCTGGACCTGGTGCACCGTGACCTGCGGCTGCGCCTGGCGCACCTGCACGTTGGCGGTGGGCTGCGTCACCTGAATGTTGGCGGCCGGCTGCTGCACCTGGATATGGGCGGCGTCGGCCCCCTGGACGTTGTTGTCGGCCAGGACCTTGTGGCAGGCGGCATCGTTGGCGTCCTTCTTGTAGACGCGCGCTTGCTCCAGGGTCAGCGGCGAGTTGGCGATCTGCTTCTGCGTGATGGCGACGATCAGTCGGTCACAATCGCCCTTGTCGTTGCCCGTGCCGCCCTGCGCTTGGGCGGCGAGTGTCGACACGCAGACGAGAGCCGTCGATATGAGAAGATGCTTCATTTTGATGTTCCTACGATGACGTGATTGTCGATGCAGTCGACACGCTCCGAAGCGTTGAGCCCTATCGGCTTTGCCGGCGTTCGATTTGCTTCGGAGAGTATTCCGTGTGGTTCGCGATGGCCGTCTTGCAGCGTGCGGAGACCTGCCTGATGTTCTTCTTGAAGCACGACACCACGCTCGCCCGATTGTCGGCGGAACCGCTGCACAGGCGCAGGTAGTCGTACTTGCAATAGGGCTTCAGCTGCTGCCGCGTGGATTGACCCTCGGCGTCCGCCTCGCCGGAGCCTGCGACCAGCAGGACGGCAAGCACCGCGGCAGGAATGGCGACACGACGTCGTCGCGTGCAGGCGGGCGATCCGGACATGGTTGGCCTTCGGTCGAGGGGATTGGCAGACACTGTGGATCGTCCGCTCTGGTCGAGTGGTGATCAGCGTCGCGCGTCGGGCTTGACGGGCTGGGTGCCACCGGCGCGGCCGTCCTCGACCTCGACTTCGGTGTGGCGGACCGTGTCTTTGACGGTCTCGGTACGCTGCCCAGCCTCCTTGCTGATGCCGACCTCCTCGACGACATGCGCGGTCTTGGACACGACCGCCTGTTCACGGCGCTCGGTCGCCTCGATGGTCTTGTCGGCGAACAGGGCCTCGTCGGCGGTCGTGACCGGACGATCCACGGTCCGGCGGTCGACCTGCACGGTCTCGTCGCGCAGGGTCACGTCCTGAGCGACGTCTTCCGTCACGGCATAAGATCGGACCCGGACCCGACCGCCGTCGACCATACGCTTGCCGACGTTGAGCCGCTCCTCGACCACGGGGATGTAGTCCTTGTCGTCGGCAGTGGCCTTGCGCTCGCCCGTCGAGCCGGCCGCGGCTCGGGTGCCTGCCGATGCACCGCCATCCCAGCCTTCGCTGCGCCAGGTCTTCTCGCGCTCGTTGAGATCGACCGAGCCGTGCTCTTCCATGATGTCGTAGGTCTTGTCGGCGTGGGCGTCCTCGACCGATGCGCTCAGCATGGTGCCGCCGCGGTTGAGGCCTTCGCCGTAGGCTTGGCGGTCTTCCTCGGGCATGAAGAAGTCCTTGAGGGAGCCCCAGAACCCGTCGTCGTACTGAGCGGCCTCGGCCGTACCGGCCTGATTAGCCTTCGCACCGGTCAGCACCTTGATTGTGCTACGCGGAATCCCGGCTGCGACGAGCTTCTCCTCCGCCCTCAGGGCGGCGTTGTAATCGTCGTACATCGCCGTGATGGTCTGGGTCATGATGGGCTCTCCTGTTGCGGTATCTCGGCATCCGGCCCGGCGATGTTGCCGTCGCCGGGCAGGCGTTCGACCACGGCGTGTTGCTTGCGCAGCGTCACCGGGATCTCGACGGTCTCGCCCCGTGCCGTGTCGCGGATGTGCACCTCCTCCAGGAGGACGAGCCGCTTCTCGACGACGAGGATCTCTTCGAAGACCGGGAAGATCGTGACACCCCCCTCCTTGCGGACGCGCGGGGGCGGTTCGTCGACCGCGAGCGTCCGATGGATCGGCACCCGGTGAACCCCGACCAGGTTGCTCCGCAGGTTCTCCGAGACGACCTGCTCGACGGACTCGGTCCGGGTATGAACCCGGACGCGCCCCGTCTCGATCTCCTCGATGGAGATCCGGGCGCGCTCCTCCACGATCTGGACCGTCGCTTCCTCGCCGACGCGAACTTCCGTCGTCGTCCCCAATGGAAGTGTGCCGGGGCTTTCTCCGAACCTGGGCTCGTCTGTGCTCATGAGCGTCGCGGTGCCACCATCGAGTGCTAGGGAAGGATCGACGCCAGCACTGCCACGGCCGGCGCATCAGCACGCGTGCTCGACATGAACGCGTTGGCTCGACGGCAGCGCGGACATCCGCCGCCCGGCGGGGCACTCGACGTGCGAACCTGTGAGCGGCTAGCTCTGCAGCGAGAGGGAAAGATGAGGTCCCGCCGCAGGCCCGTGCATTAGCGGCGCGGACCGCCCGTGGTCTGGCCGTACTGCTTTGCGCCCGGGGCACGCGACGGCATGCTGGCGTTGCCGCCGCCTGACCGGCTGCGCATCCGGCGGTGGCGCATCGAATGCCGCGACATCCGGACCTGCACCAAATCGGCGTGGGCTGACCCGACCACCGTCGGCGCAGCGACCGGCAACGCCGCCGATGGCAGCGTCGAGGCGGCCACGCCGAGGGAGGCGAGGAACAGGGTCGTGAGGGTCGTGCGGGGCATGACGGGATCTCCTCGTCGTTTGCGGATCACATCTTGTTCTTCGAGTATTTGAAGGTCGGAGCGCTCTTCAGCGTGTCCTTGTCGGTGTCGACGTAGGTCGCCCACTTGCCGCCCTTGTCGCTCACGGCCATGGTCGACGGGTCGAGCACGACGTAGCTCTCGCCCATCCCGAGGAATCCGCCGACGCTGACGACCACGCCGGTCACGGTCTTGCCGTGCTCGATCACGAGGTCCTCGATCTCACCGACGGCCTCCTTCTTGTTGTTGTAGACCGTCGTGCCGATCAGCTTCGACGACATCACGTCGGCCGGCTTCACCGTGACGAACTTCAGCTTGACCGTGGCCGTATCGGCCATCTTCATGCCCATGTCGGAGGACGAGCCCATGCCGCCGGTGGGCGGCGCGGCGGTCTGGGCCAGGGCGGGGAACGCAGCGCAGGACAAGGCCAGGACACCGACGATAAGACGCTTCGACATGATCATTCCCATCATATGAGGATAAAAATTCAGTTTTAGATCGAAGAAACAGTCAAATGACGTCATGACGCAAGTGAAGATATTGAGGTTATTGCTGCAAAACGTCCGATTTACGAATGCGTTCAGAGAAAATATATTTTAAACTTCTTGGTGCTTTCGAGCCTGAATGGCATTGAACGCGCAGGTACGGGTTCCGGCGGGTCCGGCGCCGCGTATCGCCCGGAACAGTTCTTCGTCCGCGATTGGGATGGACAGCGAAGCCGTCGACCATGGCGTTCGGCCAGGGATCGAACTCACCCGACCACGATGCGCTGGCATCGTCACGAGATTGGACCATCAGGATGCCGACTGCTCAGTCTGTGCTCGCGTCATGCTGCCCGCCCGGAACTTTGACGCGGTATGCTCTCTTCACCGCCGTTGGACTTGCGTTAAGCGGTCCGGCCCTCGCGCAATCGGCGGCGAGCTCCATCGATCAGCCGACGCCGGCAACCCTCCCGCACGGCGTCGCAACCGGCGAGGGACACAGGGCGCCGCGGAACCAGCCGACCGGTTACGTGGCCCCGCCGAGCGCGATCCAGTCCTCGACCGACGTGATGCAGTCCGAAGGCTCGATCCAGAGCAAAAGCCAGGGCGGGACGACCGACCCGATCAAGCACCTGCCCAAGGACATGCGCTGAGCATGAGCACGTTCCACGGTCGCCCGGCCCTTCGATGGCTCGGGACCGCTCCCGCTCGCGCATCGGCATCGCCGGGTGGGCATTCCTGGAAGTGGACCGGCGATGTTCTTTGATACCTGGACCGGCCTGCTCCGGGTCGTCGTCGTCGGACCCCTGGCCTACGTGGCGCTGATCCTGTTCCTGCGGATCTCCGGCAAGCGCACCCTGACGAAGCTCAATGCCTTCGACCTCGTCGTGACCGTGGCTCTCGGCTCGACGCTGTCCTCCATCGTGCTCACGAAATCGGTCGCCCTGCTCGAAGGCCTGCTCGCCCTCGCGACCCTCATCGGCCTGCAGTATCTCATCACCTGGACGAGCGTGCGTTCGTCTCGGGTGCGCGCTTTGATCAAGGCGGAGCCGAGCCTGCTCGCCCACCGCGGGGAACTCATCGCGGGCACCATGCGCCGGCAGCGCATGACACGGGACGACGTCCTCTCGGCGCTGCGCACGCAGGGGCTCGACGACCTCTCCCAGGCCGCCGCGGTGGTGCTGGAGACCGACGGCTCGATCAGCGTGCTGAAGGAGCTTTCCGACCGCGACGATGGCTTGACCGGCGTTCCCCGTCCCGAGGCGAGCCCGCCCAAGCCGAGTCGGACGTGAGGTTTGTCGCCTGCTGCGCGCTCGCCATTCTCGCCGCGCTCCTCGCGGCGGCGAGCCTGGTCCCGCTGATCCCGACCGAGTGGTGGTGGGTCCGTTTGCTCGACTTCCCGCGCCTGCCATTTGCCGCCGCGCTGGTCGCGGTCGGTGTCGGCCTGCTCATGTGCCTCCGGGGGGCGCCCAGGTCCTCAGGGTCGGCGCTTGCCCTCGTGGTGATCGGGCTGGCGGTGAATGGTTGGATTCTTCGGCCGTATCTGCCCACCCAAGGCTTGAGCGTCGATTCCTGCCCGGCCGAGCGGCGCCTCTCCGTCCTCATTGCCAATGTCCAGTTCGGTAACCGCGAGGCCGGCCCGCTACTCGCGGCCGTGCGGCGCACCGAGCCCGACCTCTTTCTCGCGATGGAGACCGACGCATGGTGGGAGGAGAGGCTCAAACCCGTGGCGGAGGCGATGCCTCACACGCTCAAGCGGATCACCGGCTCGTACTACGGCATCCATTTCTTCTCGCGGCTGCCCTTGGTGGACGGTGAGATTCGCCATCTCGCCGGGCAGGATACCCCGGCCGTTGTCACCGGCGTCACCCTGCGCAACGGCGAAGTGGTCGACTTCGTTGGCATCCATCCGAAGCCCCCGCAACCCTGGCAATCCGCCCGCGGCCGGGACGCCCAGCTCTACGCGGCGGCCGCCGTGCTGCGCGAGCGAGTCGAGCCGGGGCTCCTCGCCGGGGACCTCAACGCGACGCCCTGGGAGATCGCGGTCGAGCGCATGCGGCGCCTGTCGGGGCTGATCGATCCACGCCGGGGTTACGGCTACGTCGCGACGTGGAACGCCAAATCCTCGTGGATGCGCTGGCCGCTCGACCACATCTTCCATGAGGGCGGCTTCGCGACGCTGTCCATCGAGCGCCTGGACGCCTTCGGTTCGGACCACTTCCCTTACCTCGTTCGGCTCTGCCGGCAGACCGGGCAGGGCAAAACGGAGCCCGTGCCACGGGAATCGGACGTCGACACGGCAAACGTGGTGCTCTTGGCCGCCGGGGCGACCGAAAGGTTGCAAGCGCGGTGAACCTCGTTCCGAATGGTCCCTCTCGGAAGAGGCCGACGCGGTAGGTAGATGCGATTGCTCGCGTGATACCCGACGACCGAGAGGGAATTGAGAAGCCGCCGCACGAGTGATGGCGAGGGTTGCGACCTCAGCTGGCTACAATTAACGGGCGGCAACTCATTTCGACGACCGTTCCGTTTTTCGTTGGACGGATTTAGATTAGACAAACCTCAAATCAGACTGCGGATCGTGAGAAATGATCATATGACGACCCGGAAAAAGTTTATCCTGTCATCCCTGGATCACCGCATGTAGCCCGGCTTTGAACTGGCTACGGAAGATCAAACCATGCCTCATGGTGTCGGCCGAGGTCTGTCCTCGAACGTGGTCCCGCTGAGGATCGACGGCCTCCCGTCCTCCTGTGCTGCCAGCGGTCCAGATCCCCTCGATTCTTCATCCGGCGAGACCGACGACAGTCTCTTCGATCCCTGGAACGCCTGGAACTTCGGCCGCGAACTCCTCTCCGCGAGCCAGGACTGCATCGAGGTGATCGACGACCTCGGTCACCTGCGTCTTCGGAACCCGATGGCGCGGCGCATGCTCGGCGATGGTGACTTGGGCGATGCCGACCTTACGCCGTGGTCTGAGTCGTGGCCTTCACCCCTTTGCGAACCAGTCTCGAACGCACTGGCCACGGCGGCCGCGGTGGGCACGGCGCGCTTCGATGGATGTCGCCCCGTGGCGCAGGGCGGGTCCGTGCACTGGGATGTCGTCCTGTCCCGGATCGTCGATGTCGACGGCCGGCTCGTAGGCGTGATGGCCGTCTCTCGGGACATGACCCGGTTGCGGCAGGTCGAAGACGGCCACGATCTGCGCAGCCGCGAGTTGAGCCATCGCCTCAAGAACATGTTCGCCCTGGTCAACGGGCTCGTCACCCTCTCGGCGCGCAACCTCCCGGCCGTGCAATCCTATGCCGGGACCCTGCGCGACCGCTTTACGGCCATGAGTCGGGCACTCGAATATCTCCAGGTCCCGCAGGCGGACGAACGCTCGTACCGTCCGCAACAGACGCTCCAGGGCCTGCTGGGCGCACTGCTCCGGCCTTACGACGAGGCGGGCGGTACCGAGCGCCGGTTCATCCACGGCGCGTTGGACGATGTCCCGGTCGGCGATGGATCGGTGACCGGGCTGGCCCTCGTCATTCACGAGTTGGCCACCAACGCGATCAAGCACGGTGCCCTGGCCGGGGACGGTGGTACCGTCACTGTCGATTGCCGACGCGTTCGTGGTGACATGCGCATCGCCTGGACCGAACGCGGCGGTCCCTGCATCGAAAGCCCACCCTGCGACGAAGGTTTCGGATCGAAGCTGATCGAGCGAACCGTCCGAGGGCAGCTCTCCGGGACTATCGCGCATTACTGGGATGCGGAAGGGCTCAGGGTGGTCATCAGCCTCCCGTGGGCAAGCCTGGCGTCCTGAGCCTGAGGCGCAAACGTGGAGGCGCAAGACCTCCAACGTCAGTCGCTCCTCGGCATGATCCGATCCCGGGTGAGGCCGCTACCCCACTGTGATTTGTCCTTTCCGAAGCTTGCGAGACCGCCATGGCCATCGAATACCGTTCGGAATTCAGTCGGCCCCTGCCGATCAGCCTCGCCGTCGTGGCGGGGGTCCTCCTGATCTGGCTCGTCGTCGCCTCCATCGCCGGGGCTAGGCAGAGGACCGCCCGGGATCATCGTATCCAGGAGCTGGAGACGCGCCAGACGGCGCTTCAGGTCGACCTCGACCAGCAGAGGGCGAGTGCTGGCACCCTCGCGGCGCTTCAGGCCAAAATCGCATCGGCCCAGCAACAGGAGCGGGACGCAGCCCAGGCAGCGGAGCAGGCCCGAGCGATGGCCGTGAGCCTTGTTTCGGAACGGCAGGCGGCCGAGACAAGGACGGCCGAGGCTAAGGCGACCGCCGAGACCGAGAGCAAGGGGCTGTCCGACCTGCAGGCCCAAATCAGTCAGGCCGAACGGAAGCTCGCCCCAATGCGCGACGCCATCACCGCCGCCGAGCAGGCGGCCACGGCCCGGACGAAGGACTTGGCCGATGTCGGACGCCGCCTGGAGGAAGCGCGCCAGCAGGAGGCCAAGCTGCGGTCCGACCTCGCCGCGATGTCCCAGGAGGCGACGAGCAAGACCGCCGAACTCGCCAAGGCCGAGGAAAGCCAGCAGAAGGCGCGGGAGGGGTCGGCCGCCGCCCATAAGGAACTCTCCAATGCCCGTACGCAGACCGAGCAACTGGGCAAGCAGCGCACCGACCTGGAGGGGACCATCGCCAGCCAGACCGGCAACCGGGACAAGCTGACCGCCGAGATCGCCCAGGCGGGCGAGCAACTTCAGCAAGCCAAGGATGACCTCGCCTCCACCCGGAACGATCTTGCCTCTGCGCAGTCCGAGCGGGAGCGGGTGACATCGGAGCGGAGCCAAGCCGAACAGACCGTCCAGAAATTGGCCGCCGACCGAGAAAACGCCGCTTCCGACTTGGAGGCCGTTCAGAAGCGTCGGTCCGATGCTCAGGCCCAGTTGGCTAGACTGACCGAGATGATGGCGACGCGGAACAAGGAGATAGCCGGACTCGAAGACAGGCTCGGAACGACCCGCGAGGAACTCTCCGTCTCGCAGGCCAAGCTCGCGGATGTCCGCCAGCATCTCTCCGAGCAGCCTGCAACCAAGCCCGAGTGATGGCCAAGGGCGAACCGCCGCGCTTTGGTCGGAGGCCGCCTGGCTCGGACTAGGTCGAGCCCTATCTCTGCCACCGTACCGAGGTGTTGACGAACGTGGAAAAGAGCCTTCGTTTCGGCTTCCTCGATTATCAGACGACGGACAATGCCTTCCTCGACCAATTCGTGAGACGGCGGGGCTCTTGGGCCATCCCATCATGTGAGCCAACCCGCCGTGAAGAGGGTTGCTTCGATCCCTCGCATCCCTCTCCCCGGATACCAGCCTGGACCTGCCCATGACCGCATTCCCGGACTTCTCAGGTCGCGACGTCTCGATCCGTCACTTGACCTACACGCCGATCCGGCGGCGCGACGGGGTGCCTCATGCCCTGTTCGATGCCTATTGGCGCGACGTGCACGGCCCGCTTTGCGCGCGCCTGCCAGGGCTCGGGTTCTACGCCCAGCACCATCTCTCGCGAGACCTGACCGCGAACCTGTGGCCCATGCCAGACGGCGTCGAACCAATGGACGTCGTGCTCGACGGGATGGTGGAGATCGGGTTCGCCGACGAGGTCGGGCAAGGACGCTTCCAGAAGGCAAGTCCCCTCCTGTTCTCCGACGAACGCAACTTCATCGGCCATGACGTCGCCTACGACATGCCGAACGGCGCGCGCACCCTGATCGACCGCGATCCGGACGGGACGCCCAACCGGGACGAGCCCGGACACCGCATCCACATTCACCTGCACGGTTCGGGGACGTCGGCGATCCATACTTGGTCCGAGGGGTTCGCCGAGGCGCTCGCGGGCGAGGCCGACATCGTCAAGGTCCGCCTTCACATGCCCGAGACCTATCGCAACAGCGAGCCTCAGCCAGCGGCGCCGGAGGTGGACCACAGCCTGCCTATCGAGCGTAAGCGGGTGGTGATCCTCGAACTCGGGTGGTCGAGCCGGATCGCGGCGGAAGCCTACCTGCAGGGACCCCGTTACGCGGCTCAGGCGAAAGGATTGAAGGCCCACGTCTCAAGCCTCGGCGCGTTCCGGGTCGCCAGCCAGGTCGTCTTCATCCGCGACGGGGTACTGACCACGGCCGGGTTACGCGGGAGCCGGCCGGCCTCGCTCATCGAAGCCCTAGGCGCCTTCAATCAGGTTCATGACGACGTGACCCGGCTATTCCACGCCCTCCCGCCCACGCCTTGACCGTGCTATTTGGGAGCAATTTCGCCGAACCAGAAGGCTGCGGTCATGCTGCCATCTAGGAGGCGGCTGCGCTTGAGTTCGCGTGCTCAAGTGTTTTAGCAAGTCGCCCAATGCAGGCGATGGCGCGCACGCGGGATAAATCAACTTCCGTACGGTCAGCGGAACCGGCCGTCCTGCCTCCGCCTATCACGGTTACGAAGGCATCGATCTCTCTGGCGGTATCTGCGAGGGCTGCGTCTAAGACTTTCGAGGCTTCACCGTTTCGGGCCAAGTTTCGCAGATAGGTAGAAGTGTTTTCAGTAAGGACATTGGCGTTGGAGATGTCCGCTCCGCCGACTTCATTCTTCAACGAATTTACCCAAGGATCAAACCAAGCGGGTAGTGGCATTTCAGTTCTCCAGCGGGATTGAGTGGCTCATCGCCCATGCTACTGCATCAATACGCGAAGCCGCGCAGAAGGGGGTGGTCCGTATACGCACCTTCAAGGCCTGTCGCCGCCTGCCCAGAATGGATCGACAACAATCGCCACCAGGTCGAGCGCCTTTGGGCCATGATTAAGGGGTGGCGCGCCGTCGCCACCTCCTACGAGAAGACCGCCCGGAGCTTCATCTGCTTCCTATGCCTCGCCGCAACCTTCGACCGACACAAGCGGTCACAGGCCCAAGGCTTCTTTGAGTTATCAAGCGGCAGGCGATGCCTTCCTTGATCTGCTCGCGGGACTGCGGAGCGCATGGCGCTTTTGCTGCACCGGACGACCATCTCGGCTTCGTTCTCGGTCGCCGTTTCCATCTCGGGCATGACGGTCAGTGACGATCCGAACGCATGTCCTTGGGGTGGGACAGGAAGAACCGCATCATCTCGCGGCTGGCGTCGGGTCCTTTCGGATCGGTGTAGGAGCCGACCTGGTTACCGCCCGCCCAGGCGTGACCCGCGCCATGAAGGAGCCATTGGTCGAATGACTGTCGTCCCGAAGGATCGGTCAGGACCGTTCGCGTGTAGGCCATCCCGCTTGGGGAACGTCCCGCGCTGACGGACTCGTCGAGGGCTCCGTCCGGTCTGCACTGCGCGATGGCTTGGTCACCGTTCACGGGGGAGACCGTCCTGTCTCGGTCGCCATGGAACACGATGATCGGCACCGGCTGCGTCGCCCTTATCGGACGGATTAGGGCGCCCCTCCGCATGGCGGAAAAGGCGGATGAGGCGCTCACGGCCGAACCGCAGGCCAGCCCGGAATGGATGCCGACGGCGGCGTAGAGATCCGGGTAGGCCAGCGCCATGATCGCCGCGGCGGCTCCACCGGACGACAGACCCGAAATGTAGACCCGCGCGGGATCGACGGCGAAATCCTGCATGATCCGTCGTGTCATTCCAGCGAGAATGGACGGCTCCCCCCGGCCGCGTCGCTGGTCGCCCGGCCTGAACCAATTCCAGCTTTTGGCGATGTTGGCCGACCTCGGCTGATCCGGATAGGCGACGAGGAACCCCTGTTCCTCTGCCAAAACGTCCATTTGCGTCCCGATGGCGAAATCGCGTGGTGTCTGGGAACAACCATGCAGCATCACGACGAGCGGAACGGGTCGCCATTCGTAGCTGGATGGAACGTAGAGGTGGTAAGCGCGGCTGCCCGCGATGTTTCCGAACCGTCGCTCAAGCGAAGGGCGCGTTCTCACCGGGGCGACCGCAATGGAGTCGGTCATCAGTTAGCTTCCGAGAATAAAGGGGGGCGGAGTTGCTCGGGACGCTGTCGCGGCCAGGTCGGCAGTCGGGTGCCGGGGGCAATTGCGGTGCCTTCACAGGTCGGAGCGGCGACACGCACGCATCGTCGATGACCCTGGCCGCGAACGTGGCTGATCCGTCCGCCAGTCGACACCGGCCTATTGCACGCCGCCGGAACCAACCGGCATCGCATGAAGCGCGAGCATGACTTGAACCGCCTGGATCAAGCTGACCGTTCGCTGGCTCGCACCGCCATTCGACGCCTTGTTGCGCAAGACGATCAGAGCAATTTCGAGTTCGGTCCGTTGGACGAGATGACGTGTTTCACGCTCCCGGTCGAGGAGGACGATGAGGTCGTCGAGACAGCGTGCGCTGATCGTTCGTTCGGCCTGTCCCATAAAGCGCTCCTGAAAACCTTTGATAGGTAAGCCACTTGGGTCAAAACCTAGCTCAGGCATGCGTATGCCTGGCTGTCTCATTCGGTCTGCATAATTTCTTCCGATAGATGTATTATTATCAAAAGATCATAGAACTTGAGTTTTATGAATAGATCGGGTCACTTAAGCGCAAATATTCGGCGAATAGGCCATCAAATGACGTTGTTCATCTATGAGATCGCGTGTCTCGTGCCGATTGGACGGGGAGCCGGACGCTTGTGAGCCATGCTCTCGGCGGGACAGGTTGAGATAGCCCGCCCCAGGGACCAATTATGCGGAAATCAGCGGCTCTGGCGACACTCGCCTATGGAGCCTTTCTACTTCCGGCCTCGGCCGGCGATCTCGCCTCACATCTCGACAATCCCGGCGAGCAGGCCCTGCAAACGCTCGATTACGCCAACACGCGCTTCTCGAAGCTCGACCAGATCAATGCCGGCAACGTCGGCAAGCTGCAGGTCGCCTGGACATTCTCGACTGGGGTGCTGCGCGGCCACGAGGGCGCGCCGCTCGTCATCGGCAACATCATGTACGTCCACACGCCGTTCCCGAACGTGGTCTACGCGCTCGATCTGAACAACGAGGCGAGGATACTCTGGAAATACGAGCCGCGGCAGGACTCGTCGGTGATCCCGGTGATGTGCTGCGATACGGTCAACCGCGGCCTGGCCTACGCGGACGGCGCGGTCATCCTCCACCAGGCCGACACCACGCTCGTCTCGCTCGACGCCAAGACGGGCAAGGTCAATTGGTCGGTCAAGAACGGCGATCCGTCGAAGGGCGAGACCAACACCACGACGGTGCTTCCGGTGAAGGACAAGATCATCGTCGGCATCTCCGGCGGCGAGTACGGGGTGCGCGGCCATCTCACCGCCTACTACGCCAAGACCGGCGCAAAGGTCTGGCGCGCCTACTCCGTCGGCCCTGACGCCGACATGCTGGTCAACGCGGACAAGACGACCGAGCACGGCAAGCCCATCGGCAAGGATAGCTCGCTGAACACCTGGGAGGGCGAGGAATGGAAGATGGGAGGCGGCTCGACCTGGGGCTGGTACTCCTACGATCCCAAGCTCAACCTCATCTACTACGGCTCGGGCAACCCCTCGACCTGGAACCCCAAGCAGCGCCCGGGCGACAACAAGTGGTCGATGACCATCTGGGCGCGCGATCCCGACACCGGGATGGCCAAGTGGGTCTACCAGATGACGCCCCATGACGAGTGGGATTACGACGGCGTCAACGAGATGATCCTCACCGACCAGAAGTTCGACGGCAAGGATCGGACCCTGCTGACCCACTTCGACCGCAACGGCTTCGGTTACACCCTCGACCGCGCCACCGGCGAGCTTTTGGTCGCCGAGAAGTACGATCCGGCGGTCAACTGGGCCTCGAAGGTCGACATGGACAAGGAATCCAAGACCTACGGACGCCCGCTCGTCGTATCGAAATTTTCGACCGAGCAGACCGGCGAGGACACCAACACGAAGGGGATCTGTCCGGCGGCGCTTGGGTCGAAGGATCAGGAACCGGCCGCCTATTCGCCGAAGACCGAACTGTTCTACGTGCCCACCAACCACGTCTGCATGGACTACGAGCCGTTCCGGGTGAGCTACACCCCGGGCCAGCCCTACGTCGGTGCGACCGTGGCGATGTATCCCGCTCCGAACAGCCATGGCGGCATGGGTGCCTTCATCGCCTGGGACAATCTCAAGGGGAAGATCGCCTGGTCGAACCCGGAGCGATTTTCGGTGTGGTCGGGGGCACTGGCCACCGCCGGCGACGTGGTGGTCTACGGGACGCTCGAAGGCTACTTGAAGGCCGTCGATGCCAAGACCGGCAAGGAACTCTACAAGTTCAAGACCCCGTCGGGCATCATCGGCAACGTGATGACCTACACCCACAAGGGCAAGCAGTTCGTCGGCATCCTGTCGGGTGTCGGTGGTTGGGCCGGCATCGGCCTCGCGGCCGGTTTGACCGACCCGAACGCCGGCCTTGGCGCGGTGGGTGGCTACGCCGCCCTGTCGAGCTACACCAACCTCGGCGGTCAGCTCACCGTCTTCGCGCTGCCGTAGGGTAGCAGGCCGATTCATGCGGCTCGGCGATGGCGCCCCCCGCCATCGCCAATCCATGAGCACGGGCGCCTAGCTTCCGGCGGGTGTGGGCCAATTTTCCAGTCGCTCGACCGCCCTTAATTGCGCCCGGAACCCCATTTGACACCCACACCCTCCGGAGACGACGCATGACAGGCACGCCCACTCCCGATCATCAGCCGGAGACGCCGGACCTGCCTTGCCTCGCCGGATACGGCGCCCCTCGGCGTACCCCAGACCGATGTCCCCCTCGGTATTCCGCTGTCGGCACCGGATCGAGATCCCCCGGGAGTCGATGCCCCGCCCGGCTTTCCGGACAACACGCCGGTCGAAATCCCCCAGCGGGCCTAGGCCCGTTTATCGAAGGAGCGTTCGAGCATGTCGCATACACGCAGGGGCGAAAGCCGCCTTCTGAATGCGGACGAATACGGCTTGGTCGCACAGGCCCGCTACCCGGCGCTCCGCGAGATCGACGACAAGGAACTCGCGGATCTGGTCAACCTGCTGCGCGAGCGCAGGGACAGGGCTCGGGACATCTTTCGGCAGCAGCGCCGTGAGACCAGGGGTAAGTCAGAGCCGTCCGGTAGAACACAGGCGACGGACAGCTCCGGCTCGAAGGAGAAGGCTGGCTTGATCGTGGCGGCCGTCAAGCGGGCCGGCCGGGAGAGCGAGCGTCGGCGGGCGGCCGCCGCGCGACGGGACATGGCCCCGAAAAGCCGCCGAGCTCTCGCGATGCGAATTGCGGCTGGCGACGCGTCCCCTGACCGGACCGCATCCCACGCCTCCGGTTGAGGCATCATTCGATCTCGTAAATCTGCCGAGTTCTCTCCCGTGCCTTTTGGGCCCGCGCTATGATGGTCCACCGTCTCCTTGAGTATCGTTCCGGGAACATGCGAGCTTCGCCGTCCATTGGGACAGCCATGAGGTTCCTGACGACGCTTTTGATGGTTACCTGCATTTGTACCGGCCTGCTGGTCGGGGCCGCCTTCTGGATAGACGCCCCAGGCCGCGTGATGCCATCGACGGGACTGACTGCGGCCACCATCCTGGGCACCGACGAACCGGCGTCGGTCGTTGACTTGCCCCGTTCAATTCAGGCCACTGTCGCGTCCGCAGCGCACATCACCACCGTTGCATCCGATGATCTCAAATTGGCGCCGTCTTCTCTCCCTCAAGACTGAGTCTCGCTTCGACTGGATGCTCTCATCATCTCGATCTTTGACCTCGCCGCGCTCCTGCTGACCCTGTCGGCGGCTTTCGGTTTCCTCAACCGGCGGTTCCTGCGGATGCCGCACACCATCGGCCTGCTGGTGATGGGGCTACTGGCATCGCTGGCACTTGTGCTGGCCGACCTCGCTTTCCCGAAGCAGCACCTCTACGAGGACCTCACCCGGGTGCTCGATCAGGTCGACTTCACCGCGTTGGTGATGAACGGCATGCTGGCCTTTCTGTTGTTCGCAGGCGCCATGAGCCTCGATCTGAGGTTGCTCCGGGACCGGGCCTGGTCGGTGGCGACGCTCGCCCTCCTCGGCACGCTGATCTCGACTGCGCTGGTCGGAGGTGCCTTCTGGGCGGCGGCAGAGGCCCTCGGCAGGCCTCTCCCGTTCGCCTGGGCCCTGGTGTTCGGGGCGCTCATCAGTCCGACCGACCCGGTCGCGGTGCTGGCCACGCTCAAGAACGTGAACGTGCCCGAGGCCCTGGAGGTCGAGATGCAGGGCGAGGCCCTTTTCAACGACGGCATCGGCATCGTGCTGTTCACCGTCCTCGTCGCCTATGCCGCCGGCTCGGGCGGCGAGGCGACCAGTGCCGGCGGGATCGCGACGCTCCTGCTCCACGAGGCCGGCGGCGGTTTGATGCTGGGGGTGGTGACGGGCTACCTCGCCTACCGCGCGATGCGGGCCATCGACGACTTCCCGGTCGAGGTGCTGATCACCCTGGCGCTCGTCACCGGGACCTACGCGCTTGCCCAGAAGCTCGGGGCCAGCGGGCCGCTGGCCGTGGTCGCGGCCGGCTTGCTGATCGGCGAGCGCGCCCCGCGATACGCGATGAGCGACAACACCCAGAAGTACGTCTCGGCCCTCTGGACGCTGATCGACGAGGTGCTGAACTCCGTGCTGTTCCTGCTGATCGGACTGGAGGTCCTCGTCCTGCGCTTCCAGGTCGCCGGGCTGACGCTGGCCGCCTGCGCCGTTCCCATCGTGTTAGTCGCCCGCCTCGTCGCGGTGTCGGCGCCGGTCCTTCTGTTCCGTTGGGGCGGCAACCTCTGCCTCGGCAACGTGCCGTTCCTGACCTGGGCGGGCGTGCGCGGTGGCATCTCGGTGGCGCTGGCCCTCTCGATCCCCGAGAGCGACGCCAAGCCAGCGATCCTGGCGGCAACCTATGCCGTGGTGCTGTTCACCATCATCGTCCAGGGCTCGACTCTCGCAATGGTGGCGCGGCGGACGCTGCGCGAAAGCTGAGCGTCCTCGACCGCGCGAATCGTACCCGTTCGGCGGGACGGTGCGGCACCACCAGGCGAAACCCCTCATCGGATCCCGAAACCCCGCATGGTCTTCACCGTCCTCCTCGTCCTCATCCCGATCTCGGCGGCGTTGAAGTACCTCGTCGGGGCCTCACCGCTCCTGGTGTTCGCCTCCAGCGCGCTCGCCATCGCCGTGCTGGCGGAGTGGGTCCGACGCGCCACCGACCAGCTCGCCGACCGGGTCGGGCCTGCCATCGGCGGCCTGCTGACCGTCAGCTTCGGCAGCATCGCCGAACTCGTTCTCGCCCTGTTCGTGCTCATGCGTGGCGAGGCCGCGGTGGTGCAGGCACAGATCGCCGGCTCGATCATGGGGACCAGCCTGTTCGGGCTCGGCCTCGCCATCATCGTCGGCGGGGCGACCCGGGAGCGGCAGAAGTTCAGCCCTGAGCGGGCCGGGCTGCTGTCGACCCTCCTGATCCTTGTGGTCATCGCCCTGCTGCTGCCGGCCGTGTTCGACGCCAGCGGGCGCATGTCGGGTCAGGCGGCCTCGCTCGGCGTCACCGACGAGGAGGTCAGCCTCGGCGTCTCCGTCGTGCTGCTGCTGCTCTACCTCGCCAACCTCGCCTTTACCCTTGTCACCCACCGCGACGTGTTCTCGAACGACAATGGCAGCGGGGAGGCCGACTGGAGCCTGCCGTTCGCCATCGGTGTCCTCGTCGCCGCGACGGTCGCCATCGCGTTCGAGTCCGAGATGCTGTCGGGAACGATCACCCAGGCCGCCGGCGCCCTGCATCTCTCGCCGATGTTCCTGGGCGTGATCGTGCTGGCCCTGGTCGGCACGGCCGGCGACCTATTCGCGGCGGCTTGGTTCGCGCACGAGGACCGCATGGGGCTCGTCCTCAACATTTGCATCGGATCGGCCATCCAGGTGGCCCTGGTGCTTGCACCGCTGCTGGTGATCATCTCCTGGGCGCTCGGCCACCCGATGACGCTGGTGTTCTCGAACCCGCTGCACCTCTTCGCAATTGCCAGTACCGCCTTCATCGTCAATGCCATCGCCCGGGACGGCGAGACGACCTGGTTCGAGGGGCTCCTTCTGCTCGGGGTCTACGTCCTGTTCGGGCTGTCCTTTTTTTTCGCCAGCCCTGCCTGACCCCTGTCCGGCACTGTGCCACCCCGAGACGCGTTGAGGCGCATGAGAGACCGACAC